>Ga0247774_1000133_pt1 | contig 34716 bp, 26 predicted proteins | sample UWRJL001104B6_FD_179933 | JGI IMG/M metagenome (GOLD analysis project Ga0247774, IMG submission 179933) | Plant litter microbial communities from Arlington Agricultural Research Station in Wisconsin, United States - UWRJ-L001-104B-6 | ecosystem: Environmental > Terrestrial > Plant litter >...
TTACCCACCAAATAGGAAAGCGGGGCCTTCCTGGACCTGACCTGAGCATCACTCGAAGACAACGCCGTTGTTAGCACCAAAAGCAAGGCGACGCAATCCTTCTACCTAACGCAGTCTTCCAGGCTACTTCTCCCTCCTCTTCTCCTCACGTCCCCCAAACTCAACCTCGTCTACAAACTACAGACGGGTTCCCATCCACCACTCCGAACCCAACCCTCCCTTCTTCTTGCCCCATTTTTGGTCTTAATCATTGTCGAGATTGAACAGGACACGAACCTCGGTCACCGCAACTTCCATTCGTGGGGTACGTACGACACTGCACCATCATCGGCTCCGCAACCTCCACCCTAACCTGACGCTGAAGCCAACTCGATACCATCCTAAACACTAGCAATACGGAAAGGGCTTTGGGATTCTAACAATCGATAGACGAGTATATCAGCTCAGCAACATGGCGTCAACGTCGACGATGCCCGCAACCGACGCCATTGTCACTGTTAAGGTGAATTTTGATGGCCAGACGAAGCGATGCAAGCTTCCTCTGCGAGACATGGGTGCATCCACCCTCGAGGACAAGGTATGGAACTCTCGGTCGATTATGGCCGCCAGCTTTTATGTTCTCAATGCTAACATTCTTCCCAGCTGCGTGCGTCCTTCCAGATCCCGTCGACCCGCATTCTCAAGTTAGAACGATACTCGGATTCGGCGGGCACCTACGTCGTTCTCGATCGGAGCAACATTTCGGTCTACAAACAACTCTACCGAGCTGCGAAGGCCAAGTCCAAGTTGAAGATCCGAATGACGGATATGACGCCTGGACCTACGGAGGATGAACCGCCCAAGCCTGCCCCGCAGCCCGTCACGGTCGAAGACGAGCCAGAGAAAGCCAGCGAGTCTAGCATCACTTCTTCGCCGGCCCCCCTTCCACAGCTCAAGAATGAGGTCGAGCCCGAGCCCGAGGTTATGACCGAGGCGACTCACATGTTGAGAGACTTTGAGGAGCGGGTCGCCAGGCTTTCTTTGGCACGCCAGGCAGCTACCACGACACGCCAGGCGCCGCCGGCGGAATCATCACAAGACACGCTGGAAGCGGCTCTCGCCAAACTTGTCAATGAGCGGGAGGGTCTTCACCAAGAGGTTAATAGGCAACTCAGCAACCTCTCGACATACACGAGCAGGCTCTATCAGCCGACGGAGGCACCAGTCGAGCCACCTATCAACGCTCCGTCCTCGGCCTGGCGGGAATACCGCGTTTGCTGCAACCACTGCGAGCAAACCATTCCTGACGCTCACTACCACTGCACAAAGTGTGACGATGACGACTTCGACCTGTGCTTGGCTTGCGTGGACAGCGGAGTCACGTGTTATGGCAGTGACCACTGGCTCATCAAGAGGTTCAAGCGCAATGGTGTCTTCGTTACAAGCACCACAGAGAAGATTCCTCCGAAGCCCAAGGTCAAGGAAGTCAAGGCCAAGGATGTGTCGCCTCTGCCCCGCCTCCCAGTTCTCAGCACGGCCTCTCTTGGCCAGCAGATTCCCGTCCGAGTCTTCCCCAGCGAGCCAGTTCCGGCCTTCACTCGTACTTGCAACTGCTGCGTGCAAGGTATGTGCTACCGTACTCGAGAGATACATATGACATGATCGCTAACATGGATGACAGAGTTGCCCGAGTCTTACTTCCTCCACTGCACGACCTGTGAGGACTTTGATCTTTGCACCAACTGCTTCGCCAAGGATGCCCATGGCCACCACCCGAAGCATGGCTTCGTGCCCGCCGTGGAAGGCACTCCTATGCCCTCTTACATTCAGGTTAAGCTGAATCCCGGTCGCAACCTCAGCCACGCTGCTATTTGCGACGGTTGTGATAAGGTATGTAGCACGTGGTGATAACTAGATGTCGAGATGGACGATGCTGACCGCCCCTCTAGTATGTTAAGGGCGTCCGCCACAAGTGCCTTGACTGTCCTGACTGGGACTACTGCGATTCTTGCATCGCCAATGCCAAGATTGTCCACCCTGGACACCGCTTTGTGCCTATTTACGAATCCCTCAAAGACTGCATCCGAGGCCCCTACTCGCGGGCCGTTCACGTCGGAATCTGCTGCGATGGGCCTCTCTGCGCTTCTCACTCGCGTCAGGGCTACATCACTGGCACACGCTACAAGTGTGCCGTCTGCCACGACACGGATTTCTGCGCCAACTGCGAGGCTAGCCCCGCCAATACTCACAACAAGACGCACCCGCTCATCAAGTTCAAGACACCTGTGCGTCACGTAACTGTGAGCACCTGCGGCGAGCGTGGCAACGGCACGGCCATGCCTACTATGGGCGACCGCTATGCTCCTCGATCCACCAGCTCGCGCGCTACCGAGACAGTTTCTCGCCAGGTGTCGATGAACAGTGTCCAGACGGTTGTTGACGTCGAGCCCACCGAGGCTCCTCAGCCTGCGGCTGCCGAGAAGGAAGAGCTCGAGGTCAAGGAGGCAGCAGAGGAGCCCGAGGCTGACGTCAAGGAGGAGCCCACGGAGGAGCCCGAGACTGAAGCTAAGGCCGAGGCCGAGACCGAGACCGAGGCTGGGGCCGAGCTCGAGAAGGTTCCTGCCATTGCAGACCTTGGCGCTATTTACATCAGGGACACGGTTACCGATGGTACGGCCCTGCCGCCTAACCATGTCTTCGAGCAGACTTGGGTTCTACGAAACACCGGCAAGGTCGCCTGGCCCGCTGGCTGTGCCGTGAAGTTCGTCGGTGGCGACTACATGGGACACGTCGACCCCAACCACCCCGCTGGAATTTCGGAGCTCGTCTCAGCAAGCGAGTCGACTCTGTGCTACGAGGCATTGGAGCCTGGAAAGGAGTATCCCTTTACCGTTCTCCTGCGAACTCCTTCGCGTGAGGGTAAGATAATTTCTTACTGGCGCCTCACCACAAACGATGGCATCAAGTTTGGACACCGCCTCTGGTGCGACGTGACGGTCCAGGCTCCCAAGGTCAAGGAAGAGGTGACCCTTGATTCGACCGAAAAGGAGACATCCCCGGCTCCGACGACGGCCAGCAGCCAGATGATCTTCCCCAAACTTGAGAAGGAGTCACCCATGTCTAGCATCCACGAGTCGGCAAAGTCCACCCCGTCCAAGCCCTCGACGGTGCAGGAACCCGAGGAAGTTGATGACTTCGATGACTGCCACGAGTGGGATGTTTCTGACGACGGCTTCATGACGGATGAGGAATACGACATCCTGGACGCCTCTGACGAGGAGTATCTCGAGGAGCAGCAGAAGAAGCTTCTTAAGAAGTAGATTCGGATATGCAATAGGAACGAACCGAACAGAACAAAGGGTTATCGCAGGCGCGACTCGGGTTGTTTTAGTATGATTACTTAGGTACATGCGGATTAGGCAAGGTTCTCTCTCATCTCCTTCTCCTCTCGATCTGTCGGAAGGTTTGGACAGGTGGATAGGAAAATAGGTTATCAGCGCGTCCACGGACTCCCTTGTGGACGGGGAAGAAATATCACTACACTCGCTCTCGGAAGACGAGATGCCGCTAGATGGTCGCGGCTCAGATTGTCAATTACTATCAAGTCAGGGTCGTTTAGTTAGGCTGAATTGATTTCATTGAGTTCACTTTCTCGTTGCCTACTATAAAATTCCCGGGCTGCATTTCACGTCGTCGTCATGCGTCAGTCTTGCAAGCTTGTTGTATATCCCTTCGAAACCGCAAGGTGTCGTCAGGATGCATGTCGTCTTGTATATGGCTGGCTGAGTCTCCGACCCTATTGGTAGTAAACGCGAACCTTGCCATTCCTCGGCTCAACTCGACTGGAAGCCACCATATGCAGACCCATTTTTTCCACGCTTTTTTCTTTTCTTACCAAGGTCCAAGACATATTGTCGAGAAATACAATAAGAGGATAGAAGACATAATGGAGACTTTCCAATTTCAGAAGATGGAGAGTTTCAGGGTGGGTAGGTCGTTATGAACCCTTGCTGGGAGACAGCGGGTACTAGGGAGCAATGGATCGAGACCTTGCAGTCACGAGTCTGGGGGATTATTCCTTCCAGTTTGGACCCCAAAGGTTGGACATGCCAGCACCCACATATACTCGACTCCTCTATTTGACTCCTAGCAATTAAAATCTTCCTCCATTTTTCATGCTATTCCAACTTGAAAGCCGGAAAGATTCTCTATAAACCGTGAAAGGCAGGCGGGAACCCCCATCCCCATATTGTCGAGAACATGGTAGCAGCTCACAAACCTGGCTAACCAGGCCAGCCAGGTCTAATTGTGTATTTGTCTAGGCCGACCCCTGAACCGGCCGCAACCTTGAGTCGGCACCCCCACCGAATCTACGCGTTCGACAGCATATTCAGTGCACTCCCTGCAAGAATAAAGCCGGACTGATCCTTTGTTATCGTATGCGTAGTCTTGATCACCACCTCCTTTCCGTCCTTTTTCTTCACCTTCAAGCTCACCTCTCCCCGGCCGTGATTTCTCAGCATATCGTATAACCCTACCGTCTCGACCTCGTCGCACGCCTCGATAGCATCGTAGTCGGCCTCGTCTGCAAAAGTCAGCGGCACAACCCCCTGCTTCTTCAGGTTCGTCTCGTGGATGCGGGCAAAGCTCTTGACGAGAACAACCCTTCCGCCAAGATAGCGTGGCTGCAGGGCGGCATGCTCGCGCGCCGACCCCTCGCCGTAGTTGTGTTCCGCCACCACGAGCCACTCTTGACCCCTGTCCTTCCAACGCTGGGCAAGGCCGGGGATCGTATCTTTCGAGCCGTCAATGTCAAATGCTTCGTTCACGGTGCCAGTAGCCTTGTTGACGGCCGTCATGAGCGTGTTGGTGCTGATGTTGGGGAGGTGGCCCTTGTATTTGAGCCAGGGCCCCGCGGCAGAGATGGTGTCGGTAGTGCACTTGCCCGTGACCTTGACGAGGACCTTGAGTCCCGTGAGTTCGCCTTTGGGGAATGGCGCGAAGGGTCTGAGTAGCGCGAGACGTTCCGATGTTGGGGAGATGGCGATGGGAATATCCGGGTCAGCAGATTGCCTCAGGGGCTGGAGACTCTCCTCCCCGGAGAGGAAGGGCTTGCTGGGACCTTCGACACCAACGGGCGGATCAAACTTGAACTCCTTGCCATCGGCAGTCTTAATGGTGTCAGTAATCGGATTGAACGTGGTGGATCCCGCATATGCCATGGCGGTCACGATCTCCGGAGAGGCAAGGAAGTTCATGGTCTCGGGGTTGCCGTCATTACGGCCGCGGAAGTTGCGGTTGTACGAACTCAAAATGGCGTTGGGTGTGCCCTTCTGGACGCCGTCTTGACGTTTCCACTGTCCAATGCAGGGGCCGCAAGCGTTAGACAACAATATACCGCCGGCCTTCTCAAATGTGTCGAGCGTGCCATCCCGCTCGAGAGTTGACCGAATTTGCTCGCTGCCCGGTGTGATGTAAAACTCGGCCGATGGCTTTAAGCCGGCACTGGAGGCCTGCTTTACCAAGCTTTCGACCTTGGTCATGTCCTCGTACGAGCTATTGGTACAGCTACCAATGAGGCCCGCCGACAGCTTCTCCGGCCACTCCTCGGACTTAACAGTATCCTTGAATTTGCTCAGGGGCGTGGACAGATCTGGCGTGAAAGGTCCGTTTAGATATGGCTCGAGTGTGGAAAGGTCAATCTTGATAACTTGGTCGTACTTTGCGTGGGGATCAGCCTGCATCGTAAAGCCCTCCTTCGAGTTCGCGAAATTGCCATATTCGGAGAGGGCATTTTCTCGTCTAGTATCTTGAAGGTAGCGAACTGACGCCTTGGTGAAAGGGAAGATGGAGGTCGTCGCGCCCACCTCGGCTCCCATATTGCATATTGTAGCCATGCCAGTGCAAGTCAACGTGTCCACACCCTCGCCGAAGTACTCAATAATGAAGCCAGTCCCTCCCCGCACCGTCAACTGTCCCGCGAGGTTCAGAATCACGTCCTTGGCCGACGACCATCCGCTTAGCTTGCCCGTCAGCTCAACACCCAAAATCTTCGGCGCCTTAAGCTCCCATGGAGCCCCCACAAGTGCCTCCACAGCATCGGCACCGCCCACCCCGATCGTTATGGTCGACAGACCGCCGGCATTGGGGCTGTGACTGTCCGTCCCCAGCATCATCATACCTGGCAGGGCGTAGCTCTCCAGCACCGTCTGGTGGATGATGCCCGCTCCCGGGGGCCAAAAGTCCATGCCGTACTTCTTGGCCGCCGACTCGAGAAAGTCAAACACCTCCTTGTTCGTCTCGATGCCGGCCTCAAGGTCACTCTTGGCGCCTTTGTACCCCACAATCAGGTGGTCGCAGTGAATGCTCGCGGGAATGGCCGGCCGCTCGAGATTGCACGACATGAACTGCAGCAGCGCCATCTGTGCCGACGCGTCCTGCATGTTCACGCGGTCAGGCCGCAGCCGCAGGTTCGCCTTGCCGCGGACGTCCCGGCCGTTGTTGGTCCCATCCCCGAGCAGCGACTCCTCGACATTGTGCAGGTGGCTGTACAGGATCTTCTCGGCGAGCGTCAAGGGTCGGCTATCGAGTACACGGCGTACCTCGGCGTAGTTGGTCCGGAGTTTTGAGTACACGGTGCTCAGTGTCGAGTTTTCTCGGGTCGAGCATCGCCCACGGAGTAGGGCTGGTCTCGCAAACCGCTGCTGTTGGAGGAGGCTCCCTCGACCAAGCAGGCTCTGCAACGACAGAGGTCAATTAGCATGCTGGTTGGGTTCCCCTGCAATATCGAAGTCTTAAGTACCTTGGAAAAGACGCCAGAACGCCTGGCAATGTCAATTGACCCCATCCTCGCAACCAGCTTTACATTCTATGGGCTGTTTGCTGGTTTATGTGTTGCTTGAGCAGGATTAAAAATTTCCAGAGGGGAGGGGCGGAATCGGAGCGTGGTTTCCGGCACCTACCAAAAGCCTAGAATTACCAACAAGCGAACAGCGGGAATGATGGAGCATTGGGCAACTGCCTGCCAAAAAAAAAATTCCGTTAGCAACACGCTGCGACTACGAGGGACCCCCAAATGATCCCAGTTTGATCTTATATCGTTCTCACCGGTCACTTCACTTCGTGAGGTATACTCCGTGCGAACGCCAGTTTTGGGAGATATCAACACGGTGAACTATCCTTTTTTTCTTCTAACGCCCAAGAAGACATATATCATGCCATAGCCACAAATCTTAGTAATTCTCGTTTGTTTCCAAGACTAATTTCAAGCCAAATAAAAATAATAAAAGGGGAAATATGCGCAACTACGATGGTACTCATCTGATTTAATCAATGTTAATTTTCACCGCACCATAGCACTTGGGGCAAGGATTAGCCACATTTTGAAGCGGCAACTCTTTTTGTACATATTAGTATCGATTACATACCGGAGAACGTTCGGAGAACCGCCGTTGATATATTGTCATAATCATAACTATGGTTTCATGAACATTCCCATGTCAAGCAATAAGTGCAGCCTATCTGCGTTCCCAATCCGTCCATCTTTGGCCTAAGTTCTAGGCTAGTGTACAACGTAGCAAGTCACTATTTAACTGGGAACAGAGACTCGGTGCATCCGAACCCTTCTACAATGAGCTAGGTTTTGCAATACAACTAAGAGAGATAATTTCAAAAGAATCCAATAGTCTCTTATTGCCGCTTTGCCGCCCTTGAGAGTTCTCTTTGCTTCTGGGTTGATTTTTCCTTGCAGTCCCTCATCCAAGCGCATGCTTTTCGCCACGCCGGGTTCACCTTGACGTAGTCAGGAAGATCATCTTCAGGAACGTCTCCAAAGTCAAGGTTTCTGCCGAAGGTTTTGGAGTGAGGGTCGACCGAGCGTTTGGCGAGTCCTTCGGTCGTACTTCGTCGTGCAAGGCGCGCTTCCTTCATCCTGGCGGCCATCCGTTGCACGGCCTGTCCAAAGTTTGCTTTTCGCTTGGGTCTCCGGCTGATTTCATCGCGCTTCTTCCTGTACCACTCGTCGCTCCTCTCTTGAGTCCAGTGGATTCGCGGGTCTATGGGAAGATACAGTCGAGCATCCCGGCGTTCAATTGCTTGACCTGTCTGGGAAACCCCCACCGCAACTCCGCTTGGAGGGATTGCCGCGCCCGCTTGCTGATATATCAACTTATCGAACTGAGATTTGTCAAAGTTGTCTATAATGCGCTGTCGAAGAACCCGTCCCTCAGGTCGTCGCCGCATAGCCGTGCCTCGGGATGTAGTTGTTGCCGGATCCGGATTTAATTCTTCAGGTTGCTCTACCCCTGAGATTTCCACCTCGGTTACTGCTATTGCCTCGGCAAACTCGTGCCTCGCAGCTGAAACGCCATCATCATCGCTTTCATCCTCAGAGCTAATCCTCTTACGCTTGTTGGAAAGTACTCTCCGACCTCTCGACCTTGTGCGAGACTGTAGTCTTGGGCCAGAGTCGGGAGACTGTAACCTTAAACGAGACTGTGATCTTGCGCGGGATTGCGATCTTGTGCGAGGTGGCCGAGTAGGAAGGTCACTGCGTTGGGATGGTGGCGAATGCCTCAAAGATGGTTTCTTCCGTGGAGTCCGACTCGCCTCACCGTTCGCTAGAGCGCTGTTCGACTTCTGCCTCGTAAGTATCGTGTTTCGAACTGGCGTCACTGGCGACTCTAAATCTCTGGTATCTTGACGTCCTGAGGATGCGTTGCTCTGAGGGGGCTTCCTTGGCGATGGTTGCACGAGATCGTCCTTGGTGATTCTTGGAAACTTGGGTCCAGAGAGGTGCGGTCCAGTTCGTCTGCCTACGCCTACGGCGCCGTTCGGGATTTTGGGGCCATTGAACTCAATGCGGCGCCGGTGAGAAACCTCGGAGGCAGTTGTTGTGGCCGAGGATTCCCTGGACTCAGCAACGTCGAAGTAAAGCCCCTGCCGCTCATCTTTGGGGCTCCTTAACTTGATCCCACCACTCAGCCCATTGGGAAAAGCTGGAAATTTGGCTCCTGACGTTACCGACTTCCTCGATGTTGCATTTGATAGCTCGGAAAACGAAGGCGCGAGCGTCTTCCGATCCGATGTTTTCGAGAAGCTAGGACTCATCCTTGACGACGTTGATGCCATCGGCATTCGACAAATGACTTGCCAAAGTTAAAGTCCTTGGCATAGCTTGATATCTATCCCATCCTACACACAACCTTGCCGTGCCTAGGTAGCGACTTGGCGGTGGTCCTACTTTAGATAGCGGTGCTTGTCGCTCTGCAAAATAGATGAACCGTCGACTATTGATATAAAAAAAAAACCGGGATATGGGCTTAGAAGAGGCCCTATAAAGCAGGATACCTAGGTCGGGCAAGTTGTTAGTACTGAAAGACTTGGCAAATCTGAAGCCGAAATCATAGTACTTTTTCTTCCAGCCTAGGCGGATTCCTTTATGGGAGCGAGTAATTGGCCGTACGAAGAATATGATGTTGCGAATCAGGTGGTAAAATGGGTCTGCAAGAAATCACGGGGGAATGTTGCTCTTACTTCGTTGGCTGATATCTCTGCCGTGTTGCCTACACTGCGTTGTCGATATTAGCGTCTTTTGTCGTGCTTGAGCGACAAGCTTGGAGGTATGCGTCGGACTAGCTTGGTCTTGTTAGTAGCCATAGTTACGAAGATTTTGGCTGTCGTGCTGAATAGTGAATCTGGCGACAATCAGATCTTTTCAGTTTACTTGTAGTCATCATGAATCCCACGACGGTTTCGAAATGTTGCCCATTCGCAGACTTATGCGATCCTTCATAACCACTGTTGAGCGCGGCCTTTGGTCTCGGCCTCGAAGCAGCCATGGCAGGCGGAGACTCCATGTGCGCACAATTTTTGATATCTTCCAAGCCTAATTTGGCATTCAGATACACCAGGAAATGATGCCATGTAAACTTTGGCTGTGGAAGTCGAGCCACCCCATGAGGAAGTGCTGACGATTGAGCCGCGAATGGGAACATTTCGACTCCAGGAGGGGGCTATGACCTTTTACCAATGCTCATCAGGGATGCCAGGCGTGAGGAGAAATTGAGACGATATGGCCCAGGAATGCAAAAGAGAGTAACATACTAGTACCAGAGAAACACGGTTCTCCGTCAAGCGCCTAGGCTCTCAAGTGCACCCTCGGTGCTCACCACTCCGGCGGAGCCGACTGAGTGATTGCCTCCCTCATCCACGGCGTCACTCTCCAGTTCCAAGATACTATGTCTGACCTGTCCATGCAACTGCCGCTAGCTACCGGATCCAGCAGTTGTGAACCAAATGTGACAGTTTCTAGGCAGCCCTGGCGGTCGGCCTTGCTCACTTGTGTGTGAGGTGTCGACTGTCGGCGAATCGGTGTTTGGCGAATGGTTGTTGTGAGGGTTAAGATAAGTTTTTCGCTTGACATTCCAGGAGGAAAGACAAGTGGTGGCGCTAATCTAGGAAGGCTCCTTCCCCTGCCCGCAGCGTGTCAAGAAGCAAACAAGGTATGTGGATGTGGCCCGAGCGTTGGGACAGGGTACATTCGTACATGCTCCACAGCGGGAAGCTACAAAGGCAAGAAGGTTCAATGAGGATTTCTGGTGAGTCCCACTTGCTAGCCTGAGCACCAGACCCCTTGCATGGCGGGGCATGGCGACACTCCAAGTAATCCAGCTGCCTAGCGGGTTGGCGAAGATCTCTAAATTTCTGAGCCTGCTTGCTTTTCCATCGCCGTTGCAACCAGGCGGATGCCTTTCAGCCTCGTATTGCACCCATTGTCCACCAAAACCACCCAACCCTGGCTACACAAGGCGTAGGGCCTTGGAACTTACAGGGTTTTAACCTTATCGCACACGGCTACCGTGTGGCACCGGCGTATGAAGGTCGTTAACTTGCAAGAAGGCCCTGTCAGACATCGACTTGCTTCGACCACGGCGGACTTCCCTTATCGTGTTTCGTCATGGATTTCCTGAAGTCGGCCGTTGCATCGGCCATGGCCAAGGGGCCGCCCTTCCCATACTCTTTTGGAGACAAAGTCGACGTTGATGAGTCTATGTGGACCTTGAGCAATGGCACAAAAAAGGTTGGCATGCTACCACTTCAAAATAGAAATACTCAACTCTTACCACCGGCACTCGACGCTAACTCGTTTCGTATCATGTTAGGAGGACGGCTCAAACTGTAGCATCTTTGCCTTGGACATCACGGCCAACAAATCCCGACTTCCCCTCGCACGGAATGCCGTCAAGAAGCTCCGAACGCTGCGTCACCCCGGCGTCATCAAGGTCTTGGATACCGTTGAGGTTGGCTTTGGACATGCCCTGATATGAGATGTTTCGTGCCTCTCTAACGAGATCTTCAATACCAGACCGATACGTACATCTACATAGCGACAGAGAGGGTTGTTCCACTTCGGTGGCATGTGAAGAGGAAAAGCCTCAGTCCGGAAACGATCAAGTGGGGACTTTGCAGCATTGCCAGCACTGTCAAGTTCATTAACAGCGACGCATCTTCCATACACGGGAACCTTAAAGTTGGCTCGGTCTATACTTCTGAGAGTGGCGAGTGGAAGCTTGGAGGCTTCGAGGTGCTTAGCAATGTGAAAGATGATGAGGCTGTCATCTACGTACGTCTCTAGATCTGACATCTTGGCGCAGAGCTTGGGCTTTCGGCTAACTCTCTGCAATAGACATATGGAAGCCTGGTTCCTGATTCGGCGCGTTATGCACCCCCCGAACTTGCACGCGGAGGACGGGATGCTATCAAGAAGAGCCCGCACACAGCCGTGGACTCTTTCAATTTTGGGTCATTGATATTCGAAGTATTCAATGGAGACTTCACAGGCTCGGATCAACAGGGCCAGACGAAAAATATTCCGCCATCGATGCATGCCAGCTATCGACGCCTGGTCAACGCCACGCCCAAGGCCCGGGTCAGCGTGGCCACCTTTTTGGAGCAAGGCCGCCGGTCTGGTTCTTTCTTCGACAGCCCGCTCATTAAGCTCACTGATGGCATTGATAACCTCGGGATGAAATCGGCGGAGGAGAGAGATGAATTTCTGAGGTCATTCTCCCTTGTCCTTCTGAACACAATGCTTCGATGCATTTTCTGGGGATTTGTCTAACGAAATAGTAGTGGCCTTGACGAGTTGGCGGATGACTTTCCCGAGGATTTCTTCAAGATGAAGGTTCTTCCCGAGCTGCTAAAGTCGGTGGAGTTCGGCGGGGGTGGTCCGAAGGCTCTCAGCGTGGTGATGAAGATTGCTGCCAAGCTCTCCGATGATGATTTTGGCTCCAAAGTGACACCAGTCATCATCCGGCTCTTTGGAAATCCAGACCGCGCACTGCGTGTGTGTCTTCTGGACAGCCTCCCCTCGATGATTGACCGCTTGCCAAAGAAGGTAGTCAACGACAAGATCTTCCCGCAAATTGTATGTTTTGTCGCGCCATGCGATCAGGACAAAGTTGGGCTGACGAGATGATTAGGTGTCCGGCTTTACCGACTTAGCACCCGTCGTTCGAGAGCAAACGCTCAAGTCAGTTCTCACACTTGTCACGAAGCTGTCAGATCGTACCGTAAACGGCGAACTTCTCAAGTACCTGGCTAGAACGGCCAACGACGAACAGCCGGGCATCCGGACAAATACAACCATTTGTCTCGGGAAGATAGCAAAATACTTAGGCGGTTCGTCCCGAGCCAAGGTTCTTATTGCAGCTTTTACGCGATCGCTGCGTGATCCTTTCGTGCATGCCAGGAACGCGTCACTTTTGGCACTGGCGGCGACAAGCGAGTATTTCAACGAGGAAGACAGCGCGGCAAGAATCCTTCCGGCAGTATGCCCCTTGCTTATTGACCAGGAGAAGATGATTCGGGACCAAGCAAACAAGACAGCCGATGTATTTATGCAAAAGGTTAGGAAAGCGGCCGCGAGCATGCCTGACACGGCTCTCCCGCCGACTTCCGCTGTGGAGGGTTCGGCTGGGCCTCGGATGAGTACACCGCAACCAAGCGAAACAACAGCTTCAATATGGGCAGGCTGGGCCATCTCATCATTTACCAACAAGCTGTCATCTGCCGCTGGCGAGATACAGTCAAACGGAAACGGCGCCGCGTCCCCGAAGCCCAATCCTTCACCAGCTGCCGAGCCCGGCCAGACAGGAGCCGGCGCCGGCGCAGGTCCGGCTGTAAGCTCAACTATACATCGTCAAGTTGAGAATATTAAGTCGCCACCTCTTATGTCTCGGTCATCATCAGCTGGTGCTACGGCAGCCGCCTTATTCCAGGACAATGACAATGGTGACGACGGTGCTGACGCTTGGGGAGACATGGGAGACGATTCCTTCTTCGACGCCCCCGAAGCGGAGGCGGAGTCATGGCCCCAATCCGGCCAGAAGGACACTGCGCACGCTGCTTCCATCTCGTACGACGATGGAGGCGAGCCTGACTTTGCTGGCTGGCTTGCGGCCCAGTCGCAGAAGAAGAGTGTCGGAAATAAATCTCTTCCTAGAGGCCTAGCAAAATCCAAACCATCAGCCACCGCGGCAATCAAGAAGACGAGCACCACGTCGAAGGCTGCGGTCAAGCCGGTGGTAGCGAAGAAGATAGACTTGAAACCTAAAGACACGGGCGATGACGATGGCTGGGGCGATGGTTGGTGATGGCATCTTCCACTTTGTGGTCATCTCGTGCACTACCGAATAGCATGCAAGCATGGGCGATAGACGCGGCTAGGAAGAAAGAATGACACCACTTTCGTACATACAACTCCAACCCCGTTTTGCCACGATACCATTACGATGCAGCTCCCGACGATGATGCGGATGGCAACAATGCGACCAAGTAGCCGAGGCAGAAGCCGTAGGCTATCGCCTCCTAGGTCCACCGGTATCAGTAGTGCATCACGCCCAGTCCAGACTCTGACGATACTCGTCCAGCACACCGAAATTGGGAGAAGATGGTTCCTAAGACTTCTGCAGAAACCAAGCTAGTTGATCCGGTTAGCTTCGCCTCAAGCGTGTTTCCGAAGGGGCAGCCCATTGCACGAGGCCGCATGTCCCAGTTACAGAGGCTTGATAGGCACCATGCCAATTTGTAATGGAATTGGACAAGAGCTCGGAAGCGAGCCAAATTATGTCTTAGCGGCTGACCGTCTCCACTCGAGAAAGAGGAATCTGGCCATGTGGCAAGCTCAGAATCGGATATCCTTCGATGAAAAGCAACTAGAACTCAGTCGGGAGCAGGGATCCTTCGTTGAAGCCATCGTGGTTATGCGGTAGCCAATTCGGCTAGCCAAGATTACCAAGTAGCTCCAGGCGCCTCGGTTTTCTCTAGCTGTAAGGACAATGACGACACACACACGACGCAGCCATGACATTCCAAGATCGGTGGGTCGTACAGAGAAGGAATTGGCTGCTCAAGGCCGGATAGTAGCGGTCAGCGGCGGTCAGCAGCATGGCCAGTAGCGTAAAGGTGCTGGGGCTCTGTGTTGTGAAAGAGACTCCAAAGTCAAGAATGCCTACGGACATGGTTTTGCATTAACTAGTCAAAGCCCATTGCCTAGAAGTGCGTAGCAGGGGGCTGTGCAAAGGGCTTGCTGAGGGCGTGTTGTTTAAAGTAGACCACGGCCATACCTTGCTCCTGCTGCATCCCGCTCCTTGAGGTTGAAGCTCCTTAGGAGCCAAGAGGAATATCCGTCACGCCATCGGGAAACGGAAGATGCCCGTCGTCAATGTCTGTGACGAGGCAGCGAGGCAGGGAAGCCACAGTACCCCCCAAGCTCCACGATGTGCTTCGGGTAGATGGCAAGGCAACTAGGGTACCACGTCGATACACCACGCTCGGGGCCCGTCGTAGTAATGTACATCCTCGCGATAACAGGAGCAAGAAAATTATCAAAATCAAACATGCTTATGTCACTCGTGGAAGGAGGTATTCCAGTCACTTGTCTAATCCTCCACAATAGCTTCCTTTGACACGGAGATGGTTAAGACCAACTCTGACTTTTCTCACTTTGTTATCTACAGGAACCTAATTCACCTAGAACAGTTCTGCCTTCGCATTGTGTCACACGAGCAAATCACCCGAGCCCAATTTATGGATGAATCTGTGCCCATTCCCTCTGTTACACAACGCACCGGGCACCAACATGAGGTCCTCTTCAATTCGTTCACATCACCGACATGGCTGTTAGACGCTGGACTGGTAAGCCCGGACGAAACGCGAGGGGTGAAGACGAATAGAGGGCACGCCTTTGCAGTCCCTCCCCATGAAGTGAGATCGAAATGGGAACAAGAGCCGTTGGCAGCATCTCGCCCGTCTTCCAGAGCAGGCTCTACCCCCAGCACCTCATCAAGCTGCCCGTTTATTTCCGCCTTTGGCCCATTTCCTTGGCCATCTTCCACCCGGTTTGTATTTTGCCGCATTCCCCTATTGCATTTCCCTCATCTCTTGTACCTAAGGCTCTGAGGTTAGTCGACTTTTCGATTACATCCCCGCATTCGGCGCTGTGGGTATGAGCTTGTGTCGACATCCGAGTCTATTTACTCCTTTTGTGAGGGTTAGGCTGTCACGGAGTTTCAATACTATACAAACTATACAAGCACGTTGGATGAGTTGGGCCTTCGGACTCTGAGTAAGGGGTAGGAGCCGAGCGGTTTTCGCGGACTCATTATGACTGGGTTCCGAGGCGCATATAGTGGAAAGACGACACGGAAAGGGTATGAGCGGAGGGATAAGCGAGCGTCTGGAGTCCGGTTGGTTGGAAAACGAAGCATCGTGAGGACAGGCTAGCACAAAAGAGAGGGGTACAGAGCAGGAAACTGAGACTGCGGTTATGCTTGTCGCCAACACCGCCTTTTTTTTTTCCAAGTCGCCCTTCTCCCCCACCTCTATCTCCCTTTTCCTCTCTGGCTGCACCTTCCCATTTGTCTCGTCGAGTTGGTGTTGGTCTTCTGCTTCACAGCCGACTTGGCTCGGCCTTAGCCGGGCCAGTCGTGGGTTTCAATAAAACTGCCAAGGCCTCTGGTGCCATGGAGTAGCCGTGAACTTAATTTTTGAACCAGCATGTGTTTCCTGTCCAGAAATTTGTCCGAGCTAGCGCGGCATTCGTCCAGCTCTTCGCACGAGTAGGTCGCGTGAGGATCGCGACACGACGTAGCTGGAAGAAGGCGGGTATCGACATGACACTTTCTTCCCCAGGCATGTTCGCTTTAAAATTCTTTGAGGCTTTCCCGAGGTGGATATGTGCTCGGACGGCGCTTTATCTCCGAAGATTTGGCCCATCCATTCTATTTGGCAATGCACGACGTCTTTGGTGATGATGATATCATGACGGAGATGACATGGAACATGCAGCATATTTTGCTATGTCAAACATGAACGACATATGAAAGGAGATACGGGAGCACGCGGTCGGAGCTTCAGGAGTAGGTAGGAAACCCAACGTCCAACGTGACATGTGTCGGTTGCGAAGTGCAGACCCCATATGGAACGCATAAATCTTGAAGAACAGTGACTGACTCAGCTGCTCCCTTCTATTCGTGCCCTATAGTGTCTTAGTAGCTGCAAGAGACGTGTTTATCTGCCGGCAAGTAGGCCTAGTGACGGGTAAGGTATTCGATGAGGCATTGGCCCAATCCAAGGCTGGCAAGCTGACCAGCCGGTGCCATCGGTGGGACCAGGTACGGCTGTCTGCTTTATCTCGGCCAGGGTGAACACATATCGAATCTTGGCTCGTACCACAGAGAATATCCGGCTCTCTGGGATTGAATTCGAATGGGTAAATTTTCTGGGGTGTATGCGAATTTCATCTTTTTTAAGAAGCTCACCAAGGAGAGAAAGAGGTGAGGAAAAGAACTGGTAGTTTCAGACAGAGCCCAATATTCCGGTGATTGCGAGGAGCACAATCTGCTTCTGCTCTACCAATCTGAATGCCCCGTCGCCTCGCCTCTCCTCGCTGCCACTTGTATATGGCTGCCGATCTTTCTGCATTGCAGATTGGTGAATACCAACACCACTCAAACCTTGGAAGCACTTTCAACTGGCAGTCCATGCGGCTCCGGTGAGGCGTTCAACATCCGACGGAGATCTTTGTCACATGTGGCGGCTCGCTCGTATATTTCTTCTATATACTTTTGGGCCAGGCCTCACTGTCATCTGCACCCTCCATCGTCCAATGAGATGTCTCACTACGCTGAGTGTGCTACAGCACATTCTGACTCTATCACATCAGCTCCTTACATGGTACCGCCTTGCGAGGCATGAGAGCTCGATTCGCGATTACTTGGTGTCGTAGATCGTAGGATCCATTTGCGTTACCTCCCATAACCGACATGGGCCGTGAAAATTGCCCTTGCTACGGACGACAAATCCTTCTCTCGGCTGATGGACCACTAATATCAAACCAAGGCGTCGCCATGAAAGAGAAACCGTCCTGTGTCACCGTAGTCAGCCATTACCTTGGGGGTCCTTGACGTCGGATCAATGTCGGCGATGTAGCCGACCGTTCAGCCTTGACTTGGTCAAGGACGACACGGGGCCGGAAGAAGGACAAAATGTTGGTCATAAGACCGAAGTATCGTCAGTATCTGCTCATTGTTGAAATTCAATTTTCCCACGTCGAATATACTCGTTGGATTTCTGTTACGGCCTGGAGTCATCGGGCTTCCCGAGCGAGTCTATCTATTGCTCATATACTCTAAACTTTGGTTTGTTTTCATGTGCATAGCGCCATTCATCCGTCTTAGTATTGACATCTTTATATGTGTCACAGCCCCTTCCAAAGTTTCTCTGCCACGTTGGCATAGATATATTTCTTACCGCGATTAGCTAACTCAAGTTGCCTTGCATGATAGCTCGTCGAGTCTCTGATCAAAGGAAGTGGGACCAATAGAGATCGGCAGGTCCGTGAAGCCCCATCCCTAAGTGCGGAGACCACTTCAAGCGTCTTGGGCTGCCCCTTTTGGCCAAGGAATTCGCCGGGGCTTGTCCGAGCTATCAGGCCTTGCGAGGAATTCCAACCAAAGATATCATCCATCCGTCTGGCTTGCCAGAGTACACAACATCTGCACGCCATTATAGTGAGTAATAACAGACCTCATCCATCCGACTACTTTCGAATCAGATAACAACAGAGTACAGGCTTCGGAATTCTCTTAGCAACGGCATTATTCCCCGCCGATTCGACTATAAAAGGCGTATATTTCCCCAACACTATGGGTGAGGAGATATAATCCAGCAGTCCGGCTCTCAGCAACACCGCCGCGTTCACAGAGTCTACTTCCTTGAATCTCTAGACCGCATTTCGCTTTATCTGTGTACAGCTCCAAAAATCTCCCTTCTCCCCGATTCTTCGCCTTCCAAAATGGATTGCAAGAACTGTGAGGCGAGTCTCACGGTCGTCAATTGCCCCCATGGCTCAGTTAAGTACGTCCCTGCGTCAAAGGTCCTATGGAGTTCGCCAACCGAAATACGAAGCTAAGTCGAGATTCTCTAAGCGGGAAACCCTGTACAACATGCGGAGGCGCTGCATGCTTTATGCCAAATTGCCATCGTTGCGGCCAACCTCAAGAGAAATTTGAATTGGATAAACGAGCGAACCAGGACATGGTGCCTCGAACTCACAAGGGGAATTCTGGGCCAAACGGCCGATAGGGCCGGAATACGTATGGGGGTGGAAATGCATCCTATTCTCCCAACAGATCGCGGTAACATTACTGCTTTCTCTTACTAGTCATTGGTTGATGTGGTATTCAGCTAAGCCATATATCTGGATATGGCTTTCGGAGACATCGTGGACTGTCCTCATAGAGCAGTTTTATTAGGCATTTATAGCCATTTTCGTTCACTACTGTCGTATTTTTGAACCGGGTTTCAACTTATAACGAGTATTTTGATGTTCAGAAATTTGCAACCCCCGCCCCCAAGGTATGAGTTGGAATCAGATGAGACAAACCACAGTTTTGCAACAGCTTGGTGGAAGATTCAGGCTGAGCTTGGTCACTGTCTTTTGAAGTCACCTTTGTTGCTTGGCTCTTCGAACTTTTTCGATCGCTTCGATATCTGAAAACCTTTCATTTTTAAGAATTTCTTCATCTCTAATCATATGTGAGGAGTAATCTGACAAGAGTGCTTCTGTTCCGCACATGCAACTGCCGACTCAGGAGATGGTTGGGCCGTTTGAGGTGGAAGTCGTGGTGCGATAGACGAGTTTGGCATGGGTAGTTCAAATAAATCAGGTACACAGGGCAAACACGAGGCAAGAATAATCAGGACTAATGCCGTAACCTACTACGAATAGAGAAATAAACGCACATATTTTACCTCGACGAATCTTACATCATTTCCGCCGTGAAATCAACTCTCTAGCATCGGTGACGACTGAGACATGCATCCGACGCAAAATGCCAAAGGATGGGCGGCTCGGAGGAAAAGGCAGAGCAGGAGTTCGTATCACGTATAAAAAGTTGTAGGTTGGCGGTGGGTGTTCCAATGTCTCAGTTTGTCACGCTGGCAAAGCTGCAATACGAAAACTGGGACAAAGCAAAGAAAGATTGTTGAGTACGAGAATCAGAATCAGATCAAAATGAAAAGACCGGTAGGCGGGCGGGTAAACAGTAGAAAGTTTCTCCTTTTCTTGTTCTCCCTTCCCCCCTTTGTAGAGATCATTTCCAACTTCCTCGTGACAGGCGTTGCGGATATCTTTCGCTCAATCTGTCAAAGTAGACATCCCTTGTAGAGCGCTCGGGTCACAACTTGGCAAGCTAAAAGAACTGGCCATGATGTCGCGGCACGCTCAGGATGTAAATCTATGTAATCTACAGTGAAACTTTAAAGTTCAACAGACATGGAATCTAGGAATAACAGGGAAAGTGTGACTAATCTTCTTCTCTAATTTTTGTTTTCCGATCTCTTTGCATCTCCTCTTCGGATGCACAGTTTCTTCGGACGGAGAGGAGAATATCGTATGATGCATTACGCTCTTTGTCTTACACAAAGCTCGTAAACCGTTTGCTCGGAAAGCTTGGGGACATGCAAGTCGTGCAGGATCTTGCCTCGAATTCATGCCAGGACGCCTTGCAGGTTCGATTCTCATTTTTCTTCCCTTTAAACGCATAATAGCCCGCGATATTAAGTACATGGATATACGTAAGGTCTTGGTTGTAGATTTATAATAAGAAATTGGGAGAGATACATATTACATGGCAACGAACGGAAGATGATATATCCATCCGAGAAGAATCCTTGCCCTGGGAGCACTGTTGTAGAGAAAAGAATGTAGATACAAGGAGAAAAGTCATGATATGTAATGTTGAATGGTTACGACCAAAAGGAACGAGATCCTAAGAAATCCTTACTTTTAGGCTTTGCATCTGGATAATGTTTACTTATATTTCTATCACAAAGTTGACTAGAGTCCCTGGTGATCCGCTGTACATATACTATGCCTTCTGCTCAGTTCATTCGCCGCCGATAGGTAATGGCTTGTAATGTGTCATAATGATACGATATCAGGTTCGAGTGGCCACAGGGATTATGGACATGTCGCTACGGAACCCTTTATCGATATTATGGTGACGAAGCCTGTCTCACCTCGGGGCCAAGAATGGGGGATACGTCCGCTATTGGAATTGTCATCGAAACTGTTGGCCGAGTTGGTAACAAATTACAAAACTATCTATTAAGTTCTATCGTTATGGAAACGGCTCCCAGCTGGTCTAGTTAATGAGGCCAAATACTAGCCGCCCATGCCCTTTGGGGAAAAGGAACAGAAATGTGAATGTGGTTACTCTCCCGTGAACCTCTCCGGTCTCGCCCCTACTTATGATGCTCAAGAGTTGAGATACAGAATAGGGTTAGGGCTATTCGTCACAATTCCACCAGAGCGGGACAGTCCCCTCGAAGGTTTTGGCGGGTTGGTAGAGGCGTACCCGGCGGTGATTGTGAGCAATCTAGCGTCCACCCAACGTCTTCCTGGCACTAAGTGTTCATGTTGCGAAATCTCAATCTGCCATCTCAAAATGGCTAATGCCAAGAAATCTCCGTTCTCATCTAAACTCTCCGGGGGCAGTTATAATAGGCCTCCAGAGAGCAATAATAAACCGAAGTCACAAGCCAGCGGCTCGACCGCCGCCCAGGCAACAACCATAGGGTCCAGGTCAAATTCTAAAGGGGAAATGGGGAAAACGAGTCAGCCTCGGGCCCTTAGCATAAAGGACCAACAACGCATACTGGACATTTTCGCAAATGCCTTTCAAGAGCAGCTTTCCTCTCCCGGTTTCGGGACCGCAATTCAAGGCATCAAAACCGCCCTCTTCAACCGCGACTTTGCCTCCGCATTCGGAAACGAAGCAAGTCTGCCCGTTTATGCCGCCCGGTGGAGTCCCACGCGGGCCATTTGCTATGCCTCGGTCCTTCAAGATCCGAATGGCACAAAAGGGCATCTTTTAGATATGCTCAGCAAACACACGGAGGATAAGGAAACGACGTTGAAAATGGTAGCACTAGGAGGCGGCGCCGCAGAGCTCGCTGCCTTGGCATCCCTTACCTCGGATCCGGCGTTCGAATCTAAGAAACTCGTGGCCATCGCGAGTCTAATCGACTCGGGGCCTTGGGGGGAGACGGTACGGAGGCTCTACGGGGCCATCACCACCGCGCCGGTGTTGTCCAAGTATGCGAGCGCGGCGGCCAAGGCGGCCAATACGGCTCTTGCAGAGACGCGAGGGTTACGACTTGAGTTTCAGCAGGGTGATATTCTGAATCTGGACAAGGACCAGTTGGTAGAGATGGGTGCTACGATTCCGGTTCTAGTGACGTTGCTATTTACTCTGAATGAGCTGTATACGGCGGCTGGCATCGGGGAGACAACGGCGTTCCTGCTTCGGTTAGGCGAGTGCTTGGCGCCTGGGTCGTTGTTGCTCGTGGTGGATAGTCCAGGGTCGTATTCTGAGGCTGCGGTAGGGAAGGAGAAGAAAAGATATCCGATGCAGTGGCTGCTTGACCATACTCTATTAGGGAATAATGGCGGGGGAGAGACAGGCGGGGATGCACGGTGGGAAAAGTTGGAGGGAAAGGAGTCAGTTTGGCTTCGGCTGGAGGAGGCATTGAGATATCCGATTGCTTTGGAGAATATGCGGTATCAGATGCATTTGTATCGGGTTAGGAAATCGGAGTTATAAGAAGGTATATTTTTTATCGCCATTACCGCTACAAGGATGTGCGTGTCACTATCTGCTAGAAGTAAAAAATAGGGGGTCGCAGTCTGTATATATTCTTCATGCCCAAACCATCCGCTTGAAAGCATGGCCCAACTGTTCCAATAGTCCCGTGCTCCTTTTCGCTTCCTCGACTGAAATTATGTCTCCCTTCTCGATGATACTCTTCCTCTCTTCGCCTTCTCTGGCTAGCTGTGCCTTGAATGAGAACCGCTCGATCTCGGCACATATCGTCACGACCCGCTGAATCTCCGTTTGGTTCGGCACGCCCCCCGCCTTGGCGATGGATGACTGCGCGTAGGGCGCCTTGACGGCAATCTTCCGCACTGGTTGCTGTCGGCCACCCTGCTTGCTACCCCCAAAAATAGTTGCCAGTGCTTCGGAAACGGATGACGTGCTCGCGCCGTCGCTCATTCGATGCTTCCCCGGGGTTTCATCCACGAGGTTCGACATAGTCCTTGTGTTCCTCCGACGGACGTCGTCTTTGCCAGGCTGGTACGATACCACGAACCCAACGTTGGTCAGCTCGTCCATGTGGGCGGGGGAGAGGGTGCTGGTGATGTATGTTCCGAAGAGGATCCCCACGATGTGGCGGAGGTCCACACGCTCGAACGAGGAAACTTTGTCCAAACCCCAGTCGAATCGGCACAGGTAGAGCGCGCGATCTGTCAGGAGAAGGACTACCTCTTCGAGCTGCTGACCCCCTGGCGATGTCGGGGACGGGCAGGAAGGAGGGGGGCCGAGCAAGACCCATCCGCCGATAAACTCTTCCGTTTCATCGGCCACGACGCGCTTTTGGCATAGGTCAACGGCCTGCTCGCGCATCTTGAGCACCGAGACAGCCGGATCTTTGGTCATCATGTTGGCTTCGAATTCGGAGAAGACGAGGGGCGTGACATTGCCTTGGAGGAAGTCGATGGCAGCTTGGCTGAAGTAGTCATTGACAATTCTGTCATTGCGTTAGATGTTCCGGATCATAAAAAGCTCAGAAGAGAGAAACTGACCCATTGTAAAATCTTGTCAGGGACAGACCCAGATCATTCAACTGCCCCCGATAATCTCGCTTCCGAGTCCTCGTAAAATCCCCTTTCATTGCCGCTGTCGACGCATACTGCTTCGAAACGGCGTCCCCGTTATCAGCCCAAACGTTGTTGAACCACCAATAATTCTGGTCCCTCTGGGCTGACATGTCGAACCCCTCTTCGCGGAGCTGGGCCTCCAGCATGTACTTTGCAAACATGCTCTGGCAGACATTTGTCCTGTCCAGGCAATCCATGCAGTTTGTCCGCACCACCCCCTTTTGCTGCTGGACGATTTCCCCATCGGCCACGACCGTGCTACCAAAATCATCCAAAGTGTCTTTTATTTTCTCCAGTAGACGGCTGACGTTTTCAAATTTCATGCCGCGACAGACCGCGTGGAAGTCGAACCACTCGAAGGGAACCGCCTGTGTTTTGTCTCCGACTTCTTCGTTGAGCTTTGAGACTTGCCGCTCATAGGCTTCCCCTGCCACCGCTTCACTGTTTCCCCTTTCCACGAGGTTGACGACTTGGACATTGCCGTAAAGAGACCTGAGCCGCTGAAAGTGCAACCTCATGGCTGCTAGGTTTGCCTCCGGGGAGTGCTGAAGGATGGGCATCGGCTTGAACGACAACGGAGTTTGGGTGAAGAAGACTGGTATGCTACCCCGAATTTGCACGAAAGAGTAGATCTTAGTTGACCTGTCCCAGAAAGGAGACGACAAAATCTGCTCCGTCTCCACCGCATTTGCCACGTCACCCTCGTCGTCGATGCCCCGTCGCAGGTACCTTAACCCTGATCGGAACCTGGACCGCCTCGAAATTACCGTTATTAAGAACCCCTTCTCCGAGGGTCGTAGTTCGGCACCGCTCTTTACGGGTTCTTCTTTCGCGGGCTCGCTCAGAGGGGATACAGGCTCCGACTTTGTCAAGGAGAAGTTCGACATCTCCAACGACTCAGGTCCGGATTCATCCTCCTGCGGCGGCGAACTATCCATGATAAAGGTTTTCTGGCCGACAAATCCTTGCACGAGGGGTATTGCGACAGGCTCGCCAATCGAGTTGGAAAATGGCTTGAGGAGGTGGTGGTTCCAGCAGTACGTGGGCGAGACCTGAACGTACAGTGGTTTCTGAGGGTCGGACGGCTTGTCGTCTGTCCCGAGCCTCTGCGTTAAGTCTACGTCGTAGGAAAAATAGAAACTTCTCGAGGTGCCAAAGAGAATATGAGTCGTCCGTAGTAGCTTGGGTAGCAGCCTCGAAACGGCGGACACCTCGCGGTCCTCTTCCTCGAGGCTGATCTTCCGTGCAGACGTGCCTTCTAGAGACGATCTTGGAGGTGCCGATGACTCGATGCCAGAGTCCCGCATGCCCATGGATCGCCACTGCTCCTGTCTCCAGCCGTCCTTGCTGAACCACTTCTGCGCAAACCGCCCAAAACTGCCCCTCCGCCGAATCACATCCTCCGCGATGCTCGTCACTGGCGAACTCGTACCACCCGGCGAGCCGTTACCTCTACCGCCCGGCGCTATCGCTTCCTCAGCTAATAAGTCGTCGACATCATCTACAGCATCTGCCGGGACATTAACCTGCTCCCAAGACTCATCATCGCTTTCCCCAGAAGATTCATCCTCCCTCTGCTTCTTCAGATGCGCCGCCGTCTTAGCTACGCTCTTCTCCGCCGCTTCGCGTGAGCAGCACGGCGTGATGGCCACTTCGGTGACCACATACACCGGGAAGCCTCTAATCTGGGCTACTTGCTGGCGCCGGGTGATGCTGATGAGGAACTGCAGCTGCTTGGAGACGCTGAAGAGGCCAACGATGCCGAACGCCTCGAACGACGAGACTCCGGCTAAGTCGTCGCGCGACGCGGCCGTGATCCAGGCCTCACCGCCATACCTGAGTTTGATCGGGTTGGATGACGAGCGGTTGTGGCCCTTGGTGGACAGAGGCTGGATGAGGAGTCCATCCACGGCGGCGCAAATGAGGAGTTTGCGAGCGACGGGCATTCTGCGACGTCATGCCAAGGACACCACGCTGGAAGAGAACGAAAGGGTACGCCTTGAATGACAGAAAAAAATGCCTACAGAGTCGTATATACTAAAATTCCAAATTCAAAGGGAAACCTTGAAGGTATTCCTGGATTTGGCTTATCGGCAAGTTATTGTCTTAGATCGGAGACCAGCATGACGTTTGCCGCCGCTTGCAAAAGTATTACACAAACCATTGTACCAATCGTCTTTCTCTCTGCTTTTATTTCCCTCTTTTTGTTTATTCTGGTTTAATCTGATTACTCTCGAATATTCCTTTTGTTCCTCCCTTTCCATTTCAAACTTTCTTTCCCTCTTCAATTTTCCCTTTCAAATATTTGTTCTTCTCTCTTCTATCTCTTTTATTTTGAAGCTCTGGTGGGGGCGGGGTAGAGAGGGCATTCGTTCAAAACCCGCCTACGGGACACCGCCGTACGAGAAGTAGGACATGCGAATAGATTACCAGTAAAACTTGTATTTCGTTCTCGTTTCAGGATATTGAACCCACTGCGCCTTGTCCATTGTCCCTTTTGCACCTAAGCCATGATTCTATAGGTATACAACCTTGTCGTGACAGCAATCCGCAGCAACCGCCTTTTCAAATCGCCGTACGCTCCACCTTTTCCCTTGCGGCCTTGATCTTTCCAGCAAGTTCGCTTCCTTCGTTTGTCGTTATGGCAGCGGCAATAACGGCGCGGCTCATACCACAGGCGCGGCCAAGGGCAACCTTGGAGCTGATGTAGATGTAGGGAACTGAGAAAAGAGTCGTGATGATTAGCTTCAGGGTCTCACTCTGGTTTGAAAAACAGCGACTGAAACAAAATGATGCGAAAGGGTGGAAGTGCGCATACCATTCTTATCCTCGCAGAGAAGAGGCAGGTGAAGCAGGATCGCAAGCGGCTCGGTGTCTTTGGCTAGGATGAGCAGTTCCGAGATGCCGCGGTTCAAGGCCTTCGTAGATTCGTTGGCTCCTCGCTTGAGCTGTCGGGCATCTGCGTGGAAAAATGTCAGCTTCTGAGCAATTTGCAGGCGAGGGGCAAAACATACGTTGGCAGGCCTGGACAAGATCGAGCAGTTCGGCCTCGAGGGCGGCATCTGCAAGAGGCCAGGCGGCCGAGGACCAGTCTTGAGTTGCGGCCATGACGATGATGAATCGTGCGTGTAGTTGGAGGGTTAAAAAAAGCGGGCGACAATGGGGAAAAACTATATATGCGTTGCTTTTGCGTTTGTCGGCTCCTCGATCTTCGTGGCAGAAATGCAGCTGGCAACAAAAAAAAAAGTTTATCTCGACCGAGCTCCATCTACGTCCGTGGAGCGGGATTGTGGACACTAGACAGCGGCTGCGGTCAGGTGTGAGGTCCAACAAGGTGGGGGAACACAGGTCAAAAAGTCTCTGGCATCCTTCGTATTGCAGGAGCATAACCGTATAGAAAGGGGAGGATGGGACAAGGTACAAAATATGGAACTTAAACTTAACCAAAATATGTAACTATATTACAAAATAAAAACAAAGAAATTGGTGAACGTACTAGAGAGAATAGAAGAAGGACAAAGACATCGAAGTGGAATACTTTTTGCAAGTCACATGCCCTCCGTTGCTGCTTTCGTACCCATCACGTGATCGGTACCGCGAAACAAAGTCTAGCTTGGTGCTTGGTCCTCCTATCACTTCCCTGGAATCTCTGCATCAACATATGCACTCGAATAGTATCGTCAACTTCGAGCTTCCAGCGCACGTCGAACACCAGTCAGGCTTGCCAATTTTGTCTTCTTTTCGACTATTTTTCTACTACAGAAACAACAGACACCCATAACAGACAAAATGAATCAACCAACTGAGTACTGGTAAGCTTGGGCAGCCCATTCTGTCATCATTTCCCGAAGTCAGATCTTTGCAATCCAACGCCGCCCAGGATAGCTTCGAAGCCATCACTCGAAGCTTTCGTCATCGGCGAAACCCTTTCCATTTCATTTTCCTAGCCTCCAATACTTCTGCTAAGATGGATTTGTGTCGCTAATCTACATGCCATCGTAGCCCGGCTTACGCGGTTCGTCTCACTCGTCCCTGCTGCCAAGCCCTTTTCGCTTCGCATACGATGCCTCCCGGCTTCCGCGACGACGATATTCAACCCACATAACTCAGAGCTGGAATAATGGATTTACTGACATTTGAGTAGCCGTTCTTCGGTGCCATGGGCTGCACTTGTGCCATCGTGTTCACATGTTTCGGCGCCGCATACGGAACTGCCAAGTCTGGCGTTGGTATCGCCACGATGGGAGTCCTCCGGCCTGATCTTATCGTCAAGAGTATGATTTCGCGCGGACACTCTTGGCTTTCCATTTGGGACATGGTGATGAGCTGACATGGTGCAGATATCGTTCCCGTTATTATGGCTGGTATCATCGGTATCTATGGGCTAGTCGTGGCGGTCCTGGTCTCCGACGGCCTCAAGCAAGATGTCTCCCTTTTCCAAGCCTTCATCCAGTTCGGTGCTGGTCTTTCAGTCGGTCTCTCGGGTCTTGCTGCCGGTTTCGCTATTGGCATCGTCGGTGACGCGGGCGTACGTGGTGTCGCTCAACAACCTCGTCTCTTCGTCGGCATGATTCTGATTCTCATTTTCGCTGAAGTCTTGGGTACGATTTCATCCTGACCTCAAACCTATGGTTCGCTCCGCTAACATTGCTTGTGCCAGGACTGTACGGTCTCATTGTCGCTCTGCTGATGAACTCCAAGGCCGGCGCCGATTCGGTTTGCTAAACTCTCCCCAACCTTATTATCACTCGGAGCTCAGATCGGCGTTCTCGACAAGACTGTACCTATCGCAAGGAGGAGCTGTGTACGAGTTTTCGGCCGGGTGTCCTGCTTTAATCGCGGATGGCATGGCATCGGGCTCTACACGATGCCGATGGGACTAGGATAGCAGGTTGAAACATAAAGGAATCACTGCTGCTCCAACAGGTATCTAGAATATGCGTCGGTGATTATGGACTCGGTGGTCAAAACAGGGAAGGGGAGACATTCAGGATCATCATTGTGAAGCACTTATCTGTACTATTGTGACATCAACATTGATTCGGCTGGGTTTTCCATAGAAGGTGGCGGTGACGGGATGGAGCAAATAGGCACATTCGTCTCGGACCAACGTGTTTCCCATAACATACTTTTGTCTATCTCGTAACATGGGGTGTCTCTGAGATGCTAATGTTTCTGCATGTGCGTAGTAGCTCTGGCCTATCATGCGACTGATACGGTAAGGTTCAAGCCTTCGAGCTGTTCCCGTCAAGAAATTGCCATGAAGTTCCATGCAAGCGGTCGTCGTCAAATATATGCCTACCATTGCCAACCTTACTGCAACGTTTTCATTCGCAATGCCCAAGCCTCTTACTCTCCTTCACTGCCTGCTCTATTTTCTCATCCTTCCCACTCTCGGCCCCAGCCGCCCCAGAAAGAGCAGGGACAAGATTCCGCACCGTCAAATCGTACACAATCTCCTCCGTCTTCTTGACCGAATATTTGATCCCATCCACCTTTCGCCTCAAGATGTCATTCTTGAGGTTTAACAGCAGAAAGCCGGCAAAGAGATCCTTGACGAAGCCCTGGATACGTACGGCGTGCTCGAAATCCTTGAGGGTGACGGAGTTGGTGGCCAGGCGGGCGAGCTCGTCGGGGAGGTTGCAGACGGCGAGGAGGTATTCCTGGGTGGTGATGTGGAACACATCTTGATCATTGGTAGTGTGGAGTGGAACTAGTGAAGAGAAACACACATATATAAGCAAAGAGGCAGTCTACAGAGTCCATTTTTGATGGGCTTACCTTGGAGTATTTCTGAAACGTCTTGGGGCGTAAGGAGACGGCCGAGGGAGCCGGGAAGGGAAGGCAAGAATGTGCTGCCTAGGTACCCGCAGAAGAGGATTGTGCAGAGAACTTTTTCCATGCACCATTCCCACTTCTGGTTGTACCTGGTGTATGCCAACATTAGCTTGTCTATTTCTTCCGGAACGGTAGAAAGAGAGAGAATGATGCGGTCACCGTACTTATAATAAGGGTACTTGCTGGCTACCTCAGCTAGCTCCCTAATGATGTCAATCTCTTTGGCCACCTCAGCCTCAACCTCCGCGAGGAGCTCCGGATCTAGATAGACGACCTTATTAGCAATAATTTCTCACATGACAGATGAAACCGCACCAGATTATGAGATAGGCGGCTCTTTTCTGGCTCAAGATGGCTTCTCTAGTTCAAAAGCGGTGCAAACTACTTGACCACCAGATTGGCCCCGGGCAGTGGTGGTAGGAAGACTCACATTTTGCTCGCGGCGTCGCATGGACGCGTGAGAGAAGGCCTTGGGCATAAGAATTCACGGCACTCAGCCTCTGGACAATCTCGTGGATGCGGTCGTGGACCTGTGACTCCTCGTCGATCTTGTCCTTGAGCTGGGTGAAGATGGAGGGGTCGAGGAGCGGTGCTTTTCCGTTGTCTGCCATCTTGAGGATTCTCGATGACTTTATTATTTTTCCTGCGGGATATATTTCTCTCCTCTATTTCGAGGTTACAAAATAATAGCTGCTGTCTAGAGCGTTGCGGCCGGGTTGACGCAATGTGACGAAAGTTGGAAATGCGAGGTTCCTGTGGTTGCCTGCCAACCAATTTGGCGGGTTCAACCATCCGGTTAGTAGCTACAGAGATGATGGCTCTCTGAATGTTATATTGACGCCAAATTTTTCAAATGTACACCACTCTTCGTTTACTAGCTTATGCCAACTACCCTTATAATACTTCTAGCAAAGCAACTTTGCCTCGATGATATCAGGAAAGGGCCTACTACAGGAATGTGGTCCTCCCGTCGACACAGCAAGAAATTATCTCCTATTTTGCACGACTCTTTGGTGTCCCTTGCGCTTTTTGCATTGAGGATGCGGACGTCTCGCTTCACAGCAGTTTAGCCCAGGTCAAAGCATATTACCTGTTTCATTCATTTCAAACCCGAAAGTTCTCTACGAAGCCATGGTGGTTGTCCTTGCAGCAGCTATGGGCTCTATACAAAGTGCATCCTTCCCGAATCCAATATTTCATCTTCCTCACAACCCAGAACCAGCCCGAGAATGCAATGAAAACGAGAAATGTTCGCGTCACCTGGAGGCAGTGTAATACCAGGGACACTGTGGGTGACGCCATGTGCAAGCACAGAGGGTGTCTCCCGATGGCCAAAAATCAGGATAATCACGATTGGCCTCCCTTGGAGACCTTTCAGAGATTAAACTGAAAAGAACAGATACTACACTTGATCTAAGCCAAACTACAGTGAATGAGAAGTCAGCATTCTGGATGTAAAAAAAGCGTGAGCGAAGGCATCATCACTTGGCCTTTTAACTTTTGGGCCGGTACCAAGACTCGAATCGACAGCGGGTAGCATGCCAAGCAAGGAATGCCTCTGATGCATTGGGAACCGTCAAGCGAATCATGGGCCGATCCAGCAGTCGAAAGGTCAAGTCGTGATAGTTCGAATGTTCGGGGTCGATACGTACAGGCAAAGAGAGCTGGAGAAGAAAAAAGGAAGAAACGGATAGTGGGTAGGGTAGCAGCTATTTTATAGTCCTCGCAAGACGGTGAGAGGCGGCAGATATTTTGCAGCCTCAGCTGTCGACAGCTGTCAATACCTAAGATCTCGTGTTGGCTGCCACTGGCGAATACGGTTCGAATGAATTGGCAGTCTACGCTTTTATTTTTATTTTTTTTTACAACCGGAGTATCCTAGAAAGCCTCTTTGCATAGATAGTTACCATTCACTTAGTTGGCAGTTTTCGTAACGGTATTTGCGTGTCGCTTCTACAAACCGACCATCCGGGAAGCTTCTTTGATACAAGAAGCAGTACGGATAGCTTCTTGCCGATAAGATGGACCAAGTGTACAACAGTAATAGCAATCACCTACTTCCACAAAAGAAATTTCTCCGAAAGCCTCTTTGATTCCACGAGTCACTAGTCTCTTCCTAGTAAAATAGAATTGATCATGCAGAGGTCCAAATGTAAGCAGACATCAAACCGTGGCATATGGTTCACGATAGAGACATTGCACCCGTTAATGACATATGCCGTCAGTACCTAAGATTTGCTATGCGTCAATGGGGGTCTAAACGATGGTCTAGTTGCCGCGCAACCACCGGCATTAGCGCAGGGGTGCAGATGGCACTAGCCGCACACCGCATCTTCCTCAACATTTAGCACGCCAGGCCATGTTGAACATTTATGAATTTCTTGTCCAGACCCTGCAAGAGTCCGTTCGCATGTGAGGCCGACCTGTAAAAGTATTCATAACTCTTTTGGTCCAAAATGTCGACCCGATATTCTCTCAGAGAGACTCCTCGGTACGTCGCACAGTTTGTTTAACGGCGGGATTGCATACCCAAACCACTAGGTACTAGCTGCCGCCTGATGAATGCTAATTTTTGGTAGGAAAAAGGAGCTGTTCGAGGGGATGGTTGAAACACCCCGACGAAGCTCGCGCCGAAAGTCGCAGTTCCCCTCAGTCGAAGACAGCGACTCGAGCTCAGCAGCCGAAACCATGATCCGCGCGCGCCCCGTCCGACGGCGTACGGCCAAGTTTGTCGAGAACATCAGCGACGACGAACCCCTGGATGCGAAGATGGCCAACGGCGAGACGAACGGCCAGGTAAATGAAAAGCAAAACGGCTCCGCATCCCACGATCAACTCGTTGACGGTTGGAAGCCTGGCATGGACCCGAAGGTCGACATCTCGGGCGAGTTCGAGTTCGGCGGCTCTTTAGGAACCCTCGCCCTGATGATTGGCTTCCCTCTCCTTATGTGGTACATGTGGATCGGCGCAACGTACTACGATGGCAAGATTCCGGCACGGGAGGCAGGAATGAGCTGGGCCGACTTTGCAAAGCATCTGGGAAATCTGGTGTATACGGGCGCGTTCCCGTCGCTCCGCGCGTGGCGGATATATTGGACGTACTTCATCTTTGAAGCCGTTTGCTACTGTCTGCTCCCCGGCATTTGGCAAATGGGTAAGCCGCTACCACATGAGGGTGGGAAGCAGCTCAAGTACTACTGCAATGCTTTTGCCAGTTTGTATTTCACCATGTTCGTTATGGGCGTGCTGCACTTTACCGGCTGGTTCCCTCTGTACACGTTCATCGACGAGTTTGGCCCGCTCCTCTCGGTGGCGATTATTAGCGGTTACCTTGTTGCCTTTGTGCTGTACTTTTCTGCGCTGTGGCGCGGCAAGCAGCATCGCATGACGGGGTATCCCATCTACGATTTCTGGATGGGGGCGGAGCTGAACCCGCGCTTGTTTGGCATTCTCGACTTGAAGATGTTCTTTGAGGTTCGGATCCCTTGGTTCATCCTCTTTGGACTCAGCTGCGGGGCCGCCGCCCGGCAGTATGAAAAGTACGGCTATGTTTCTCCCGAGGTGTGGTTCCTTGTCATGGCACACTACTTGTATGCGAATGCCTGCGGAAAGGGAGAAGAGCTCATCGTGCCTACCTGGTAAGTTCCTTTGCTTCTCCGTTGATGCTGCATGACCTAACCTGCTCTAGGGATATGTACTATGAAAAACTGGGATTCATGCTCGCCTTTTGGAATCTAGCCGGCGTTCCCCTTTCCTACTGCCACTGCACCATCTACCTCGCCAACCACCACCCCGACGAGTACAAGTGGAACAAGTGGGCTCTCGGCTTCCTCTACGCCACCTACATATTCGTGTACTGGATTTGGGACTCGTGTAACAGCCAAAAGAACCGATTCAGGGCAATGGAGCGCGGACAGGCCGTGTTCCGCAAGACTTTCCCTCAAGTACCGTGGCAGACGGTGAAGAACCCTAAGGTCATCAGGACTCCTAACGGCGGCACTATTCTCGCCGACGGATGGTACGGTCTGGCTCGCAAGATTCACTACACCTGTGACGCGTACTTTGCCATCTGCTGGGGGTTGATCTGTGGATTCAAGTAGGTCATAACACCTCCCTGGGTGAGATATGGGTACTGACTCTGCATGTTCCAGCTCTCCGTTCCCTTGGTTCTATCCCGTCTTTTTCGTCGCCATGATTGCCCACAGGGCAGCCCGAGATATCCGCCGGTGCCGGAACAAGTACGGCGAGGCGTGGAGAGAGTATGAGCGGCAGGTTCCGTACCTGTTCATTCCGGTATGTACCTAACCCTTTCCCAGAGAGCTAGTGGTTCGGTGCTGACCAGATTCCAGTACGTTATTTAGAATCCGCGACAGCGATTCGCTCCCATTCAACCTGGGACTCCCTTTCGTGTACATATTCTGCGTACATTTCTTGGTCAAAAAATGGGGTTCCAGTGGCTTGTAGGATTTAGAGAAGCGCTAGGAATTCAGGTAATGGAGAGAGGTAATATCAATTTCGCTGTACATGTTTGATTAGAAAATTTGCTTGATAGTACTTCTTAATAGCATACAAATCTATGTACACTATCCTAGATCCGGGTCGCATTCCCTAACAGAACATAAGCGACTGATCAATAGAAGTCCCAGATCTGGCGACCAACGTAACGCACCTTCACAACGAAAGCAACACAAAAACTCTTCACCCGTTCTACCAAGCAGTAGACTAGAATTAAGGTTTCCGGAATCAAGAGTGACCGATTGGCGCACTCGTTTGATTATCAGGCTTAGCCCCCGCATGAGGCGGGCTGGAAAGGCTGGATAGGCTGAGTGGCGCCTGTTCCACGCGGCGAAATCTCACCGAATGGCTCCGGCACCACCACGCAAAATGTCCGCACCGCTAAATCTGTCGAGGCGTCGAACCGGAAGCTTTTAGCTCATCATGGAATCTCCGCGGGGTATGCAGATGTCATCTTTGGGCTCTGGGTCTTGGCTCGCAACTGGAAGGGCTCTCTAAAGGTGAGTGCGACGGAGGAGCTGGTTGGCTGGAGGTTGGCGTTATTCGGGGGGTTCGCTGTGGAACGCAACTCTCTCTTCGGAGAGTTGGCTGGCAGGATATGATAAAGGGTCGGTAAAGAGATTGGTATAAAGGAAGACGAAATCCGAGATTGGATTTAGTCTAGACTTGCAACAAATTTCATAAACTCATTTCCTAGTGTTAGTATCATTTTCCTAGACTCGTTTCCTTCGCCGTTTCCTTCTGTCCTTCATTCTCCCCCTGATTCATCCCCTAACCCTCTAGCCAAGATGCATTCCTTCGCGTCCCTCCTCTTCTCGGCCATCTGCCTCACCGGTGTTTCCGCCCACTCGCGCCGTGACGGTCACAACCACGACCACGACCATTCCAACGACTTTGTCAAGATCCAGGAGTATGCGCCCGTCCCGGAGAATGCTCTCGGCCCAGACCTTAACGAAGCGGGCTTCCGAATACAGGATTTTGGCAAAGGCGTTTACATGGTGACGGACAACCTCTACCAGGCCATGTTTGTTGTGTACGAGGATGGGTACGGAAAGGGTGGCGTCGTTGTCGCCGACGCCCCTCCTGTAAGTTCTTCC
>Ga0247774_1000135_pt1 | contig 34472 bp, 29 predicted proteins | sample UWRJL001104B6_FD_179933 | JGI IMG/M metagenome (GOLD analysis project Ga0247774, IMG submission 179933) | Plant litter microbial communities from Arlington Agricultural Research Station in Wisconsin, United States - UWRJ-L001-104B-6 | ecosystem: Environmental > Terrestrial > Plant litter >...
CACGACCAACGGACGGTTCCAAGATTGGTTTGGCCAGACTTCTACCCTGAACCAGTACAACACGTATCAGTCCCAAAGCCACATCTCGCCCTACCCTAGGCACAATGGCCACCACGGCCATTATCCGTATTGGGACCGAGTGGCCGACTGCAGCTGCCCTCAATGTTCGACTGGGGTGATGAAGCAGTCGTACTTCATGCACAATATCTACAGTCAACCTGTCATGGGATAGCCGTGTTTTAAGAACCGGGATGGGGACAGTGTTCGCAACCCATTTTCATCGTTCTCCCTGCATTTCTTTTTGCACACTTCTGCATCCTCCTGGCATTCCCAGAGGGATATACAATTGCATAGTCAGATACCCCTTCTTCAGATACACCACAAAAGACGAGCATTCGGACAACCGATCACTTTTGGGACTGACCCTCATTGGGCATCTTCCCACTGCACGACCACGAGCGACACCACACCATCGGTGGAGCGGACAGCATGTTCGGTGAAAACGCTTCCAACGTTTCGGCGTCAATGTTGGAGTTAATGACAACGCTTTCCTTTTTATTGGGTTGTTTTCTTTATCAGTATAATCAATTTTTCATCACACGGCGTTTTGGCATTTACGACTCATCACCCTCGGAGTCCACGATAGACTTGCGAATTTTCCAACTTGGTATTCTTGGGAGGGTGTTATTAGGCTGGTGGCTTTGACGACTTCCACGCCATTATACGATAGCTACTCGAGAACATTCTCGGCGCAAGTCCAACGTCTCGGAACCTCCTATCAGCATTTCGCTTCACCGTTGGGAGATAGACTTGGCTCTGCACCTGGGAGGTGGCATCCCTGATAGACTGAGGAGTTTGGGACGACAAAATGCCACCATTCTTTCGATTTTCCTTTGTGAAGCAGCGAGCACACGTTGTAATCACACCGACCCGTTCGACCGACTTGCGGCCTATCACGTCATTCGAAACCCCCTGATTTCGATTGCTACGCCCTGGTCTAACACGGCGATGGGGCATGGCTTCTAATTTGCGATAGTTTGGAAAAGTTGTTCACCTACGGTACATATTGGAACACATTTACGCACTAGGTTCGGTCTTGTGCTCGTTTGGGCCTGCTTTTTTTTTGAGAGAGAAGGAAAATTCGGATTATAAGGTTCCTGCATTTCTGTTAATTGGGAAAAATGGATCACACAGGGATGGCTGCCTTTGGTTTTGTTCTTCTATTCATCATTCTCGGAGTCCAATTTTTTTTTTCATGTTACCCCTTTTAGCCCATGAATGTGATTGAGGATACGGCCTTGTCCCGAACCTGCGAAGGTGCTGGGCATGCCTTGTTGACTCGGCCACTTCACGAGCGTTTTCTCTGTTAACTATTATTAGAATGCAGCTGTTTTACCATTTAGTAGAAACGGAGGGTCAACGACTTGGCTGCTTTATGGGTGGCTTAATTAGGGCTTTCGGAGGAGTTTTTTCTTTTTTTCTTTTTTCTTTCTATTTTACGTTCACGGGCAATTGCCTGTTTCTTCATGACTCAGAATGATGATATCTCAGAGGGAAAACCAGGGCTTCATTATCGGGTTGGGATTGGCGGGAATGGGACCGGGACGATGTTATTCTTGAGATTGGGAGTACTTAGTCTTAAGGACTTTTTATGCTTTCTCGAGCCTTGAGCCTCACTGTTTACATCCGGTAGCGTTTTCATGGTACAGCATTTCCAGAGGGGGTAAAGACCATGGATTTCGAGAGGTGGGCAGGGTCTCTCGCCGAATGGATATAACAAGGAGTAGACCGCATCGGGAGCGACACATATGGCAACGCTAGATGGGATGGAATAGTGACTGGAACACGGTCTGGGTGTTTACGGGACTTTCTTTTTCTGGGACACGGAAAAAAGGTTGAACGTATCAACATGCCTGGAGATGCGGTTCTTAAATTCGGCTCGAGGAAGACAAACCTCTTGGAAGGCTTGCGGGTATATCCTAGATTAAAAAAATACGAAGAAATAAGAAGCAGTCCATATATATGTTGCCAGTCAACTCTCCAGTGCAGACCACAAAGTCCTAGTGTGGTTTACTCCAGATGCGAGAGGTCCAGGGATACGAGGACACCTAAACCAAGACCATCTCGAGTACTAATGTTTGAGGGAGTCCTTTGCAGCGTGCGATTTAGGGTTAAGGTTTAAAATTAGTGCCGTTCATCGGATGGAAATTCTTGGAGGGTTTAAGACTTCATCTTGCTTCCTCTCATCCTTCCAAGGCTCTTGCAACCGCTGGTGCTTGAGGACCAAAATCTCCAAACCTTCCATTGCACTCGCCGTAAAACTATTCTCCGTCCCAAAGACAGCTACAAACACGACGTGTTCGCAGGAAGAGACTGGGGTGTGTATGGAAGTTTGAGGATATGTCATCCTCACGATTCGTGTCTAGTGGGGCCATCGATGCCTCAACGGGGAATAGAGTGCCCCTGGAACAGAAGCACGACAAAGAAGAGGAGATAGCAGTCAACGATGCGCAATCACAAGATAGCACGAAGAGACAACAGCTGGTCATAAGCGGCGTTGACAGCAGCAAGCAGACACCGCAGCAGAGGACAAATCAGGAAAGGTGGGAGACGGTACAGAAGGAAATCGAGGAGGAGCGGAAGAAGAAGGAAGAGACTCGTTTGAGGGAAGCCGAAGGAGCCCAGCAAAGTCTGTACGAGGTATTGCAAGCGAATAAAGGTTTGTCCATTAGCTTTCTCTCATCCCCTCCCATACACACCCTCTCCCCCTCAATTCGATGCGATGGCAGGGCGAGATACTTTGTGTGCCCAGATAACTAACCTGGACCTGCAGCTGCAAAACAAGCTGCCTTTGAGGAGCAAAATAAGATCAAGAATCAGTTCCGCGCGCTCGATGACGACGAGATCCGCTTCCTCGACGATGTGAGGGCGTCGAAACGCGCCGAGGAGGAGCGGATCCGGCGGGAGACGCAAGAAGGGTTGAGGGCGTTTCGCCAGGCCCAGCAGAGGATCATGGCGGAATCAACGAAAAGTGGTGACGTCAAGGAGCACGATGGTTGGGAAATGGTGGGAAGAAAGCGGAAGAGGGAGAAGGAGAGGATGAAGGGGGTCGTAAGGAGAAAGACGGAGAACAGCGAGAGTGGCGGCGGGAAGAGCACCGAGGAGACGGCGAAGGTAAAGGGATATGAAGGGCAGCAGCACGACGAGACAGAGGGGATGGCAAAGACATCCCCTACATCAGCGCCAACGAAGGCGAAGATGGCGCTTGTGGATTATGGATCTGATTCTGATGAGTAACGTTCGACAGAGGAGTTTCTTTTATTATCTACTACAGGGAATGTCACGCCATTCCTGCTATCTATACTTAATCGCTATGCAAAAGTGGGGAAGGCCAGGCTAGGTTCCCTTCTATCAGATGGCCATCTATATTTGTTCAAACCCAAACAAGCGTCTCTAACACCCCACTACTGTACAGTTTCGCATTTCGCGCCTCAAACCCGTTGGCTTTCCTTCTCCTTTAGTCATCCGAGTCGACTTCTCCCACGTTCGGCGTCCATTTGTCACCCTTCCATTGCTTCACGCCCCATCGCCCCAGGCTCCTCAGGCTCCCTTTGATCCAGCCCTCGATTTCCTCCTCGGGCACGACGAAAGATTTCGCCCGGGTCTCGTCTTCAGGGAGAACATCGAATCGGCGTACGCGACTCACAATCCTGGGGTCGGCGACAATGGGCGCCGTCCATATTTTCTCGGTCCGATCTTTCTTCTTGCCTTCCTCATCAACTCGGTCTTCCTTCCATACTGACTTGGGCCAGAGGGCCTCTTCATGATCGAGAGCCCGGGTCTGCACAGAGGCTGTTGGACCAGCGTCGTCACTGCTGGTTCCCGCGCCTGACCAGTCTTGGGAGAACCCGAGGCAGATGGCGGCGGTCTGACGGCCGACGTCGTCGGCGAGTTTGCGGCGGTTGAGGAACCAGTTGAGTCGAATAAGTGTCTTGGAGAAGCCGAGGGTGTGGGGCTCTTGAATTAGGACAACTGGGTCGAACTCGGGCGGTATTTGACGTGGCGTGCCAGACGACGAGTAGTCGGCTGTGGTGTTGTATGGCGGAGGTTGAGGGGGACGTTCAGGCTTCTTCTTTTCCCCCTCTTCAGCCTTTTTTTCGTCATGACCGTCTTTGTTGGTTTCGCTATCATCCTGCGGCTTGGTTTCCTCCGCAAAGGGAGCATCATCAGATTTCACGGGTGGATCAAGAGGACCTAGCCATCCCTCATGCAAACCCCTCATATACTCCTTCCACGTGTGCCTCCCTACAATCAAGTCTCCCTTCAAGCCCGCATACTCCTTAATACCTGACTTCGCTCGCAGATCCTGTACGATCTTCTCTTCAGTCGGCAACTCCACCTTATCGGGCGTCTCTACGGCCCTCCTTTCTCTGCGTATGCGCTCTGCTACCGCAGCCCGCACATCGCCTTCTTCTCGGCCTTGGACGAAGTCCCAGTCCAGGCCTGATGCCGCCAGCACCGGCTTCACATACTCAATGAAGTAGTCCTGTGACACGCGCAGGCCATCACCTGGAGGACACTCGAGGTAGACGGTAAGGCGACGCGGCTGGTCATTAGCGTGTCGCAGTGGCTCCTTCGCAAGGTGCGACACGGCGTGCGCCCACCGCGCCGTTGCGCGTTTCTTTTCCCGCTTGTCGTAGATGATGGCGGCCGACAGGGACGTCGTCAGGGCCCAGAAGATGAGCCAGTTTCGCGACGGGAGCTTCCGTGGGAGTCCCGGGAGTCCAAGTGCCCGCAGTGCCGGGTTTCGTGGTGGCTGATTCTTTGGAGGAGGAGGAGGGGGGGGAGGAGTGATTCCGGCCCCCGTCGTCGGCGTCGATGTGGATGGTGGCGGACCGGTTGATGACGGTACCGCGGGCTGGAGGAACTGTGAGCTTTGCTACCTTCTTGGTGAGCATAAGCATGGATATAGTTGCAACTTACCGGCTCTCCTCCGGGGGGTTTGGAGGCTGACATGTTCTAGCTACTCCTTGTGGATTTCGCACCTCTTGATGCAAGGAATTGGTTCGAAGCTCATGGCCCTTTTTCCATCCAACGTGGAAGCTTCCGTGTAGAGAATTTTCCGTTGGTTTTCTTATCGGGGCAAACAAGCTCCCGGTAAAATATCGGCTGCTTCGATAAGGGAGCTTCCCTGCGCTTTTTAATATTGGCTTCTCTTCAGGTAACCTTCACCCATATTGCTCGCTGCGTCTTTCTTTTATCTTTTATACGCTAGGCTCTTTCTCCTTAACAATGATGTCTCCAGACCAATTGACTCCGTCAGTTTATCTGCTTTTGTCTTGAGTTTGACCTAATGACGCGGGAAAATTATTTCTCGATGCGATGTCTGAAGCTCCCCACCAGGATCGCCAATGCAGACGCTCCCACACTCGATCCTTTGCTTCGGTGTCCCGAGCAGGTTGTATTGCTCACGGTGAGTGTAGCAAAATTCCAAACCTGAAACAAAACAATCGACAGGCCGACGATTGTCAGCGATTCTGGAGCTAGGAAGCGATCAGTTCGAACAAGCGTAGGGCAATAACAACCTTGCCAATGCAATTGACACCAAATAAGGCGATATCTTGCACACGTGCAGTGCGAACAGCCTGCCATCCTTGTCTGATGTCGTACCGCCATCATGATACACGGTCCTTCTTGGGCGCCTCCGGGTCCGCGTTTCCACAACTTCGGTCCCTGTTCCATGCAGGTCCCTCCTATTTTCCCAGTAGAGGCAGAAGCCGAATGCCTAACTCCCAAGTCATCCTGGGAATGACGGCGCGGCGGTTTTAGGCTAGACGCCTTGCAGATCCTGGAGAGGGTGTTTTTGTTCCGGGCAAACAGAGTTGCACACGCCAGCAGCTGGATTTTCATGCATCATCTTGCCTGTATGCACTGATGCAGGTCTGTGATGCGGCACTGACAGGGCACCAGGCGGGCGAGGGCAGACTGACTACCAGAAAGGGGCAAAGACTTTCGTTTTCCTAACGATGACAAAGCTCCGAAAATACAACACGTTGGCACAAGGTAAAAAAACCCCCAAAAAAAAAATTCCTGTAGATGCTCAGCTTCAAGGACAAGCATTTTTGTTTCCGTCGTACATTCCCTCGCATTGTGGCTTTGAGTCCCAGAAAATGTATGCCCCACATGTGGTGAAGCTTGTTTGTCAAAGAGAGTGTGGGGTACGAAAAGCCAGAAACAGAAAGGGATCAAAGGACTCGTTGAACCCCTGAGTTAGGGATGAACGAACCAATCTCCCCTTCCCTGCCTGGCCTGGAAGCAAAGTCCATGGAAGAGACGTTCCAAATAAACATCCATCATCACGAGCTAGACAAACCAATAATCCAACCCTCACATCTATTCAATGACATCTTGCAAGAAAACTCCAATACACTTCTCAAAAGACGTTACGCTTCTCTAAGATGACCAGCTTATAGCGGACTCTCCGTCGTGATCCCGGTATGATAATCCCCAACACACCGATTCATCACATCCTGGTCATTCAACATTCGGTCCCTAGTCATCCAGGGCTATCTGCTTTACATGTGTGCCTCAAAATTCATTTCGGCGAGGAAAACACAGCGAGAGCCTAATTCTGGTTCTATAGTTGGTGACTATATAAAAGTGTCTCTCACACATTACGACTAACAGATGAAAGAGACATAGTGGCGCAACTGATTTAACAGCTTTCAGACACTTGAAAGCTTTCACCGCCTCCGTCGAAGGCGCCAATCCCAACCTGCCGTTGGCTGCAGCCTGGCCTGGAGGCTCGACCCGTCGACCCCTCGTCAATACCGTACGCCTATCGATAGGGACTGCAGTCTGTCCGCACACCACTAACGGTATTTCGTTGTTTCCTCCACCCTTGGCGGCACCACCACCACCAAGTGAGCCCACATTCATCAAATCACTTGAAACGAATTCTTCCTCGTCGTGCGCAAGGTGCCCTCTCCGTTTACCCATTCCTCCACAGCCAATCTAGTTCTCACCAAGCGAAGATATCGCACCCCATCTACGCTCCACCACAGAATCGCTGCCCTGCAAATCTGTTACGGACCGGCTTGCCATAGCGTTGCCATTTAAGCTGGCATTTTGCCAGTGGCCTTACGGAAACGGGCACCCACCCGCCGGAATAAGTACTACTGCCGAAACCGACGGCGAACACGACCAACAACCGACAGGAACGAGGGCCGAAAGCGATTCCTGGCCTGCAGAGCCGCCGCCGTCAAAATGGACGGCAATACCAATAATAATCGCCTGTTCCTCAATTTTGGGAACAACAACGAGAGACTTGCCCCGGCCGATCGAGCCTACCCGACGACTCCTTCGACCTTTCCCCAGCCAGTCTTTCAATCGACGAGCCAACAGCCCGGCGGCGGATTGCAGTCCTCTCAGCAGCAGCAACAGCCGCAACAGCAGCAGCAGCCCTATTCTTCGGGGTATGGCGGGTCTGAGTACTTCATGCAAAACCAGTACCAGAATCAATACCAACACCAACCCATGTCGGGCTATGGCGGCGGCCAGAATCCTGCTTACCAGCAGCGATCCGTGACTCCAGGAACAAACGACCCCAACACCGGCCTTGCCCAGCAATTCTCGCAGCTTGGAGGCGCCAGATCTTCACCCTATGGCCTGCCTCCCTCTCAGCGACCGAGAACGGCAGGCACGCCGGGCCAGTCGAGTGGATATGGATACATGGGCGCCCCGATGCCGTCGACAAGTCCTGCCCCTATCAACGAATTCCAGCAGGCGCCGGAGCGGAATCCAGACAAGTACGGCCCTAATGCGAACAACAATCAGAAGCGGTGCGCTCAATTGGCTGCCGACTTCTTCAAGGATAGCGTGAAGCGCGCTCGAGAGCGGAACCAGAGGTAGGCGGTCCTCGGTTGGCCCATTACACCGCTAGAATCATAATCTTTCCAGGAGAGAAATGGTGACTGACTGAGTGCTACTGTAGGCAGAGTGAATTGGAACTTAAGCTTGCCGAGCCCAACCAGAGCCCATCGAGACGCGAGCAGCTATGGTCCGCTCACGGCCGGAAGGAGGGCCAGTATCTTCGTTTCCTGAGAACCAAGGATAAGCCCGAAAACTACCAAACCATCAAGATCATCGGCAAAGGTGCATTCGGAGAGGTCAAGCTGGTTCAGAAGAGACAAGACGGAAAAGTCTACGCTATGAAGTCATTGATAAAGACTGAAATGTTCAAGAAGGACCAACTGGCGCACGTCCGCTCGGAACGAGATATCCTGGCCGAATCGGACAGTCCGTGGGTGGTAAAGCTGTTCACGACGTTCCAGGACGCCTACTTCCTGTACATGCTCATGGAGTTCCTGCCAGGCGGCGACTTGATGACGATGCTCATCAAGTATGAAATCTTTTCTGAGGACATTACACGCTTCTACATCGCAGAGATTGTCCTTGCAATCGATACCGTGCACAAGCTCGGTTTCATTCATCGGTATATTTGCCCTGGGACATGCACCCAGCTGAGGAAAGTGTCTAACACGAATCTACAGTGACATCAAGCCCGACAACATTCTTCTTGACCGAGGCGGACACGTGAAGCTCACCGATTTCGGGCTGTCGACTGGTTTCCAACGCCTTCACGATAATAACTACTACCAGCAGTTGCTGCAGGGTCGGTCGACGAGGCCGAGGGGTGACCGTAACTCGGTGGCCCTGGATCAAATCAACCTGACTGTTAGCAACCGATCGCAAATCAACGACTGGCGACGATCACGGCGATTGATGGCCTACTCAACCGTCGGTACACCTGATTATATTGCCCCGGAAATTTTCACGGGGCAGGGCTACTCATTCGAGTGCGATTGGTGGTCATTGGGGACGATCATGTTCGAGTGCCTGGTTGGCTGGCCTCCCTTCTGCGCCGAAGACCACCACGACACGTACCGGAAGATTGTCAATTGGCGCCAGACCTTGTACTTCCCGGATGACATTCAGCTCGGCGCCGAGGCGGAAAATCTGATTCGAAGGTACGTGACGCTGTGCGTCGAGATGACATGGAAATGTCCACTAACGCCATACCAGTCTTGTCTGTAACACGGAGAACCGGCTGGGACGCGGCGGCGCCCACGAAATCAAGAGCCACTCGTTCTTCAGGGGAGTCGAATTCGACAGCTTGCGACGGATTAGGGCTCCGTTCGAGCCTCGACTCACGTCCAACATCGACACGACCTACTTCCCCACCGACGAGATCGACCAGACTGACAACGCAACCCTGCTTAAGGCACAGGCAATCCAGCAAGGCCGCCAAGGAGCTGAGGAGGCTCCCGAGATGAGCTTACCGTTTATTGGCTACACCTTCAAGCGATTTGATTCCAACTTTAGGTGAAGTTGGCGTCATCGCCAGTTGCATGACATTGGCTACTTTTTCTCAAACTATATAAAAGAGAGTCGGGACGAGCTGGTCTGCTTTACGAGTTTACCTTCAAGATTCAGACCGGCCTGCTCGATTTACGCTTCCTCGTTTAAATCCAACCTAAGACAAAGTGTGCATTACAGGCAGGCGTTTCTTTTTAGCATCAATGACGTTTATACAATGGACAGACAGTACGGCACAGCGAAGGAAACAAACCCAAAGCTGGCTGTCTGGACTGTAGGGAAGTTTGCCCGGAAAGCTTTTAGAGGCTCGCGGAACTTCGGCTGGAAGACAATGAGCGTTGGCTAGTAGGTTAGACGAATGGATTAGGGTAGGTGATGGAAGAGGTGGAGGGAATTAAGTGCTGTTCTGAGACGTCATTAATACGGGGACGCTACTACCCTGAATGTGTGGAATTGCATCGCATGGGGAGGGGGGGAAATATAACGAACATAATACGAACGTTACCTAGTCGCGAGAACACTGCTACCCTATCTCTATTGCATTAGAACTGGTGGCCTCTATTGTTGACCGGCTTTGCGTCAGCCATGACTGAGGTTTTTTTCTCTTGGTAGTAAAGCACAGGGGACATCTTATGAACGAAGTACTCTCTTACCTACCCTGAACTCCAGTCCCATACTCTAGGATATCTATATGTGTGGACGGGCTCGTTTTCATCACGAGCTATTCCTGTCCAGGTATGTTCCCGTATCTTCTCAGCAAAACCCGGTTGTCCCAGTCGACCTCTTCCCATTTTCCTTTACGCTCCTCCCTCGTTCACTTCCTGGCAGTCAAGCCGGGCGCGGCGTTGAACCGCTCCTCGCGCTCCGTCATGAACATGACCTGCACCCAATAATCCTTGCCGTCAGGATCCCAGAAGCAAAACTGCTTCTCCTCGCGCTTGTCGAGCTCCCGCGCCGGGATCTTGAAGGCGACCGTCTCGTAGGGTTCCGCGGCAACAAGCAGGTACTGGAAGTTCTTGTCGGGCTCCTCGATGCGCTGGCTGAAGGCGTTCATGACCTGCCACCGCGGCGTGATGTCGGCCGCGATGTCCGGGTACTGCAGCTGGAACAGCAAGCCCTGCTGCCGCGTGACGGGATCCCGGATCTTGGTGACCTTGTACCCGGGACGGCCAATCTTGATCATGTTGCGACGTTGCTGCTGGTGCGCCAGCATGCCTGCGACGTGCGGATCCAAGCCATCGCGCCCTTCCCGTCCGCGCCCTTCTCTTTGCTCGCGGGCGGCGCGACGTGCTAGATTCGTCTGATGCTTCTTGCCCTGCGTATGGGCGAGGTATGAACCGTCGTTCTGGTGTTCTGTCAGGCAGAGGCGGCATTCGTAGATTCCAAGGTGGTTCCGGAAACGATACGGGTCCATCTCAATGTTCATGTTCTCGAGGGCGAGCTTCCGAAGGCGCTCTCGTCGGTCGGCGTTGGATGCCGATCGGGAGGCAACTCCACCGCCTCCAAACTTGGAGCCCGCGCGATTCTGGTAATCCATTTTAATTATATGTTGCTTGGCTCGTTCTCCTTCCGATGGAGACTAGGAAAAGGAGGGAGAAAAGGGGAAGAAAAGAGGTTCGTGTTATGGTTTGAGGTTGTCTTGGTAGCCCAGAAAAAGACCGGTTTAAGCTTGAACTTCTCAAGTTCTAGAAGCATGGATTTCAAGGATAAGCGGCAATTCCGAAGATTAGCCACGGCTGTATAGTAGCCCTAACCCTACATCGCCCATACTCTCTTTCACCACAAGAAGCAATTTACGAGGTCAGGCCTCATAAAGACTCAGTGACGATTCCTCGTTCTTCCTCAGGAAGCTAAGAAGACTTCTAGTGCCTAGCAAGGCAGTTTGTCAACAGCTCGTCCCATTCTTTGGAAAGCGCTGGCAGTGGCGTGAATCATCATCTCAAACATCTCGGATAGTCAGCCGCCACGGACGCGACGAGGTCTGACTAGGACGGCTTAGGCTTGCACCGCAGGGTACGCCCATCGACCATTACGGCAGGGCTGAGTACCAGCATTCAATCAGTCTCTGCATCGGCCATTCGCCACCATTTTTTCGCCTGCCTGCCGGTGAAGAGAGGCACCGCCATTTCATACACTTCCATTCCGAATGGCTCTAAATTCTGACACCTTATTTTTATCCCTCCTTGGCGCTTCTGGTGTTGCCCGTAGTGGAAGATACGACACCGGTTCGAATCGTACCCACGGGGACCAGCTATGATGTGATTTGTCTACTTGGGATGTTGATGAAAGAGCCGGCTGGATATTATTATTGTCAGAGTGATCCCTCCAAGTGGAGACTGTGCCGCCAGGTTATTGTCGCCTAGGGTGACAATAGAGCGAAGAGCCGTCAGCACGATTTGTCTACCCGGTTGGCCCAGAAATCCCTTCTCCAGCGGCCAGAACGGGTGCCTCGCAAAAATAGGGTGTTGCAACGAGACTGCTCGCCTACGCACATACTGCTTGCTCCCTAGGTGGCGAGCGGCTGGCCAAAGAGCCAGCCCTGATGCCGCCACCACTGAAGCCGTCCAGGGTTGCAGGCTAGGAGGCTCGAGAGTGCAAGGGCCCGAACAGCCATCTCCAACCGCCCACACCGCTCGACAGATACCTCCAAGTCTCCAACATGCCTTTCGGGGGGTTTTGCGGAGTTACTTGCTTTACAGCTTACACGATCACTCTTCCATTGCCTAGTCTGGCTTGGACAGCTGCAGCGTGAATGCAGACTCCAAAACGACATCGAAACGGGACCCAATAACGGGTCGCAGTTGCCACCCATCTTGCCAAAATGGGGCTCTCACAGGGCTCGGCATCTAAGACAGGCTGCAATCCCCACGCGATGTCTGGATTTGAAGCACTTCATAGGATGTCCACATGTGCTTTCTACTCTCGGTCAAAGCCATGCTGGGCGATGAGATGAACACAATCGGAAATATAGCCCTATGATCACGCCAAAGTCGCGAGGCGCTCGGCGCACCAGCTGACCGGGGTTTTCGACCCGAATACCGGAAGAGAGGCTGACATGGCTGCGACGTTGCGGTTGTGCACAAATGAAGAAAGCTGTCTGTTTGGGGTTGCTGAAGCATGGGTCATGCTGCATGCTGCAATTTATAAGGAGCCGTTGTCTCGTGCGCCTTTCTTGAGGATCTTTCTTCAGTTTTCTAATTTTCTTTGTCCAACTTTTTGTAATACTAATCTGTTATATCTCTTCTGCTATTTGGGGCATACATTAATTCAGATATCGGAAAAGCGACAACATTTTTCGTATTAGAAAATGTCTCAACCTGAACAGCAAGCCTCCGGCGCCAAGACGGGATCCGGGTCCGGGCCAGGTCGGAACTCGACGGAGCTCACGCCACTAGTGAATCCCAACGGTATTCCTCCGGTGCCCCCTATTCCAGAATCGTCGGCCACTTTTGCATCTGGGTCTTCGATGTCACAGCCGCCGTCCGCGATGAAGAATTCCAAAGGCGTCCGTACCACCGTCACGCCGATAACACCAGGGCAAGGCATTCTCTCGGTCGACACCAACCACTCTTGGGGTGCGCCCGCCGGCCTCGGCATCCGGGGCTGCAATGATGAGAATCTGGTCATCTTCCGGCGCGCCCTCGGTATCAACGTCCATCGCCCCAGCGCCCACGGGTGCACGCTCGAGGACGGCCGCAAGACAGCCACGGGCATCTACAAGTCCCTCATCTCGGCACAGCGGAACAGGTCCTGGCAGCACGTGATAGTGTCGTTGCTGCTCAATTTTTGCCTTTTTGCTCAAATCATCGTTGGCGCGTCGCTCACCGCCCTAGGCCCCACCTCGGGGAAGCACGAGGTCGTCATCACGATTCTCGGCGCGGGTAACACGGTCATCGCCGGCGTGCTAGCTCTGATCAAAGGTCAAGGTCTACCCGAGCGGCTCCGCAAGGACGAGGTTGAGTTTCGAAAAGTGCAGGACTGGGTTGAAGAGACCGAGGCACTGCTGGCCGTTGGCATTATCGGGCGAAATAGGCAGGAGGTGGGCTTGTTGGTTGAGGTGGCCTTTAAGAAGTACAACGCTGCCAAGGCGAGCATCGAGAACAACCGGCCCGAGGCATACATCACGCAGAGGGACGACGACGACGATGACGAAAACCCGAAGACGACGGGGAGTGCCGTGGTGAGACTGAACCTACGGTCGCAGAGGAGCAAGACAGGCGCCGAAGCAGTCTGAGACCGTGTGTATGAGATTGGCAGGCAATTGGGTTTTATATATGAATCGGGACAAGCTATCTAGGGCGGACAACTACACCTTGGGCACTGTACCTGCAGGAGTTTGGGCGCTCAAATATCATGATACATAGGTACAGATATATACGAGTATAGCGGTAATCTGAAGCGTTTCCTTTGCTAAACCATCTACGGAATTCGTTGCCCAACTAGCTTCGACTCCATCATAGACCGTCTCATGCGCTGTTACCCTCATGCCGCTTACCTCTAAACAACAGAGGAATCTCGTCCGTCACTCCCTTAATCTCATTCCCACACCACTCACTAGCCCCCATCCCACTGGCTAGCGCTCTCCCATAACCCTCCTTCGGCACTCCTTCCACCTGATCGGAGCCTTCGCCAAACAGGTACAACGCATCCACGGTGCCGACCATCACCGTCACGCGGTTGCTGCTCTCACACCGCCAGTACAAGTCGGAGCCGCAGTTGCCGCAGAAGGCCCGGTGGCTGCCAGGCCGCGCGCTGTGCAGCTTCAGCTTCGAGCGAGCGTCCGAGACGGACGTCTTCGGATCCGGGGTCGAGCTGATGGCATCGGGTGACGAGACGTCGGGCGTGAGCCATTTGAATTGGGCCAGGGAGATGGACTGGCCGAGGAAGAAGAGCGAGGAGGCGGCTTTGCGGCAGAGGGTGCATTGGCAGACGAAGGACTTGAGAAATTTTAGATCTCGTTAGTCTGTAGAGCTGGCCTGGCTGGCATTTGTCACCGTCATGCGCTTACATTGCTGGCAAAGTCGTAGTCTTCAGGGAAGTCGATTCGGTACCGCAGGGAATCGCAGAGGCAGCCTCCTTCGATAAACTTGGGCTTTGGACCAAGATCATATTCCATTTTCAACCTGTTCGAGATTCGATGTGCGATTAGACTCTCGTATGTTCACCCTTTATTATGGTCGTGGGAGTTGAGAAGCGTGTCACTAGCTCTGTAGTGAGTGATCTAAATTTCCGCCAGGATGTGAGACTGTAGCTATTGGTGTCGTGCCGTTATAAAAACCTTCAAGGCGTGATTTTAGATTGCAATGTTGATGGGATCGACAGAATGGTTCCTGTCAACGACGCCCTTTGCCTCCGGTAAGTGCGCGGGGTAGAGGGTGCATTTTGTCCTCTACTAAGGTGTGACATCATTTGATGCGGTCGATTTGTGTTCGGACTAACCTTAACGTAAAGCTAATGTGGCGGCCGAATATAGCAGGACGAAAGAGAGAAAGAGACGGGAGACATTCAACAGCTATTAACCAACTCTAAAGAGTTTCGATCAACTCTCAATACCAAGGGACGACTAGCAAATATCCAAGAGCAATCGCATGCGCTTGTTGTGATGTCAATACTCAATACCCAAGCATCCAGATGCCACTCATACATCGTGACCGCCAAACCGGGAGTAAGTACGGAGATAGATGGATGTCCTTGATCCCATGAGGCCCTGCTGTCATTCGGCCACTCGGTCCGTTTGCAGGTAGGGGGCCCAAAACGACCAACGCTACTGCTCTCCGCGCTGGCAGCTTGGCCTTCCTCGTTTCCCCTCGGAAGGACTCGTACCAAAGCTGTGTTTCAGTTCGCGCGGTTGTCCATCATTGGTCTAGTACCGCTCTTTCCTCAGCTCTTTAGAAAGGTCGCTACGGAAGAAGCGGTCCTGTGTAACCGTCAGGCGCGCTAGACAAAGAGGATGAAGATGGCAAGCAGAATAGAGACCACCTGGTGGAAAAATAGATGCCGAGAACAGGATGCTTCAGCGTCTTCACGGCGGCGGTCGTGTCTGTCGAGTCCCCTGATGCCTGGGCATCGTCCGTAGCAGATGACGCCGACGACACTCTATGATATCCACCCTAGCAGCGCCAGGCATCTCATCGTGACTGAGACTTGCCATGACCCAGACGTCCCTTCAGTGCACCGGGGTGACATCCTCGGACTGCTGGGCCGCTTGCAAACGACATATTCGTTGTGCTTGAGCTTGAACCTGATTCCTTCCTTTGGTAAGATATTGTCCCAGAGCGCCTGGTTATCGAAAGGGAATAGCTCTAACGCCAGGATATGGCGCAAGCTGGCCCTGGGGCATTTCGTTCAACTTTCGCCAGGATCCCAATCTATCTTAACCTTGTCAAGCTTTGCGGTCGTGGAAATGTCTCGATACATCGTCGACTGTAATAAAGCCCGAAGGTTGAGCCGGGAAACCACCCGAACGGATCTGCCGCAGGGGATCGAGGGTGAAATGGATTCAAAATCACCAGAGAACGAGTAGCATAAGAAATTCACGGACAGAATTGGCATTCTGTAGTTCTGCCTTCCTGCCTCGTTGAGCTGGGTATTCCTTCTGGTAGGCCAGACATTATGACAACTTCAGTAGCGCTCAGCCAGAACACCTGACAGTTGGCCCGGACGTTGTGGAACAGCGGTTGATTACCTGTAAAACCCTGTTGAGGCGCGCTACACTCACGCAGATCGGGCAGGTTTCGGGTCACGAGGTTCTCTGCGACGAGACACCGCCTGCCTAAGATGCTAGGAGGAACCTAGCAGCCCCACCGAGAAAGGTGACGCCCCACCATCCAGACGCCTGATAACGATAAGAAAAAAAAAGGCTTGAGAGCTTCGCGGAAGAAAATTTCGTGAAGTCAACAGGAAGCGCCAGGGTACGGGTGAATTGAGCACAGAAAAACTTAAAAAGTCGAAATCTGTGAAGATGGTCAAGTCATATCTGTAAGTTTCTCCTCGCTGGCTTTGTAAGTACTATGTTCCCCGTCCTAATTTGGAACACTTAGCAAGTTCGTGCACTCTAAGTCGTTCGGCATCGTCGCCGCCAGCACCGCAAATATCGTGTGGACCCCGAGCCATCGCGAGGGAGGTAGCGCGGGCCAAGTATTCGTCGCGGCAAAGGAGGAGGTTCTTTGTTGGGATGTCAAAAAAGGGGAAATTATCAGTCGCTGGAAGGATGAAAAGTGCACCGTTTCCGTCACGGCGATTGCGCAAAGCAAGGCAGACCCAGACATTTTCGCTGTCGGCTACGATGACGGAAGCATTCGCCTGTGGGACAGCAAGATCGCAGCCACGATAGTCAGCTTCAATGGCCACCGCTCTGCTGTCACCGTTCTTGGTTTCGATAGGGCCGGCATCCGGTTAGCCAGCGGCTCCAGGGATACGGACATCATTGTGTGGGATCTCCTCACCGAAGTTGGACTCTACAAGCTTAGAGGGCACCAAGACCAAGTCACCGGGCTGCGATTTGTGGAGCCAAATACAACTGTCCAGAATGGAGAAGAAGATCGCGCCATGGTTCTCGAGCCCGAGGCCGACAGCGGTGGGTTTCTCCTGACGACTGGGAAGGACTCCCTGATCAAGCTGTGGGACTTGTCGTCTAGGCACTGCATCGAAACTCACATTGCCCAAACGAATGGAGAATGCTGGGCACTTGGCGTGGCCGCCGACGCGAGCCTCTGTATTACGGCAGGCACTGGCGGCGAAATGAAGGTCTGGGGAATTGACACGGACGGCTTGCTTTCAACTGCTCGACTTGTCGACACACCGGAAACCATACACTACTTGAGTGACCGCGGCATTCTAATTCGAAAGACCCAGACTCGGGCCACCGAGGTTGTGTTCCACCCACGAAAAGACTACTTTGCAGTCCATGGAGCGGACAAGTCTGTCGAAATATGGCGAGTTCGGTCTGAAGCGGAAATAAAAAAGAGCCTGGCCCGCAAAAGGAGAAGGAGACGAGAGAAAGAAGCGGCAGCGAAAAACATGGAAGATGGCAATAAAGAGGTCCAAGACGACGTTGAAGAGCCTGTTGACATTGCCACTGCCACAGTCGCCGACATGTTCGGCCATTCAGTTACTATACGGACCAGTGGAAGGGTGCGATCTGTGGACTGGGCAGTTAACAAGGGCCAAAATGATCTCCAACTTGCTATCAGCATGACCAACAACCTGATTGAGCTTTACAACATTCCGCCGAAGGAAAAGTCAAGGTCCAAGCAGGAAGGACTACCGGAGTATACGAGATCTCTCTCGGTCGATCTGCCGGGACATAGAACTGACATTCGTGCATTGGCCCTTAGTTCTGATGACAAAATGCTGGCGTCGGCAGGAGATGGAAGTCTCAAAATATGGAATGTTCGGACGTCGACTTGCATTAGGACATTTGAGTGCGGATACGCCATATGCTGCGCATTTCTGCCGGGAGACAAGGTGGTTATTGTTGGCACGAAAAGCGGCGAGCTGCAGCTCTTTGATGTGGCATCCGCGGCTCTTTTGGATAGCGTCGAGGCACACGAGGGTAGCATTTGGTCGCTCCATGTCCACCCTGATGGTCGATCAGTGGTGTCTGGGAGTGAAGACCAGACGGCAAAGTTCTGGAAGTTCCAGATTGTCCAAGAGGAGATTCTGGGGACCAAGCGAACTACGCCTCGGTTAAAGCTAGTTCAATCCCGCGTCCTCAAGGTCGGCGACGAGATATTGAGCCTGAGGTTCTCTCCTGATGGGAGGCTACTGGCCGTGGCACTTCTCGGCTTTTCTGTCAAAGTCTTCTTTGTTGACTCCTTGAAGCTGTACCTTAACCTGTACGGCCACAAACGTCCCGTCATTAGCATGGACATCTCGTACGACAGCAAACTCCTCGTTACGAGTGCGTCCGACAAGAATGTTAGGATTTGGGGTCTCGACTTTGGCGACTGTCACAAGTCTATCTTTGGTCACCAGGATACCGTTTCCCAGGTGGTCTTTGTGCCGCACAACTCTGAAGGCAACGGCCACCACTTCTTCTCATGCAGCAAAGATCGAACCATCAAATACTGGGATGGCGACAAGTTCCAGCAGATTCAGCGGCTGAACGGACACCACGGGGAGGTTTCATCCATGGCCATTGCTCGCAGTGGCGCCTTCCTCGTCAGCGCAAGCCTCGACAAGAGCATCGTCGTGTGGGAAGAGACCGAAGAGCAGGTTTTCCTAGAGGAAGAGCGCGAGAAGGAGATGGAGGAGCTGTACGAAAGCACGTTGGTAGCATCGCTGGAGAAAGAACCAGAGTCAGAGGAGCAGCAACCCGAAACGGCGACGGCGAGCAAGCAGACCATCGAAACACTGATGGCTGGCGAACGTATTGCCGAGGCACTCGAGATGGGCATCACGGACCTCAACCTCCTCAAAGAATACGAAGAGCAAAAGAGCGTCGACCCGTCCACATCCCGGCCGCAACGCAGCGTCGTGTATCTCGCCCTCGGTAACATCTCTGCCGAAGAACATGTCATGTCGGTGTTGCAGAAGATCAAGGCAGCCGCTCTAAACGACGCACTCGTGACGCTCCCCTTTGCCTTGCTCCCGACGCTGTTCGTGTTCCTTGACATCTTTGCGCAGCGAGCCATGAATATTCCCCTTACTTGCCGGGTGCTCTTGTTCATGCTTAAGACTCATCACAAGTCGATTGTCGCGAGCAAGACGATGAAGGTCATGCTGGATGGTGTCAGAGCACATCTTAGGGAGGCGCTCAGGAGACAGAGGGATGAGATGGGCTTTAACATTGCGGCTTTGACTGTTGCGGAGATGCACATTAGCGAGCAGAATGTAAAGGAGTATGTGGATGAACGGTGGGATGACAATGCGGCAGAGGATGAGAGTTTAAAGAAAAGAAAATTCGTCAATGTCGCGTGAGGGATTAGACTCTTGAATGAGGGACTGTATGGAGCATTAGTGCAGGATAGAAATAACGCAAACTCTAATTGTCTATAAGTGAATTGAACACTTGCTAGAGTAGCTCAATGGTGACCATGTAGTGCGATCTTTATCACGTGATCAAATTCACACTGGGTCGAGATCTGAATCTGCGCGGGGCTTGGCTCGATTGTCACAACGGAACCTTAACATCGAATCCAACAACGCCAGTGTTCCAACATCGAGACCCCGGCTTTCTCAATATTTTGGAGGATCCGCCACAGATGACGTCCGGCATCAAGTGGGAGCCTCAGACGACGTAGAGCTGCTGACTGCGATTTTTTGCTTACCGAATTCCAAAAGACGATTTCTTTGCGTTGCGCAGACATGCTTTTTTTCAGGTAAGGTAGGAGGCGAAAGGTGCGACGGACTAGATTCGAGGAAAGGTGATTTTGGAGGGATGAAGAGGGGGGGAAGGGGTTTATGAGAGACATCTGAGGTATCATCTCACGAGTGCGGACTGGACACGCCAAAATCCTTGGACTGGACCAAGGCGAGATGGATTTTGTCTCTTGATATCTTGGAGAGTCTAGTCGAGGGGAGGAATGACGGGGAGGGACTTCTGAGACTTTTCAGACCAATAAGCTAACGTGGCCATGTACTTTTGCAGCTTTTTCAAGACGCTCATCGACCACCAGGTCACGGTGGAACTCAAAAACGACATTCAGATTCGGGGGACGCTCAAGTCGGTGGATCAGTACCTCAACATTAAGCTCGACGACATCCAAGTGGTGGAAGAACTGAAGTACCCTCATCTAGTAAGTGCACAGCAATAGAAACACACATTTTATTTGAAACCTTTGATGAATTACTCGTTGCTAACGAGGCTGGAAAATGACCAGAGTTCAGTAAAAAATGTCTTTATCAGGGGCTCAGTGGTGAGGTACGTGCACCTACAGGCGAGTTCGGTCGACGTCACGCTGCTAGAGGATGCGACGAGGAGAGGTAAGCCGTCGACCCAGGACACTAAATTTTTAGAGGCTCCCTTCCTAACGATTAGTCTAGAAGCGCAATCACAGCAGGCAAAGGCGAAGTGATTGAATCATGAGGCGCGGGGAGGTACAACGAAATGAATTTCGCAGTAATGGCGAGGATGAAGTCTGCGAGCAGGTAGCAGGTGGATTGGCTCGTAATTAACCGAACCATATGATCTTACGGATATGCTTGGAAGTGGGAATTGGGGCAAAAATGCTAGATGAGCTTTTCGGCAGATATACTAGAGAGGCCCAGATATATTCCTTCAACCGCCTCTCCATGGGTTAAGCGTGTGCCCATTTTTGTTCACCACCATGCTTCTCTATCCTTTCCTTTCCCATCCCATTGCTGGATGGCCTGTTCCTCGGTCACATCATTCCTCAGCCTGGGCTTGACGGTCCCACCTTTCCCCCGATCGGAGTACCACTTATCTAGCCATGCCTTCATCCTCTTCCTGGAATTCTCACTCCCCACGTTCACTGTGGGTACGACCCTCTCTATCCGCAGTGACATGATGAACATGCATAGCTCCCTAAACGAGCTATGCTCTGAGTAAGGAACTCCGAAGCACATGGCCTCGGCAGTGCTTCCCCTCTGCCTCTCCAAGTCGTCCACCCGAAACGAGGAGCACCCCGCAACGCTGAGGAGCTGCGACGTCGCAACCACCTTCGGCTGGGTGGTGGCTGTAGCTAGCTTTGCAAAGAATGACCCCTTCGGTCGGTAGTTCCATCCGCTGGGCCGGAAGCCTACGATGCGGCCAAAGTGCGGCTTGTAGGAGTTAAGGTATTGCTGAAGCGTCTCGGCGCGGATCTCACCCAGAGATTGCATGTGGACCTGCGCCTCGAGCGGGTCCGACGTAAGCCGGTCGTTGAGCTCCTCGTCATCCAGCATCTTGCAAATGTGAAGCTTGCGCGGGGCGGCGTAGATTTTGGTATTGAGTTTCTTAGCGATGGCGAGGCATATCCGCTCCTTTCCAATCGAATATGTCCCACAGACAACAAGCAACCGGCAATTGGCACTACTGGCACCGTGGATGGCCGAGTTGGGATTCGGCTTTTGGAAGAAATTCGAGACCGATGCGGTGCCATTCCCACGACCTAGCTTGTCCCAGGCCGAAGCGTTGTTCGAGATATCGAAGCAGACGTCTGCACATGCGCGAACGACATCTTCCTGCGGAGGAAAGTTGTATCGCGGATTGAGGTATGTCGTGTCGAGGTAGCAAATGTCGATCTTCTGATGCCTAAGCTTTCCCGAAACCGAGTCGAACAGATCGGGCTTTAGGAGGTTATGTGTAACATGAGCGTGGCAGGCTCGAAAGTCGCCACAGTGGAGTATTCTCTGGACGCGAGGATTTGCTCCCTTCCCAATTCTCTTCTCGAAAAGAAACATGGAGCTTCCCGGGCAATGATTCGCCGGGATCATGGTCACCGATGCCCCATGCGTTCCTGGAATGTCAAACTTCTCCTCGAACTCCAACTCGACCACAAAGTGGGCGGCGACTCGAAGTTGTGCTTTAACCAGTCGACCCGTGACACGACTGCAGTATATCGGACCGTGCTTCCAGTTCGGAGTGAGTCCTATGTAATGATCACTATGAAAGTGGCTGAGAAAATACGCGTTGCAGTCCTCCACGGCGCCATACCGGAAGGCGTCAACACATATGGAAAATCCAGGCATGATTTTGTAGAAAGGGCATGTCCTTAGATATGCTGGCTTCCCACGCGAGGAATTTTCCGCCGCGGCCGCTTCTGCCCAGGCCGAATTCTCGGCATTTCCAGACATGAGCTTGGAAAACGCAGAGGGGCCAGCATTGCCGGTCGGTCTGTCCGTCACTGAAAACGGGATGGCCTGGCCCGGGCGCGGAACGGCGGCCTTCGCAGCTCTCCCAGTCGGCTGGACAGCCGTAGGTGCCTGGGTTACCAGTTCCTTGGTTCTCGATGGAAGGGGTATTGGGTTGCCGTCGAGACAGGAATTAACATGGATCGTGGACTCATCTGGGGTAGTGCTGGCGAGACTCCCGCCGCATATGGGACAACAATTCTCACCCAAGTCACCTTGGAGGGATCCGTCAGTGATAAAAGCTTCAGCGCCCTCTCCCTCCAATCCAGCCAGCCCTTGGGAATACATCATTTCCCTGTATTCCTCTCCCATGAAATCATCAGGTATTTCGAAATTGTCCCGAAAGCATGTCTCGTCCAGACTATCTGCAAATGACTCGATATCAGGACCTGAATCTGGCCGTCGTTCCATCGGCTCGAACATTGCGACGGGATTCGGCTGCGTCTCAGAATTCGGGACGGCAGGAATCGATTTTAGCACAGGCTTTCCCGGAAGTATTGGACCAGGTGATTCCACATGCTCGTCCTCGCTGTCATCGTCAAACACAAACCCTCCGACCGTCCTCCCTGACTTGGTAGTACTTAAGTCGGTGGCGGCATTCTGGGACGACATCTGCGGCGTTGACGCCTCATGGTGAAGTCTGTCGAGGACGCAGCCATTTGAAAGGTCAGCGTTATTTGCACCATCGTTATATTCTTTGCCGTCCGAGCTTAGCTTCCGTCTCTTTACAGTTGGTTCCAGCTCCCCCGATCGATCGTCGGCGTCATAGGAATCATCTACATCTGATATCGTATCCTCAGCTGTCGACTTGGATAGGGTCGAACTGGATGCACAAAACAGACCCTGTTCAATCTCGACCTTTTTGAAAAAAGTGAGGATGCTGGCGTTGGGTACGGCATCTTTTTTGCTCAGACCTGTTGCGGGTTTCCGAGGCGTCTGTCTCGAAGCGGGGCGGCGAGCCTGAGCCCCCATTGTGAGGGGCCAAAGATTGCCACAGAGTAAATATTTTGCCAGAGATTTGGGCAAGATATAAAGAGGCTCATGAGAATGCCTCTTATGGGGATAAATGCAGCTTGGTTAGTCTGCGTGAGTAGAGGACATCTGGACAGCTGTCTTTGGGCTGGCAACTTTTTCAACCCGATCATCGCAGGACGTGCTCGATGTCTGTATCGCGCTAAGACTTCGAAGTCGAATTAGACGAATCGCGAAGTCACGTGATAACACATGTATTACATAATCACCATCCCCCAAGAAAAATCTCAAGGTTATCAAGCTCATTAGCTCACATTCTTCAAGCTCTACCGGGTCCAAGCTACGACAATAGCTTACAGAGCAGAGACCAACGCCCTTTCACAAGAACTACTCTACAGAACGATAGTCTGCAAACAAGCTTCGACCACGAACTGCTCATTAGCACAATGCCGACGCCAATGGAAGAAGCCATGCGGCGGCTTCAACGAGCTGCACAGTCCGGACGTGGCGGCTTTGGTCCTGGCGGAGGGGGTCCGCCCCTCAAGGGGATAGGTTACGGAATGGGAGGACTGATTGCCATCGGGGCTGGTCTATTTGTCTTTCAGAATTCTATCTTCAACGTCGATGGTGGCCACAGAGCTATCAAGTACCGCAGAACGAGTGGTGTGAGCAAGGAAATTTACAACGAAGGTATGGGGAGCTTCGGCATGCTGGATGCGAACACCCAATTGGCTTTCTTGCACCGCTAACATGAAGTTTAGGAACCCATTTCATGATTCCGTGGCTCGAGAGCCCCATCATCTACGATGTACGAGCGAAGCCGAGGAACGTGGCGTCCCTCACGGGCACGAAGGATCTCCAGATGGTTAACATTACATGCCGTGTGCTGTCGAGACCCAATGTGGGAGCGCTTCCCCAGATCTACCGAACGCTAGGGACGGATTACGACGAGAGGGTGCTCCCATCCATTGTCAACGAAGTGCTGAAGAGCGTCGTGGCTCAGTTCAATGCCAGCCAGCTAATCACACAGCGTGAGATGGTCGCTCGTTTGGTCAGAGAGAACCTTTCGCGAAGGGCTGCGCGCTTCAACATCCTTCTTGACGACGTGTCCCTGACGGTATGGTCCACTTTGCTTACTCCTCGGGCTGCCCAACAAGCTGACACTCGTGAATCTTGTAGCACCTTGCCTTCTCTCCCGAATTCACGGCTGCCGTCGAAGCGAAACAGGTCGCTCAGCAGGACGCTCAGCGCGCCGCCTTCGTCGTTGACAAGGCTCGCCAGGAGAAGCAGGCCATGGTTGTCAGGGCCCAGGGTGAAGCTCGCTCGGCCGAACTTATTGGCGAGGCAATCAAGAAGAGCAAGGCCTATGTGGAGCTGAAGAAGATAGAGAATGCTCGTGCCATTGCTCAGGCGGTTCAAGACGCTGGGGGAAGGAACCGGCTCATGCTCGATGCAGAGGGTCTTGGGTTGAATGTTTTTGCCGGCGGCGAGGGTGAGAAGAAGTAAACCCGGGGGCTCAGTCTAGGAGGGGAGCTCAGGGAGTTGTTGCTGGAATCTCTCCACTGTATTGCATTATGGCGAAGCCAGAGAAAGGGGAACACTTGTTATAATACCAAAAGACAGCATTAGGGCTAATGTATCAAGTATCAAGGGCTGAAAAACATGACTGTCCATGGAAAGTCAAAATTCGTCGTTCAAGGCACCTACTGACCAGATGCTAGATGGTGCGAGGCGGTACCAATATAGTCACAGGTTGGTGCCAATGCGGGCAATCGTTCCTGGCGCGCGGGTCGGCATCTAGCTAGGCAGCTGCCCCACTATGAGCATCCCCGCCAAGAATTATTCATACTCGTACGGCAGACAACCAACTTGGCGCATTCTCGATAACAGAGCTCTCTTCCCAACCCTACCTCATTCGAGCCACCCTCCACGCAACTGTCTTGCAGACGGGGTCGGAAACGAAGCATCCGCATACCAAACAAACAAGATGTTGATCAAGTACGGTTGGACCAAGACTGGGGAACTTGTGAGGAGAATGCTTGCTGACGACGTCTCCGAATGGACAGGGTCCGAACCCTCACAGGCAAGGAGATTGAGTTGGACATCGAGTCCGACTTCAAGGTACAGCCCCCCCCCCCAGGATCTCCAGACCCCGATTGGCGCAGAGGCGAATTCGTGCTAACTGGCCGCGCACTTCGTAGGTCTCCCAGATTAAGGAAAAGGTGGAAGAGAAGGAGGGTATCCCGCCTGTGCAACAGCGGTTGATCTTCTCTGGAAAGCAAATGTAAAGAGTGACCTGCAAAGACGCTATTTCTTCTTCGGCCGTCTGGCCATTCAAGGAAACCTCTTCGCTGACAATCTTTAATTTCTTCTACCAGGGTCGACGACAAGACGGCCGCCGAATACCAACTCGAGCCTGGCGTGACGCTTCATTTGGTACTGGCTCTCCGTGGTGGATGTTGATATTATTAAAGCAGCAGCAGTTAAGGGCAAGATTACAGGTGAGAGGAGCCATGGTGGAGAACGGAGATACGGTGGAACCTCAGAGGCTTGCCAACCTGGCCATGGTCATATACACCGTCATATGTCCATCCTCCTGAAGTGTTCGATATCGAGTGTGAATAGCTTGATTCCTCCTAATTTTATCAATGCGGAGTGCTTCCTAGGACACCCAGTTTTCTGCATGGCGTGTCGCCTCCGTTTCGTGAGGTCTCTCTAATTAGGGTATCAAAATGCCCTTATGCGAAGTTGTATGTGTTCCGACTCCTAAACGCCGAACATCCTGACTTTCCTTTAACCCCTTTCCACTCCCGTAAAACGAAATATTATGTACATACGAGGTGATCATACAACGTCCTCTAGGGTGACGTCGTCCTCATCGTCGTCGTCCGACTCGGCCACGTCGGGCGCTACGCTGTTGGGATCCTTGACCATGTGCTGGTATTCATCCTTCAACGTCCACGTGTTGGCAAAGGTGCCCGTCTTCTGCAGGATGGCAATCTGTTCGAGGACCTGGCGCAGCCACGCCTCGGGCTGCCTGACGTTGGCTTTGAGGGCCCGCAGCGGCCAATAGGCGAACCTGCTGAAGCACTTGAAGAGCAAGTCCATCAGTTCGTTCTCGGGCATGCGCGTCGTCTTCAGCTCCATCTTCCTGGCTTTGGTCGGCTTCGGCTGCGACTTGATAAACTTATTGTCGCGCTCGGCACCTAGGGCGCCACGGGAGCCGGCCTGGATCACTTGTCCGAGACGATGGTTGATGATCTTGAGCTGGCCTGCTTTCTCGACCTCCGCGATCTGCGCCTGGAGCAGGTGGTTTTGCTCCTCCACGTGTTGCGGCGAGCAATTCAGCTCGAAGAGGATCTTTCCAGCGATTCTCGTCTTCTCTGCATGCCGAAAAGGCCAGGCTTAGCACAGGTCTCGGAAAATGTTCAAGGGGAAACGTACTGGGAATAGCCTTGCGATAATACGGCTCTCTTCTTCCTCTCTCGTACTTGGGCTTTTCCACTTTCTCTGATTTTGGCCGGAGGGCGCTGAGAGGAATGCCTGCGCTGATCGCGTCGCTCCTCGATTTCGACTTGGCCTTGAAGCCAGGCATGTCCTGCTCCGAAAATACAAACATGTTGTTGACATTGGCGGCTTGAATGTCGAGATCGTATTCCCTAGGGACAGCCCTAGTCTCCGGAACCGCCGAGTTCAGAAGCATCTTGAAGTTCGTGTGGCCACTAGGACCCTTCCATATCCTCAGTGTGCCAATCTGGATCTCGTCATCATCTCCGGCTCCGTCCAGCTTTGACCACGCTTTCCACAAGGCTTTCGGCAGTCGGACCATGTACATCTTTCCCGCGTTTGCTTCTGCTTTTGGATTGAAGAACTCGAGGTCGCCAGGGCCATCGCCGTCTTCGTACAGGTCGTCGTCATCAATGGGGCGTGGCGAAACGCCATCCTCGTGCTTGATCGGTATGTCGGTCATGTTCGCGTCGCCGCAGGGGCTGCAGTCGCAGTTCCAGATAAGATTCTGGGACGACGTTAGGAAGGTTTGTTGCTTTGAGAGCCTGGAACCTCGAGGTAGCGCAACCTGGAGCGGATCTCAAGGTGACTTGTGGTGCTTGGTCTTGGTTGGGTGGAATGTTTGACTGTTATTCCGGGGATCTGCCGGGCTTGTCACTTCGGGGGCAACCGGATAAGGAACTGGCACATGTGAGAATGTGCAGTGACTTGGCCCCACGGAGCTCAGTAGAGAAACCCTTACCCTCTGCCCTTGTCTTCCAGGAGATGAATAATGACGATGCAACAAAGAAAAGATTTGAGAAAAGCCTTCTCCGAGTCTTAGCGTATTTTGCCATTGTTTTGCAAATACTCCATGTTATAGGCCAAATTCAGATATAAACCAAAGACGGTGTGAATTTTGCGCTGCAAGGTCCGGGACTAGTGGGGCAAAGGCGCAATATTCCAAAGCTTATTTGCACCGCGTAGGACTTGAGAATTCCAATGGCGCACCTCTGTATATTTCGATGCTGAGCCACCCTGAGAGCCGAGACTTCCTGTTTTGAAGCCATGTCAAGATCTCGACACCAGCACAGGCATACTTTCCCTGGTTTCCTACATGGTGCTTGTTTCCCCCCTTCTTGATGGAGTTGTACGTTCCCCTAAACAGCACCAATCGCATCCACAGTCTGTTACCTGACTGCCAAACTCGCAAGCTTACCACAAGGTATCCTCTTCTAGCTTCGGCTTTTCATCGCAGTTTGATTTACTTCCTCTTCCATAATACACCTAACACCTTTTCTCTAAGTTAGGACAGAATCATCATTTCGGTCGACTCCGTTCCTAGTTGACAACATCCGAACGAGGTGCTCGAATCAAGCTTGACAATGACGACCGTCAATGCAATGGAACCTGCCGGGCAGTCACGGCCAAAGTCACTGGTCTACATGGCCACAAACATCATTATCAAGAACATAGCGCAGGTTGCGGGTCTCCACATGCTCAACGAGAGCAACGATGCGGTCCGACGGATCCTGAGCCGTATCACGAGTCCTGGCCAACTCGCCGAGATCGAGGATAACTCTCCGAATCTCAAGGGTCAGCTGTCGAAATACTGGATCCATTTGATCCGTAAGGACTTCCCTATGGAAATGAAGCGGGACGACCCGCCACCCGACGAGGACACGGACTGGTGGGAAATATACGAAACTTATAGGGTCGACAAGGAGGAACAGATGAAGAGGGCCATGGCACAGTTGGGAAATTCATTTAGCACCATCGCCAAGCTGGAACAGAAGAACCGAACCACCATCGTGGAAAACCGCAGAAATCTCCCAAGGCCGCCGAGGGATGGCCGTCCTTTGGGCATGCGCCCCAAAGGCCTTAGCCGACAGGTAGACCGCAGTACGCTTTCATTTGGTGCGGGGTCGAGGACTAAGGACCCGTTCAAGAAAGTTTTACGTCAGGCAAAAGACCAGACACTGAAGACAAGAGCGCTGGGAGCTCGCACTGGTGTTGCTATGCAGCGAACACAGCTTCACCAAGCGCCGAAGGGTATGGTGGAGCAGGCTAGGGTCGAGACTCAAAACCGCGGCCTGCCCTTACCTCCAATGCCGTCGATAACTAAGAGAAAACTGGAGGACCTAGACAACCTCTTTGATGACGACGAAGGCGACGGCGACGGCGAAGACGTTGATAACCTCTCTGATGAGCTACCTCCAAAACGGCCCAAAGGTCCTTCACCACTCAGAACACCCAAAAAGGGTGGACTTCTCCCCGGCAAACCGGGTTCCACGGCATTCCTCAAACCTGGTTTGGGTGCACAACCTTCCTCCAAGTTAGCACGGTCTTTGTCAACTACTTCCACGTCCTCGCCGAAGCTAGGAGCAAGCTCTCCGGCAAAGAGGAGCACGCAAGCCGAATCTCCTGCGTCTCGGACCGCCTACGGGAGAGACACTATCTCTTCGCCTCAGGAACCGGTCTCTCGTAGGCTTGCTACAGCTGGTAGGCCGAAGCCCAGAGAGTCTTCTATTTTTATGAAGCGGAAACCAGGCAGGTCATGAATCTATATTCGAGAATGACGTATTATGGGCAGAAGATGGAATGGGTAACTAATATAGCATCGGCACTGGAGGGAATGATAATACACTGTTGTTAAACATGCTCGGCATTCACGGCGGCGTTTCTATAGAGAGGAAACAGGGAGAGTGTCTTTTTTGGTCGGCACTGCGCCGGGGCTGCTACGATGGGAAGAAGCGGTTCTTTTTTATGCCTGTACCTAGTGTGCATCGTTTGTAAACATGATTGGGACACGATACCCATGACAACTGGGCTGAAAATCTCAATGCTTTCTGAAACAACTCTTCTTCGCTGCCCCGGAAACAAGCCGGTGTCAGAGATGAAAAGCTCGCGTCACCCGGAGGAAGTGTGATACCGGGGACACTGTGGACCTTTCCCCGTGATACGCCTAGCATGCTAGGCGACCGAGGGATACGTCCGAGATTGCAAAAATAATGGTAACAAAAACTTATCCAAGCAGTTACGCTATGGAAGAACAGATACTACACTTGATCTTAGCCATTATGGCAAGAGAGCTGAAGAAGAAAAGAAGAAGAGGAAGAGATTGGCGGGAGGGAACGTTGGCATTTATACCTTTTGGGCGGCGGCGGCGGGAGGGGAGGGCTAAGCGTAGGTTGGCTTAATTGCATGGCCTCAAAGTATGTCATGAGATTGACGGTGCTTTTCGTCGGGGATAGCCTTGATGTAGATGAGTCACTCTAAGAAAACAGATGCCTAGGATAAAAAAACAGGGCACGGCAACCGACAACCAGTAGTCGTTGGTGGTAATCTACAACAAGGTTGGATCTAAAAGACGGCTGCATCTACTGTGATCTTGCGATACTCTTCATCTTCTCATCCTTGCGTATCGGCAGCCTCGGCATACCGATGACTCATGGCAGCCTCGCCTAGCTCGCTGCAACGGCGACCGGCTCGCCCCCAAGTTTCTTCACAACATTCCCATGGATACCCTTCCAGTTGCTATCGCACTGCCCCTTGACAATCCCCACCAGCAATCTCGAGCAGCTAATCAATACATCCTCCACCAACTCCAGGTCGCCGCCGTCGCCGTGCCTGACAGACCAAACAGTCTCCATCAGAATGCTCAGCGGCGAGTGCAGGCGTACGAAGACGCCGTCCTCCAGATCCCAGAACTCGCTCGTCGACACCACGTCCGAGTCCCAGAGCCCCTTTGGCAGCGCGCTAATGCGATCCGTCACCTCGTACACGACGGGTGGCTTGGCGCCGTCCACCAGCTTCCATTTCGCAGACACCCACTCGGGAAGTGGCGCTGGGGCCGTCTCCGGCGTCTTGGTCTTGTAGCTGATCATGTGAGGGTCGCACTTGATAAAGTGCTCATGGTCCTGCACCAAGGCGACGGCCTGGGGTCGGGTCGTACCCTTGGGCAGGACGGTTGTATGCGTCAGAGATGCGGTTGTGTTGAGCACGGCTGCCTCGACCAATTAGTCATTTCTGCCTGTTGGCGAACTTACACAAAAAGAACCTTTGCGGCAGACTAGCTCTACTTACTAGACATGGCGTCGGGGAAAAAACCGGTTAATAAAAAGTTGGGAAACGGCACGGAAAATCAGCCTTTCGTCTCGTCTGTTTAGTAGGTTTCTTCAGATGCAAGTAACGGGATGATAGAGTGAAGTTACAGGTTTTGGCAGCTAGGGTTGATAACTGTGTAGTGACAGGAATGTTCAAGTAGGCAGCTGAGACCCCAAGTGTATCATCGCCGGAATCTCAGCCCCACCATCCCTTGGAGAATTCACTCGCACTAGGCTTATCGGGACTTGCTTATCACTAAATCTCGTTCCACGCTCAGCTTCTGCGGAAGAGCTGCCCTCCCAGCTGAGCAAAGCATCAGCTGTAAAAGTCGCTTGGCGGGGTTACATTGCATTCCCTGACATATAGTATTCCGAGGTTTGAAGTCCTGCGACCACATGGAAACAGAAAATGGTTATTACGAAGGAACCTTCTCAAGAAATTTTGGGCAACCGCGACTAAATCCTTAGTTCGAACAATCCTCCCGGGTTACATCTGGACTCAGCATTGTCAAGCAGGCAACCAAAATTCAATTACTAACTCTTGGCGCGTTATCCTCTACATCCTGGACTATGAGTGGAATTGACCCAAGAGTAACTAGACCTCGATTCGTCGCTCTTCACGTCAGGTTGCTATGATTCCTCTTGTCTCAAGCCCTCGATACGCCACTGGACCTTGTCGCTGAGGGCTTTCAAGCATGCCTTCACCCTCTGAACCGTCTCGTCGATCTCGGCGCATTTGCGACATTTGTCCGCCACGACGATAGTGTGCATCGGGGTTGACATAGTGATGCTGCATGGATTGGCGGGTTCTGCATCTAAGTTAGCAAAGCGATCCTTCTCGCCTTCGCATATTCGAACTTTGGCGGTACACCAGGAGCTGTAGTGACCGCATCGGAAACGCGCTCGCCTAAAGTAGCACAGCGAGATTTCGTTGACGGGGTTGATGTATGGTTCGGCTTGCGGGGTACGATTCCAAATATAACGAAAGTGAGAATTTCGAGTCCTGCTTTATGTTTTCTGATTGCAAGAATGGCTTTACCGCTGGGCAATAGAAAGTAGGTGACAATGACGCTCATGTACGACACAAGACATTGTCAGACAAGTTGTTTATCACGTCTTTGTTCCTTGGATGTACAAGAACGCAAGAAATTGAGGCTGTTCAAAGCAAAGTTAGTCTACCTCTCTACCTACTTTGTCAGGTACAAAAGCCTATGCACCAAAGTCACCAGTGGTGCCCAGCCATTACCAGGTAGCCATTCTCAGTGACGTTCCGGGAGCCAGCGGTCCCTTATTGACTACCACCAATTCCTTTTTGGAAAAGGGGCGAAAGAGAATCACTCCGGAGAACCTCTGAGAAATTCCTTGCCCACGCCAGACCACCTCCTATACCCCCGTTACTAATATGCTGGACCTGGATACTGAGCCGTGCCAATGCCTTGAGCAGGGAAGAATCAGCGGCAGACGAAATTACGACCCCAGATGAGAGCATCAAGCACTCCAAGTCGGTTAACGAGTCTCCAAAATAGACCATGCATGGTTGCCTTGAATGGAGTCCCAGGCTATTTAATGCATCGAGTTTGTCTCTTGAAGTCGCCAGGACGCGAGCTGCCGCACTCGTCGACAAGGCAGAACAAGATATGTGTCCCTCAACAATCTCGTTGGAAATGACACGAATTCCGTCGCCAAACGTACTCAAGATGCCCTCAATGAATGGCCTGGACCAGTTAATGGAAATGACAAACACGTGCCAGCCTGAATTTCTCGCCAAATCAACCAAATCGCCGAACCCAGATCGGATGCGCACCTTTCCCTCCCTTGCTGCTTCTTCGCCAGCCGCACGGTATTCGGATGCCTGAATGCCCTCAAAGAGGCCGGAGCTGTGGACGCGGCGAATGGATGCCAATTCGAGATCCTTCATGCCGTTGAGGAAACCGGCCTCTGCCTCGATGCTGATTCTCTGGGCCTCAGGGGAAGGAAAGCTAACAAGATACTTTTCGTAGTCCTCCTCATACCTGGCTTTAATTTTCTCCCAAGTCTCTGACAGATCGAGTCCGCGTTTTCGTTGAACAGAGATAGCGAATTGAGCAAGAACTTCAATGGTGTCTTCCATGGTGATGGTTCTATCAAAGTCAAGCGCAAGAGACATATTTTGCAAATGCTTCAAAGACGATACTTTGATGGCTTCTCCATGTCAAACTAGATAGAGGGATGTGTATTGTGAATCCAAAGGAGCGGCGTTTCACCCTTTTGGTACAGTGTGCAAAATTGTTAATACCGTGGAAGCGGCAGAAAAAGGCGGTGAGGCTCGGGGACGAGCAGTGAGCAAAGGATTTGGATAATTTTCGGATGAATTCTGATGCAACAACAACCACCCCTGATCCGACATCAGAGTTAAGGTTCTCTCATCTGCCTTCCTAGTTTTTATGATGTTATTGGGGGTCTTTGCAAATTCCATTAAAATGTCATAAATATTTGGTTTCAGGGGAAATATCCCTTTTTCTTGTTTTCCGGATTTTCTAAAAGAAAATCCAAATTTCTCGCCTCTGCAACCCGGGACGAAAGACTCTATTCACCTCGGAACAACCAAGCAGCCTTTACGAAAGTCAAACTTGGAAGTACCAATTTGCCATATATACTCTTTAGGAATTTAGACGGTTAGTGGTTTTTGTTTATATAATATGTATATTTCATTTGAACCCCTGTGCACTTCTTTTGTCCATGCCTCAGTCAGGACTTGGATATCCCATGCAAAGGCTACTCTCTTCCGCACATGATTGTGTAGATGGTTATAAGCTACTATTAGTTATGTGGCTCAAGCAATGGAGCTTTTGCAAAACCTCTAAACTGGGGATCATCAGCCAAGTGGGCTTGGAAGACCGTTATTCACCACGAGGGAGGCCAACACCTGCAGGGTCGATGACTATGACGGGGGAGGACGGGGAAACGAAACAGACTGGAAGTTTATCGAACCCTTCCCTGCTGATATACGGAGAGAAATGAAGCGGATGTGAGTGACAAAGCCATTAACTAAAGGGCAAGCCAAGGCGATGTGGCTGACGACAACACGAAGTGTGACAGGACGCCTTCTTGTCTCTTCAATACTACTTTACCTTCAACTACTTTTGAATCTTCTATGTTCCTATCCCTCTACCGCACCACTATCTGGGTACTCGCCCATTTACGCCATCTCAGAAGCGGATAGAAGCCTATTCTGCACATCAATCTTGCAACTGGATTTCTTTTCAGCATCCTACCTTGTTATGCATCTCAGCTTTCACACACAAACTACGACAGTTCGGTACCTGAACCCCTCAGGTCTGCGTTGCTGATGCGGGTTCAAGTGCGGGGTTGGCTTCTTATAACACCTCATCCACCTCGCAGATGGTGATGCTATTCACTGCAATCCTGACTTGGGGGGTTGTTGCAATATTGGGACTTGTGAATGAACGGCCAAGAGTTCATTCATCTCCCTGGCCTACCTTGTGCCCTGATGCTTTTGCAGCTTAAAACGATCACCCGCCTAGCCCACCTTGCTCTGCCTTGGGATTCTGTCGTCACAAAAAAAGAAGCAGGCTAGTGGTCACAGGTTACCTTGCACCCTTTCTACCCACATAGCTCCCACTCCGCACTTTATCCCTTCTCCTCTCCCCTTCTCTCCTCCCTCATAGGCCAACTCCGACCTGGTGTTTGTTCAAGCACAATAGCGACATCCTCGGCAAGCTCATCGTTTTTGCT
>Ga0247774_1000136_pt1 | contig 34361 bp, 39 predicted proteins | sample UWRJL001104B6_FD_179933 | JGI IMG/M metagenome (GOLD analysis project Ga0247774, IMG submission 179933) | Plant litter microbial communities from Arlington Agricultural Research Station in Wisconsin, United States - UWRJ-L001-104B-6 | ecosystem: Environmental > Terrestrial > Plant litter >...
TGAACGAAAGTGCTGCTGTGCATGGCTTTTGACTAATTTTAGCTCATAGTCTTACACATTGTCAACGCCGAACGCGAGTCAAAGTCTTTTGAGGTAAGGGTTTTAGGCTTATTCAGCAAGCCCTAAAATAGCCCCCTCCAAATGGCGGGGTACAGACTGCCTTTCAAGGAAAACCTCTCGGTTTCTGTCAGTTGTTCTCCACTTCCTACAAATAGCAACTATGTCTATGTTGCGCTAAGATGAAAGGCGAAAGATTGATTTTGATAACTATCCTGTCTTCGTTTAACTCAAGCTGAGCAGGTAGTTCTGGAGCTTCAAAGAAATAAATTGGGTACGGTAATCTTCGGGCAGCTTGATTTGATGTTTTCGCTCGAAACTTTGCAACTCGGCTTCCGCAAGCGTTTGCCTCAGTTTGTATTGGTGAGAATCTGCGCGTGTTCCGTGCAGATTTTTATCTTCTTGCTGCAAGGGTTGAAGCAGTTCTGCTAATTCTTTAAAATTCTTTGATATTTTCAATTGCCGATTCCAGAGAGCAATCCATCATATCCCAGTCAATGCCATCATCGGGGAACAGCGATAATTGTCCAGGCGAGACGTTGGATTGCCCGCGATTGTGATAAGAAAGGTGGCAGGCGGTACAAAGAGCAATTAAGTTTTCTGGGCGATTATCCTCCGGTATCCGGTTGCGGTGGTGTACAGTCAAAGTTAAGGCACAGCGTTCGGACTTGGTTAAACCACTTTTCTTACCGGGTCGGAGGCATTGTTGGTTGCATTTAGTACAGCGCCAAAGAGCACTTTCTTTCACTGAGAGCGCAATCTCTCGCCAATTTTTTGGATACCTTTTGGGTTTTGCCATAAACGTCAAAGCTCATCTCTCTATAGGGCGCTCGCTTTTGTTGCCATTACTCAGAATACCGTCTCATCCGGGCATAAAAGCGATCGTATTCGGGGAGGCAAGGGCATGGCGGGCGGGTTGGGGTTTGGGTTTTAGTTTGGCTCGAAATCTGGGTTGGCGGCGATGATCGCGAATGGCGCTACAACTCAAGATCCTATTAGTTTTTTCACTCCTTCAAGAGAGAAAATCCTGATATTACCGAAACTCCTGTAGGCTTAAATACACTTGACTATCTAAGTAATTAATAATCTCCCGGCGTTGCGCTTGACTTAGATATGCTTTTGACCCTTGATACTTCAGTTTTAATTCTTCAACTCCATTTTCGATAAATTTCATTTTGCATTTACTGATAAATGTTGCTGATACATTTAATATTTTTTGAATTTTAGAACAAGGCATCCCCTCAATCCACATCATTACGGACATTGCTCGCTTCAGTTCTCGCTAAAGGAGGGGTTGCTATCGATAAAATCACTTAACTCTTTTAAAGGTTGTTGCTCACACATATTGTTTTTTTTACTGAGATTCAGTATGCAAGTATTATACTCCACAACAATTATAATTTATAATTTTTTGTGAATCATTTAGGATTGCTATATGCGGTCAAGTGATTGCTGTTGCTGTGACAGAAGACGGCGAAAGAATAGGGCTGACAGAAGCTCAGTTTCAATTAGTTGCGGCTAATCTGACTTTGGTTATCATCCTGTAATAAATTCTGCCTCAAGTCCGTACTTGGGGCAACTCGATTATTTTAAAAACTACCTAATAACACATAACTAATAACTAACACAACTAAAACGAAATGGCTATCGCAATGGGTGCAAACAACAATGGTGAGAACATCATGCCCAGAAAGAAGACGCAATTACCTGCCTCCCAGGAATCTGTTACATCGACTGAATCTACGCCCAACACCTCCTTATTGGATGCCATTTGCACTCAATTGCTAGCAGCATCAGAACAGGGAATAGAAGCACTGACCGCCCTCAAAGCTCAACTAACAGCACAGCACGACACCCCGGATACTCCTGAATCCGACTCAATTGTGCAGCAAGCGTGGCAACACATGAATCCAGAGCAACGCGCTCTTATCTCCAGTCGCTGCGATGCTCACCGAGAAAAAGAACGAGTGCGCGGTAAATCATTGCACCAACTCACCGCCGAACTAGAGGACTTTGATGAGCTAATCGACAGCATCGAAGGTGAAGAAATCACACCCGAATTAGAAGCAGCGGTGCAACAACTACTCGAACAACGCGATAACACCCACGACCAATGGCTCATCAAAGTAGACAATTACTGCGCTGCCATCACCAACCGCCACGCTCTGAGCAAACAACGGAAAGCTGAAGCAGAACGCCTGAGTAAACTAGCAGCATCGGATAGCACACGGGTTGATTGGATGAAGCAACAACTCAAGAAGTGTCTCGAATCCCAGGGTGTGAAAAACCTGAGCTTACAGCGTTTCCACTTAACTATCAGCAAGAATGGCGGAGTGTTGCCCATCAAACACGCTTGTGAAGTAGCACAACTTCCTCCCCAGTTTCAACGCATTGAGGTATCAGCCGATAACTCCGCTATCCGCAAAGCTTTGGAATCAGGAGATATCGAAGCTCAGGAAATTGCACAATTCGGAGAACGTGAAACCCACTTGAGAGTCCGCTAAACTTAGCATTAAAGCCTAAGAATATCCTGGGTAACAAAGCTAAATTGTCAGGCTTAAATGTTAAAATAGAAACAAAAATAATGGCAAAATCCTGGCTACCGCTAGTGTAGAAAAAATAGTAAGTTAGAGGTGACACCATGCACTTTAGGTTTAGATTGCGCTCAAATGGGTTTAGATGAATGCGGAGAGTGCATCAATGAAGAAAGTTGCCACCACTACACAGAAGCTTGGAATTTGTACGAGATAGTGCTACTCAAAGGATTACCAGGAGCGGTGTATATATGCTGGCCTGGCAGAGATGCGAATATCGAATGGAGGAATGAGCAATGGGGATTTAAGCACCTCAATAACTGCGATTGGTTACACTACACAGCATCATTGAATACCTTTGCCCAGTGGCAACACGCCTATTACAAACTTAGCTCTAGAAAGAACACCAAGTACGTTCGCAGTGACTTATTTGATGAGTTTGAAGCGTTGAGAACGCAGGTAGACACGGAGTACGGGAAACGCCAATAAAGCAGCGCTCTCATCCTATTTGAATAACAGAACACATAAAAATGACCAGAAACATTCACACATTCCTCAGAACGGCTTGCTTCGTGAGATGCCGTCACCCTTCCCATCACGAACGATGATACACATTAAAGCATCATAAACTTGAGGGCATCATTCAAGTTTGGTTCAACTCTTTTGAGCTGTTGGATGAGGCAGAAAAAGTTTTGAGAACAGAAGGGCTTGAACTAAAGATAACTTTGGCTTATCAATCTAACGGCTGTTTTCTTTCGCTCGATTGTTAGATAGCTACTACACTCTTTGATTAATGGAGTCATAAAATATGCAGATTTTCTCCGAAGAGAAAGTACAATCCCATGTCTCATTCCAATCGGATGGTATCGCGCTATGAGTATCCCTACTGCTATCACGACAATGTGTATAACTTCAAAAAAATGATTTATCCAATCAACCCGTTTGATGATGGGGTATGGATTGAAGCTAGTCGGGTTCCGCCTGAAGTGTTCGTGCAGTCTATTAAAGTAGAGTTGATTCTGAGAGATGCGAAAAATTCTTGGCTGAATGCCATCAAAAATGATTCATCAGAAATGATGGTTCGTGTTGATGCCCATTTGAAAAATAACTAAGTTTCAATACTGGCTGCTGCAAAGCAAGACGCGCTCACTGATGCAACAACGCATGCGGTAAATTAAATGGGTTTATGCCGTTGCTTTAGCCATCTGACGGCAAGATTCAGCACAACGACGGCAGGCTTGAGCGCACTTCTTACACGGCTCGTGGTCGTGCTTCTCACACTCAGTCGCACAGCGATCGCACGCTTCTGCACAAACCGCACACATTTGAGCGTGCAGGTCAGAATTACGAGCCATGAACCGAGCGCAGAGAGCACAGGTATCAGCGCAATCGCGGCATAGCTTAATACATTGAGCCATCATCTGCACCATGTCACTGGTTAAGCAAGCGGTTCCGCATTGCTCACACTCACGAAGACAGTCGAGGCAATTCTGAATGCAGGTTTCTAGCAGAGATTGATGAGATTTAGTAGTAGTAGTAGTAGTAGTCATGGTTTTAAGCTCCTAAAAAATCAACACAACGAAGAACAGATTGTTATGCCCTTCACCTTGGTTAGGAGATGACTAAGTTCTTATATCTCTTAAGCTATGCTCAGACTATGAGAAACCTATGAGCGATTCAAGGTTTACGTCTTTAGGAAGATTTTTCCAGATTTTTGGCGATGAGCAATTCATTTCATCCTGATTTCATTATTTCCCATTATTATTGGAGGATTCCGACCACCTGACACCACAACCAGCCTGTAAAGGAGTTAGACTGATGAAAATTTTGGTGGTAGAAGATGATGAGGCAATTGCCGACCTACTTACTTATATGCTCTCCAACCAAAATTACGTGGTTGAAGTTGCTAACGATGGTGAGGCAGCTTGGGAACTGATTGTTGTTTATAACTATGATTTACTGCTGATAGATATTACGCTCCCTCGTTTAGACGGAATAAGTCTCTGTCGTAGAGTCAGAGCGCACGACTATAAAATGCCAATTATGCTGGTAACAGGGCGAGGCAGTGGTCACGATCAAGCGATCGGGCTAGATGCAGGTGCTGATGGGTACATGGTGAAACCGCTCGATCAGGAGGTATTGATTGCTCGAATTCGAGCCTTGCTGCGTCGCACAGGAACGGCTTTTCAATCTGTGCTGGAGAAGGGTAATTTGCGGCTCGATCCGACAAGTCGTGAAGTTACTTACGCAGGGCAACTTCTATCCTTAAGTCCCAAGGAGTTTTCGATCCTAGAGTTCTTTTTGCGGAATGGTCGTCAAGTCTTTACCTACAGCGTAATTTTGGATCAAATCTGGGCGTATGGAGAGACTCCTAGCGAAGATGCCGTGAGAACTCATATTAAGGGGCTACGGCAGAAATTTAGAGGGGTCGGCGCTCCCACAGATTTGATTGAAACGGTTTATGGACTGGGTTATCGGCTTAAACCCTTGGAAGCGATCGCTGATTCAACCAAGACGGCTCAACTCACGTCTCATGAAGCGACTCAACCGATTCAACAACAAACCCTCAGCACCTTATCCAAGCGTCAAGAAATCGATCGCGCATCAAACGACTTAACTACAGAACGAATCGAGCCGGAAGAGTCTCTGTTTGCGGATGAGCGTCCTTTGTTATTGATCGTCGATCCCGATCGCCAACTGGCCCAACAGTTGATGAATGAAGCAGTGGACTGGGGATTTCGGAGCGCGATCGCAACGACACTTTCCGAAGCCGAAACGAAAATTGAGCAGGATGCGCCTACCGTTGTGCTACTCGATCCCGATATTACTCATCCCACAACAGAGAGTTTAAGGCTGCTGGCAAAGCTCAGTCATCAAACTCCTTCTGTGCCAGTTCTAGTTTTAACCAGTCACGATCAATTAACCGATCGCCTAGAAGTTGCCCAACTCGGCGGACATAGTTTTTTACACAAACCCTTGCCCCCGGCTCAAGTGCTGAAAGCGATCGCACAAGCGGCACAACAAGCAAAGACAGCAAAGCAACGGGTGATGGTCGTCGATGCTGATCCCCAGATTCTTGCAACTCTAAAGGAGTTTCTAGAACCCTGGGGATTGAGCGTAACAACGCTGAACAATCCTCAACAATTTTGGGAAACGTTGAAATCCTGCTCGCCGCATCTGCTAATTTTAGATGTGAAAATGCCTGCTGTGAGCGGCGTTGAGCTTTGCAAAATTATCCGCAATAATTCGCGCTGGGGGCGCTTGCCGATCATTTTTTTGACGGCGCATACCGATGCTGCGATCGTCAATCAAATGTTTTCAGTGGGTGCAGATGACTTTGTGAGCAAGCCGATCGTAGGGCCAGAATTGGTCAGTCGCATCATCAATCGTCTAGAGCGGCTCAAACTCCTTCAGAATGCTGCTGAGACAGATTATTTGACCAAACTCTCTAACCGCCATAAGTCAACCCAAGACTTAAACAAATACCTTCAACTTGCAAATCAACAGGAGCAGCCGCTCTGTCTAGCAGTTCTGGACTTAGACAATCTCAAAGAGATCAACGATCGTCACGGGTACAATACTGGCGACATGGTGATGCGTCAGTGGGGACAGTTGCTCCGGCAGACTTTTAGGCAAAATGCAGTCGTTGCTCGCTGGGAGAGCGATGAATTTGTGGTTGCCTTATCTAGCATGATTAAGGCAGATGGTATTCAAAGACTCACTCAATTATTAGCAACGCTCCACCACAGAAAATTTGTTGCTCCCGAGCAAACTCAATTTCGGATCACATTTAGCGCTGGCATTGCTCAATATCCAGATGATGGAACGGATTTGCATTCTCTTTATCAAGCCGCATCCGAAGCCTTGCATCAGTCTAAAGTTGCTGGGTGTGCTTGTATTTTTTCTACGGAAGACTGTAGGGCTATTCTCAAACAAACGAAGTCTTAATTCATTATTAAAATTCTCAACTCCAATTTTTCTTAACTCCTTATAAGTTCCTCAGATTGTTTTATTACAGTCAAATAGGACTAACCACTCGGTAAATCAGGCTCTATTGGCGAACTTTTTGCGCTACCAATAGCATAGTCAAGATTTTCAGGCGCTGCTTAACCTGGGTATGAAAAAAATAAGTTGAAAATCCAGAAGCTTTTTGCCTCCGGGTTTATATGACTGGCATATTTAGCCTTTCATACCGTAAATCAGCAACGCCGATTTTCACAACAGAACGCGATCGTCAACCCCGACGAAAACTCCATAGTCGGTCACTACCCATCCAAAGCATCCTACGTGGGAAATATCTATGTTTGAAACGCTATTTACGCCCAATCCCAGTGTTGAAGCTAAAGTCAGTATCCGTCCTCGCAAAGGTGTCATTATTGGTGCCGGGCAGGTGGGAATGGCGTGTGCCTACTCAATGATTATCCAGAACTGCTTTGAGGAGTTGGTTCTTCAGGATATTCAGACAGAGCGGCTTCAGGGAGAAGTCATGGATCTGATACATGGCACTCCCTTTATCGGTTCTGTCAATATCAAAGCTGGAACCGTTACCGATGCAGGGCAGGATGCAGACCTGGTTATTATCACGGCTGGAGCTAGCCAGAAGCCGGGAGAGAGCAGACTGGATCTGGTTGAACGTAACGTTGTCATCTTTAAAAGCTTGATTGCAGATGTGATCAAATATTGTCCCAATGCCACCCTACTGGTTGTGAGTAATCCAGTAGACATAATGACATACGTGACGCTTAAACTCTCTGGATTTCCTGCGGCCAGGGTAATAGGCTCTGGAACAGTTCTTGACTCTGCCCGTTTCCGTACCCTGCTGGCAGAGAAGATGGGAATTGATCCACGAAGCGTTCATGCTTACATCATTGGCGAACATGGCGACAGTGAAGTACCCGTCTGGAGCAAGGTGAATGTTGCCGGAATGCCTCTCTATAATGAGCAGGGTAGCCCATCGCCAGACAACGCCAATCTAAATGAGATTTTTGAGCACGTCAAGAACGCTGCCTACGAAATCATCAAACTCAAGGGGTGCACTTCCTATGCGATCGGGCTGGCAACGACCGAAATAGTCAAGACTATTCTTCACGGTCAGGAACGCATCCTTACGGTTAGCAACCTTGTAAATGGGTTCTACGGCATTCACGATGTATGTCTCAGTCTACCCTCTGTTGTGAATGAAAAAGGTGTCATTAAAACTGTCAACCTCACCCTTAACGACACGGAGCAACAGCAACTCATTCATTCTGCACAAGTCCTACGTGACATTTTTGACAAGCTGACGCTTTAGTGCCGCGCCAGCTTTGTATGAACGAAACACTTGATGAACAACCTCTCTTAACTCCTCATAAGTTCCTCAGATTGTTTTATTACAGTCAAAGTGGATATGCAAGGACTGTTGCATACAATCACCTCCGATCGCGCGCATTCTGGCATTGGGGAAGGTTTTGTATATCAGATTTAGGGCGAGCAATGATTTTAAAATTAGCAGTGGAGAAAAGTTATGTTAGATATCGATGAAATGGGACAAAAAGAAATACACGAACTGCTACATAAAGTAGGATATGAACCTCGGCTGCATAGGCGAAGGGTATCCATATATTGTGCCTATGCACTATTACCTTAAAGACTCAGAAATATATATCTTCACAACGGTGGGAATGAAGACTCAGTATATGGATGCAAATCCAAAAGTTTGCTTACAGATCGAAGAAGTTCACGATCGGGTGCACTGGCGCAGTGTTGTTGTGAATGGTCGCGCTGAACGCCTCACTGAGCAGTAAGATATTGAGCGGGTGATGTAATTTGTCAAAACGCAGAATCCAACACTTTCGCCTGCGATCAATCGAACCTGGATCGATGCTTGGGGACGTGCAGAGGTAATTGCAATTTACCGCATTCACGAGAGTGAAATGAGCGGACGAACGACTGATGGAGTCAGCAGTCGGTAAGAACAGATATACCTCAATTAAGTTTTACTAAAACATTCATAAAGGTAGAGATTATATTGAGCAACTTTTGTTAAAGTTCAGTTGACAGCCGGACAAATTGTAATAAAGGAAACCAATTCATGGCATATACACATACGATTGTTGCTTCTTTCCCCTCCCATGCAGAAGCAGAAAGGGTTGTATTGGAGTTGCAAAAAGAAGGCTTCGATATGCAAAAGCTCTCAATCATTGGCAAAGACTACCAGACTACTGAAAATGTGCGCGGATTTCTAACCTGGAAAGATACAGCTAAAGCTGGAGCCGCAGAAGGTGGTTATTGGGGTAGCTTCGTCGGAGGTTTATTTGGCATTTTAGCAGGTGCTGGAGTGCTGTTTATTCCCGGAATGGCTCCGCTCATTATTGCTGGCCCCGTTGCTGGAGTGTTGGCAGGTTGGTTGGAAGGAACGCTTGTTGGTGGCGCTGGTGCTGCTGCTGTAGGAGGACTAGCGGGTGCCTTGGGAGGGTTAGGAATCCCGAAGAACGAGGTACTGAAGTACGAGACTAAAATCCAAGCAGGGGAGTTCACAATCCTTGTGACAGGCAGTAACGAGGATGTCAGTCAGGTGAAGCAGAGACTAGACAGAATCAGCCATGAAATCAGTATGTCGATCGCTGTTTAACGCTGTGAACTAACAGCACTAAAATAGTGAAACTTAGCAACTATTGTATTGCTCTTTTTGTTTTTAAAATTTTTTCACAAGGAATGATAATGACAAATAAAATTGACATCAACAAATCTTTGCCCCGTGAGCGGTGGGGGGAATTTTTCGATCAGTTTACTGATGGCAATCGCGGACGGCATATTGCCATCGAAATTATCAATTCCGAACTCGGTGATGCAGAACTGATTCAGGACGCACCTCTTCATGCGATGGTTTACGATCGCCCTGGCAAGGGGGATGATTTGGTGATTGAAGTGGGTAAAGATGAGGTGACTTATGCTCACACGATCGATTCACCAACTGAAATTTTAACCGGACAGGACTCAAACGGCGTGATGATGGCGGTTCGGATTAGTGACGCTGCTGGGACACAAACATTGATTAAGCTACAAGCTAGTTGATGGGGTTGAATCATGCTGGGTTCAGCTTATTTCAGCACCCAATGTTTTAGGCTCCACACTCAATAACCCACAGAAGTGAATTCATATCTCATCAGGAGCGGTTGCCACTGATCTCTCTACCCCGATATGAGCACGGTCAATCGTTAGGATTTGGCGCGAGTGATGTTTGGCATCCATGCCTTTAGTAAATGTTAAAAACAACCGCTAAAACTTAAGTCGATCTAGTTCTGAAAATCTACCAAATAAGGAGAAAATTATGACAGAGATCGTGAGCCGCGAGATTCGGCTAGTCTCCCGCCCCAAGGGGATTCCCACCGCAGATAACTTTGCGATCGCCGAGACCAAACTAGACCCACTTCAAGATGGGCAAGTGCTCGTTCGCAATCTCTATATGTCAGTCGATCCATATATGCGCGGTCGCATGAACGAGGGGAAATCCTATGTTCCATCCTTCGCGTTAGGAAAAGCACTCGAAGGCGGCGCAGTCGGCGAGGTAATCGAGTCGCGTGCCCAGGAATTCAAGCCGGGTGATGTTGTCACTTCCAACTATGGCTGGCGGGAATACTTCATAGCTGCACCAAAAGATTTGCATCAGGTTAGCCGCGAGATTCAACCGCCCTCAGTTTACCTCGGTGTTCTAGGCATGACAGGTATGACTGCTTGGGTTGGGTTGAATTTGGTAGAAGTCAAAGCCGGCGATGTTATTTTTGTTTCGGGAGCAGCAGGCGCGGTGGGAAATGTCGCCGGACAACTGGCTTCATTGCGCGGATGCCATGTCATCGGGTCTGCTGGGTCAATGGAAAAAATCAAGTTTCTGCGGGAAGAATGCGGATTTGATAGCGCCTTCGATTACAAGGCCGGCCCTGTCCTCGAACAACTGAATCAGGCAGCACCAGACGGAATAGATGTCTATTTCGATAACGTAGGAGGCGAAACGCTGGAAGCGGCGCTCTCGGCATTGCGCGTACACGGCCGGATTATCGCTTGTGGCAGCATCTCCGGTTATAACGATGAAAAGCCCCAGCCGGGCCCTTCCAATCTATTTAATATGATTGGCAAACGCTTGACGATGAAAGGGCTAATCGTTAGAGATTGGCTCGATCGCCAGAGTGAATTTGAACAAGAAGTGGGCGGCTATTTCCAAGCTGGGAAATTGAAGAATAAGGAAACAGTAGTAGCAGGAATCGATCGAGCAGTGGATGCGTTCATCGGTCTTTTTGAAGGTAAAAATGTGGGTAAAATGGTGGTTAAATTGGATTAAATTTCCACTAATTGAGTCGGCCCTTGCTTCATTATTTGAGCAAGTTGAAACCCTAGCTCGCTTATCGTTATTTGGTTTAATAAAGTATGGATCTTCAACTATCAGATCGGATTGCATTAGTCAGTGGTTCAACTGCCGGAATTGGACTCGCGATCGCCACGACACTTGCCCAAGAAGGAGCAACTGTCATTGTCAATGGCAGAACGCAAGAGCGCGTAAACGATGCCCTCAAAAGAATTCAGCAAAGTGTCCCCAATGCCAAACTTCAGGGAATTGCTGCCGATTTGGGAACAACCGCAGGAGTTGAATTGTTGTTTCAACAGGTGCAAGAAGTCAACATTTTGGTCAACAATTTAGGAATTTATGGCTCCAAAGCATTTGAAGATATCTCCGATGAGGAGTGGATGAACATTCTGGAAGTAAACGTTATGAGCGGTGTTCGGATCTCCCGTCATTACTTACCTTTGATGCTAAAAAAAGATTGGGGACGAATTATTTTCATCTCTAGTGAATCTGCCTTGAATATTCCCGCCGAAATGATTCACTATGGCGTTACCAAGACTGCACAAGTAGCCTTGAGTCGTGGTTTAGCTGAAACAACGGCAGGCAGTCGTGTAACGGTAAATACAGTATTGCCAGGGCCAACCCGTTCCGAAGGAGTGGAAACTTTCATTGAGGGACTCGCCAAGGATCAAAATATTTCACCCGAACAAGTTGAGAAAGAGTTTTTTACCAAGACTCGTCCATCTTCACTGATTCAGCGATTTGCTTCAACGTCGGAAGTTGCGGCGTTAGTTGCATTTGTTGCTAGCCCTTTAGCCTCTGCAATTAATGGTGCTGCCTTGCGAGTCGAAGGTGGAGTGGTGCGATCGATTGTTTAATAAATTTGCCTTCGTAGATCGTTTTCACACTCAGGAGTATGAATTCCTAATCGCGATCGTTGGTACGGTTCGCGATCGCATTATTAAAAATATATTCATTCCGGTGTCGCCGGATTCGATCTTACTACCCACCGCGAAATAACCCCAATTAAGAGGTCAGTGATGCCAACTGCAACGAACTTTAAGGACTATTATGCCATCCTGGGAACGAGCAAAACGGCAACCCCTGAAGAAATCAAACGGGCTTACCGCAAACTGGCCCGCAAGTATCATCCTGACCTCAATCCTGGGGATAAAGATGCAGAGGCAAAGTTCAAAGACTTGAACGAAGCAAATGAGGTACTTTCCGATCCTGAAAACCGGCAAAAGTACGATCGCTTTGGTCAACATTGGAATCAGCCGGGATACACTGAAGCACCAACCTCTAGAGGAACTAATGTTTCGGCGGAAGACTTCGATCGCTACGACAACTTTGATTCATTTATCAACGATTTATTGGGAGGAATGAAAGGTGGATCGAAACGTAGAACCCAGAACTATCAAACTGCGACCAATGGCTTTAATGATTTTGGTGACGGATTTCGTTCTCAAGCGCCTGCACCGGATACCGAAGCCGCGATCGCGCTCACATTTTCCGAAGCTTTTCACGGTGTCCAGAAACGGCTACAACTCGACGATGAAACAATCAATGTCCGCATTCCCGCAGGCGCAAAACCAGGTAGTCGAATTCGACTCAAAGGTAAAGGTCGTCCTAGTCCATTTTCTCAACAGCGCGGCGATTTGTATCTAACTATCGAGATTTTGCCGCATTCCTTCTTTCGATTCGAGGGTGATGACCTAGTTTGTGACATTCCAATTCGCCCCGATGAAGCCGTTTTAGGAGCAGAAATCAGCGTGCCAACTCCCGATGGTAGCGTGACGATGAAAATTCCTAAAGGAGTGCGATCGGGACAATCGCTCAGACTGCGCGGCAAAGGCTGGACATTGCAAAAAGGGGGACGCGGTGACTTACTCGCCAAACTTCTAATTGTCACGCCAAAAGACTTAAGTGTGATCGAGCAAGAATGCTACGAAAAAATCCAGGCAAATACGAGTTTTAACCCCCGTACCCAGTTAGAGGAAATTAAGTTATGAGCTTTAGCCTTTCAAAAATTGTGGTTTCACCCGAAGGTGAGCAACTCTATACCTTTGAATATGCTGCATTGATCACTGAGACCTCGATTACGGTTGTCGAGGTTTATGTCAAGTTGGGTATCATTGACGCGATCGGCGACCTGCTGCATTCCCGCGAGATTGCTCGTATTGCTCAGATTCAGCGGTTGCGTCAAGACTTGGGGCTGAACTTAGTCGGAGCCGCAATGGTGCTCGATATGGCTCAAGAAATTGCTCAATTACGGGCACAGCTCAAGGCGCATCAGTCTCGGTCACGGAACGAGTTATGAGGTGTCTAAAGCAACGAGAATCGGCGTTCGATCGGGAGATGTAAAGTTTTGACACAAATCTTTGTTGCTTGCTTTTAGACTTATCTTGACCTATAATTTGAACTATGAACTACCGAAATTACATTACGCTCGAACCCAATAAACGCAGTAGCAAACCTGGTGCGCGCGGCTTACGAATTTCGGTTTATGAAGTGCTTGAGTATCTGGCTTCCGAGATTACCGGAGCAGAGATACTTGACAACTTTCCTAATTTGAAACTGGAAGCTTTAAAAGCCTGTATTGCTTATTCGACCAGCCGACAGAACGAGCTATGAGCTATCAGAACCAACCCCAAAAATTGGCGTTGGATAGAGAGCGCAGCGAGGTGCTGCAACAGTGGGAAGATTGGCTAGAAACGCCAATGGTAGTGCTAAGCTTTTCTTGGTTAGGACTGTTTATCATTGAGCTAGTTTGGGGAATGAATCCTCTTTTAGAAGCGATCGGCATTACCATTTGGATTGTCTTTATCGTGGATTTTAGCATCAAATTTCTCCTCGCTCCTCGCAAACTTTCTTACCTCAAGCACAACTGGTTAATTGCCTTCTCACTGTTCATCCCAGCGCTACGAACCCTTTGGATTGTGGGATTCATACAGTCTTTGCGATCGGTTCATGCGGTTCGAGGGTTACAGTTGTTGGGAATGATGACACGAACTAACAGAGGAATGCGATTACTCGCTGTAAGTGTTCAGCGTCGAGGGTTTGGCTATGTGATGGGATTAACTGCGATCGTTATCTTAGTTGGAGCGGCTGGAATTTATGCGTTTGAGCGCGAAATTCCTAATAGCAATATCACCAACTATGGTACTGCGCTGTGGTGGACGGCAATGCTGATGACCACGATTGGATCTGATTACTTTCCGAAAACACCGGAAGGGCGAGTGCTATGTTTTTTACTGGGGTTGTATGCGATCGCAGTATGTGGTTATGCGACAGCAATGCTAGCAACATTCTTTGTGGGTCAGGATGCTGAGGATGATGAAGCAGAGCTAGCAGGTGCAAAATCAATTCAAGCTCTGCAAGCAGAAATTTCTGCACTGCGAACTGAGGTTCAAGCCTTAGCACGACGAGGCTTAAACCAATAACTTGCTAAGACTCACAAATTAAATACAACCCTGCTTTCATAAAAACTACTCCTTAAGAACAATGCCTTAACCAATTTTAAATGGTAAGCTAACGATAAACTACATTGCAGTAGCAATAACAATTGCTACATCTCATTTACTTCTGTGCCTAATCCAATCGAAGATACAGAATTTAAGAATGCAAAATTAATTTTGCACAGCCACACATTAGGTTGAACTTGTTAACAAAGGAGATATAAATGAAAACAAAAGTAGGGCTGTGGATTGACCATAGGAAAGCGACTGTCGTGGCGATTACAAAGAAAGGAGAAGAGATAAAAGAGATCATTTCTGAGGTAGAAAAACAACCTCGGCGTTCTGGTGATTCACCTCTTAAGGGTACTTATGAATCACGTCAGGTTCCCGCTGATAATAGCCGCCAGAGAACTTTTACAGGAGAACTCAATATTTACTACGATGAGGTCATTGCGTATATTCGTGGTGCAGAGTCTATTCTGATTTTTGGGCCCGGTGAGGCAAAAGATGAACTAAAAGAACGTCTTGAAAAAAATAATCTCGGTGGTCGCATTGTAGGTATTGAAACAGTTGACAAGATGACTGATGCTCAGATTGCGGCGAAGATTCGACAGCACTTTGCCGAGTAGCGATCGGCTGTGATAGAGAACCCACGCAGTCAAAGCCTCTATCAAAATTATTGGGCTAAGTTTGCTCCTGATTTCTGTGCTTGTAGAAACGCCGAAAAAGAAAGCCCACCATTCCGATCGGGAGTGAGAAAATGATTTACTTTCCTTAGTTTTTCAATCTCAATTAACTAAGCGCGATCGCAGGTTGACAAATAATTCCCTCAGCTTCCGATATAATTCTTCGTCCTAGAAATTGAATATTAATTACCCCGCAGCAGGCCCATTCATCGAACTTAAAATCTTCTGTACAATTTGCACCCCTGTCACGGCTTGCCAACCAACAATCCCAGTAGAATCATGTTCAGCAAAATGTGAAGGTTGCGAACCCAGTCATGCTTCTGCATAAAGGGAACCAACGCAGCAGAAGTGGAAATTAACCCCACCATTCCTAAGCCTGCAAATAAATGAGGGCCGATCGCAATCTTGCCATTGTTAAGGTAGGTAACAGTGATTCCGCCGATCGCCCCAATTACCATCAATGCTAGGAGGATGGAGCCAATTTGGTGATGCCGGATGGCAAACCGACCTTTAACCATTTCTTTCTTGATATCTCCGTCTGCCAGCCTCGTCCGCCGAACTTGCACGCCTAGATACATTACATAGAGCGCAACGACCAGCAAGAGCCACATACATGGTAATGGGGTGAAAAAAGCTGAGATAGGGCTGGAGAGCCGCTAAATTTTCCAAACTCATAACGGTTATCTCCAAAGTGTTCGCACCTATTAAATTTATCTTGCCATTGTATATAGCAATTTCCAGTCATCCATCAGATATATTTTGTTGAAATTTTATCTATAAACATCATTTATTCTGACAACTTAGATCGAATTTTTATAAATAATTTGCTATAATAAAAATAGTTACAAAATAAAGTGTTGCAAGACCTTGAGAGTCGCTTCTTACATGACTGCACCAGTTTTTTTGCAATCAGTTTTACATGGGAGATTACAGCTAGGAAAACGAATGGTGGTTCGTTCGATCGCCTGATCCGCCTGTTGTTGGCTTCGGTGTTATTTTATCTAGGACTATTCCTTTACAGCGGTACAGGATTGGGGATTGGTCTAGTCGTTGCAGGTGGCGTATTGCTGGTGACGGCTCTGGTCGGTTTTTGCGGTTTTTATAGCCTTCTGGGAATTCGTACCAGCCCGACGAAAGAGCAAATGAAAGAAAAATTCATTCATTAACTCTTAAGGAGTTTCATCATGGACAATAGTCTTCCTCTCGAAAGTTTATCTCTATCGCGGCGGCAACTACTCAATTTCATCACCGGAGCCGCCGTCGCCGCTACCGCAGGTGCCGCGCTCTATCCTGCTGGCAAATTCTTCATTCCGCCCGCAGAAACGGGAGCGGGGGGAGCCATTCTTGCTAAAGATGTTTTAGGAAACCCAATTCCCGCCTCACAAATCCTCGCAGAACTGCCGGGATCCCGTGCCCTAGTTGCAGGTCTGGCAGGAGAACCCACCTACTTGATTGTCAAAGAAGATAACACCCTAGACAGCATCGGAATTGTTGATAACTGCACTCACCTCGGTTGCACCTTTCCCTGGAACCCAATGGATGAGCAGTTTCAATGTCCCTGTCATGGTTCCCGCTATGCCCCTGATGGGACGGTGGTGCGTGGCCCGGCTCCTCTACCACTCAAGATTGTCCACGTTGTGGCGATCGATAACAGCATTTTAATCTCGCCTTGGACGGAAAACGATCCCCGCACTGGAGAAAAACCCTGGTGGGTTTGAGGATGAAGTAATATGGAACCGATTCGTATTTTTTACTTTTCCGATGTTCTCTGCGTTTGGGCTTATATTGCTCAGATTCGTTTGGATGAGTTGAAAACAACCTTTGAAGACAAGATTGCGATCGCACAGCACTTTGTCCCTGTCTTTGGTGTTGCTCGTGAAAAACTGGAAAACCGATGGCGCGATCGCGGTGGTTTGCAAGGATACAGCGATCATGTCCAGGAGGTTGCGAAAAAGTTCGCTCACATCAGCGTTCATCCTGATATTTGGACTAACGTTACACCATTTTCATCCACATCCTGTCATTTGTTTCTCCATGCGATTCAACTACTAGAAACGAAGGATTTAGTAGAGCGAAATCAACAGGTATTTGAAAAAGCAACCTGGGTATTTCGGGAGGCATTTTTTACCCAACTGGCAGATGTTTCTGACCGCAAGGTACAATTTGGAATTGCGGAGGAGTTAAGACTGCCGATCGCTACTATCGAAGCTCAGATCGATAGTGGTGAGGCTTATGCCAAGCTATCCCAGGATTTTGAATTAGTCAAAGAGCATACGGTTACAGTCAGCCCCACCCTGATTTTTAATGAAGGACGGCAGAGACTCAACGGCAATGTAGGCTATCGGGTCATCGAAGCCAATATTCGGGAGTTACTGCACAATCCTCCGGGAGAACAATCCTGGTGTTAGGAATCTTGAATTAATAGAAAGACGCGATCGCAATCAAAATGCACCCATGAAAAAGCCACTTTTATTTGATAAACGCTTGGTTATCTGGGGAATATCTTTGTTGCTCTACATAATAGCACTTAGCTTGCCAGCACTTGCTTTTGATATAGTTGACAACCAGACAAAGCAGACAAGTTTTATTTCTGTTATGAAGGGGGTTGAAGTTACAATTTGGGGACTACTTGGATTGTTCTTTCTTCAAATTCCAGCTATTGGCTGGTTAGCCAATCCGCTTTATTGGTTTTCCTGTAAATTGTTTGTACATAAAAAATACAAATTTTCAATAGTTTCTGCTTTTATTGCAATTATTGTTGGCTTTACAGGAACAATATCAGCATACTGGCTGGCGTTACCCAATGGTAGTAGTCCCTATAGTCATCTTCTATTAACTAAGTTACTTCCTGGTTTCTGGTTATGGCTTGCGGCTCCAGGATGGCTGATGATTATTGCTAGTTACTTTGCTTATACAAAACACAAGAATCGCCTCGTGTTAAACCAGAAGCTTCCCAGAAATCTTTTCGATGAAAAGTGAACGACTAAGGATTTATATAGCAGGCAAAACAATGAGATCGAAGTTATACGGTTTGGTTGCGTGTTTAACAGCTTTGAGCCTGTTCACAGGCTGCTCTCTCAGTTTGGGTGGGCTTAGAGGCTCTGGAATAGTTAAGACCGAATCTAGAGAAGTAGGTCGATTCTCATCCATTTCTAGTAAATCCGTAGGTAAAATCACGATACAGCAGACGGGAAAAGAATCCCTCACGATTACCGCCGACGACAACATTCTGCCGTTGCTAGAAAGTCGTGTAGCTGACAATGTTCTGTATCTCACCATCATGAAAGATACCCATATGAATCCCACCAAGCCCATTGAGTTCGTTGTGGAGGTGAACAGCTTAGAGAGCGTGAATATACATGGTGTCGGTAGTGTTGATGTAAAGGATATCCAAGGTAAACAGTTGTCGATTTCCCTTGATGGGGTAGGTAGCATGACAATCGCCGGAAGTGTCGATGTGCTGGAACTAGATCTTTCCGGGGTTGGAAGTTTCCAAGGTGAGAATTTCAAGACTAAGCAGGCTACGGTTCGCAATAGCGGCGTGGGCAGTGCTGTGGTTAATGTCAGTCAGCAGTTAGATGCAACTGTATCCGGCGTTGGTTCAATAGAGTATATTGGCTCTCCTCAAGTTCGAGAATCTCGGGGGGGCGTGGGGTCAGTTAAGCAACGTTAGCGATCGCTTGGATTCAGTTGAGAGAGAATTGAATTAGAGAATACAAAAAAGGAGTTATACCATTTTTTTAAAGATGTGATAGAGATAAAGAATGTAAAATCCAAGGCCATCCGGTGAGAAAACCAATAACGCGCTCGGTGAAAGATGCCAAAATTTCCTGAACTTTTGTGCGGAGTTCGTCAAGATTACTAAACACTGACCAAGCTAAAAAATCTTTCAGATATTCCCACACTCTTTCTGTCGGATTTACTTCTGGACTTGCCGGAGGCTAAAATAGTAAAATAACATTGTCTGGTAATTCAGATGAGTCTAATTTATGAGCGGGTGCGTTATCAACTTGAATGATGTGTAATTCATGAGGATATTGTATTGACAAAAGTTGTAAATATGCTTCAAAACAAACTTTGTCTAAATGCGAAAACTCCCAAAAAAAACTTTTTTCAGTAGCGCTCGATACTGCCCCATACAGCCAAAAACACTCAAATTTCCATTGATGCTTCCCGACGGGCTTTACACCTGAAAGCGTCAGCTTGCGCCGACGAATTGTATGTAGTCCTATCCGTGTTTCATCACTGCACCAAAAGATGACTTTTTTATATTTGTTTAATTGAGGTGAAGCTTTGTATAGTAGAGCTTTTATCTGTTGATGCAAGCTATTTTAAAATTCATTAATGGCCGTAGATTTCTGAGAAATACTGCGAGGTCTGGGAATTTTTAATTTACTTTTTAATTCCTTTCTAACTAAAGAATATACAGCCTGGTAACTACTGGCTATTCCTTTAATCAACCAGAGCCAGAGATGAACTTCTTTATAACTCTTAAATCCTTCTGGATCTCTCAACTCTTGTTGCAAGGTCGCTGCTATTTCAACTGAGAACTTTTTTGGGCGACCGAAAACCTGCCGATTTTTTAACAAATTTTCCAGACCGCCCTTTCTATATTGGGAGAGCCAGCGATGAATCGTTGCCTCACCTTTACCTAAAACGGTGGATACTTCCCGAACAGTTTCTACTTGTTTTGACTGAAATAAATAAAGCATTTGAACTTTATTATAAGCTAGTATTCTTTTTTGTTGTTTGAGGATTTCTCGCAAATCTTCTACAGATTCTGTGATTTTTATATGAGGACGACCAGACATTGTAATTCTCTCCTTTACTTTTTACACAAGTCTATCACATCTTTAAAAAAATGGTATTATGTCATGAATGCCATCGAGATTGAAATTTTGGGTTCAGGCTGCAAAAAGTGCCAACAGCTAGAGGCAAATGCTAAAGAAGCTGTAGCTAATCTCAATTTAACTGCGGTCGTTCTGCACATTACCGACCCCATCGAAATTGCTAAACGAGGTGTGATGTCTACTCCCGCCATGACAATCAATGGCAAACTCGTCAGCAAAGGTCACGTAATCAGTCCAGAACAAATTCAGCCCCTATTGCAGCGTTAAAGAGGCAAATTGATGTTCGATCCATTTTATCCATTTGATTGGTTGGCAACCCAAATTGTCACCCAACTTTTTGGCTTGTCGATCGCATCGCATTTAGGATCGAGTCTGCACTTCTTTCTTTACGATCTGCCAAAAGTCTTAACATTACTAATTGTAATTAGCTTTATTGTTGGCACATTTCAAAGCTTTTTAGAACCAGAGCGCGTGCGCTATTTGCTAGAAGGAAAGCGCACTTTTGCAGGAAATATTTTGGCAGCAATGGTAGGAATCGTTACACCATTCTGTTCTTGCTCTGCGGTTCCTTTGTTCATCGGATTCTTAGAAGCAGGTGTGCCTTTAGGTGTGACCTTTTCTTATCTGATGGCAGCGCCAATGGTGAATGAAGTTGCTGTTATTCTTTTGTGGGGATTGTTTGGACTAAATGTGACGCTGATCTATATCGGCTTTGGGGTGGGTTTGGCGATCGCCTCTGGATATATCATCGGATTACTAAAATTAGAAAAATGGGTGGAACCCTTTGTTTGGGAACTGCAAAAATCTCGTCAAGAAATACCTCTAGGTGATGAGGACAATCCAGAACCAGTGATGCTAACTTGGGGGCAAAGATTTGAGCATGGATGGTTCCAGTCGAGCGAAATTGTGCGATCGGTGTGGCTCTATGTCGTGGGTGGTATTGCGATCGGGGCGGGGATTCATGGTTATGTGCCGACAGATTTTATCACCCAATATGCAGGCGCAAATAATCCTTTAGCAGTGCCGCTCGCGGTAATTTTGGGTGTTCCACTCTATGCAAACATTGCGGGTGTAATGCCGATTACCGAAGCTTTAGTCAATAAAGGAATGCCGATGGGTACAGTTTTAGCCTTCACAATGGCTGTGACAGCATTATCACTTCCTGAAATGGTGATTCTCAAAAAAATTTTGAAACCTCAACTCTTAGCCGTGTTTATTGGGTTAATGACTGTTGGAATTATTAGTATCGGCTATATATTTAATGCCCTAATCAATTGATTGACATGGTGCTGAAATATCTGGCTGACAGAGTGAACCCTTAACAATCCATTTCAGGAGAAATCTATGAGCTTTAAGAAACCAATTCAGACTATATTACTGGGATTTTCACTATGTTTTGGCCTCTTGGTTGGTATTGGGAAAAACCCGATCCTCGCAGCAAATCTCATAGAAACTGAACCAATCTTTCAAGAAAAAATGCAAACAATGTCTGAAAAAACCGTGAATCTGGAATCGGGAGTCGATCGCTTTCTCACGTCGATTCCAGCAGGCTATTACACGATCGCCAATGTCGAAGGGTTGAAAAGCCTCTTAGAGAACCCTCAAACCCTGTTGGTGGATGTGCGCGAACCCTCGGAGTATCGATCGGGACATATCGCTAATGCGATCGATATTCCGCTCCGAACACTAACACACAATCTGGATCGAATTCCGCGCGATCACCCCGTAGTTTTGTACTGTTCAACGGGCTATCGATCGGCAATGGGAGTAATGACATTGCACCTATTGGGCTATGAAAATGTCCAGGGATTTCCGCCAAGTTTTGCAGGCTGGAAAAACGCAGGAGAGGCGATCGCCTCTAGCTAATGCACAAAAAAATGAGGATTAAAATCCCAAAAAATTACTCTGGAATCTCCAGAGATTTTAACTTTATGAGGACTTTTGTGATGAACTATAACGGATCTAAAATTCGTCCGATGCGCTGGCTACTGGCTGCTTGGAGCTGCGTTTTACTGATTGTCTGTATTCCCTTACCTGCTTTTTCTGCTGTGACCCAAATCGAAGAATATCCAGGGCAGATGCTGTATCAATCCCGCCAAAAACTGCAAGATCAGAACGGAAATTCTTGGCAGGCGATCGGCTTCAAACGCATCCATCCTGAAGGTAGTTCTACTGTCTCTCTGCGCGTCGTGGGCTTTCCTGGTGCGGTGGAATTCGATCGCACTCAACCGCTGATTATGACAACATCTATGGGCGAAACTCTAACCGCCAAGGATATTTCTAGCGAAATTTCTAAGGACACACCAACCCCAGCGAATGTCGCAGAATATGACATTAAGTCTGTCCTACCGCAGTTGCAGGCTGAAATTCCCCTTCACCTAACTTTACCGATGGTAACTGGCTCAGCGATCGAGTTACAAATCCCATTCACGGCGATTCAAGAGTGGCAAACAATTTCTGCTCATTGACTAACTCCAAAAAATCAAACCGATGAATCCCCAACTCTCCACATTTTGGAGCTTACCCACAGATCAGGTGCTTCAGCAGACGCACTCTACAACCTCCGGTTTAAGCCGTGCTGATGCGAAACAACGCCTGAGCGAGTACGGCGCCAACAGCCTCAAACAAACACACAAATCGAGCGCATTGGTACTGTTGCTCAATCAGTTCAAGAGTCCGATTATCTTGATTCTGATTTTTGCGGCGCTGCTCTCGATTTTTCTGAAAGATGCGCTAGATGCCATCATCATTTTGGCGATCGTCCTCATCAGTGGACTATTAGGATTTTGGCAAGAGCGAGGAGCATCGAACGCTGTCGAGAAACTACTGGCATTAGTGCAAGTTAAAGCAACTGTGTTGAGGGATAATCAATCTCAAGAAATCCCCAATCAGGAAGTAGTTCCGGGTGATATTGTGGTGCTTTGTGCAGGTAAAAATATTCCCGGTGACTGTCTAGTTTTAGAGTCGAAAGATTTATCCGTCAATGAAGCAGCACTGACAGGAGAAACTTATCCGGTTGACAAACTAAATGGTGTATTGCCGGCTGAAACTGGACTAAATCAACGCACCAATTCCCTCTATATGGGAACCAATGTGATTAGTGGAACTGGCAAAGCAGTAGTAGTTCATACTGGAAAAGAAACTGAATTCGGCAAAGTATCGGAACGCCTGAAACTCAGACCTCCCGAAACAGAATTTGAACATGGGCTGAGCAAATTCGGCTACTTTTTGATGGAAGTAACGCTAGTTTTGGTCGCTCTAATTTTTGCCGCCAACGTCTACCTGCATCGCCCTGTACTGGAATCCTTTATGTTTTCTCTGGCGCTGGCGGTTGGTTTGACCCCTCAACTACTACCTGCGATCGTCAGTGTTAACCTGGCTCGCGGTGCTCAGACAATGGCGAAAAAGCGGGTGATCGTGAAGCGCTTGCCCGCGATCGAGAATTTTGGCAGTATGAATGTGTTTTGCACCGATAAGACGGGTACGCTGACGGAAGGAGAGGTGAAAATTCACTCTGCGGTTGATGTCGAGGGGAAAGATAGCGATCGGGTTTTACTTTACGCTTATTTGAATGCCGCATCTGAGTCTGGTTATGTAAATCCGATCGACAAAGCAATTCGCGAATACAAAACATTCGACATTTCTGGTTATCAAAAGCTAGATGAAGTGCCTTATGACTTTAACCGCAAACGTCTCAGCATCTTGTTCAAAAAAGACAGCACACATCTGATTGTTACTAAAGGCGCACTGAAAAATATTCTGGATGTTTGTTCAACCGTTGAAACTGCAGAAGGGAAAACGATCGACATTGCAGATCAGCGACAAAAACTCCACCAACAAGCGGAAGATTTGGGCAGTAAAGGATTTAGAGCCTTGGGTGTGGCTTATCGGGATTGCGATCGAGATTCCTTCACCAAAGATGATGAAACAAACATGACATTTATGGGCTACCTGGCGCTCTTCGATCCGCCAAAACCTGGCATCGCTGACACCCTCAAAGAGTTGCAACAGCTAGGAGTCACCCCGAAGATGATTACTGGAGATAGCCAGGCGGTTGCTATGAGTATTATTCAGCAGGTAGGACTGCCGGAACCAAAGGCTTTGACTGGATCTGAACTAGAAAAACTCAGTGATGAAGCCTTGATGCACCGAGTACAAGAAACAAATGTTTTTGCCGAAGTAGAACCAAACCAAAAAGAGCGGATTATCATTGCCCTCAAAAAAGCGGGGAATGTAGTTGGATATCTGGGAGATGGCATTAATGATGCTTCTGCGCTTCATGCTGCTGATGTTGGTATTTCGGTAGAAAGTGCTGTGGATGTGGCGAAGGAAGCTGCTGACATTGTGTTGATGGAAAAAGATTTGAATGTCCTGATCGAAGGCGTAAAGGAAGGACGGATTACCTTTGCCAACACTTTAAAGTATGTATTTATGGCAACGAGCGCTAATTTTGGCAATATGTTTAGTATGGCGGGAATTTCTCTGTTTCTACCCTTTTTGCCGCTGTTACCTAGTCAGATTTTGCTGACGAATTTATTAACTGATTTCCCAGAATTGACGATCGCGACCGATCGCGTAGACAAGGAGTTAGTCAACAAACCGCGTCGGATGGATATCAAGTTTATCCGCAACTTCATGATTGTGTTTGGTTTGCTGAGTTCCATATTTGATTACCTGACGTTTGGGGCGCTGCTATTCCTGCTGCACGCTCAACCACAACAGTTTAGAACAGGCTGGTTTTTAGAGTCTGTCATCTCGGCTTCGATGGTTGTGCTGGTCGTTCGTACCCGCAAATCTATTTTCAGCAGTAAACCTGGAAAATACTTGTTGATGGCGACGCTGGCGACCGTAGGAGTGACACTAATCATTCCCTGGACACCTTTGGGCACCCTGCTCGGATTTCGCCCGTTGCCGTTGAGTTTTATGCTGGTTCTGGGGGCGATTGTCATGCTCTACGTTACTGCGGCCGAGAATGTGAAACGAGTGTTTTACAGCCACGTAAAGTTTTAGTCGTCAAGGAATAGGGGTTGCAGTTAGTTGAATTTAAATTTTAACGAAACTTTGATCTCGATGAAATTCTTACATTTAAAGTCACTTTCTAATTAATCAGTATAAAACGACCTTTAACAAATCACAATTATGTATACCAGCACATCATCCAATAAATCACCGTTAAAATTCTTTTTAATGGTTTTTGCTCTTAATATTCCATTATGGGTAATTGGAACAATGGTCAAAGTTAAAGGACTTCCTCTGGATGTTCCTGTTACTGACTTTATAGCCGCCTTTACACCGTTAATAGCTGCCTGCATCCTTGTATATAAAGAAGAGGGAACTCTTGGTATAAAGACCCTGTTAAAAAGAATTTTCGATTTTTCAAGAATCAGGCAAAAAATCTGGTATTTGCCTCTTATTTTATTGATGCCAATAATATATTTAGTGATATATGGAGTAATGCAACTGTTTAGACTGCCACTTCCGGTAGAAGTGGAAATTCCGTTTCTAAAGAACGCGGTAATATCTGTTGCCTTCTTCCTCCTTGCTACAGGTGAAGAAGTCGGCTGGTCGGGATATGCCGTTGATGCTCTGCAAGAACGATGGTCTGCACTAACAACCGCCATCATTGTGGGCTTGGTGTGGGCAATATGTCATTATCCATCAATCATTCAACAGGGTCACGGTTTGATATGGATACTATGGGCAACTCTCGGTACTGTTGCTATGCGGATACTAATTGTTTGGCTTTATAACAACACTGGAAAAAGTGTATTTGTGTGCATTCTATTTCACACCATAGCTAATATTGGGAGGATTTTATTTCCAAAAGATCAAACCCACAATCCGCTATTTGACTATCCTGATATTCACTATTCAATAATTGCGATCGCCTCTGTTATTGTAATCTTTCTGTGGGGTTCAAAGACATTAGCTCGGTATAGATATAGATATACTTAATTTTGGTTCAGTTGGTTTCCTGAAAACCTATGAAAGTAATATGTCATTTCCCCATGCTTGAAAATTTAGATTTGCTAAGTAAATTAGTCCAGCAAAGCATTCAGGAATTTCAAAAATAGTTATTAACAAAACAAGAAACTGTAGCCAACAGAATTTAGTAAGATAATGAAACAATTATTAACATATACAATTGCCATAATTCAGGGGAGAGCAAATCTAAATCTGCAAGGAATTGGGATGATAAATTCCTTTAATCCTCCAGCGGTTATCACTTTCCTCGGCTAGTAAATCTTGCACAAGAATCAATCAGCCTTTTAGGGGATGACTCTTGGGCCAACCCCACAATAAAATTGAACTTTAGCTTAGCAGATCTGAAAGGCTGTTCGTGCAAATGGTGCAAGATGTCCGATCGCACCTTACTCTCTTCAAGGAACAACGATGAATTACGATATCTTTGACGAACAATACTACCTTTCGCAATATCCTTGGGTCAAACCAGCCATTGATGCAGGAAGCATCAAATCTGGACTAGAACACTTTCAAAAATACGGTCAAGCCGCCGGCCTCACAAAAATATCGCGGTATTTTGACGAATCTACCTACCTTGCCGACAATCCAGAGATAGCACCCTTCGTCCGCACACTCAACCCAAACGCGCCCTTTGCGACCGGACTAGACCACTTTATCCAATACGGTTACGAACAGGGTCGCAGCCAAGTATCGCCTGAGTATGACGAAGCGTTTTATGTAGCAAATAACCGAGATTTACTGCCGTTTATTCAGAATGGAACTTTCAAATCGGGATACCAGCATTTCATTCAATTCGGCGTCAAAGACGGTCGTTTTGGGACTTCATTTTTTGAACCAGAATACTTAAGGAAAAACCCCGATATTGTGCCATTTATCAACTCGGGAAATTTGAGAACTGGTCGGGAACACTACTTCAATTTTGGGAAAAACGAACCCAGCCGATCTGCTACTTTGGTCGGCACTCGCGGCAACGATATTATCACAGGCGTTGGTGTGGGAAATACCGAACTGATTGGAGTGGAAGTAGGTATCGATAGCCGCCAAGGCAATCGGCAATACGAAAGCGTTGGAAGCAATGAATTCGATGTCCTGATTGGCAGTCCGGGAGTTGATACATTCGTCCTCGGAGTTTTTATTAGTACAGGTGGGAATGGCGTCGCAATGGCGATACCGCTGTATACGGGTAACGCTCAAGCTACTATTCGGAACTTCAATGCAGCAGACGATTTGATCCAACTGGCAGGAAATTCTTTAAGCGACGGCTACAGCCTGAATCCCGTTGGCAACAATTTGTCAATCCAGCGTTTTAGAGTTGGAGATGTGATCGGCGTGATTGAAGGAGGAGCAAATTTGAATTTGGTATTCCAACAATCTAATGGTGATGGTACTTTTTTGATTGGATAGTCATTAGTATTAGGTAACGCCGATGATTCATGACTTTTTTATCTAGAAAACTAATGAGTATTCAAGCTCAAAATCATCCAAACATCAGGAGTAAAACATGGCTAACTACGCAATTTTCGACGAACAATACTACCTTTCGCAATATCCTTGGGTCAAACCAGCCATTGATGCAGGAGTTATCAAATCTGGACTAGAACACTTTCAAAAATACGGTCAAGCCGCCGGCCTAACTAAAGTATCGCGTTATTTTGACGAATCTACCTACCTTGCCGACAATCCAGAGATAGCACCCTTCGTCAGCACAGTCAACCCAAACGCGCCCTTTGCGACCGGACTAGACCACTTTATCCAATACGGTTACGAACAGGGTCGCAGCCAAGTATCGCCTGAGTATGACGAAGCGTTTTATATAGCAAATAACCGAGATTTACTGCCGTTTATTCAGAATGGAACTTTTAAAAATGGCTACCAGCACTTCATTCAATTTGGAATCAAAGACGGTCGGTTTGGAACTTCATTTTTTGAATCGGAATACTTACAGCAAAACCGCGATATTGTGCCGTTTGTCAACTCTGGAGCCTTAAAAACTGGTCGCGAACACTACTTCAAGTTCGGAAGTTCCGATCCAAGCCGCTCTGCGACTTTTGTTGGAACTTCGGGCAATGACATTATAACTGGTTCCGGGGTGGGGAATGCCGAATTAATTGGAGTTGAAGTAGGTGTAGAACGTGTTTACGGTGCCCGATTGTATGAAAGTGATGGCAGCAATGAATTTGATACTCTCACTGGCGGTATCGGTCGTGATAAATTTGTGTTGGGCGAATATCAAGACTTCGCCCGTAATGTGCCATTCCGTGCATCACAGTTCTACATCGGGCCGGGTTTTGCTACAATTCGGAACTTTACCCAAGGTCAAGATAGCATCGAGTTATTAGTGGATTCCTCAGATCAGTTATTGGTGTTTCCCATCAACAATAATCGAGATTTAGCTATCCAAAGGAAAGGCTTTCCCACGTTTGAGAATGGAGTTTCTGTTCCCTCAACCAGTCCATTTGATACAATTGGTGTTATTGAAGGTGGCGGAAATCTCAGTTTGAATCTATCACCAGGACCGGGTTTAGAACGTTTACTTACGTAGAAATCTCGAAGCTATTCAGGATTTGCCCGATCGCTGCTGGGAGTACGATCGCACATAGAACAAAATGGGCGATCGCACTGGCCGATGCCAACAACTCGCCTTTCGCGACTGTACTTTACTTTTTTTAAGAAAGCAACCATGAATTACGACATTTTCGACGACAAATACTACCTCGCCCAATATCCGTGGCTGAAACCAGCCATTGATGCCGGAAGCATCAAATCTGGGAAAGAACACTTTGAAAAATTCGGTCAAGCCGCCGGCCTAACTAAAGTATCGCGGTATTTTGACGAAGCTACTTACCTCGCTGGCAACCCAGACATCGCTGCCTTAGTCCGCACTCCTAGCAACCCAAACGCGCCTTTTGCAACCGGACTAGACCACTTTATCAAATTAGGTTACGAAGAAGGTCGTACCCCCGTATCGCCTGAGTATGACGAAACGTTTTATCTAGCAAATAACCGAGATTTACTGCCGTTTATTCAGAACGGAACTTTCAAATCAGGCTACCAGCACTTCATTCAATTCGGGGTAAAAGACGGTCGGTTTGGAACTTCATTTTTTGAAACAGAATACTTACGGAAAAACCCCGATATTGTGCCATTTGTCAACTCTGGAACCTTGAAAACTGGTCGGGAACACTACTTCAATTTTGGGAAAAACGAGCCAAGCCGGTCTGCGACTTTTGTCGGAAGTTCTGGGAATGACATCCTCACCGGTTCCGGGGTGGGGAAAGTTGAATTAATTGCAGTTGAAGTAGGTTTAGCTACAGGTAATGGCTTTGGAAGCACTCGACTTTATGAAAGTGATGGCAGTAATGAATTCGATATTCTCATTGGCGGTAGCGGCCGCGATACATTTGCGCTTGGTAAGGAGAACATAACCCGTAGGGGATCGCTACTAGGATCGACACAGTTTTATATCGGGCCGGGTTTTGCTACAATTCGGAACTTTAATCAAGGTCAGGATACTATTCAGCTAGCAGGATATTTCACACTATCAAATTCTTACTTAGATATATTCTCGGTGTTTTCCATTAACAATGGTCGAGATTTAGCTATCCAAACGAAGGGCTTTATAAACGCTATAAATGGAGTGCTATCAACCAGTTCATTTGATACGATCGCTGTTATTGAAGGTGGCGGAAATCTGACATTAAATCAATTACCATCATCTCCAGATGATACATTTTCACTTGGATAGAAATCTCGAAGTTATTAGGGATTTGCTTGATCCTGCTGGGGAGTGCATCGCTGCTGGGGAGTGCGATCGCACTTTTTTATTGGCTTGGGTGGAACAGAAAAATGGCTTGTTTATTCAATTGTGCTATGAATAACAGGCTTAGGCGGTTATTTGATGAACATAACACCAACCAAAAAACTTGGCGATCAGCACCTATAAAATAATTTTGTAAAAAGTTAAGGATAGATAAAAATATGAAACAAAAGAAGCGAGCGCTAAAGCAAATTGGATTTTTTCTACTTTACACTTTTGCCATCACATGGTTGTGCTGGATAATTATCATCATTGGCAACAGATATTTTAATGCTCTTTGGTATGGTGAGCCTTTATTTTTGATACTTTACTCAATCGGCAGTTTGGGGCCAGCCATTAGTTCTTATATTATTTATCGACTGTTCGCTGAAGATTTTGGTGAAGAATCTTTTGTTAAGTATATCTTTGGTGAAAAAATTGATAAAAAAGTATGGCTGATATTTGGATTATTTTTAATTTGGCGTCTATTTATGGTTTGGATTGGCTTTGGAATCAATAAACCTATATCAATTCTTTCTGTAATTATTAATCTACCACTGCTTATTCTTTTAGGTGGATTAGAGGAATTAGGTTGGCGTGGAATTTTGCAACCTAAATTAGAAAAGGTAGTTAATTATTTACCTTCTATCCTTATGGTGGGAGCTATATGGAGCATATGGCATTTGCCGTTATGGTTTATAAAAGGGACAATTCAAAGTTCATTTCCATTTGGGTTGTATTTATTCTCAGGAATAATTTTAACTTCCAGTTTTACAACTCTGTATAAATACACAAGCAATTTATTTCTCTGTGTATTAAGTCACGCCTGGTTCAATGGGTGTATTGGCTTAGCTTTATATATAGGTAATAACGGAGCCTTGCAGCTAAACTTGAATTGGAAAGTAATTGTTGTTTTTTCCATCGAGCTAATAGTATCCGTTATTTTAGGAATAGCATATAGTCGTAAGAAAGCCCTTCTGTGTTAAGCAATACTTTCAATTGAAACAATTACTAACGTATTTCCGACTTGCATACTTAATCCCTTGGATGATTTGGTCGATTATAAGTCATCTCATTCAAACGTTACTCACAGTTTCTTCATTTTTGTTCGATATCATGAAAGATAGTTAATTTTCTTGTCGTTGACGAGGATGAAATCGATGAAATGGCAACAATTAATTCTGGCTTTTATAGCTACCATTTGCTTAATATTTGCAGGCAATGCCCTGGCGCAGACTGATATCAATATCAACAATACCAACCTCATCCGCTTTGGTGGAAGCGTAACCGTACCAGAGAACCAAGTTGTCGAAAATGCCCTTGCTTTTGGCGGGAGTGTTACGGTATCCCCTAATGCCAAAGTTGTGGATACAGCGATCGCGTTTGGCGGAGATGTCATCCTGCAAAAAGGAGCGCGGGTAGAAGGGGATGCTTACTCATTTGGCGGCAAAATCGTACAGGAACCAGGTGCCATTATTGGTGGTGAACGCGCTACATTCAGCGATCGACATGGCATGATGTATGGCTCCGATCGAGGCAGAAGTAGCTTCTTCGCGCAATATTTCTTCAGTACCATTTTTAGAACTTGTTCCGCTGTAGTAGCAGCTATTCTCGGACTGATCGTGTTACAAACCAGCCCACAGTTCCTGCCAAATTTGGCGACAAAATTGGGTCAACATCCCGGTTTGACTGCTCTATGGGGAATCGGGGCGATCGTTTCCTTTGTTTTTGCTACCGTGTTTTTAGCGATTACGCTCATTGGTATTCCTCTGATTCCACTCCTGAGTCTGACTGCGGTGATTACTGCTCTAGTCGGCTCATTAGGTGTGGCGCTTTTTGTCGGTCAACGTGTGGTTGGTAAGGGCGATCGATCTTTACAGCAGCAGTTCTTGGTGGGTTTGGCGATCGTGACTATTTTGACACTAATTCCATTTTTCGGAGGATTAGTAGTTTCCCTAGTCAATCTGTTCGGCTTAGGTATCATCTTGCTGTGGCAATTTGGTAGAAAAAAACCTCAAATAGTTACTCAGTAATTATGGCGGCATCTATGTCGATCGCTATGCTCTACCACCAATATCTGAAGCTGATGGAATTGTCCAAATAGGGGAATTTATCATGAGTCAACTTATTCATTCCCACAAGCTTTTGAGGCTCCCAAAACTGCAAATCGTGAATGCGATCGCCCTCACAGCACTACGAATTCTGGTGTTCATCTTAATTATTCTGGCGATTTTACCAGTAGCATTGCTGCCGATTAGCACCACTGTTCCCGCATCGATTCAGATTCTATTTGCAATGGCAGAGGTGGCTCTGTTGATTGCGGTGTTTCGGCTTGGCTTTACCGGGCGCGTAGTTCTTGCCGAGCTTGTAGGGTTTATGACGATCGCCCTCCTCGCCATTTTCGCCTCGCAACTATTCGCTTCTACACCGCCCATTTTCGATGTTAACGGCAAACCTATCCCCAACAGCATTGCGGTACTAGAAAAAGTGAAACTCGGCGGCAGTGATCAGTGGATCACAATTCGCGGCAAGGAGTCGCGCAATCCAGTGTTACTCTTTCTGGCGGGTGGTCCCGGTGGTAGCCAACTCGTCACTGAGCGACGCGCACTAGCGGGATTGGAAGATCACTTTGTTGTCGTCAACTGGGACCAACCCGGGGCGGGCAAATCCTTTGACGCGGTAGATCGTTCTAAGTTGACCCCCGATCGCTACATCACCGATGCCCGCGAATTGGTCTTGAACCTACGACAACGCTTTGGTCAAGAAAAAGTTTATGTGTTGGGTGAGTCGTGGGGCAGCGCCCTTGGCATCATGGCGGTGCAACGTTACCCGGAATTGTTTCATGCGTTTATCGGCACGGGGCAGATGGTAGCGTTTCTAGAAAACGACCGGATTTGCTACGATTTTGCTCTGCGTTTGGCACAGGAACGTGGAGACACGCAGCAAGTGGAAAAACTCAAGCATCAGGGTTCGCCGCCTTATTACGGCAATGATGTTGCATTGAAGAGTGCGGCTTACCTCGCGGAGACATTCAACTATATGAATAAAAATCCTGCGATCGCTAATTCGGGGTTCAATACTTTGCGAGACCTTGCAGGTTCCGAGTACGGGTTGTACGACAAGGTAAATCTTATCCGAGGATTGCTGGACACTTTCGGAGTTGTTTACCCACAATTGTGGAATGTGGACTTTCGTAAGCAAGCAACGCGCCTGGAAGTGCCAGTCTACTTTCTGATTGGTCGCCACGATGTTAACGCACCGCCCAAGCTGACCAAGGACTATTTTAATCTCCTGAGTGCGCCACACAAAGAATTGATCTGGTTTGAGCGATCGGGTCACAATCCTTGGGTGAATGAGTCAGCCAAATTTGTAGATGTGATGGTGAACAAGGTTCTGGCTCAGGACATCATTTCCAAAGCTGACAGATACTTGAGCAAACTGACTAAAGCGAGACTCTTTAGCGGGTCAGTGCTAATTGCGCGAAACGGCAAAGTTCTGATCAGCAATGGGTATGGCGAGGCAGACCGCAAAAAGCACTGGGTGAACACGGCGCAAACAAAATTCCGCCTTGGCTCACTGACGAAGCAGTTCACGGCGATGGCGATCCTCATCTTGCAGGCACAGGGCAAACTCAACGTTCACGATCGCATCTGCACTTACTTTTCAGAATGTCCTGCCACATGGCAGAAGATCACGATTCATCAACTCTTGACTCATACCTCTGGCATCCCAGATTTCACTCGCTTCCCAGACTTCCAGACCACCCAAGGATCGCCGTCATCTCCCACCCAAACGATCGCCCGGTTCAAAGACAAACCGTTAGATTTCCAGCCGGGGAAAAAGTTTAGCTACAGCAACTCCGGCTATATCCTGCTAGGTGCCATCATCGAGCGGGCATCTGGCGCGACCTATGAAGCGTTCCTCAGAGACAATATTTTTATCCCGTTGCAGATGGTCAATTCGGGCTACGACCACAACAACAGCGATCTTGCTGTCGGCTATCGTGACCAGACGAGCATTCCGGCTGATTACATTGATATGTCTATCCCCTACGCCGCTGGCGGATTGTACTCCACCGTGGAAGACCTCTACCGTTGGGATCAGGCATTGTACACCGACAAATTGATTCCGAAAAACTTGCGAGACAAGATGATCACTCCTTTTGCCCTGATGCCTAACGGCGGCGGACTCGGCTATGGCTATGGTTGGGGCATCAGCAAAGAAGGTAATCACCAAATGGTCGGTCAGGAGGGAGTGGTTAACGGCTTTCATGGTGTCATTGCCCGCTACCCCAATGACAAGATTGTCATCATCATCTTGGGCAATCGGCAAGATATGAATCTGTTTGAAATGCGTACACAGATCGCAAAGATAGTCTTTGGGGAGAAGTAAGCCAGACTCGTAGATGCGATCGTGAATAAGATTCGGACTAAAAAATGAAAACTTAATTTCAGGAGAAATTTATGATATTTGGAAAGTCAATTCAGACCATATTGATCGGACTTGCGATCTGGTTTTGCCTCTTAGTTGGACTTGGCCAAAGCCCGACAATTGGCGTTGCACAGTTGTGGTATGCTGATTGCTAACAGTCAAAGAAAATTCAGCTAGGATTTGTCCTGAATGTCAATCTAGTAATCTTAAGAAAAATGGTCATAAAAGAGGTAAACAAAATTATCTT
>Ga0247774_1000137_pt1 | contig 34325 bp, 29 predicted proteins | sample UWRJL001104B6_FD_179933 | JGI IMG/M metagenome (GOLD analysis project Ga0247774, IMG submission 179933) | Plant litter microbial communities from Arlington Agricultural Research Station in Wisconsin, United States - UWRJ-L001-104B-6 | ecosystem: Environmental > Terrestrial > Plant litter >...
GCCAGCCACACGTTCACATCCGACACGCCGAGGAAGCCGTGCCGGAACGCATTCACCATGTAGAGAATCGGGTTCGCGTACGACAGCTTCTGCGCCCATTCGGGCAGCAGCGAAACGGAATAGAACACGCCGCCGAAGTAAGTGAGCGGCGTGAGGATGAACGCCGGCACCCAGTTCACCTGGTCGAAGTTCTTCGCGAGCACTGCGTTGATGAGGCCGCCCAGCGAGAACACGATCGACGTGAGCAACACCGCCGCGAGGATCATCACGAGGTGATGCACCTGCAGGTGCGTGAACAGGATCGATACGATGGTGACGACCGCGCCCACCATCAGACCGCGCATCACGCCGCCGGTGACGTAGCCCGCGACGATGAGCCAGTTCGGCAGCGGCGAAACCAGCAACTCTTCGATGTGCTTGCCGAACTTCGCGCCGAAGAACGACGACACGACGTTCGCGTACGAGTTGGTGATGACGGACATCATGATGAGGCCCGGCGCGATGTACTGCATGTACCCGAAGCCGCCCATGTCACCGACGCGCTTGCCGATGAGGCTGCCGAAGATCACGAAATAGAGCGTCGCCGTGACCGCAGAGGGCACGAGCGTCTGGCCCCAGATGCGGATGATGCGGCCGTATTCGCGGATGACGATGGTTTTGAAACCAACCCAGCGGACCGCCGAGAGATTCATGGGCGCGCCGCCGAAGCTGCTGCCGGTGGCGCCCGCGCTCGATGATGTCGAAGGTGCGGCGGGAGAGGTCACGAGCGAGCTCCCTGCGCCCGCGCCGCTGCTGGCACGCCAGCAGTCTGTGCGGCGGCGGCCGCGTCGCTTGCAGCCTTCTCGCCGCGCGCTTCGACCAGGCGCATGAAAATCTCTTCCAGCCGGTTCACCTTGTTACGCATGCTGAGCACTTCGATGCCGAGTCCCGACAGCCGCGAGAAGATGTCGTTGAGGTTCATTTCCTTCGACACTTCGATTTCGAGCGTGTGGTCGTCGACGAGCGTGACGCCATAGCCGTCGAGCTTCGGTGCCGCGCTCAGCGCATTTCGCAGGCTCAGCACGAAGGTCTCGGTGTGCAGCTTGCGGAGCAGGCTGCTCATGCGATCCCGCTCGGCGATCTGGCCGCCGTCGATGATCGCGATGTTCCGGCAGAGCGTCTCGGCTTCTTCCAGGTAGTGCGTCGTCAGGATGATCGTCGTGCCCTGCTCGTTGATCTCGCGCAGGAACTCCCACATGGAGCGGCGGATCTCGATATCCACGCCCGCCGTCGGTTCATCCAGGATGAGCAGCCGTGGCTCGTTCATGAGCGCGCGGGCAATCATCAGGCGACGCTTCATGCCGCCCGACAGGCTGCGGGACATCTTGTCCCGCTTGTCCCAGAGCTGCAGTGCCTTGAGATATTTCTCGGCGCGCTCGCGTGCGACCTTGCGCTCGATGCCGTAGAAACCCGCCTGGTTCACCAGGATGGTCTGCGGCGACTCGAACATATTGAAATTGATTTCCTGCGGCACGACGCCCACGCAGGCCTTCGCTGCCTCGAGCTCGCGATCGATGTCGTGCCCGAAGATCGCAAGGCTGCCCGCGGTCTTGTTGACCAGCGAGGTTGCGATGCCGATCAGCGTGGTCTTACCGGCGCCGTTCGGCCCCAGCAGCGCGAAGAAGTCACCCTGCTCGACATCGAGATCGATGCCTTTGAGGGCCTGCACGCCATTCTTGTAGGTCTTGACGAGGCCGCGGACGGAGAGCGCATTCATAGGGCGCGAGAGGGTAACACGGCGGTCACACAGGCGAACGGCGCTCCCCCGGACGGGGTAGGCGTTTCAGCTGGCGGTCTTGCGGAAGCTGCCGGTAGGCGTCGAGGAATACTGCACACCGAGCGCGGGATCGTGGCAGTGCCAGCCGTCGCGCCCCGTTTCCTTGGCGGTATAGAGCGCGCGGTCGGCGAGCTGTACGGCCACGTCGTGCGAATAGCCCGAGCCGTGCTCGAGAGTGGCCGTGCCGACGCTCGCGGTTACGTACGGGCGGGTAAGCGAGCCGAGATGCGGAATGCGCAGCTCACGAATCGCCTCGAGCACGCCCCGCGCGACATTTTCGGCGTGCGAGCGATCGGCACCGATCAGCACCGCGATCAGCTCTTCGCCGCCGTAGCGGGCGACGAGATCGAGCGGCCGGCGGCGCGCGGCGGTGCGCACGGCACGCGCTACTTCACGCAGGCACTGGTCGCCGGCCTGATGGCCGTAGCGATCGTTGTATGCCTTGAAGTGATCGATATCGATCAGCACAACCGACACGGGCTGACGGTCGCGCGCGGCCTGCTGCCACAAGCGACGCACCTGCTCCTCGAGCGCCGCGCGATTCAACAGACCCGTGAGGCCGTCGTGCATGGCCACGTCGACGAGTCGTTTGCGATCGAGAAACGCCATGCGGTTCGCATGTTCCAGCGCGTAACACCCCAGCGCGCCGATGAGGTTCGCGCACAGGAGCACGAACAGCTGATAGGTCGCGATGTGCGGCGGAATGAATCCCAGGGCCGCCGCCGTACAGTACGCAACGATCAGCACGGCGTTCGTGCGCAGGGCCGCGTTGAACGACAGCGTGATCATGAAATAGAAAAAGAACACGACGAGCAGCAGTCGCGCGGCGACGAGCGGCAGCTGCTCCGGCGTTGCTTGCGCGGCGAGAATCACGCTGCCGATTCCAAACAGAGGCGCGGCGATCTGGATCGCCGGCTGGTACAGCCTGGAGAAGAAGCGATCCGCGGTGAGCACGAGCATGACCAGCACCATCGGCAGGTGCAGGCCGAAACGCACCACGTCCGAATTACCCATGCGCGGCGCGGGCAACACGAAGTGATCGATGACCGCGAAGCCGAGCACGGTCGAGAGCGCAACGTAAAGGCTCATGCGAGCCCAGCGCCGTTCGGTGGAGCGGCGCGAAGCGCGGTACTCGGCTTCGAGCTCGGAAGTGAACTTTAGACTGAATCGACCCGCACGCGGCGCGTCTGGCACGGACGAAATAACGTCCACGACAGAGCGCTCAGCCTCAACGAACGAGCGGCGAGCGCTGCGGCTTGTCCTGCTGCGCCTTGATACGCGTGCGCCACACGTCATAGGCGTTCCAGCCCGGAGTGGCCTGCTCCTTCAGTACCGGGATGATGAACTCTTCGTTCGCCGCCTTTCCTGGACGAGGAAATACAGTCAGAGCGTCAACACGGGTTTTCATGATCGAGGACCTTGCGGAAATTCGTTGTTGTTCGTGCCGGCCATCCCTGCCGGCAGATGAGGCGGATTCTAGCGACGAAAGTCCCAAATGCGAGTGAAATTAATGCGACGGCAATATGTAAAAAGAGTTTTTGTGACTCACTTCGCAAAATACCGCGAAAGATACGCCTCGAAAGGCTCGCGCTGACCGGTGTCAAGCCGCTTCTGAGCCTCCAGGGACTCTTCCGCAGCTGCAGCGAACTCCCCGAGGCGTTCCTGGTTGGGCGCATACAACTCGAGGAAATACTCCTTATGGAAAGTCGACATTCTGAGAGCCTGTTCAAAAAAAGACTCCCCGGTCGACTCGAGCTCGTTCAGCAATCGCGCCGATGGAGTCAGCGCAACATCGTCGAGTTTCGCGGCCTGGACGGCGAGCGCATTCGTGTAGGGACGCAGCGGATCGCCGTGATCCAGGACTTCACAAATCCCTGTCATGGAGTCCAGCAGCTCGCGCGCCCAGCCGCGCATCGAGACATTGCGACCGTCTCTCGCGAGCGTGAGGCCCGGCTCGCGTCCGCGCCGCGCGACGGTGACGTGATTCTGATCCAGCGGCCCTTCTTCCGATGACGAGATCAGCGGACTGTCTTTCAGCACGCACAGCGCGAGGAACGCTTCCAGAAATCGCAGCTTGTTCTGATTCACGCCGACGGGATCGAACGCGCTCACGTCGAGCGCGCGCACTTCTACGTATTCCACGCCCGCGCGCTGCAGAGCCTTGGTCGGCCGCTCGCCGGATTGCGCGACGCGCTTCGGCCGGATGAAGCTGTAGTACTCGTTCTCGATCTGCAGGATGTTCGCGTTCAGCTGGCGATAGCCGAAAACGCCCGGCTCGCCTGGCGCATCCGTGTCTTTCACGCCCATTGCCTGATACGGCGAATGCGGCGTGTAAATCGCGTGGTTGAGATCGCGAACGTATTCCTCGAGGCTGTTCACCGAAACCGAGAGCCCTGCCTGATTGCGGTTGCGATAGCCCAGGTCGCTCATGCGCAGGCTCGTCGCGTAAGGCTCGTACACGGTTCCTGGCGTGAGCTCACGCAGGCCCGCATCGCGTCCGCGCAGGAAAGACTTGCACAGCACCGGCGACACGCCGAACAGGTACAGCACGATCCAGCCGTAGCGCCGATAGTTGCGCAACAGGTCGAAATAGCTCGACGAAATGAATTGCTGCCCGGACTCGCGCGATTCGCGCACGACCGCGAAGGCCTCCCAGAAGCCCTTCGGAAACGAGTAATTGAAATGCACGCCGGAGATGGCCTGCATCATGCGGCCGTAGCGCATGCCGAGGCCGTGGCGATAGATCGTCTTCATGCGCCCGACGTTCGACGGGCCGAATTGCGCGAGCGGAATCGCGGCATCGCTCTCGATGGCGCACGGCATGCTCGTGGCCCACAGGAGCTCGTCGTCCAGATGGCGATAGACGAACTGGTGCAGGTCCAGCAGGTATTGCAGCAGCTCCCAGCTCTGCGTGAACGCGGGCGTCACGAGCTCGATGAGCGCTTCGGAAAAATCGGTGGTGATGTGTTCGTTGGTCAGCGCGGAGCCGAGCGCTTTCGGATGCGCGGTGCGCGCGAGATCGCCCTTCGGCGTCACGCGCAGCGACTCTTTCTCGACGCCTTTACGACCGCCTTGGAGGACGTGTGGCTCGCCGCTGTTGATCAGTGCGGAGAGGCGCCGTTCGAAGACGCGATCGATGCGGGAGCTCGACATGATGGGTTACCAGCGAATGCGGCCGGTCAGCACGTCGCGGAGCATGACGAAGTCGCCCCGCAGGCTGTACAGCGGATGCCGGAACGTAGCCGGCCGGTTTTTCTCGAAGAGGAAGTGGCCCACCCAGGCGAACGCGTAGCCGGCGATGGGTACAGCCCACAGCAGACTCCACGTGCGGGTGACGAGCGCCGCAATCAGAAGCACGATGGCGAGCGATGTGCCGACGACGTGCAGCCGGCGGGATACGCGGCTGCTGTGTTCGCGCAGATAGTAAGAATAGAAGTCATCAAAACTCGCAAACCGTTGAGCGCTCATCCCTGAATCACTGGCTGATTCACTCGAAAAGGTGGCCTGGTCGAGGCCCGGCATCTTGCCGCCCGGCCAACCTGTGCGCAAATCCAGTAAGAGAGAGGACTAGCGGCCGGTCGGGATGCCAGCCTCGGCCCGGCTCCGCAGGCCGTGCATGAGATCGGGAAGGTCGCGCTTGATCATCGAGCGCATGAGCCAGCGGGGCACGAAGAACGCCGGCACGACCCGTGCCTGGTAGACGACGAGCGTCGCCTTGCCGCCATTCAGCGCACGGAATTCCCAGGTGCCCTGGTTCTCATGGAAGTCGCCGCGCAGGTGGGAAAAGCTGATGCGCTCGAAGCGCTGATAGTCCGCGTGGAACACGTATTCCGCACGTGGCGCGAGCCAGCCGTAGTCCACCACCTGCTCCACGTTCTGCCAGCTGCCGTCGCCTGCTGTGTCGAGGACGTTACAACGCTTCAGGTGCGGCACGAATTTCAAAGCCTGGGCGCAGTCGGTGAGCGTGCGAAAAACTTGCTCGGGCGGCACGGCGATCTGAATGGCGGCCCGGACGTCAGCCGCGGCTTTGTCCTGCGCGACTTCTCCCTCCGCGATCACTCCGCCGGCCTTCACTCGCTCCAACTGCGCTGGCGACAGTGCCCAGCCAGTGCTCAGGGTGGGCGGGTGAGCGGCACCCGAAACGGCTGTCATAACCAGCGCCAGTAGTGCTGCGGCGACACTGGTTTTCACGGCGTTTCCTGCATGCGACGGCTCTTTTGATTCATTGCACGTTCATCTTTCGGGAGTTAGCGTTGGGCCCATGAACAAGTGGCTTCTCGCATTCGGGTTCAGCGCCGCCGCCGCGAGCCCTGCGTATGCATTCCGCTGCGGCAGCCACCTCATCACCGAAGGCGACACCCGCTCCGAGGTCATCGCCCACTGCGGCCAGCCCACGGAGATCGAGAGTCGTAGCGCAATACTCCGCAGACCCCTCCTCTGGATTCGCGGCCGACCCTATTCAGTGGGTGAAAGCCTCGTGGAAATTCCCGTGGACGTCTGGGTCTACAACCTCGGCCCCAACAAGCTGATGCGGCGGCTGCGGTTCGAGGACGGCAAGCTCGTGGACATCGAGACGCTCGGCTACGGCTACTACGAGCAGAACCCAAAGGTCGCGGAACGCGAGTGAGCGCGGGGGCCGACGGCCCCGGCGATTGAAAAGATCCCGCGGCGTCGTCACTTAGCCTGCATCAGGCTCACGCCTTTGATCGCGTCCGAGGGGCTGACGTGGCATTCTTCCGCCCCTCTCGTCCGGGAGGGTTCCTATGCTCGTCGGTTCCGCAGTCAGACGGGTCGCCATCGTCGGTGGCGTCCGCATTCCTTTCGCGCGAGCGCATGGCGCTTACGCTTCCGTCGGAAACCAGGACATGCTCACCGCCGCCTTCCGCGGCGTCGTCGATAAATACAAGCTCCAGGGCGTGAGGCTCGGCGATGCGATGGCGGGCGCCGTCATCAAGCATTCGAAGGACTACAGCCTCGTTCGCGAGAGCGTGCTCGCTTCCGGGCTCGATCCGCAGACGCCGGGCGTGGACGTGCAGCGTGCCTGCGGCACCAGCCTCGAAGCGGCCATCGACATCGGCAACAAGATCGCGCTCGGCCAGATCGATGCGGGCCTCGCCGGCGGCGTCGATACCATCAGCGATCCGCCCATCGTCTATCCCAAGTCCTATCAGCAACTGCTGCTCAAGAGCTTCCGTGCGCGCTCGTTCGGCCAGCGCGTCGGGCCGTTCTTCGGCCTGCGTCCGAAGCACTTCAAGCCCGTGATGCCCGGCGTGGTCGAGCCGCGCACCGGCCTCTCCATGGGCCAGAGCACGGAGCTCATGGTCAAGACGTGGAAGATCCCCCGCGAGGCGCAGGACCAGCTCGCGTACGAGAGCCACATCAAGGCCGCGGCAGCCTGGAAAGAAGGGTTCTACGACGACCTGGTCATCGAGTACCTCGGCCTGAAGGCCGACAACAACATCCGCGGGGACACGACGCCGGAGAAGCTCGCGAAGCTGAAGCCGACTTTCGATTTCACCGGTGCGGGCACGCTCACCGCAGGCAACAGCACGCCGCTGACGGATGGCGCGTCCGCCGTGCTGCTCGCATCTGAAGAATGGGCCCGCGCTCGCAACCTGCCCGTGCTCGCCTATCTTCGTTACGGCAAGCAGTGGGCCGTGGACTACGTCGGCGGCAAAGAAGGTCTGTTGATGGCGCCGGCGTATGCCGTGCCTGCCATGCTCAAAGACGCCGGGATCACCCTTCAGGATTTCGACTATTACGAGATCCACGAAGCCTTCGCCGGGCAGGTCCTGTGCACGCTCAAAGCATGGGAAACACCGGAATATTGTCGCGACGTGCTCGGCCTCGCCGGTCCGCTCGGCAGCATCGATCGCGCGAAACTGAACGTCAAAGGTGGAAGCATTGCCGTCGGCCATCCGTTCGCTGCAACGGGCACACGCATCGTGGCAAGCCTCGCGAAGCTGCTGTCGAACGACAGCACGTCGAAGCGCGGATTGATCTCAGTCTGCACAGCCGGCGGAATGGGAGTGACCGCCATCCTCGAGCGGTGACCAGGATCGCGCGGCGGTCGGCCCGTGGAAGGTGATCTCCCTGAGCAAACCGTAACGCTGCGTTCTGACCTGCGCTCGGTCATTGCCGCACTGCCGCTTTTTCAGGGGCTCGATGCGGACATCCTGACGGCCATCGCCGCGGAAGTGGAGTGGATCTCCCTTCCCGGCGGCAGCACGCTGTTCGAAGCCGGCGAACCTTCCGACGCGATGTATGTCGTGCTGAGCGGATGCCTCGGTGTCTACCTCGCACCGGGCACGGATCGCAGGCGTTTCGTGAGTCGCGTCGTCTCCGGTGACACTGCTGGCGAGATGGGCCTGGTATCGGGGCGCCCCCGCTCCGGCACCGTCGTCGCCCTCCGCGACACCGAGATCGCGCGCCTGTCGCGCGACGCGTTCGACCGCGTGTTCCGCCGCCATCCGGAAGCCATGCTGCGCATCGCGCAGATCACCGTCGATCGGCTCGAATCCAATCAGCAGCGCGCTCGCGGTCGCGCGCCGGGCGCACGCACGTTCGCGATTCTTCCGCAATCGATGGATGTGGACGCTGCCGGCTTCGCGAGTGAGCTGGTGAAATCGCTCAGCCGGCTCGGTCGCGCCGAGCTCGTCTGGAGCGTGCGTGGCGCAGACCATACCAGTCACTGGTTCAGCGCCGTCGAGGCGTCGAACGATTTCGTCGTGTACGTGGGCGACGTGGCGCTCAACAAATGGTCCAGCCTGTGCGTGCGGCAATCCGACGCACTCATGCTGCTCGCACGCGCAGACAGTCCGGTGGGCGAATGGCCCATGCTCGCGGGCCAGCGGGGGTCGAACACGGCGCCTCAGCGTGCGGAGCTCGTGCTGCTGCATGATGGACCGATCGCTCCCGGAGCCGCGGCGAGGTGGCTCGAATCCCAGCCAGGCGTTCCGCATCACCACGTCACTTCGCCCGCGGACATCGCGCGTATTGCACGCCTCGTCACGGGCCAGGCGGTCGGCGTCGTGTTCTCGGGCGGCGGCGCACGCGGCTTCGCGCACATCGGAATCGTCAAGGCACTGCGCGAAGCCGGCATCCCCACTGACATCGTTGGCGGCACGAGCATGGGTGCCATCATGGGCGGAGGTGTGGCGCTCCAGTGGAGCATCGAGGAAATGACCGAGCGCTTCCGCCGCTCGTTCGTGGACGTCAACCCGCTCCGTGACTACACGTTACCGGTTTTCTCTCTCGTCACCGGTCGCAAAGTCAGTACACTTCTGCGCCGGGAGTTCGGCGACGTGACGATAGAAGACCTGCCGCTGCCTTATTTCTGCGTCTCATCCAATCTCACTACCGGCCATTCAGATGTGCACCGGCGGGGAACGCTGTGGCGCTGGCTGCGCGCCTCCGTTGCGATACCCGGCGTGCTGCCGCCAGTGATGAACAACGGCGAAGTACTGGTGGATGGCGGCACCATGAACAACCTTCCGGTCGATGCCATGCGCGAGCTTGGTCGCGGACCGGTGATCGGCTGCGACGTGGGCGGCTCGCGCGCCTTCACCGGCCACGCGCCGGAGATGGATGTGCCGTCGCCCTGGGACGTCGTCGGCTGGCTGCGTCGGAATCGCACGCGGCCGAACATTTTTCGCATCCTGTGGCGTGCTGGCATGGTCAACAGCGCCGCCACCTCGAGCGCTCATCGCGAAAAGACCGACCTGCTGTTACAGCCGCCGCTCACGCAGATCGACATGCTGAACTGGCAGCAGTTCGATAACGCGATCACGCTCGGGTACGACTACACGATACGAACGTTGGCAGCCCTGCCGGCCGATGCGACCATCTGGAAGCTGGCGTCGGCCAGGGCGAATTGAGGGTTCGGGAGAGAGAGACGGGAATGCCGACAGAACAAGAATGGCGCGACAAATATCGGGATGTGCTGGGTCGCCTCGCCGCTGAAGAAGCCCGCTGGTCGAAGTCGCAGAACGTGCTGAAGCTGCTGCTGGGAAGGCTGTGCCTCGCCGCGCAGGGCCGCGATGACCGGCTGGATCGCGAGCTCACGCGTGTGAGCGATGTGGCGCGCAAGCAGATAGACATCGATGCACTCGATCTGTTGATTGCCCCGTTGTCGGCGGCCGTTGCGGCGCTGGATAGCGCGGAAGCCGCGGCTACGAGCGCGTCTGGAACTTCGAAGACGCTGGGGTCAGCGCCTGCGCCTGCTTCACAGACCTGGACGAGATCGACTGCTGCCGCTTCGGATGCGGCGGTGAGCTCGGCGGGCGCCTCGGCCCAATCGACTGCGGAAGGCGCAGCTGGCGCGCCGGGCCCCAATGGCGGTGGTCACTCGGTCGCCAGTGGCCGCCCTGGTGCGGAGACTGACGAAGCCAACAATGCCGAAGGTTTCGGTGCGACCGCCGTACTCGATCGATTGGCGTTGCTGCCGGAGCTGAAATCCGTCGTCGGTGAGCTTCGCGCGCGCAAGCGCGACGCGCTCGACATCCACGAGCTCGCCGATCTGCTCGAGCGCGTCACGCGCTTCGCCACCGAGCAGCGCATGCAGGTCCAGAAGGAGAAACTGGAGCTGGAAAACATCGTCCAGCAACTCGCTTCGCGGCTCGAGGAAATCAGCCAGCACCTCACCGGCGAGCTCGCCGACCGTAGCGCCGGCCAGGAGGATTGCGAAGAGCTGAACCTGAAGGTGACTGACGAAGTGAAGCAACTCCGTCATACAGCCGAAAACGCGAGCGACATCGCAATCCTTCGCCAGCAGCTGTCCACGCGGCTCGAGGCGATCAGCAGCCACCTCTCGGATTTCCGCTCGCGCGAAGAGACGCGCGTTCGCACTTACAAGGACCGGGTCCAGCGCATGCGTACGCGCATCGCCGTGCTCGAACGCGAAAGCCGCTCGCTGCACGAGAGCCTGCGCGAAGAACAGCGCATGGCCATGATGGATGCGCTCACCGGCATTCCGAATCGCGCCGCCTACGACGACCGCATCGACGAGGAATTCAAGCGCTGGAAGCGCTTCGAACGACCCGTGAGCATCATTGCGTGGGACATCGATCGCTTCAAAACGATCAACGACGCGTATGGCCACAAGGCCGGCGACAAGGTGCTCAGAGTCATCGGCCAGCATCTCGCGCGGCAGGTGCGCGACACGGACTTCGTCGGCCGCTATGGCGGCGAGGAGTTCGTGATGCTGCTCGTTGGCACCGAAGTGAGCGAAGCGCGCGCAGTCGCGGAGAAGATCCGGCTGGAGATCGCGCAGCTCGGTTTTCACTTTCATGATCACCCGGTCACGATCACCGCTTCGTGCGGAATCACGGCGTTCGAGGGGGACGATACGCCCGACAGTGCGTTTGATCGGGCTGATAAAGCGTTGTATCGGGCCAAGGAGGCGGGGCGGAACTGCTGCATCATTGCGTGAGGCGGGCGCGCTCGAGAGGCCCTCGATGGCCGGGCGGCCAGGAGCCTTTCCCTGGAATGCCTCCAACCGCCCCGCGATTGCGGGCTTCCTGATCCGAATCTCTCGGTTCTTTCTCTATTGCGATTGGTTTCAGCTGAAACTAGATTGGGCGCCCTCCGACCAGGCAGGCGCCGCCATGAAACGCTACATCCCCCACGCTCACGTCCAGGGTACGGCCTCGCGCCAGGCGCATGCCGACCTGCCACCAGGCACCTACGAGCGTGAGATCAGCAAGGAAGGCTTCTTCGGGCCGGCTGCGCATCTTCATCACCGTCACCCGCCAACGGGATGGATTGCGTTCGAAGGTCCGTTACGGCCTCACGCTTTCGACTTCGCGCGCATCGAGTCGCAGACCGATGCAGCGAGCCCCTGGAGCGCGCCCGATCTGCTCGCCAATTCATCGGTCCGCGTGCGTTTCTGGCAGAGCGCGGCAGGCAAGATGTCGCATCTCGTGCGCAATGCAGACGGTGATGACCTGCTGTTCATCCATAAAGGCGAAGGCTCGCTCTACTGCGATTTCGGCCATCTGAGCTTCGCCGCCGGCGACTACATCATGATCCCGCGCGGAACCCTGTGGCGCATGGACTGCCGCACGCCTCTCGCCGCGCTCGCTATCGAAGCGACCAACGCGAGCTACACGCTCCCCGAAAAAGGGCTCGTTGGGCCGCACGCACTGTTCGACCCGGCGATGCTCGACATCCCGCAGATCGATGACGCGTTCCGTGCTCAACAGAGCAGCAGCGAGCAATGGCAGGTGAAGGTGAAACGCCGGGGCGCGATCTCGACGATCACCTATCCGTTCAATCCGCTCGACGCGATCGGCTGGCATGGCGATCTCGCTGTCGTGCGCATCAATGTGAAAGACATCCGCCCGTTGATGAGCCATCGTTATCACCTGCCGCCATCGGCGCACACCACGTTCGTCGGCAACCGGTTCGTCGTCTGCACCTTCGTGCCGCGCCCGTTCGAGTCCGATCCCGGCGCGCTGAAGGTGCCGTTCTTCCACAACAACGACGATTACGACGAAATGATTTTCTATCACGCGGGCAACTTCTTCTCGCGCGACAATATCCACCCCGGCATGGTCACGCTGCATCCCGCGGGCTTCACGCACGGCCCGCATCCGAAAGCGCTCAAGAACATGCTCACGCAGGCGAAACCTGCAACAGACGAATACGCCGTGATGATCGACACGCGCGACGCGCTCGAAATCACAGACGCCGCGCGCGCAATCGAATGGCCAGGCTACGTCGACAGCTGGCGCCCCACACCGGAACCGACTCGATGAAACTCGCAACGCTCAAATCCGCCAACCGCGATGGTCAGCTCGTCGTCGTCGACCGCGCGCTCACGCGCTGCGTCTCCGTGCCCACGATCGCCCCGACATTGCAGGCCGCGCTCGACAACTGGAACGAAGTGGAGCCACGCCTCCGCAACGTCGCCGCCGCGCTCGAATCCGGCAAGGTGCAGGACACCCACCCGTTCGATTCGCGCGCCTGCGCCGCTCCGCTCCCGCGCGCTTACCAGTGGGCCGACGCCAGCGCATTCGTGAACCACGTGGAGCTGGTGCGCAAGGCGCGCGGCGCCGAGATGCCCAAGTCCTTCTGGGAAGACCCGCTCATCTACCAGGGCGGCTCCGACGACCTGCTCGGCGCCCATGAAGACGCCCGCTTCGTCAGCGAAGACCACGGCATCGACCTCGAAGCCGAAGTCGGCGTGATCACCGGCGACATTCCCATGGGCACGGCAGCCGATGACATGGAGCCGCACATCAAGCTGCTCGTAGTAATCAACGACTGGACGCTGCGGAGCCTGGTGCCCGGCGAACTGGCGAAAGGTTTCGGCTTCTATCAATCGAAGCCGGCCACAGGATTCGCCCCCCTCGCCGTCACTCCCGACGAGCTCGGTAACGCGTGGCGCGAAGGCAAAGTCCACTTGCCGCTGGAGTCTTCGATCAACGGCGCCATTCTCGGCCGCCCCAACGCGGGCGTCGACATGACCTTCAGCTTCTTCCATCTCCTCGCCCACGCAGCCCGCACGCGCAACCTCAAAGCGGGCACCATCCTCGGCTCCGGCACGATCTCGAACACCGACCGCTCGACAGGCAGCTCCTGCCTCGCCGAAAAACGCACGCTCGAACAACTCGAAAGCGGAAGCCCGAAGACGCCGTTCCTGAAATTCGGCGACGTCGTCCGAATCGAGATGAAAGACGACCAGAGCCACTCCATCTTCGGCGCGATAACCCAAACCGTAGCAAGACGCTGAACACCCGCACCCCTCGAGCCGTCGCATGCGCAAGCCGTGCTCTCTTCTTTCGCATGAGTCTCGCCCCAACAACGCGCCGAGCCTTCGCACACCCCGCCCCGTGCAATAATTCCACGCCTCACGATGACGGGAGACACGAAGCAATGGGCGACTTCCAACCCCTGATGGCCCGCGACGGCCACGAGTTCCGCGCTTACCTGGCTGCGCCGAAAGACGTGAAGCCCAAGGGCGCCATCGTCGTGATCCAGGAAATCTTCGGCGTGAACTCCCACATCCGCGCCGTCACCGACAGCTTCGCCGCAGAAGGCTACACCGCCATCGCGCCCGCGCTGTTCGACCGCATCCGCATGGGCATCGAGCTCGGCTACACCGACAAAGACATGCAGGAAGGACGTGGCTACGTCGCCCAGCTGAAATCAGACCAGACCTTGAAAGACATTGCCGCGGCCCTAGCTATCGTGAAGCACTCCGGCCGTGTCGGTGCGGTGGGCTACTGCTGGGGCGGCCGCATGTCCTACCTCGCCGCGAGCGAGCTGTCTCTCGCGTGTGGCGTGGTCTACTACGGCGGCGGCATCACGCAGATTCTGGACAAGAAACCGAAGTGCCCGATGATGTATCACTTCGGCGAACGCGATAAACACATCACGCAGGATGACGTGGCGCAGATCCAGGCCGCGAATCCCGAGGGCCAGTTCTTCATTTACCCGGCGGACCACGGCTTCAACTGCGATCAGCGTGCGAGCTACGACGCGCCCAGCGCCGCACTGGCCCGCAAGCGCACGCTGGAATTCTTCGCGCAGCGCGTGGCTGGCGAAAAGCCGAAAGCGCCGATTTCCTGACTCCGGAGTACGCTCGTGAGCCTTCAACTCAAAGATCCCACCCTGCTGCGCCAGCAGAGCTACATCGACGGCGAATGGGTCGACGCGGACGGCCGTGGCACCCTCGACGTGAAAAATCCGGCCACGGGCGAAAAGATCGGCACGGTTCCGAAGATGGGCGTCGCTGAAACCAAGCGCGCCATCGATGCGGCTGCTGCTGCTTTCCCCGCCTGGTCGAAGAAGACGGCGAAAGAGCGCGCCACCATCCTGCGTCGCTGGTTCGACCTGATGATCGCGAACCAGGACGATCTCGCCGTGATCATGACGGCCGAGCAGGGCAAGCCGCTCGCCGAATCCAAAGGTGAAATCGCGTATGCCGCGAGCTTCATCGAGTGGTTCGCCGAAGAAGCCAAGCGCATGTATGGGGACGTGATCCCCGGGCATCAGGCCGACAAGCGCATCCTCGTGTTGCGGCAGCCGGTGGGCGTGGTCGCTGCGATCACGCCGTGGAATTTTCCCGCTGCGATGATCACGCGCAAAGCCGCTCCCGCGCTCGCGTCCGGCTGCACGTTCCTCTGCAAGCCGGCGACGCAAACGCCCTATTCCGCTTTCGCGATGGCAGAGCTGGCCGCGCGAGCGGGCGTGCCAAAGGGCGTGCTGAACATTCTCACCGGCGGCTCCACGGAGATCGGCGGCGAGATGACGTCGAATCCGCTCGTCCGCAAGCTCACGTTCACGGGCTCCACCGAAGTCGGCAAGAAGCTCATGGCGCAGAGCGCCGGCACGCTGAAGAAACTGTCGATGGAGCTGGGCGGCAATGCGCCGTTCATCGTGTTCGACGATGCGGATCTCGACGCGGCAGTCGCCGGCGCCATCGCAAGCAAATATCGCAACACCGGTCAGACCTGCGTCTGCGCCAACCGCATCCTCGTGCAGGCCGGCGTGTATGACGCCTTCAGCCGCAAGCTGGTGGAGGCGGTTTCGAAGTTGCGTGTCGGCGACGGCCTGAAGGGTGTCACCGACCAGGGTCCGCTGATCGACAGCAAGGCGCTCGCAAAGGTCGAGGAGCACATCGAGGACGCGCTCTCCAAAGGCGCCAAGGTCGCCTTCGGTGGCAAGCGACATGCGCTCGGCGGGTCGTTTTTCGAACCGACGGTGCTGACTGGAGTCACCTCCAGCATGGCCGTGGCACGGGAGGAAACCTTCGGCCCGGTGGCGCCCCTGTTCCGCTTCGAAACCGAGGAAGAAGCCATCCGCATGGCCAACGACACGGAGTTTGGACTTGCCTCGTATTTCTATACCCGCGACCTGTCGCGCGCCTGGCGCGTCTCCGAAGCGCTGGAATATGGCATCGTCGGTCTCAATACCGGTTTGATCTCGACCGAGGTTGCGCCGTTCGGCGGCGTGAAGGAGTCGGGATTTGGACGGGAAGGCTCGAAATACGGCATTCTTGACTACACCGAGCTCAAATACGTCTGCACGGGAATCTGAGCCCCTTCTCTAATGCGATACATCAACTCACCCGAATATCGTCACGACGGCGCCGAGCGCATCGGCGTGCTGATCGTGAACTCGGGCACGCCGGCCTCGCCTGAGCCCAGCGACGTGCGGGACTTCCTGCGCGGCCTGCTCTCGGATCCGCGCGTCGTGGAGTTGCCGCGCCTGTTGTGGTGGCCGATTCTGAACGGCTTCATCCTGCCGTTCCGTCCGCGCCGCGTGGCGTTGAAATATCGCAAGATCTGGACGTCGCAAGGCTCGCCGCTGGTGGTGCATTCCAATCGCCTGCGCAGTGAGCTCGCGACCACGCTGGCCCAGCGCATCCTCGCGCCGCTCACTGTCGAGCTGGCGATGCTGTATTCGAAGCCGTCCGTCACCGAAGCGTTGCAGAAGCTGCGCGCGTCCGGGGCGCAACGCATTCTCGTCGTGCCGCACTTTCCGCAGTACTGCGGGGCGACCACCGGCGCGGTCTACGACCAGGTGAACGCCGAGCTGCGCCGCTGGCGCTGGCTGCCAGAGCTGCGTTTCATCGCCGAATATCACGATCACCCGGGTTACATCGACGCCCTGCGTGCGAGTGTGGTCCAGCAGTGGGAAGCCCAGGGCCGCACGAAACATCTCGTCGTTTCGTTCCACGGCGTGCCCGAGCAGTTGTTCCACAACGGCGATCCGTATTTCTACAAGTGCCGCCAGACCGCGCGGCTGCTGGCCGACGAGCTCATGCTTCGCGACGACGAGTGGACGGTGAGCTTCCACTCAAAGTTTGGGCCAGGCGCATGGCTGCGGCCCTACACGATCGATCTCATGTCCGTACTGCCGGCGCGGGGCGTGGACGAGGTCACCGTCGTGTGCCCCGGCTTCGCCGTGGACTGCCTCGAGACCGTCGAAGAGATCGAGATGGAAAATCGCGCGCAGTTCCTTGCTTCCGGCGGCAAGAAATTCACCTACGTGCCCGCGCTCAACGCGCGGCCCGAGCACAGCCGCTTCCTTGCGGATCTGATCGCGCAGCACTGCGAAGGCTGGACCGACGGGGCGCGCGTGCTGGCACAAGCCAACGCCGCTCGCGGCACGGCCTGAACGCCGGTCAATTGAGCCCCCTGTAGACGACGCGTGATCGGTCCCTTCCACGAGATCAGTCTCCAGACCACCGATATTCGCGAGTCGGTGGAATTCTACGAACGCCTCGGCTTCACGCAGGCCGTAACGAACGATTCGCGGACGCACCCCTATGGCGTGCTCACCGATGGTCGCATCTTTCTCGGCCTGCATCAGAAGCGCTTCGCAGCGCCCGCGCTCACGTTCGTGCACGAAGGCGTGGCAACGTTTGCGAACGAGCTCGAAGCGCGCGGCATCCAGCTGCACACGCGGCAGACGAGCGAGGACGCCTTCAACGAGATCGGCTTCCAGGATCCGCTGGGCCAGAGCATCAGCGTGCTCGAAGCACGCACCTATTCGCCCGTCACGCGCCGCGCCGAAGACACTTCGCTGTGCGGCTACTTCATCGAATTCAGCATGCCGGCAACGGACTTCGAAGCGGCGCGCGAGTTCTGGGAACCGCTGGGCTTCGTGGCGACGGAAGAACCGGACGCGCCGTACGCTCACCTGCCGCTGACCAGCGATCACCTCGACATCGCGTTCCATCGGCCGCGCACGCTCGATCGTCCGATGCTGGTTTTTCGCGATCCGGACATGCGGAGCCGCCTCGTCCGCATTCGCGAGCTCGGCGTCAAGGAAACGGGCGAGCTACCGCGCGGCCTGCCCGCCGCTGGGAACGCACTCATCGAGTCGCCCGAAGGCACGCCGCTGCTGCTGCTCGAAGGCGAAACTTAGCGTTCCGAAACGCTCGTCCCCTCGACGGCGCGCGCCGTCGCTTCGTCGCATCCCGCCCGGCGCAGATTGGGCGATTCCCGGATAATGCGCGGCTTCGTACGCCTCCCAGGGACAGCCCTCGGGGCGTCAACTCTTTCCCGGGGATGACATGCGCCAACTCAGTTTCCTGCTCGTCGCTGCCTTTTTGACTGCCAGCGCCGCATACGCGGACGAAGGCATGTGGACGTTCGATAACCCACCCACCCAGCGCATCGCGCAGAAGTACGGCGTGAACATCACGCCCGAGTGGCTGGATACGGTGCGGCTCGCGACCGTGCGACTGTCGAACTGCACAGCCTCGTTCGTCTCGCCGAATGGCCTGATCCTCACGAACTTCCATTGCTCCTGGGCCTGCCTCGGCGATCACTCGACCAAGGACAAGAGCCTCATGACGGACGGCTTCCTTGCCGACACGCGCGAAAAGGAAATCCGCTGCGAACAGCAGATCGCCGACGTGCTCGTGTCATACGAGAACATCACCGCAAAGGTCGCCGCTGCCACCAAAGGCCTCGACGACAAGGACGCGAACGATGTCCGCAAGAAAACCCTCACCCAGCTCGAGCAGGCCTGCGAGAAGGCGAGCAGCAAGGACAGGAAGACCGGCCCGCTCAAGTGCGAGTCGGTGAACCTCTACAACGGCGGGCAGTACTGGATCTACAAGTACAAGCGCTACGACGACGTGCGGCTCGTGTTCGCGCCGGAGTTCGGCATCGCGCAGTTCGGCGGCGATCCGGACAATTTCCAGTTTCCGCGCTGGTGCCTGGATATGTCGGTGCTGCGCGCATACGACTCTTCCGGCAAGCCGGCCGTCACGCCGCACTTCATGAAGATCGACTTCAAGGGACCGGCCGAGAACGATCCCGTATTCGTCTCCGGTCAGCCGGGCTCGACGGATCGACTGCTCACCGTCGCGCAGCTGAAGACACTGCGCGATGAAGACCTGCCGCGCGCACTGCTGCGCCGGTCAGAGCTGCGCGGCCGCTACATCCAGTTCGGCAAGCAGAGCGAGCAGAACGACCGCATCATCGAAGTGCCGCTCGTGAGCATCGAGAATTCGCTCAAGGTCCAGCGCAAGGAGCTCGACGCCCTCCATAACGACCAGCTGATCGTCAGCAAGGCGCGCGAAGAAATCGACATCCGCAAGCTCGTGAACAGCACACCGGATCTCGCAGCCACGATCGGCGATCCCTGGCAGGACATCGAGCGCGCCGAAGCGCTCGGCAGCGCCATCAGCCTGCCTTACACCTATCTCGAGGCGGGAGCCGGCTTCGACAGCAAGTTGTTCCGTTCGGCACGCACCATCCTGCGCGGTTCGGTCGAGCTGCCGAAAGAGAGCGACAAGCGCCTGCGCGAATATCGCGAAACGGCTTTGCCGCGCATCGAGCAGGGACTTGCGGCCAGCACGCCGGTTTATCCGGAGCTCGAGCAGCTCACGCTGTCGATGTCGCTGGAGCGCATGCGCGAATGGCTCGGGCCGGACGATCCGACCGTGCGCCAGCTGCTCGGCAAGGAGTCGCCGGACCAGCTCGCCAAGCGCCTCATCGCAGGCTCGAAGCTCGCCGATCCGAAGGTGCGCATGGAGCTGTGGAAAGGCGGCGCGAAGGCCGTCGATGCCGCCAACGATCCGATGATCGAGGTCGCAAGGCTCGTCGACGAGCGCGCACGGGCTCTTCGCAAGAACTACGAAGACAATGTCGAAGCGGTCACGCGGGTGGCTTCAGAGAAAGTGGCGAAGGCCCGGTTCGCAACGCTGGGCACGAGCGTGTATCCGGACGCCACGTTCACTCTGCGCCTGAGCTACGGTTCCGTGCAGGGCTGGATCGAGAACGGCAGGAAGGTCGAGCCGTTCACGCAGCTCGCGAGCGTCTTCGAGCGCGCCACCGGCCAGCCGCCCTTTCAAGTGCCAGCGAGCTGGATGAAGGTGAAGGATCAGCTCGACATGACGACGAAATTCGATCTCGCCACCAACAACGACATCATCGGCGGCAATTCCGGCAGCCCGCTCATCAACGCGAAGGGCCAGATCGTGGGGCTCGTGTTCGACGGCAACATCCACTCGATATCGGGTTCGTACTGGTTCGACGAGAAGATGAACCGCACGGTCGCCGTGCATCCGGCGATCATCCAGGAGGCGCTGGCAAAGGTGTACGGAGCGAAGAACCTGCTGGCGGAGCTGCAATAGCGCTCGAAGGAAAGCCCTGATCCGCTCGTTCCCCAAAAAAACGAAATACGGACCAGAGCTCCCGGTCAGGCGTCAGCGTCTATCAGGCCCGAAGTCGCGATCGGACAGCCGATCGCGACGCCCACCCGCACGCTCGAAGATGAACTCGGCGCGACAGCCGTCGTCCACCCATACGCCGCGATCGTCGTAGCCGAAGTTGCGGCCGATGTCGCAGTCCGCGCGGCTGATTTCCCGGACATCGGCGATGCGATAGCCACGCAGGTTCACGTCGCACTCGTTGCGACGACCGTCCTTCGATTCACAGCGCACACGCTGCTCACCACCAGAGTCGTTACCCGGCTCGCGATATCCCCATGCGCGCGGATGATCGCCGCCGCGGGACTTGTCGAACTTGAAGGTGGCGCGACAGCCGTCATCGACCCAGACGCCACGATCCGTGTAGCCCCAGTTGCGGCCGACTACGCATTCCGTGCGACTCGACTGATCGACGTCACGCACGGTGTAGCCGTGCAGGTCTGCGGGGCACTCCTTGCGATGACCATCGTTCGACGAACAGGCGACGGATTTTTCCGGCACCCATTCGTCGTCTGCGCTGGCAGTGCCAGACACGAACATGACGCCACAGGCCGATGCTGCAATGGCCAGGGCTACGCTTCGACGGATAGCAGTTTTCATGACGAAACCTCCGTGTCGAGATAACGCGGTCCTGCTCCTGTCAGTTCCGCAGCACCTCGCGAAGCGCGCCTGCCACGAGCCGCTGGAGCATGCGTTCTCCGAAAGTCTTCGGATCGTCGAGGCGCATGCGCTGCAGAGGCCTGTTCATATGTTCAGGCGGCTTGCCGCTGAACAGTGCAGAAGCCAGGGCGCCAATCTTTCCAGCGCGTGTCGAGGTGCGCGCTTGCAGTACTTTCAACGCACGCGCCAGGACGATCTCGTCTTCCGTGAGATCGGTGCCGAAAGGGTACTCGCTGAAAAAACCACCACTGCGATGCTTTGAGAACGACCGTTCGAGCGCCGCGGGCGTGTTGTTCCTGAATGAATCTGGGATGCGGTAGCCCTGCGGGATCTTGCGCGCTTCTTTTGCCTTCGCGAGCAGGCCATCCTGGAATCGCGAATCGGCCACGTTGAGCAGCGCCGCGATCACTTCCTGATCTGTACGCCCGCGCAGGTCGGCAATGCCGTACTCGGTGACCACGATATCCCGCAAATGACGCGGAATCGTCGTATGCGCGTAATTCCAGACGATGTTCGATGTGGTCTCGCCGCCGCTCGTGCGGGTCGAGCGCACACACAGAATCGATCGCGCGCCCGGTAGCGCGTGAGCCATCGAAACGAAGTTGTACTGGCCGCCCACACCGCTGACCACGCGACCATCGGCAAGGCCATCTGACACTGCCGCGCCGAGCAGCGTGATCATCATGGTGGTATTCACGAACCGAGCGTCGCGCCGCTGCAGGATGCGCAGCTCAGAGTCCGGACCGTACAGTTGATTCACGTACGCCACGCCGCGCATGCCCAGCTGCGACCGATCGCTTTCGGTGAGCTCGCGTAGCGCCGCGTAGAATCCGCGCGGACCGAGAAAGAAGCCGGCGTGCATCACCTGGCCGTTGGTCAGCTCGCGTCCCAGACATTCGGCGGCGATCTTCTGGCAGGCGGCGGCATTCGAAAGGTCCGCGGCGATCCACTCGCCTTCGGCCGCGCGCAGCCGTCCGCCCGAATATTCGACGTCCCGCTTGAACACACCGAAACGCTGCAGCTCCTTGAACTGCGATTCCGATAACAGCGGCCCGACGCCGACGGTGGAGAGCGCGGCGAGCACGCGCTCGTCGAGGCGATGACCGATCGCACCCGCGGCCAGCAGTTTCTCCAGCGGCAGCGAGTCGTAGACCCGGCGGCTGAGCACGCCAGCGCGATACAGGTCGAGCAGCTGATCGATGAACATCTCCGTGGAGGCGAACAGCCCCGCGGTGAATGCGCCCCGCCCACCTTGCGAATCGATCAATGCCGCGGCGTTCTCCGTGCCCAGCGAACGAAGCGCATCGGCGTACACAGCGCCTTGTTGATGTCGAAGCAGCAGCGCGTAGACGAGCGCGTCGCCGAGCTCACCGATGCCGACCTGCAAGGTGCCGCCGTCGCGGACCAGCGCGCTCGCGTGCAGGCCGATCGCATGATCGACCGAGCCGATCGGCGGGTTCGGCGGGCAGAACAGGTCGTAGTCATATCGCTCGTCGTCGACCAGCCAGTCGAAGCGGGCGGGATCGATCGTCGCGTGGCCCGTCATGAATGGCATCTGCCGATGCACCTGGCCGATTAGCACGCAGTCCTGCCCGCTGCCACGAGCCGCATCGACGAGCGGCAACAGGTCTCCCGTGACGTCTGCGTTCGAGCCGAAGCTGATTTCGGTTCGGCCTTCGAAGGTTCGCCTGGCCACGAGATGGGCGATGACATTCACACCCCGCGACATAACGTCTCGCAGTACGTGCGTGTAATTCGAGCTGAGGTAGTTCTGTTGAGCGTGCTCGGAGCCCAGATAGGCACCGGGCTCTAGAAAGAATTCCACGATCCGAATGTTCGGCGGCACGTCGCCACGGCGCATGGCGTGGGCGTACTCGAGCTCGACGTAATTGCCGAATACACGCTCGACGATGGGCCCGACGAGCCGCTTCTCGAGATCGGTGCGCGCGCTCGGCCTGCGCAGGGACAGAGCTGTGATGATCGTGAGATCGATGCCCGGATCGCGCGCGGCACGCCGGTAGAGCTCGTTCGCGATCGGATTGGGCTTGCCGATGCCCAGCGGCAGCGCCAGCACCACCCGCTTGCCCACTCGTCGCAGGACTGCCTCCACGCACTCGCCCACATCATCAACGATTTCCGTCATGCATCCCCGGCTTCGGCAAACGGCCGAGCTTCAGCTTATAAGGCTCATCTGGCAAGGCACAGAACTTGCGGCAGGCTCGTCGTCAACGACTGGATGAGGCAATCATGGGCGAGGTCATTCACGCCAATTTCGGCACGGAGCGCGAGTGGGAGCAGACCCACGAAAAGACCGTGGACGGGCTGCTCGCGATCGGATCCCTCTTCGGGGACGACGAAGCTTTGATGCGCGCGAAGGCCGAGTGCGTGTATCACATCCTGCGCGAGATCGTCGAAGACGTGCCGTCGGTGCAGATCACCACGCGCATGCCCGAGAATCTCACGGACGAGCAGATGACGATGCTCACGGAGTCGATCCGCCAGGCCGCACTGAAGGGCATCGAGGTCGCGATGACGCATTCAGTGCAGGTGCTGATGAGCTCGATCTACGATCTGTGCACGTCGAAGCTGAAAGTACGGCCGTCGTGAACCGGCTGCGGGCTGCCGTCCTGCTCAGGTAGCAGGCAGCAGCTTCAGGGAGAAGGTGACGAGCACGTCGTCCTTCACCCATTCCGTCGACTTCCAGTCGCCCTGTCCCACACCGTATTCGAGCCGCTTGATCGTGGCGCGGCCGGTCATGTAACCCACGGCCTTGCCCTTCTCGTCCTTGGTCTGGAACGTGATCGGGAGTTTCAGGTCCTTCGTCACGTTGCGGATCGTGAGCTTGCCCTGCGCTTCGTAACGTCCCGCGCCCGCCAGCGTGATCTTCGTGGCCACGAAGCGCGCCTTCGGGAATTTCGCCACGTCGAACAGGTCCGCGCTCTTCAGCGTGTCGTCCCGTTCCTTGTCACCGGTGTCGAGCGAGGCGACGTCGACTGTCGTATCGATCTTGCTCGCCGCGAGATTGTCGGCGGCGAACGCGACGTCCACGGTGTACTTGCCGAAGCGGCCATTGTTGTTGGCCCCGGCCTGCTCGAACGAGAAGCGCAGCATGCTTCCGGCAGGGTCGAGCGTGTATTTCACCGGACCGGCCGGCGCGGCAGCGAGTGCGTTGGTGCCGGCCATGGCGGTCAGCGCCAGGGTAGCCAGGGTGGCCATGGCGACGGCGGCGCGCTTGGCGCTCACGCGCATTCCGACGGGCATCGATCCGATCATTGCAGACCCCCTTGATGTGACTGTTAGCGTTTGATTTCAGGTTTTCGTGAAGGGCAGCATCCGGCGCAGGACGGTGTCCTTCAGCACGAAATGATGTTTGAGCGCGGCGCCGACATGGAGCACGGCAATCGCGACGAGCAGCCATGACATCCAGTAGTGGAAAGCCATCAGCGTGTCGTAGAGCGGACGGTTCGGCGCAACCAGATCCGGCAGCTGCGTCAGGCCGAACCAGCTCACCGGGAAGCTGCGCGCAGAGGACGCGATCCATCCCGTGAGGGGCATCGCGAACAGCAGGAAATACAGCCCGTAGTGCGTGACGTGCGCGGCGATGCGCTCCCACGGTTTCAGGGTATCGGGCAGCAGCGGCGCCGGATTCGCGAGCCGCCAGATCAGGCGGATGACCGCAAGCCCGAGGATGGTGATTCCCCAGGACTTGTGTGGAACGACGGTCTTCAGCTTCGCCAGGCCCGTGGCCCAGTGCGTCTCATAGCCCAGCACGAACTGGACGATGATGAGCACCACGATGACCCAGTGAAGCAACTGCGCGACGGAGCCCCAGCGGGCGAGTGTGTTTCGAATGGGCATCTGGGTAAGCTTGCCTGGATGAGCGCAGCTTACCGAAATCAGGTTGTCGCGGCCCTACTGGTTGCGGGCCTGCTCGCGGGGTGCGCATCGCGCCCGCCTCGCGAACCCGCTCCGACTGCCCCGGCTTCGACGCCCGCGCCCGCCGATATCACGGCCGCCCGTCAGGGGCGTGCTCTCAAGGTCATCCCTGAAGAGTCGCTGCTGACCGTGCTGGTCTTTCGCGGTGGGCCGCTCGGCAAGGCGGGCCACAATCACGTGATTGCTTCACACGAGATGAACGGATTCGCCTGGGTGCCGGAGGATATATCCCTCGCATCCTTCGAAGTGCACGTGCCGGTGGGGTCGTTCACGATCGATGAGCCTGCCTTGCGTGCCCAGGAAGGCCCGGACTTCTCGGCGGACGTGCCCGACTCCGCACGTGAAGGCACGAAGAAAAACATGCTCAGCGAACCGATGCTGGATGGGCAGCGGTTTCCGGAAATGGTGCTGCGGTCGACGCACCTCGAGCCTGTGGCCGGCGGCGTCGTGGCGCAGGTGGATGTCACCGTGCGCGGGCAGGCGCGGCCGGTGACCGTGCCGCTTCGCTACGAGATGAAAGGCGACGCCCTTCTGGTGAAGGGCGAGCTGTCCCTGAAGCAGACCGACCTCGGGCTGACCCCGTTCAGCCTGCTCGGCGGCGCTTTGCGCGTGGAGGACGAGATGCGCGTGAAGGTTTCTTTGGTGGCGCGCGGCGGGGAGTAGCCGCCTTTTTCGCAGGCTTCGTGGTTTTCGTCTTCCGCGGCCTGGAGCCCTGGGTCGCCCCACGACTCAGAGCGCGCTTCGCCGCAGGTTTCTGCTTCTTTTTTGCTGCAGCTTTCAGCCGCCCGGCGTTTGAGGGCTTCTTCCGCTTCGAAGCCTTGGATTTTGATCGGGTCCTGGTGCTGGAAGCACGCTTCGACGCTGCTGCGGGCTTCTTCCGACTCGAGCCTGCAGGCTTTGCGGGAATCCCGCGTAGCTGATCCAGGATCCCTGGATTCTCCAGCGTCGACACATCCTGCGTAATCTCATCCCCGCGGGCGACCGTCCTCAACAGTCGCCGCATGATCTTCCCCGACCGCGTCTTGGGCAGGTTGTCCGCAAACCGGATGTCGTCTGGGCGCGCGATAGCTCCAAGCTCCTGCGTCACCCACTTGCGCAGCTCGTCTACGAGCTTCGACACGTCGCCCGTCGGCCTTTCCCCGCGGCACACGACGAACGCAAATACCGACTCGCCCTTCACATCGTGCGGCCGCCCGACCACCGCGGCTTCCGCCACGCGCGGATGGGACACCAGCGCCGACTCGATCTCCATCGTGCCGAGGCGGTGACCGGCGACGTTCAGCACGTCGTCGATACGACCCATGATCCAGAAGTAGCCGTCCTTGTCGCGATGGGCGCTGTCGCCTGCCACATAGAAACGGTTCTGGAATTTTTCCCAGTACGTGCTGACGTACCGGTCGTTGTCGCCCCAGATCGTCCGGAGCATCGCGGGCCAGGGCTTGCGGATGACCAGGTAACCGCCGGCATTCACCCCTTTCACGCTGTTACCGCTGTCGTCGACGATGTCCGCTTCGATGCCGGGCAGCGGCTTGGTGCATGAGCCTGGCTTCGTCGCCGTGGCACTCGGCACCGGGGAAATCATGATGGAGCCGGTTTCGGTCTGCCACCACGTGTCGACGATGGGACAACGGTCGCCGCCGATTACCCGTTGGTACCACATCCAGGCTTCGGGATTGATGGGCTCGCCCACGCTGCCCAACAGGCGCAGCTTCGAAAGATCGTACTTCTGCGGAATCGCGTCCCCGAGCTTCATCAGCGCGCGGATCGCCGTCGGCGCGGTGTAGAAGATAGTCACGCCGTGGTCCTGGCAGATCTTCCAGAACCGCCCGCCGTCCGGGACCGTCGGTGCACCCTCGTACAACACCACGGTGGCGCCGTTCGCGATGGGACCATATGCCACATAGCTGTGACCGGTGACCCAGCCCACATCGGCCGTACACCAGTAGACGTCGTCAGCCTTCAGGTCGAAAACCCATCTACTGGTGGTCTTCACGCCCAGCAGATAACCCGCGCTGGAGTGCTGGATCCCCTTGGGTTTGCCGGTGGAACCGGACGTATAGAGCAGAAACAGCGGATGCTCGGCGTCGACCCAGACCGGGTCGCATACGGGCGACTGACCTTCGACCGCCTCGTCCCACCACACATCGCGCCCCGGCTGCATGGAAACCGGTTCGCCGGTGCGCTTGTAAACGATCACCTGCTCGATGCTTCGACATCCGGCTGCCAGCGCCTTGTCGGCAGCCGCCTTCAACTCGATCGTGTGCCCGCCGCGGCGGCCGCCGTCTGCGGTGATGAGCACACGCGCTCCAGCGTCTTCTATGCGGTCTTTCAAAGACGGTGCCGAGAACCCGCCGAACACCACCGAATGAATCGCACCGATGCGCGCACAGGCGTGCATGGCTATGACGATCTCAGGGATGAGCGGCATGTAGATGACGACACGATCCCCCAGCTTCACGCCCCGTGCCTTGAGCGCATTTGCGAAGCGACAGACCTCTGCATGCAGCTCCCGATAACTCAGGCGCCGTGTATCGCCGGCCTCGCCTTCGAAGATGAGCGCGGTCTTGTGGCCGCGCTCGGCGAGATGCACGTCGAGGCAGTTCCAGGAGACGTTCAGCTTGCCGTCGGTGAACCACCGGTAGTTGGGGGCTTTCGTCTCGTCCAGCGTGACCGTGAAAGGCGTTTGCCAGTACAGCTCTTTCCGGGCGAGGTCCGCCCAGAAAGCGGTGGGGTCTTTCGCAGCCTGCGCATGCAGCGCTTCGAGGCCTGCCGGAGTGAGCTGCGCGCGGGATGCGAAATCCGACGGTGGCGCGAAGCTACGCTCTTCAAGCAGGACGGACTGGATGTTCGACTCAGCCATGCAACCCCCGGGACCCGGTTTTCAGCGCGGCGTGAGCATACAGACCGCGCCGGGCGGCGCCAAACCAGTGCCGACTCCAGCAATGGTTGGTCGGCATCCGGGCCTTGGCGCATCCCCTTGCATGGCGTAGAACGCTGACGCACCGGGGTTCACTTTCGATCGTGCGACCAAATATCCAAGAGACAGCTCCCGCGCTCTGGCTGAGGCCATCCGCGTGGCTGACGCTGTGCCTGCCGTACCTGCCGCTGCTGCTTTCCGGCTGCGGCTCGCACGAGACGCCGAGAACGGCACTCGCCGAGCGCTGCCAGCCGACCAGCGTTGCGCAACCGGCATCCGTGAGCTTCGAGGCCCCACGGGCAGCGATTCTTCGCGTGCGCATCGAACCACGCGGAATCTCACTGCAGGCTTCCATTGGCGCCGAGCGCGCGCGTTCCCAGGTAGATCGGTTCGGCGTGATCACTTTCGTGAAGGCGACGCGTGCCGGCGAGTCCATCACCGTGAACGCGGAATCGCGGGACTCACCAGACATCGTCGGCACCACCTGCGTGTCGATCGATGAGTTGCCAGCCTCCGACAAAGCCCGCATTCGCGCGGAGCGAGCGTTCGCAGCTGCCGGCGAACATCTACAAGCCGGCGATCCAAAGCGGTCGTTCGACGACTATCTCGATGCGGCTCGCGAGTTCGACTCGTTCGATCCGCTGCGTGCTGCCGAGGCGCGGCACGCGATGGCAGAGATCGCATACGGAAAAATCGGCCGTGAGGACGACGCCTATTGGCTCGCTCGCATGGCGCTCAGCGACTTCGGCTCACACATCAGTGCCGGGCTGCGAAGCGCGCTCTACAGTCTGCAAGCGCGCACGCTGCTGGAATCAGACATCTACGACGCAGACACACGACCCGCTCGGGTGTTTGCGCTGCTGAGCTCCGCCGAACAACTCGCGCAGCAGGATCCGTTCGGTGCCCGCGAGCTGCCCCGACTCGACATCCTCCGCGGCTTCATGGAATACCGTGGCGGAGACAGCGCAAAGGCAAACGAGTACTTCTCGAAAGCCGCGTCTCAATGTGAGGCGCTGCGAGATTGGGAGTGCTACGCGCGTGCACTTCAGAACAGCGCCACTCTGGCCGAAGAAGCCCGTGACTTTACGGTTGCATTGAAAGCGTACGCCGATGCGCTCCGTGTACTGCCACCGCACCTCGACCCAGAGCTCACTGCCAGCATCTGGGGAAACCAAGGCCGACTGCAGGGCACGGCTGGGCTCTTTCAGCAGAGCGAGCAGTCGAATCGGGTTTCGATCCGCCTGCACGCAGAGATCGATGACTGCGAAGGCGCGCGGGTCGGCATGGCACGCCTCGGTGGTTTGCTCGTGCAGGTAGGCAGCATCGCCGAAGGGCTGGACCATCTGTCGCGCGCCGCCTCGCTCAGCTGCACCGATCTGCTTCCGATCGCAAAGTTGGATACAGCGCCTGCCGTAACGGTCGGTGATATCTGTGCGAACACACCATCGCCCGATTCGCTTGGTCCGTCAGGGAAACTCGCAGTGTTCAGCGCGCTGCTGGGTCTTCGCGACGCGCTTCAACTCGAGAGTCGCCCGGCGGAAGCGCGACGTTGCCTTGCAGCCGCGCACAACTACGCGAGCACTCCTCGCACGCGCCTGCGGCTTGCCAACGCCGAAGGCAATGCATTGCTGGAAGACCACAACGCCGAAGGCGCAAGCGCGAAGTTCGAGCGCGGACTCGCTCTCGCGGACAAAGAAGGCATCCCACAGAGTCACGAGAACCGATCGCTCGCATATCTCGGACTCGCGCGCGCTGCGCTGATGGAAAACCAGTTGGCCGTCGCACGTGGCTACGCCAGCCGATCGCTCGTGCTCGGCAGCGCCCGAGCGGACGTGAACCAGATCGTCGAGTCGCTGCAACTGATGGCGCGGAGCTACAGCACGACCCCGGGCAGCGAGCAGGCCATCGCGATCCTGCATACCGCTGCCGATCTGGTCGATCAGGTGCCCATCGACAACCTCGATGCTGAAAAGCGTGCCACCTGGCTGGCCACGCAGCACGCAGTGTTCGCCGAGCTCACAGCGCTGTTTGCTGCTGGCGCCAAGGACGAAGACGCGCGTCTGTGGCAAGCCTTCGACGCTTCCGAGCGCGGTCGAGCCAAGAGTTTGCGTTATGCCGCGAACCTCACGACCGATAGCGATGGCGACGTGCCTGGCGAACCATCCTCCGCTCGCTACCAGGAGCTCATGCTGCGAATCTCTGCCCTCGCACGCCCGGTTCAAGCCGGCGAAGCGCCACAGCTCTCCATGGCCGAGCTGGAGGACATGGCGCATGGGAACGAACAGCCGGCCGGCGACTCGTCACGCATCGAGCTTCAGCGCCGGCTTGCGACACTCGATGCGACCGCAATCGAATACGCGACGGCGCGTGACGAGATGTACGCATTCGTCATCGACAGCGCGCACATTCACGTCGCTCATCTCGGCAGTCGCGCGAAGATTGCCTCCGCTGCTTCTGCGCTGTACGAGCGCGCGCGCAATCCGGAAGCCGCCGATGCGGACGTGCAACGAGCTGCTGCGAAACTCGCCGAGCTGGTCTTGTGGCCGATCACCTCAGAGATCACTCGCCGTCGCGTCATTCTGATTCCCGACGACGCCCTGCATACAGTTCCCTTTGCGCTGCTGCCGTGGTCTGCGGAAAAAGATTCGCCGCCGCTCATTGAACGAGCAGAGCTATCCGTCATGCCGTCCACGCTGTTCGTCATGCATCCTCGTGCATCGTCGACAGTGCACGCGACCGCGCCTCGCTTCGAGCTCATCGGCGACCCGGTGTTTCGCGCATCTGACTGGCAGCGTGACTGCGCCGGTGACGGCGACACCGCTGCGAGTACTACTACGCCCGCTGCACGTCGCTCTCTGCCAAGACTTCCGGGCAGCAGAAAAGAAGTTCTCGCAATCGCGGATCTCGCACATCGCGTTTCACCTACCGCTCACGTGAACACACGACTCGGCTGCGAGGCCACGCCGACAGCGCTGCGTGCAGCGGCGGCGACGAGTCCCGAATTACTCCACATTGCTACGCACGGTTACGTCGATGCGTATCGACCGAGACTTTCGGCCCTCGCACTGACGCAGGATTCTGCTGCGAACGGCGGCGCGTCCAGTGTGGGTCTGCTGGACATCCTCAACATGCGAGTCACGTCGCGGCTCGTCGTGCTCAGCGCGTGCGATACATCCCGTGGCCGGCTGCTGCCCGGTGAGGGTGTACTTGGACCGGCTCAGGCATTTCTGCAGGCCGGCGCCGCATCGGTGATCGCCAGTTATTGGCGAATACCCGACGAGCGCACGGCGCCTTTCATGGAAGCGTTTTACAGATATCTGCTTGTTGATCGTCTCAGTGCCGCGGCCGCCTTGAGGCGCACGCAGCTCGACTATGCGAGGGACCGCGCGGCGCACGACTGGGCAGCATTCACTCTGTACGGCTGGCCAGACACGGCACTATGACTTCCGGCGCCGCCTGCGAGCGGCGCTGAGATAAGCGGAGACCTTCGCGCAGTGATTGGGGCGATCCATCTCGATCACCCACTGCCGAGGAAACTCCCATGTCCCGCGCGTTTCGACTGTTCCTGTTTTCCACCGCCCTCAGCCTTGCCGCCGCCGTGCAGACCAAACCGGTACAGGCACAGGAAGCCATTCCCGACTATTTCTTCAAAGCCTGGACCGTCAATCGGGATTGCACGGAAGCGCATGCCGGGGGCCTCGGCCACACGATCCCCGGCCTCCAATTCAAGCCAACCCGTAATGCGAACGGCACGTTTTCTCTGCAGGCGGTGAACACAGCCGCTGGCCGGTGGGCGCGCGGTTGGCAGAACGTGAAGCTCGAATATCGTGCAGGCACGCGAATGGCCTCGATTCCTGCTGATATGGAGTGCGTGCCGGGACAGGAAGAGTCATCTCCGTTCCTCGCGCAGTCCGGCTACGCTTCGAGCTCGGAGCCCTACTACGGCTACGAGCACTGGTATGGACTGGTAACGGTGCACGGAGCCAAGCATCACCTGCTGATTTTCCCGCGCGATGGCGCCGACGCCTCGGTCGTGCTGATCGATGTGGACGCCTCGAGCAACCTGCAGCTCGATCACAACGGAACGATCATCGTCGAGAACTAAACCGGCTCTACAATGGCGAATGGACTGCACGTTCATTCGCCTGACCCTCGTCGCAGGCCTGCTGCTCGCGACGAGCGGGGCACAGTGCCAAACGGTCGATACGCGTGGCGAGTTTGCATGTCGTGCACTCGCCTGCTCGACGCTCGTGCCGGCGAAGCACGTCGATGACGACACGAGCAACGACTGCGGCTACCGCAATGGAAATGCCTGGTGGCTGGATTATGTTGCGGGCTCGCTCGCGTGGAACGCTTCACCCGCAGACAGCTCGTCACACAGGCGTATCACAGTTGCACTTTTCGATGATGGCGCTCAAACGAGCCACGTCGAACTGCGTAATCAACTGTGGACCAATGAGCTCGAAGCGAACGGCAAGCCCGGCGTCGATGACGACGGGAATGGGTATGTCGACGATATCCACGGCTGGGATTTCGTAGACAACGACGCAGATATTTCTCCGCAGGGAGAATGCGTGGGACGTGCGAGCCACGGCACGTTCATGGCGAGCCTGATCGCGGCCGAGCGCAATAACGGTGCTGGCATCCTGGCCGCGGGTTCGGACGGCGCACGCGTCATGGTTCTGCGAATCGTCGGCTGCGGCGGCGGATCGAAAGATCAAGCCAATCCGCAGCGAATCACGCGCGCGCTCGACTACGCGACCCGCATGGGCGCTAAAGTGCTGAGCTTCAGCGCGCATTGGCTGCAAACAACGCCCGAGCTCGACGCCGCGTTCAAACGAGTGGCCGACGACCCACCGACAACCGGCGATGACCGGACGGCCATAGTTGTGGCAAGCGTTCCCAATAAGGGCGAGTTGCTGGCGGGATATCCAGCCGCGTATCGATTCCAGCGAATCGTGCGAGCGGTGCCTATTGGCAACGACGACATAATCTCACCGGGTACGAGCCCCGCTCCGCCCGGGCTCAACCTCGGCTCACCGAGCGCCTGCGTGCTCGGCGCGACGGCGGGACCTGTCGGTTACCGCATCGAGCACGGAAGCTCAAATTCGGCCGCAATACTATCCGGGCTTCTCGCAGGGGTATGGTCCAGCTCACCCTATGCTAGATTCTCGACAGACGAGTTTCTGGCGAAGGTCGTTCGGGATCGGATGTCTCGATCGACGCGCCGCTCGCAGCCGGACCTGAAAGGTGACTACCCCTCCGGGGTTCCTTTAGCCGACGCGTGTATGCTCGCAACGAAGCGAAGAAGCGCAAACGTGTGCCTCGACGAGCCAGGACAGCAACGGGGGCCGTCCCAATGACCTATTCCGAGTCCCTGCGGGGACCATCAAACGACGCCTCCGAACCGGGCGATACATCCCTCGTAGCAGCCATCGCAGGCGGTGGTGAGTTGCAGGATGAAATCTACCTGAGATATCGGCGCCCCTTGATGCAGGTATTCCTCCAGAGGCGCATCGACAGGGATGCGGCTCAGGACCTCCTGCAGCGAACTTTTCTGCAGGCGATCAAGAAGATCCGTGCGGAGGGTTTGGACGATCCGAGCAACCTTGGCGGGTATCTGTACCGAACGGCTTGCAAGCTCGCGACTGCGTACTGGCGAGGGGAGCTTTCCCGGCGCCACGACAGTGACGGTGAGCTGCTGTCGAATCTGCAGGACGACTCGCTGTCGCTCGAGGACACACTCGACCACGATCTTCAGGCGAAATGCGTGCGCGAGCTCATGGCAAAGCTGCCAGTGGCGCGCGATCGTGAAGTGCTCGAGCGGTTCTATCTGCGCGAGGAACCGCGTGTGGCGATTCGCGAATCGATGAGGTTGACGGAGTTGCAGTTCAACCAGGTGCTCTGGCGCGCGCGCCAGCGCTTCGCTGAAATTTTGCGCAAGCAGGGATTTGCCGGGAGCGGCTCGTTTGACGCCGCTCGCTCGATGGACGGGTAACCACACATATGGACCACATGCATTTCAAGGCGAACCAGACCGCCGCCGCTTACGTTGCGCAGGAGCTCGATGAGCACTCGCAGGAAGCGTTCGAGATTCACATGATGGGCTGCAGCGAATGCGTCAACGACGTTGAGGCATGGCGGGTCATCAAGGCGCACATGCCGGACGCTGTCGTCGTCGAGACCGCGCGCCAGTTCAAGAAGAACTGGTGGGGTGGCTGGGGCATGGCTGCTTCATTCGTCGGTGCGATGGCGGTCGCCGGCGCGGGTGGCTGGTTCGCAAATTCGATGCAGCGACCGAGTCTCGACACGAGCGAGACGTCGGTATTCGACCTGCAGCCTGTTACACGGTCTGAGGAATGCACGAAGCTGGCACTGGCAGCGAATACGCGCGCTGTCGTGCTGCGTGTTACGAAAGTGGATTCGCAGCGAAAGCTGTTTGCGACCGATGCATCGGGGAAAGAGCTTCCCGCCAGTTTTTATTCGGCCCGTGAGCAGCGGGACGGAAGCTGGGTGATGCGGTTCGACGCCGATGGGTTGCAGAAGGGATCGGCGCAGATCGTTGCGCGAGGCGGGGACTCCGAAGAAGAGTCGCTGGGTTGTGTGGCCGGGGCCGTGTCACCGCCGCCGCCGGGCTGAGCGAGCCGAACGATCTATCTAGCGTTTAAACGCATATTAACTGGCGATCCAGCAGTTAATATGCCAGTATTTCGCATCTTATGGATGTGGAAATACATCTCGACGGCGCCTGGCACCCCTGCGCGCGCGTGGAACTGGTCGCTGCAGCGGCGGCGTCCCGACGCGCAGCAGTGCGTCTTCAA
>Ga0247774_1000138_pt1 | contig 34291 bp, 25 predicted proteins | sample UWRJL001104B6_FD_179933 | JGI IMG/M metagenome (GOLD analysis project Ga0247774, IMG submission 179933) | Plant litter microbial communities from Arlington Agricultural Research Station in Wisconsin, United States - UWRJ-L001-104B-6 | ecosystem: Environmental > Terrestrial > Plant litter >...
AACCAAACCTTCAGCGGATTTTGGCTTCTGCGCTAAGCTTACCGAGACGAAGTCGAAGCGAGCCACCATGGTGGGAACTCCATACTGGATGGCTCCCGAAGTGGTTAAGCAGAAGGAGTATGGTCCCAAGGTGGATATCTGGTCACTCGGCATCATGGCTATCGAGATGATCGAGTCCGAGCCACCGTACCTGAACGAGGAACCGCTCAAGGCTCTGTATCTTATCGCCACCAACGGAACGCCGAGACTCAAGAAGCCAGAGAAGCTGAGTAAGGAGCTGAAGGCGTTCCTCTCTGTGTGTCTTTGCGTCGACGTTAAGAGCCGAGCATCTGCAGAGGAACTTCTCCGGCATGACTTCCTGAAGCACGGGTGCCCGCTGGGCAGTCTCGCCGAGCTCCTTGCGTTTAAGAAGCACTCCAAGTAGTCTTGGACGCGAAGAGAGGGCAGTAAAGGGGCTGGTTTATGCACTCATTTTCGTTGCGACTGGATATGGCGTTCAGGTTGGAGGCACGGAGATCCTGTCAACCCGCACTGGGCTTCGTCTGCCAGATAGGGGTATGCACTTAGGGGCATAAGGTAAGGATGATGCATACACATTGGAACAGTAGGCATGAGGGACGGAAGGGAGAAGGAGACGGGGAAGGGAGGGGAGGTGACGAACGGAGAGAGAGATGACCAAGAAAGGCGAGAATGCATCTCGTCATATCAATACCCCGCACGCGCATGGCTGAGGTGGCGAGACGGAAACGGGACAAGATGACGACAATACTTACATATTGCGCTGTGTCCCGCCGCCGCATATGGGATGGAGCCCGAATCAATGGATATTGAGATTTGATGATGAAAGTGGATCTTCACACGCTACCACTGAGGACAAAAACGGGGAGAAGGGGTGTTGGGTGTCTGGGGGGGGGGTGCATGGGTTTGAGGAGGAAGTGCACTTCCGAAACGTAACCAGGGAGGCAAATGCTTCAAATGATGACTTGGCGTATTTCAGTTCAAGCTTTGGGTCTTCTCTCTCATGGTAAATAAATAAGAAGTATGGAAATGAGGTCTTATTTCTGCTCAAACTTTAGTTGCTGGTCATCCACATTCTATGCGACTTGCGTTGCACGTCTACCGGACATATAGCTCTAATGCAACTACCTTCTCTAGCTCATGACCTTGACCGATGTGGGCACAGGCTATGGTTTCCAAAGCAAGTCGCCCCCCAGGCTATGACACTGCTCGCAGATGTCGAAATCCCCATGGTTGCAAACAGAGCAAACATACCTCCTTCCGAGAGCGGGAATTCTCAGCGTACAAACATCGCACAATATCCATGTCGGCTCCTTGGTAGCCCTCGGGATGTAGGCATCGTCGGGCGCAAGGATGACGGCAACTCGGCTCAGTTCGGCTCTTCGTCTCAGCTCGCGCTCAATCTCCGCATTCCCACTCGCCTTCGCCCACCAAAATAGATTGCAGCCAAACTTCTCCGCCATGGCCACGTCCAAGTCCGGGTGGAGGTTGACGAACAGGCGTACAAGCTCCGCGAACCGGTTCGCAACGGCTATCATGAGCGGACACATGCCGTAGTGGTCTCTTGGTTGCGTCTTCGCGCCTCTGCTGATGAGAAGTCGCACAACGCCGACGTGGTTGCCCCGGGTCGCGTAGGCAAGCGCGGTTCGGCCCATGTTGTCCCTTGACTCGATGTCGGCGCCCTGGTCAAGAAGAAGCCAAACCTTGTCTGCGGCTCCCGCTTCAGACACGATGGTGAGGACGGACCTGCCGTAGACGTCCTTGGCTTCCAGGCTGCCCTGGGTGGCACCATTTTCAAGGAGTACCATCACTGCATCCCTGTGCCAGCGACATATAGCCATGGAAAGCGGTGTATTCCCACGGGCGTCTCTGGCGTTAACATCGGCCCCTTTGTTCAGGAGCAAACCTGATTGTTGTATCCCTGCCCCAGAATGCCGCGTGAGCAAGAGGTGTCCATCCAATCGCGTCCGCCATGTGAGAGCTTCCTCTATTGAGAAGTAGGCAAACGACACCATCATTTCCCCTCTCTACCGCCCAGATAAGAGGCGTGCAACCAATGCCATCCTGGGAATATTTCGAGCAAATACTCCACAAGGGATTCTGCCCCAAACAGGATACTAAATGCAGCGGCGTGAACTTTGTCCAGAGTCTCTTCTCACTGCTAATTTAAGCATCATCTAGCCCCTCCAAGTGCAGGAGCACTAGAGTTGAAGCCTCAACATGACGGGTTTTCCGCAAGAAGCTTAGGACAGCAGGGGATGGAGATTTTGCTTTCCGCGTATGATAGCACCAATTCAAGGCTGAATACGTATACAGTGGCGGGAGATCAAGCAAACTGACCGTATCACAGTCATCAAACCTGTCAAACGAAAGAAGGGTAACGCATGTGGTCGCCATGTCTTCCTTCCTCCGCGTTCGAGAACCACCTCGATCTGTTCTTCTCAAGGTACCCCTGAGTGGTGAAGTGAACTGGCCGCACGATACCAATTTCCTCATCGATGGTAACGAGCCCGGCACAAACGGCAACAACATCTTCGATCCGAACGACATCGCTTTCATCGCTACATCTGCTGTGTCCACATCATGATCGAAATCCTGGTCATACGTACATTCCGTCGACCACGTCTGATATTGTAGTCTTGATCTCGTCCTTCAGCTCTTGTACCGGTGGCGACGAATGCCTTATACGATCGTCCATATATCTCTCTACATCTTTGCGGTGGGCGCGAAGTTCCAAGGAAATCTTCCCTCCAAATTTTCCTGTGATTTCAGGCAGGGACCTCGATGTGAAGAAGAGACTAACTCCGTGCCTCTTTTGCAGCTGAAAGCACTCTTCGACCAGGCAGTTACAACAGATATCCGATAGCTCATCAAGAGCGTCCACCACAAGATAAGAGTTAGTAAATTCTGAAAGAGACTATGCAATGGCCATCAGCAAGTCGACGGGTGACGGGCGCGTTCGTTTTGGCGTGTGTAATTTGTACAGCTCTGCCAAGAATTTAGGCAGCGAGATTTGCTGCTCGCAGAGCTGTTTAAGAATGTTAGAAAGTAGTCCTCGATGTGCTGCTCACCTTTCCGTCGATAGCTACATTGGAAAGTTCAACTTACTGTTGGTCCCCGTGTAAAGCCAGCATAAATAGCTCCTTCGCGTCGTCTAACGCCTTTCAATGAAGCCTTTACCTTCCTATCAAGTCTTGGCCCCAGGACCCGCCTCGAAAACCCAGTTTCCATGCTCGACTTTACAATCTTCAACGCCTCTTCGCACTTCTCGATGGCCGGCTGGACGTGTTCGAGGCTCTGACTCTGCCGCGTCTCGTCCTCCGAATTGACATCAAGGAACGCCGAGAGGCACTCATAGCGCTGTGGAATTCATAAAGTGTTAGTGACAGAGACTTCAACTCGGCCGAGCTGAATTCAGACGGCCCAATGCCAGGACATCGTTTGACTAGTTTGATGCACGCGCCAGAGAGCTGAACGATGCCGGCGACACTGGATGCGATGGTGAGAGGATCCATTGCTCCATTTTCTTTAGACATTCTGAAGTAATCATCGCTTCTGCTAAGAGGAAAGGGCGATTTCAAGGTAAATACTGTTTAGAAGGGAAGGGAAACTACGAAAGACTTGGTACGGTTCCTAACAGTTAATTGCATTGGTAGCGATATAATAGATTCGCAGTTCTAGGTAGTGGTGGGAAGACGGTGCACCTCGGCCCCCAGTAGCAGCGCCGAGTTGCTGTGACGTGAGATATTTGTTCGCACTTGGCCGGGTCTGTCCTTGAGCCTGTGAAGCCACACAAGGAAACCAACAAATTAGTCACTACTCCACTCGTATGTGAGCTATCGTGGGATATTGGCGCAAAAGCCGTCGTATTTGCTATAGGAACATGAATATTCAAGGTTGAAATTTCGGCTTGACCCAAGCTGGACCTCAACGAGGCTCTACTGCGGGCGGAGAGCCGCCCAGTCGTGACGCACGGACCATACTTACACTACCTGGAGGACCTAGCCTTGACTAAACCTTGACGTCGTGAGAGCTTCCAACTTCACCAGCACCAAATCAGGCATCGACCTCCCAGCAAGCTCCTCGACCACACAGGCGTCCCGCCAAGGCTTGGACGACAGCAATTTAAAAAGCATGGAAATGAATACATGACCACCTAACATGGCCTTTAACGCTTCGGACGGCTTCGTCGCCGCCAATGGGACGGCGGAGCTCGAGGCGTTGCCCATCTTTGTTGTCGAGCGTGTCCAACTTCAGTTCTCCGTCGCCGCGGATTTTGTCGCAGCCCAAGTCGCGAATAATGTACTCGTCATTGCTCTGGCTAGCGGTCAGATCTTGCGGATAGACTTGAACCGGCCAGAGGATATTGACGGTCGGCTCCCCAGAGCTCCGTTGCCTAGTCGGCCGTTACTGACGAAGCGAATACAGACATCGAGCTCCCAAAGCGCCCGACCGAAGTGGGCGTCATTCGTCACATGTTCCTCGACCCAACGGCGTCCCATCTTATTATATCGACCGCGTCGGGCGAGAACTACTACCTGCATACGCTCTCCAAGCATCCCCGCCCGCTCGGAAGACTCAAAGGTGTCTCGATCCAGAGCGTCGCCTGGAATCCGTCATTGCCCACGTCCTCGACAAGAGAAATACTTCTTGGGGCATCAGATGGAAATATTTACGAGGCGTATATCGAAACAGCACATGAATTTCTTCGAAAGGAAGTGAAACACATGAAATCTCTCCATAAACTTCCAGATGGAGCCATCACCGGACTCTGGGTGGATGACTTAGGTGGGAGCTCGTCCATGCGTCGCGTGATGGTAGCAACAGCAACTAGGCTGCTGCATTACGTGGGAAAGGTGGGAAGGTCTCACGATAGTAGCGGGTCCATCTACACAAAGCTATTTGAAACCGAACAGCCGGAAGTATACGAGCTTCCTCGACCTGCATCAGCAGCAACGTCGATGCTAGTGGTTTCGCCAGATGCTCCGCGGGCGGAGCCGCATAAAGATGAGTCTCACGAGAGAGCCTTTGCGTGGTTATCCTCCCACGGCGTTTTCCATGGCAATCTTCTCTCGTCGCCGGCAGGCCCTGAATTAGGCACCAAAGTGCTCTCCGAATCGAAAATGCTCAACAGGGCCCAGCTGGCCTCCTCCGATACTTCTGGGAGGCGGAAAACAACAGCCGAGCCCATTGAAGCTATCGCCCTGACACAATGGCATATTGTGTCCTTGGTCGGGAATCGAGTTGTGGCGGCGAATCGTCTCACAGGATCCGTTGTGTACGACCAGGTTATCCTCGACCAGGGGCAGAGAGCGGTCGGATTCTCGGTGGACATGCAAAAGAATACGTTCTGGCTGTTCACCACGGAGGAGATTTTTGAGATTGTCGTCCGGAATGAGGATCGCAACGTATGGCAAATCATGTTGCAGATGCAGCAGTTCGACGCTGCCCAAGAGTATGCCCGGACTCAGACGCAGAGGGAAACAGTAGCGCGGTACCATGGAGACTACCTCATGGGCAAGGCAAACTTTGTTGAAGCTGCGGCGGTCTATGGCCAAAGCAACAAGCCTTTCGAGGAGGTTGCTCTCAGCCTGATTGACAACGACCAGTCCGACGCACTCCGCAAGTACCTCTTATCCAAGCTGTCGTTAGCCAAGAGAACGGCTGCAATGCAGCGGACAATGATGGCGACTTGGCTGGTGGAAGTCTTCATGGCGAAGCTCAACTCGCTGGACGACACAATCATGACGCAGGCAGAATTAACCGACAACCTCAACGCGTCACAATCTCGAGACCTGCTCCGGTCCGTCAACGAGGAGTATAAAGCCTTTATCAACAGGTACAAAGATGACCTTGATAAGAGGACGACGTATGATGTCATCAGCAGCCATGGACGTGAAGGGGAGCTTCTCTACTTTGCAAGCGCCGTAGACGACTATAACTACGTCCTCTCCTACTGGGTTCAACGGGAGCGCTGGGCTGACGTGCTCGACGTGTTGAAGAAGCAGACGGATCCCGACGTCTTCTATCGCTACAGCACCGTTCTCATGACGCACGTTGCAACGGAGTTGGTGGAAATATTGATGCGACACGCCGAACTCAAGCCACGGCGTCTCATCCCAGCCCTACTCGAGTATAACCGGACATTTGACGGTCCAATACAGCAGAATCAAGCCCTCAGGTATCTTCAATATGTCGTTAATCAGCTGCATTCCCAAGATTCGGCCATCCACAATACGCTTATCTCCATTTTCGCTTCTCATCCCACCCAGAACGAGACTGGACTCATGTCCTACCTGGAGGCTCACGGAGACGAGCCCAGGTTCGATCCAGACTTTGCCCTCCGTCTCTGCATCGAACACCACCGTACGCTCTCTTGCGTCCACATCTACACAAACATGGGCCAATACGTCCAAGCCGTCGATCTGGCCCTGTCCCACAACGAAATAGAGCTTGCGGCCGTCATTGCTGACCGGCCCATGGACAACCCCCCGCTTCGGAAAAAACTCTGGCTGGCCGTCGCCCGCAAGGTGATTTCGCGTTCTAACGGCATCAAGACGGCAATAGACTTTCTCAAGCGCTGTGACCTGTTGAAGATTGAAGATCTGATTCCCTTCTTCCCCGATTTTGTTGTCATCGACGACTTTAAGGAGGAGATCTGTTCAGCGCTGGAAGACTACAGTCGGAGCATCGACACGCTGAAAAAGGAGATGGACGAGAGTTCGCAGACGGCTGCGAACATCAAGATGGACATCGCGGCTCTAGACAACCGCTACGCCATTGTCGAGCCTGGAGAGAAGTGCTATGTTTGCAGTCTGCCGCTCCTGAGCAAGCAATTCTTTGTGTTTCCTTGTCAGCATTCCTTCCACTCGGAGTGTTTGGGCAAGAAAGTGATGGAGCAGGCTGGCGTGGCCAAGAACTCGAGGATCAAGGAGTTGCAGGTACAGATCAGCCGGGGTTTGGTGAATGGGGTCAAGCGGGAGGCCATGATTGCGGAATTGGATGCCCTCGTAGCATCGGCATGGTAAGTCGTTGGCAGCTCCTCGTCCCTGGTCTGGTACGCTAACAGCGGGCAGTATTCTTTGCAGCGACTTTGCGATCAAGCGGATAGACGAGCCCTTTGTCACAAAGGACGATGACATCGGCGAATGGGATCTCTAAAGACGAGGACTAAGCGTATGTAATTATGTATAACGTCAAGTAGCCAATTGTACATGTAATGCATGACTTGTCCAAAATACCCAAACGCCGCAGAATCGTTTGCCATGACTACCCATCACTTGTCCAACCCAAGCCCTCTAGGTATCACAGGCGACCCAACCCCACTCATCACAAAATCTTTCTCTGCCTGCTGTGCTTGGGCGGCCAAGTGAGTATGCTATTAGTATCGGCAGTCGGTTACGCCAAGGGTTGATCGCGTAATCATCAGAATCGAGACGATAACTCCGTACAAGCCCAAGACCTCGGCAAAAATGAGAATGAGGACCATGCCGACATAAAGTCGAGGCTGCTGCGTGCTGGCGCGAACTGCAGATTTGGAGGTTAGTCATGTGTAAGGGTCTTCAAAGGGGTGGCGAATTCTAGACTTCACCAAAGGAAGACGGAACTAGAACCTTACCTCCCGCATCTCCTACAATCCCAATAGCAAATCCCGCCGCCAGCCCGCAAAGTCCAACGGCCAGGCCGGCGCCGAGCTGGAGGAACCCCGTGTGAAGGGCCATCTTCTCCTTCAGGTTGCCCGAGATGATGACGCTCGCGACTAGCCCGTAGATGGACAGGATCTGGGCCATGATGGCGCACAGCGTGTTCTGCATCAGCCGGTCCGGGCGGATGATGCCAGCGGAGAAGATGGCGCCGGCCGACTTGGCGGTGCCGTACGAGGCGCCGAAGACGGTGAAAATGATGGCGGCCGCGCAGCCGAGGGCGCCGAAGAAGGACTGTTGCCGCCACACAAAAGATTAGATGGGGAGGTTGTACTCGTATCTACCGAGTTTAAGACTGGACCAGAGAGCTTACGGCGTAGACGGGGCTGGCAACCACAGCTCTTTGTTAGTGGTCGCTCCATTCCAGAGTCCGAGGAGGTACTCAGTACTCACCAACGCTCCGGGTTGTAAAGATCGTCCATCTTGGACAAGGATATTCACGATAAATTATGCTTCTAGAACAGCGGTTGAAGCAGCGAAAACAGATGTCAATTGAGCAACAAGGCTGATATCGACGAGGCCGAGCGGCTTGCTACTTAAAGGACTTGAGCTGAGGAAGGGCCCACGTCATCAGGCGCCTCTCAAAAGCTCGAAAGGACAAATAAGACAGCCCAGCAGAGATTTAGCTCTCGTACTACGACGGCGGAACCTCCTTCTCCTCCTCTATTGTTAACGTGCGAAGGTACCATCGTCTGTCTACTTTTTACCCTTAACTTCGGCGAGCAACCACGGACACACGTGCAGACAGGCAGCAGGATAATCTTGACCATGATTGGCTGTTCGGAGCCTATAATTAACAAGGGCGCTGTGACAGGTCACGCCTTTAAGTCACGTGATTCTACGTAACTTACCGCAGGGGTTAGGCTTCGTTATGTCAGCAAGATCTTGAAACCGCCGAGAGGCGCCAGTGCAGCGTATTGATAAGTGTGTTCCCAAGTTCAGGCCTCACAATTGTTTCATGTCACCTGGGGACGATCTCGTTGGCTGGCATGTCAATGATCAGGGCTCCAGATTGGCAGAGATGCACGGCGCAGGAGATCTCAACCCTTTCGATCGGGCTAACGAGATTTGATGGACTAGAAAGTCAATTCAGCCTCTTTCCTTTGTTTCTTTCGTTTGGTTCTCTGGTTTTCAAGTCTGGGCTGCTAAACCCGGGAGGTAATCCACCATCACGTTATTATGGGTCGGCTTTGAAAGGGCATACATCTCTACTACGATGCCATGTACGTACGAAATAACTTGTAATACTAGTGGAAGTGGCTCTTTCGAATCGAAACGCCCTCGCGTTTGACAGCCCCGGCAAGCTTGAGAGGCACTCTGAAATCCTCGAGCCAACCTGGTCAAGCTCGCGACAAAGTGGCAAGTCGTCGTCACGAGCCGGGTCCGACGGATATCCAGGCGCCCTCCACAGCCGGCATCTCGGCCCCCCGGCCTGGTTCAAATATTGACACTGCAACTGCGAGCAAAGAGTAGTGCCGCATTGCCACAGTGCCCATGAGCGACTCCACAAGAAGAGCCATAAAATCCGGGTTTGCACCTCATCAATGACCCCCAGCAAATGACAGGGTGCGTAGAATCTGTGAATGCTGTGAGGGATACTCGCGAAGTCTGGCAACGGCATCACAACCAAAGGTGGGCAGCACAAGCGTGCTACATGGATCAGTCAAACAAAACACCGCCACATCTGCATTCCTCGTCGCATGCAGATCTCGAAAGCAGATGCTACATAAGGCACGAACGTTGGCCGGTGAGTGCTCAAGGGTTGAAGTCTCTGTCTCTGCGAACACACCCGCCAAGCTTCCGTGGAAGATTGTCTCACAGTGAGTATGAATATTTCAACCAAAAATTTCGGGTAAAGAGGGGGAAAATGCCACGCTTGGTCCAGTTCGAAGATCCCTGGAGATTCGCGTGGCTTTTGGTAGGTAATGGTTTGGGACCTGTCTGATGATCGTCAATGCCGTGTCAGAGGTGCACCACAGCCCCACCTGCAGACGTTTCAAGGCAGGGGACTTCGACGCTCTTTGGCTCTTCCCTGCGAGGAGGACTTGGAGGAACGGACTTCATCGCTACAGGAACCTTACATTCCGAGCAACTATTCGTGCGCCGCGATAAATAGGCCTCCCAACGCGACCGTTTTGTGTCTCTAAATGGAGATGCGATCAACAAACCTGAGCTCATTGACCAGCGTCGGTCTTGCCAGCGACCAGCAAAAAGGATTTGGGAGCGATTGGAATGTGAGGGGCAGCCGCAGGATCGAGACTCCAGGTCCAATCGATTCGCTACGGGGGCGGCTCTTTCTTGTGGCGGGACCTGACGCCAACCACTAAAACTGGGCTACTGCAGGCTGTTGCAGCGGATCCCCTACGTAATCGCCGGAATGGTTCTGAACCGCCCGGTCGGAAATGACCACGACCAGGCACGAGAACCTTCGCTTCAAGAGACGTTGTCGTTTGCTTTGCCATGAAGAGAAATCCCTACGAGTTTAACCTGTCCATCCGATGATAATCAGAGCAAATTCCGCATGGTATTGCTTCATTGCTTTGGTCTCTCTATGCTTTGTTAACCGTCTCGATTATTTGACGCATTCATAGACCTGGATAGCAAAGGGTTGGCTTTCCTGTACCACTGCAGAGCCACAAGTTGGCAGTTTCTTCCGGTTTCTGGTTGTTTAAGTGTGCTCATGCAAGAGCCTGCTGCTCTCCAGGGTTCGAGGGTCTGGGGATGCGCCTGCCTGTAACGCCGAGCAACTCGCTGCCGACCCTTAGCTACCAATCCCTGTTTCTCTTTCTCCCTTCACTCCTGCACCCCTTGGCAGCATTTGCAGGCTGAGCCCCTGCCCGGCGTCTTGCAGTCAAACGTCAAGCCCCGAATTGGGGCCTGTGCTTGGGCCGGGTTGCTGCCCCACTGAATAAAACATCCGAGATCGCCAGATGCGCCGACTACGATCTCCTCTCTGTTCTCGTTCAAGTTTCTTTCCGAAGAGGAAAAGGGTACGCTCCAATTGTTGACGTGTTCAGCAATCTTTCTATTTTCTTTCCTTTTCTTTCCCTTTTCTTTCCCTTTTCCTATTTCACGATACCATTTTTAGTAACCTGTTTCTGTTCTATTTCTTCTTTTCTCATGCCTTTCGAGTCTTAGTCCTTCGGAGCTTCGACGGGCAATTTACATCTTCAGACTTCCGGGAGGTCTTGATATTTTTGCTAGCTTTTCTTCAGCGATAGCGCTGCTCAGTACTCTCACATAAAAGCTTTTATCGGCTGCCAGTTGCCGATTTAGCGGATACCATTACGAATCCCAACTCCGGCATCCGAGTCGGCCGAGATCCACGACGAATCCCCGGAAGAGACGGTGCATTTGGAGGGGGCTTGCGTAGCGTGCTGGAGGCTTGGGCCTGCACGTGTTGCATTTGCCACGGCATTGATTCCTCATCTCACTCCGGGCTTGTGGAAAGGTCGGAGATCGGAATTTATGAAAGGCAGTAGTCACCCAGGGATATTCGGAAAGGTGTCCACGTAAGGTGGATCCTTTCGGGTCTTGCAAGGCCTTCACAACAGGTTTTTGTGTTTTGTGGTGGCCAAAGCCAACCACCGCCAAGATCAATTACATCAGCCTCCCCGAGCAAGCCAGGCGGGGCTCGACAAATATTGGTATTGAAATACCTCAACCACCTCCGCCTTTCAGTCGCAGGCTTGTCCACATGTTCCGACAATAACACAAGGGAGGTTTCTTTTTTATCAATTCCTTAGAGGTAGCGAACCTTTCTCTAGACGGCGTCTACTACTCTTCGTCGGCAGAGGACCTGGACCTCTGCGAGGGAATATAATTGGTGGCGGGGCCTTCGACTTACACGGCTCATCAACGACGACTGCGCGGGAAGCTCAACAGACCAAAAATGAAGCCTATAACGATATTGGCTCTCGCCTCGCTCCTAGTAGGCTCATCAGCCGCGACAGCATTACCACGGAGACAGGATGGCGCACCGAGAGTTGTCAAGTTAGATTTAAACAGGAGAGCAAATGCGAACCCGGTAGAAAACCACAGGTTACGGAGGAGGCAATCCACAATCGACGCCACGCTTGATAATCTGGTTTGAGCTACCCGCCCACAGACAAAGTCGGGATGGAGTTGAAACTAACGTCTTCCAGGAAACCCTCTATTTTGTCAACGCCTCGCTGGGAACGCCGCCCCAAAACGTTCGGTTGCATCTCGACACAGGCAGCAGCGACCTCTGGGTCAATACGGGCGACTCACGCCTCTGCCGCTCGCCCCAGGGCCCCTGCGAAGTGTCGGGCACCTACTCGGCCAACGACTCGTCGACGTACAACTATGTCGGGAGCTACTTCAACATTAGCTATGTCGACGGCTCCGGAGCCAGCGGCGACTACGTGACTGACACTTTCGGCATCGGCGACGGCACGGTGACGGACTTTCAGTTTGGCGTCGGCTATGTCAGCTCGTCGGTTCAGGGCATCTTGGGTGTGGGGTATCCCATAAACGAAGTACAAGTCGGGCGCGCGAGGATGGAACCCTACGACAATCTCCCGGCAAAGATGGCAAGCGAGGGCTTGATTCAATCGAATGCATTTAGTCTATACCTGAATGACCTCGACTCCAACACCGGGTCAATTCTCTTTGGGGGCATCGACACGGAACAGTTTGAGGGAGATTTGCACACACTACCCATCCAGTCCGAAGCTGGCACGTACGCAGAGTTTCTGATTACTTTGACGGGCATCGAGCTCAACGGCAAGTCCGTCGGGGATCCCATGGCCCTCGCCGTGTTGCTGGATAGTGGTTCCTCGCTCACCTACCTGCCCAACAACCTCGTGACGGAAATCTACGACCGCGTCGGCGCCTCGTTCCAGCCCGAAGAGGAGATTGCGTTTGTCGACTGTGCCCTGCGGAACGACGCGACCACGATGCGGTTTGCCTTCTCCGAACCCGCCGCCGTGGAGGTCCCCCTTGACGAGCTCGTCATAGATTTGGTGGGCATTACCGGAAGGCCTATGAGTTTCAGTGATGGCACGCCCGCTTGTTTGTTTGGGATCGCCCCGGCGGGGGATGGGACCAATGTGCTGGGTGACACGTTCTTGCGGTCTGCGTACGTTGTTTATGATCTTCAGAAAAACGAGATCAGCGTTGCGCAGACAAGCTTCAACGCTACAGGATCCAACGTTTTGGAGATCTCGTCGGCGGATATCCCGGGAGCCAAGCGCGTCAACAATCCCGTCAGGGCTACTGAGGGGCTCTTCCAGGGGGGACAGGACAGTGGTGCGCTCTTGAGGCTACCGCAAGGGGCTGCTGGGTTGGCGTTGACAGTGGTGGTAGCTTGCATAACGGGGTTGATCACGCTGTGGGTGTAGACAACCGCTTGCCCTACACGAAGGGAGGAGGAGACGAGGCATGATCTCACTGCACATATTTTCATATGAACCATTTTGACGGCATCGCGACGGCGTTTGAGGGGGAACTGCTTCCCTCTTTTTTTCCTTCTTTTTTTTACCTTAACCTACAAAATTTTGAACCGTTTGGCAACAACTTGTGCATAAGTCGGGGTGAATAGAAGCCGAGGGAGCTTGATCTGGGCGACAGCATTCAGGGCATCATCCTAGAGATTAGGACTTGTTGTAAGAAAACCGACATTTACATACATCAGCAAGGAAAGGGAACATCCCCCCTTCCTCTATTTGCGTGGAGAAGACAGGAAAGAGTATTCATGTCAAGCATGTCTAGAAGTAGCTTAGAGGCAGCAAAGCAGCCCGGCCAGAAGAATTGGGATTAACAAAATACATAAACATGTCTTCAAATCTTTTTCAGTTCCCTTAGTTGGATAGGAGGGGGGATAGGGGACTTTATTTTGCGGAACTAGTCTGACTGGTGAGTCTGGCGTGTGCACTTAGGCTCTCGGCCCTTTCTAACGTAGCAAGAACAAAGGAAAGTGTGATTGGGTTTGAAAAGGAGCGTGCGCTTGGTTGTAAAAGCAAAAACATGGTACGTTGTTCCTCTCTACCCCTTTGCTAGAATATGGGATGTAAAGGGATGTCGAGCCACCGCCGACGATACGGGAAGGCAGCGCTTCATAGCTAGGCTGAAGGGGGAGGGGGGGGTCAAGTGTTGCTTGGGGGATATTGGGGTTTTGACCGAGGGTTTCGATCTAGAGAACTTGCGCAAAGGGTGACAGTAGCATCGAGGGAATGGGTATGTATCCGTCCCGGTTATCCACCAGAAAGGCGACTAACAACCCCAGGGGAGCAATATCTCAAAACGATACCGTCCGCCTCCTCTACCTAGGTAAGTATAGCAGCGCCCAAGGTCAAGATAACCGGCCCAACCGATATTTTCTCCCGACGTCGTTCTTCTTTCTTTGCTCGTTCTTCGTTCTTGGATGCTGTCAAGATCTCCACTGGTACTCCATGCCATCGTCTTCGTCTTCCTCATCATCATCTGCAGGGATAAACTTCCGCATCACACCATCCACATACCATTGCGGCATGCCCCACACATTGACAGCTTCGTCGATGCCGGCATTCATGCGTCCAATGTACTCGTCCTTCGGCGGCCCTTCCGTCATGTTGTTGTGGTCAACATACACCAGCGCCATATTGACTTGGATCCGTACAGGCTGCTCCGCATGTTGGCCCTGCCCTTGCTGTGTTTGCTGCGGCGAGGAAGACGGCACCATTTCAATCTCAACCTTCTCCTTTTGATACGCCCATGGCACACCCTCGAACCCATCCAAGCTGGCCTCATCTTGCGGGGGGAGGAGATACAGCAAGCCGTACACGCCTGTCGTCACCTTTTGGATCTCCATCTCATCCTCGCCATCTTCGTCCTTGTCTTCCTTCCCTTTCCCTTTGCCCGATGAGCCTTCCCCGCTAGCCATCTCAACATCGGTGTCACCAGGCCCATCTGTACCCTTGCCCTTGACAGGCGACCCGGCATCATCATCTTGGACGATGTTGGCATAACCCCTCTCGTTTATGATCCACCGCCAGCCGGGGAGATAACCGAGACCGACAGGCACGGAGCTTGGACATCGGCGAAGCATCTGGTCGGTCGACAGGTTACTTCCGAAGGCAAAGTAGAGGACTTCATGCCGGTCGCCGGGAGTAATCGTCGCTGTCGACGACTGCGACATGTCCGATGACTGCGACATGGCGTCCTCTTCCTGCAGCGTAGGGAGCCTGTCGGAGAAAGGGAGCCGGAGGTATGAAGAAGACGAAGTAGGGTTTATTTGAGCCACCGTTGCGGTTGTGAATTGCAGTGTCGGGAGTGTCACGGTGGCGGAATGTGGGCTCGAGTTTGTTGCTGCCAGGACTCGAGTCGTTCTTAGTCGATCGGTATTTCTAGTTTCGGCGTTGTGGAAGAGAACGAGATGGTTGGGTGGCTCTTCGAGTGACAAGCAAGCGTGCCCAAAGGGGCAGCAGGCTCAGTTTACAAGAGTATGTTGAATAAAGATAGTAGATGAAAATAGACGAATGAGAGGTGGTAGTGATTCTGCTCGATGTATGTATGGGGAGCAGAAGGGGAAATAGGTGAAATTGGGTGACCAACCGAATCAAAGGAAGTTGGTTAAAAGGTCTGAACCACATACAGAGTCTCTTCCCACATACAACCTTTGCTTCGATTCATATCCACTCAGCCTATCTGGCCGGTCCAATGGCCAAACCTGTCAGTATCTTATTCTGTTTCCTTGTCGGTTTCTAGACCTGAAGTGAAAAATGGTCTGAATGAAGGATAGACGAAGATATTGATCTACAAAACAAACCCAGAATAATAAGAAGAGCAGTAATTGAGGGGAAATAAAGGAATAGGAAAGAACAATGGCCTTTTTCCTCGTGATCTCTTGCATGGTCTCTCTAAGGGCCGCTGGCTTTGTAAATGTATAAAAAGCCACCACCATAGTGGCCTCCCTCCAACATGTCACAGGGCACCTTCTTTCCGACCTCCGACCTCCAGGCTCCAAACTTGGCTGCCTCATCAAGGTAGGAAGCGTGTGGGCAGCAGCGGCGGCGGCACCAGCCTTCAAATTAGAGCACCGCCCGCTATTCATTCTTTCCGAATTCACATTCCTGCGGACATTGAGAGTAGTCATACCCGGCTGCGGTTGCTAGATTTGATAAAAAACATCGTGTTAGTAGTAGCTAGCCACTCTGAAGAATCCTTAGCGCCAGCGGCTGGCGGGTCTATTACGGCCCAGTATCGATATGGAGCGGGGCAGACAAGGGCACATTCTCTGTCGATGGCCTCAACCGCCATGCATTGTTTGAGTAACATGTTCAGAAGAAGAGAGAGAAAACGGATCCGTGAGGCAGCCGGCAGCAAATTCTGTCAAGGATTTCAGTGTTAAAGCGGTAAATTGGGGTCTGAATCTTGCAACAATGAAATGTCCACGCCGCTCCCAAGATCGAGGTGGGGGCTGTGCCCTGGTCCATTACAGTGGCGGGCTGAGGCTGCGCCAGGCCCTCTGTTTAGAAATGGGCCGTCGGCCCTTCTCGATGTCGTCCAACAACAACTCGCAGACTCGACGGCCGACCTTGCAAGGCTATGGAAGTCTTCTGCGAGGAATGTCGAATGTGCCACAGGCGTAGGGACAAGCCGCCAACCACCGCCATCCTTCTTTTACGCCTTGTGATTTCCAACAAGTTATCAGGCAAGGCTATCTTTCTAGGTGAGGCTAAAATTCGCCACCGTCAATGTGGGGCACCTTGCTAGCTTCTAGCTGAGAGACTGAAGGATGCTGATGCCTAAGCTGGCCGGATGCACACTACTTCTCTAACCACAACGGCACAGATTACCCCGGTCAGGTGTATTGCCGAATGGCGACTGATACCATGTGGTGTTATAGACATCTTTCCATATTTTGTATGGTCCCATTATTGGGTTACTATCTAGTGTATCGTAAAATTTACCCTGTCCCGCTTTCATCATGATCCTTGTGCTCGCTCGCTCAGTGCAAAATATGGAATTGAGAGAAAGCAAAAATAAAAGACAGACCAGAACCCTCATACCCTTCCAACCAGCCGATGCCATGAGCCGAGCCGCTCTCTTTCTTCTTTTCGCCATACCAGAATGAAGCCGAGGAGCCAACAGTCCGCTCAGGCTCTCGGGGACCCTCCAGACGAGGGCAGAGAAGTCGAGCAAGGCAAGTAGCTAACGGGCACAATTTCTGGATATCTGAAGTGGGGAGATGGGTCGCGTGCCTTTGTCCCCAGCCAAACACCACCAAATCCCCTCCGAAATAGAACAATGACGGCCGTTACTTCGTGGAACATAGGGCTGTCCCTCAAGGGTGGATGTAACTCGCGGCAACAATGCCTCAAGTTGCTGGGTTCAAGAAGGGACTGAGCATAAGCTCGTCGGCCCCCGGCCGCTTCTCGTGATCGATTTCAAAGGTCTTCGCGAGGAATTCCTTGGCATCCTCGGTCGCGTGGTCTGGTATTGTGGGGGCGGCCTTTGCTCCGCCAATCTTGAAGATGGCCTGAAGCTGGGTGCAGTCGGGGAACGGGTGAGTGCCCGTCATCATCTCAATAACCAGGCAACCAAGGGACCAGATATCGGCCTTTTTGGTGTGAGACGTCTGCTTGACCACCTCGGGCGCCATCCAGAAGACGGAACCTTGCAGGGACGGGCGGTTCTTGTTGTTGTTAGCTCCACCCAGGATGTTGGATGCCTCAAGCTTCTTAGAGATGCCGAAATCCGATATCTTGATGGTGCCCTTGTTGTCTACGAGGATGTTGGCTCCCTTGATATCTCGGTGGATGATATCCCGGCCGTGCAGGTACGAAAGGCCAGTCAGAATCTGCCTGACGAAGCTCCTCACCAGAGGCTCGGGCAGTGCGCCGTATGAGTTCAGCATCGTCTGAACGGAGCCGCCTGGGACGTATTCGAGGAAAATATTAAGGTAATCGCTGGACGAGCCGCATCCGAGGTATTGGACTATGTTGGGGTGCTTCAGGTCCCTCAGGAGAGCGATTTCGCGCTTGAGGGCTTCAATCATACTCTTCTTCCGGTTGTCGTTCTGGGTATTGGCACCTGGGGCTGGCGTCTCGACTTGCTTGACGGCCAGAAGCTCTCCTGTGATGGCATGCAGAGCGAGATAGACGCTGCCAAAGGAACCTTGGCCTATGAGGGCGCCCTTCATCCACATGTTGTCATCCCACGACTCACCCGCAAGGAAGGTTTGCAGGTCTTCGTCGGCATCTTCGCCATCCTCGTTCAGAGCCTCCTTGATATCTTGGAACGACCCGGAACCTGTCGAGTCACCCGTGCCGTCCATGTAGGCCCGCTGCATGATGGTGTTGCCCGCGGGGTCGGTGATGCTAACGCTGGCACTCTCGGAGCTGCTGTCTGCAAACGACGTAAACGACTTGCGACTCGAATCGATTGGCGATTCCTCTTGCAGTGTGTCGAGCATGGACGAGGCCACCGAATCACGGAAGCCATGCTGCAGCCGGCTAAGGGCATTCTGGGGCCTCGGTTTTGCTTGGTTGGTGGCGTTCAACCACGAGTCGGCAATGGTAGGAATGGGAGGAGCGTCCTGAATGCTAGACGTGAAGCTGATGTTGCTCGCTACACTCAGGCGGTGGTTGACTCTGCTGAGACGAGTCGATCTCCGAAGAGACATGCGAGCTGTGCGGTCAATCTCCTCTCGTGGGTGGTCAGGGAAGTATGAAGTGAGATCAGACGTGATGAGTTCGCTAGGAGGTCGAAGTCCACCAAACTGCCTAAGCATGCCCTTCCTCCTGACGGGAACTGGTGCATCTGAATGATCCGAACTCGTATCGACGGCGTAGCGTGCACGCTGTAGCCCGCCGTTCCACTCCTCGCCTAGCAGACGTTGAATCTTGTTTATGCTCTTGGGATTCTCCGACAATTGCATCATCCGGGCGTGTTTCTGTTGTGTCTCCTCCATGGCAATTGCTGCTGCTCGCTCGAGCTCAGCCTGGCCAGGCTCGCCCGAGGGGACTCGTCGTAGGATCAACCGGTTTCTCTCGGGGCGGGACTGGTTTTTGATTATCTGCCAAAGTTCAGTATCGCCCAGGCGGCGGCATTGGTTCGGGTCGGGCTCGAGGCCAGACAGGACCCAGAAGCAGTAGTTGCGCTCATGATCTTCCCGCAGGGCGAATTTCCGTAGTGTCACTCGCATCACCTCTTCGCATGTGCTGCAATCGGCAATCTTGACCACCTTTGTGACGCCGTGTGTGGAAATTACGCGGATGACATCCTGACCCTGTGGTAACGCAGCCATCAGTGAACCATCCATACTGGAATTGCTCCTGGTATGGGTAGTTACCAGACGAGCTGACTGCGGCCCATCGGGAGAAGAACCAGGAAGTCTTGAAGATGATGCACCACCTACTCCGTAACCCTGCTGTGCTCTCAAGCGCGGCTGCATCGATCGAAGGTCGCCCGTCGGAAGCGGTGAGCTCGGTCGCGAGGAGGACTTCGCGGCCGCCTCCAGTGCGGCTGACATGTTGTCGTACTGTCGAGAGTAGCGTTTGTTCGAAGCGCCCATTCCGCGTCCGCCGGGCCTCGGGGAGCCGCTCGACGATGGCGTGTATTGATCGAGTCCGGCGAACGAGTCCTGTAAGAACCAGTCAGGAATCTAGAGCATTTGGTGAGCACACGCAAGCAACAAGACCTACCCTCGTGCGCTTCTTCTGATTGGCGTAGGCCCTCGTCCGGAGCTTCTTGATGCCAAGAAACAATCGGACTCGGTCGCCGACCTTCTCGATTCCCATCTCCTTGAGAACTTCCTTGTCCATCTCGAGCAGGTTCTCGCCATTGATGTGGTTTTTCCGGAATAGCCGTTCGTACTCTCCACACTTGACGCTCCTGAGATACTCGCACACCTTGTCTTCATCCCAGTTCTTAACCGAATCCGGACCGTCTCCTTCGGAAAATTCAGACTCGGTCGGGCTCGCAAAGGACTGGCTGCCAGCAGGAGCAGCGGGGGCTCTCCTCGTGGGAGGCATTGTGGCCGACTGGATGCTGGGCGCCATGGATGCCGCGCCTGAACCGAGCGACGCGGCGAAAGCTGCTTTTGGGGCGAGCATGGCCATTTTTCAAAAGCGCGCAAGAATGTGAATCGACCAGCGTTCAACCGAAAAATGCACTAGAACGGGAAGAAAAAAAAGAGCGTGTTCGGTGTCGTCGCCTCTATTTCGGATGCGTGTTTCGTGCCTTTCGAAGGTGACTTGTGAGACAATGACTGCCGCACGAGTCGACGGACAGAGCACAACCGGCGCTGGGGGCTCTTCGCAAATTTAGTCTTCCGCGAGTTCGGTGTGACTGGTGGCTTGTCCCTAAGCAAGGCCAGCCCACTGGAAACCAGTAGCACCTGCTGGTTTGCGATGATGGGCGTGCCCGTGATGATGTTGTTGATGACTTGACGCTGTAGATGGTTAGGAACGGAAAAGAAGTGGACATGCAGGCTGAATAGGGATTTTGAGGGAAAGGGAGCACGGAGCGCGGAACGTTGCAAGAGCGCGGCGACAATGGAGGGTCCCAGTGTCTCAGCAGGTGCAACCAAGGGGGATACTGCACTAGCTCGCAGCAGCAGGTGTGTGCCAATCTGGATGAATTGACCCGCGCTGGGCTGGCTCCACGGCGCCCACGTCGCCGCCGTTTCTGATTCTCATGGGCTTGGGAACACCGTGATTGGACGCTGCGACACCCTCGGCAGCCTCTGGTAATCCGCTCCTGAGTACGTACCTTTGTGCCGCCGTGTCTAGCGACAGGCGTTGAAGCTTCCTATCCAGTGTTAGGTCCACCATCAGTCGCCCCGAATGCGCCTCGTGGAGCTGGAAATTCAAGACGAGTCTGTCTGAGGGCTCCACGACGCAACGACTGGGGTTGATTTGCGGCGCCGGTGCGTCAAAGGCGTCCAGGCGTTTGTTCCTTCTTCTGGTTGTCTGTTTGTGAAACAAGGGCCAAATCGTTTTCGTTTTCGTCCTTGCCGTGCAATATATCGTCTTGGCCGTCAGCCGTCCAAGGGTTTGCTCGTTGACTTGCTAGCCGACGGTGAGATCTAAAATTGCGATGCAGTCAAACGGATGCAATTTGACGGGAGCGTAGGCTCGCTCATCTATCTGTAAGGCAGGAACTCGGACAGGCGGGGCGGTGCAGGCCTTCGATTTTGCATTCCCATTCCTCAGTTCATGCCTGGACTTTTCATGCACACCAGTCTCAAAGCCGCTGATGATGCACCAAGCGCCTTGACCATGGCGAATTCAGAAAAACCACGGATACTACTACCTCTCAACCTCTGTCTGGCGTGGTAAAAGCACGGATAACGGCGACCGAGCACCAGCGCCGTGGGCGATTTGTAAAAGGGGCATGGCCTGTCACAGAGGTAAACGACATCGAAATTTTGTCAGACTCTTCTGTTTTCCAATCCTTCTAGAGTCCTCTGAGCTTCTTGCCGAGGGTGGCAAATCATTTGCGGAAAATCAGAGTGTGGGTCAGTCCCGCCAACCAGAGCTCCAAGTAAATGAAGCTTGGCTGATCGTTTTGTTAGACCATTTTGAAGTCTGAATAGGCTGCTGCCCTTCAGTGCAGAATCCCCTAGGGCAACCAAGTGATTCCTTATTGCTGATGCCCCTCACACATCACTGACAAACGCCATCAACCGCATGCTCTGTACCGCTTCGTATTTGAAAGATGAACAACCCTGGCGACTGCCTCTAACTAGACGAGGTGGCCGGCCCTTTTTTCCTGTTGCTCCTGCGTTCCTTTCTTGCAAAATATGTCTACCATGAAGATGAAATCGGTACTTGTTGTTTTTGCCCCTGGACGGATACTGGAATCTACCCCCCAACCCCGCCCAACAGGCTCCCTAGGTGCCTACAAATGGATGGCTGGCCAAAGCCTGATGCATCCGCCAGCATTTTGTACCCCAATCCAAAGTGTAGAGTAGAGTTGAAGGAGTGGCTATCTCAATACTCAACCCATCCGGTACGAAGGTACTCGAGTGAGACGCCTTCAATGCAGTCCCATCCGAAGGACCACCATGGCATGCAAGGGAAAAGGATCGAGGTCGCCTGCTCTGGAGCTGGCAAGGCTTTGTGGCACGGATTGACGTCCATTCGCCGCTGTGGCCGGCAAAATGGGTCGGCCTTCGACTTGATTGGACAAAAAGCTGCCTAACATGAAACCAGATGTGTTTCGACTTTGGACGGGTTGCGAGCTTGTCCATCAGAGATCTTCAAAAAGTCGCCGCTGTCATGTTTGCTTTTGCACCGACAATTTTGATACTTCATGCGCTGATCTTCCCAGCGAGGTCGATCAGTCGGTCGGGTTAAGCGCGTGAATCTCGCGAAGCTCCAAGCTTTGGGCGGCTTCTTGAGCGCGTCAGTCACCTCGCATGGCCCGCCTACTGACTCAATGGTCCCTGCATGGCCAGTGCCTTCAAAGGCAAGTGGATAGAGCCGGCATCAGACCAGATACGGAGTTCCGATCCTCGCCTTGGTGACGGTTCATGTTTAGACAGTACTTCGTACGGAGGTGGGAGGGAAGCAAATTCAAAAGTTTATGCCTTGGCGAACCGCGTGATACCAATAACACGACAAACGAGAATGAGCGTGTTTGCGCGACCAGACGGCGGGTACCACTACGGCTACTGCTGCTGCTGCTGTCCTTGGAAGCATCCTCTGATGGAATTTGCGAGCTCTACCCCGCATCGGCCAGGCCCCTGGACACCGGCTTGGCTATTACGATCGAATGGCGAGTCGATGACAGATGAGCGATTCTATTTTAGTTGTTGCAAATTTATCCAGGCGGGGCAAATATTAGGACTGAACTCCCTGAGGCACGCCACGTCCTTAGTGCTTAGCGACCGATGGAGCAAAGGATCCACGAATATGAATGTTTGTTCCGGACCTTTTCAGGAGAAGCTTTAGAATTAATGTGCCTGTGATGGTTGCGGACCTGGAAACGGTGGAGAGCTGGCAAGCTGGGAAGCGGTAGCTGTCCACCACTGCCCGGTACAGATTTTCGGGAAGTTCAGGAGGAGCACCAATCCGGAATAGGCAACGAAGGGGAGCCTGCAGATCCGCCTACCGTCCCATGTGCACGCCAGGGTCTCCCGCCGCCGAAATGGCATCCAGCTTGTTTCAGATGGCAGTGGGAGCCTCTCACCCAGGGTGGCCAGCGCCTGCATATGGTGGCGGCTTCCTTCCGCCCGCCACAAAACAGCTCACCGCAAAGAATTCGGCGGGCGCCAAACATGAAACACCGCCCAAGGAGGATGATGGATCGGTCGACGGATCGATGATCCCATGACATCCCAACAACACAAGACCGTACGGTAATCTGGCCCGAGATCGCCAACGTTGCATCCCCATGCTCATTTCGTCAGATTTTGGTTGCTACGACTTTACGACATCTGACGCCCGATTGCTTTGGGATTTCTTTCTTTCAGGGGCAGCACATGCTCTTTGTCTTTGCTCTTCCGGGGTCTCTGGCCTGAAATTTCACGTCCATTGCTCATCTTGTTTCATGAATCATGGCTTGACCTAGTTTACAATATCATCGTCGAATACAGCTTCACTTTTCCTGGGCCATGCCCTGGCACGTCTGGCTCGTGGTTACCCCGGACCTAGCTCCGAGTCGATCGACGCAGGTAACCTGTTTGCCGCATGCCGCATCCACCACAGCTCCGTGCAACTGGGCCACGGCATTCGCCTCTGCTGCTTTGTAGCTTTGCGCATCCAAACATCTGTTTAATGAAACAGCCTAGAAGCCACATGAGAAAAGGGTATGTCTCAATGAGGATGGACAAACATAATTCCATCTCTATACGAAGTCACACAGAACACGGAAACCATAAATAGACTCGGTGATTGATTTTCCTGGAAAACTGCAAGGACGGAGCTCTGCACTCACGTGCATTGCATAGCGAGGAACGACGGCAATATTGTCGACACAAGTGAACGATATTATCAATAGAATCTCAGGTCACAGGCAGACCGGCATGTGGATTCAAGTCGACCTACCGTGCCTCACACCAACTTCAAGTTCGTGGCGGAGCACCTTGCGGTCTAATAAATGCCAGTCTAATGAAAATTTTCGACTTCAGAGACAGCCGACAGAGAGACAGTTCAAAATAAAAGCTTTTTTGATGCTAAAATTCATTCTAGAATCCTGCCAATTATGAGAGGAAACCCCCCCCAAAAAAACCCCCATATAATAACCTTAACCCTAATATAACTTGCAATGCGCAAGGTAGTGAGGTTTTTATTACGGAAAAGCTACAGAGCACCTATCCGTAGTTCCTGTGGGGGGCTCTGCCAAGAACTTGATGTTACTGTGGGGCACAGTAGTAGTGTCGACAAATTCCTCAAAATTACCAACCAAATCCAAATCTTCCCAGCCCTTACGTAGCCGTCACCTCTCAGTGAAAGGGATTAAGTTATTCAAGGACAACCTAATGCTTTAAGTCGGACGCATGAACTGGATGGGGGTCTCCTTTTTAGTTCCAACTTTCCAGCCACCATCTTAGTCCTCTCACACGTGGTGTTTCCTGAGCCTCGCAGTCTTGGTAGTCAAATCGGAGCATTGATTTCGACTGCGGAGACTCATTCGGGAGCAACTAGCTGCATTTGAGTGTGCCTCGAATTCTCTCATCCTGTGACTGGAGGAGTGGCGTAATCGCAAACGGCGCCAATGACCTCGGCACCTCGTCACTAATTCTGCCTACCTAGTGTGGGGGGTATGCAGTGTTTATGACGTGGGTTTGGAGACAAGCAAGATCTTGACGGCGAAGCGACCTCTTGATGGCTTGAAAGGCACGACAAGAAGGTTAGTAACTTCTCGCAGTGACTGCCACATCAGATCATGTGTACAAGAGTACACTTGGAGTACTTCATACTTATATGCAACTCTGCCCTGGAGGTTGACACCACGCAGTGCTTCCAGAGTCCTATCGCTGCCGCAAATTGAATTGCCGTGACGGATTTCTTCTCATTACTTCCAACTTTAGAGGTGGTCTCGGTTTGGGACATTGGAAACTCCCGGCCTTGTGACTCGGTCGCCGCCAAGTCAACGTCCTTGAAAGCTAACCTCGACAGCCTAAGCACCCGCTCGCAGAAGCCTGTTTGGTTTCCAGAAGGCTTGTGGAAGGCTATTTCTTGTCTGAGCTATTATCGTATATCCGACATTCGTCCCGCCCATTCGCCATGACGGTCGTTTCCAAGCCTATTTTCGTTGCGACGCACCCGCGTTCCTGCTCGACGGCTTTTGAACGGGTAAGAAGCTAAACGCAAAGCCCATTGAGACCCAGATGATGGCATAAACCCGGTCTCAGGCCCTAGTCTAACCGGGGAGTCTGGTCAGGTCTTTATGACTCGCAGAGACATCCTCGAATGCGTCCATGAACCGTTCGGGGATGCCTTTTACTTCGGCCCGGAGAGGCTGAGTGAGCGATATGAGAAAGATGCAGATGCGAGGGAGGCAAGCGGCTTCTCGCAAACAACGTACCGGGGCTGTTTGCGTCACATTGAAACGGCTGGAGAAAAGGTTCGAACTGCTCAGTCTCCTTTTGAGAAACTAGCCGCAAAATGCATACTGCCTTATGTTTTCCATGTTCCCATGGCCTTTACCCTTCGCATCCCGTTGAATAAACAAGTGCCCCCCATTCCTACACGTCAGATTCCATTGCCCGCAACATATCCTTCCAGGCTTTGGACTGTGGCCGTATCTCTGTCTGGAAGTTTCCCGGCCTGATAGAATCATAGATTGGGCCATGATAGCCCGCCTCAAAGACCAGCCGCCGATGCGAAGGATGCCGCTAATACTTAACAGGGGAAGCGAGTTTTCATCAAAGACATCGCTTACTATCTGTTCTGCCCAGATGAGAAGCCCACCGCCACAGCCGCTTCTCTCAGCGACAGGGACGAGCCGGAAAACCCAACAACCCTCCCGCTCGAGGTGTTGAGACGCTTCCATTTCACCTTCCTCATCCGCCATCCGAGGCGCAGTATTCCGAGCTACTACCGATGTACCGTCCCACCCCTGAGCTCCGTTACCGGTTTCGACTATTTCCTGGAGAACGAGGCGGGCTACGTGGAATTACGAAACTTGTTTGATTACCTTATCAAGTCGGGTATTGTAGACAAGAGCCAGGTCGTTGTGGTCGATGCCGACGATATGCTGGACCACCCTGAGTCGATACTCAGGGCTTATTGCGAGCGCGTCGGAATAGACTTCACGCCCGACATGTTAACCTGGAGCGACAACGATACGGAACGCGCTACAAAGACGTTTGAGAAGTGGAACGGCTTCCACAACGACGCTCTAGGCAGCTCATCTCTGAAGCCGCGGAGCCACGCCCATGTAAGTTTGTTTGGAGCTCATTTGGTGATTGGACGCATGACCCTGACCCGTACGAGAAGAAATCGGCTACCATAGAATCCGAAGACAAGGAGTGGAGAGAGAAGTATGGGGAGGAAGCACAGAAGGCTATTCGGCGGTGCGTAGAGGAGAATATTCCTCACTATGAATACCTTCGAAAATTCGCCCTGAAGGCGTAAGAGAGGAGTCGTCGTGACTCTTCTGGCATTTGCACGAACTGTTAGCAGCGGGCCGACGCTGTGACGTGGTTTAGCTAGTAACGAAATCATCTATTGTGTTATACGGATACATTGATAGTATTATACACTCGCCTGCCTGAACAGCTTCAAAGTCCAACAGAGTCCTTCCTATCGACATGGCGCGCCCGCATCTCCTGTAGAAATACCCAAAGCATTCTAAGGCTCTAGCTCGCACCCACAACATTTACCAGGTTTTGAGACGCCTACTCCTTCTACTCAGTCTCGAATCTCCTTTCCCAGGGGGCAATCTGATTGATTTCCGCCCCCAAAAAATTCATATCCAGAGGCTTGTTTTGGCTCCTTATTCTTTTCCTGGTGCATCCTTAAGTGCCCCGTCGTTTCTGGTGGCTTCCTTGGAGGTCACTTCCGGCTTGTCTCCTACAAGTCTCCACTCCTTGCCCCCCTCAAGCAGCCCATGTGTGACATTCTCGGGCCACTCCATTGCGTAATTCTTGTCAATGCTGTTCGCCCAGTGAACCGTGGCTGGTGCCAGCGTCTGGGGACCCCCTTCCGTCTCGGCCTGCCGGTTTCGGAAGCCGGCTTTCTCATCCTCCGGCGCCATAGCCTTCGATATACGGCTTCCTCGACCCGCCCCGGCCAGAACAGCCGCCAAATCAGCGATGGCGTTTTCTTTCTGCTCCAAAATCTTCTTTCCGCGCTCCACTCGCGTCAGTGTCCGCAGCTTTCCCGTCTCCTTGTCGCGGTCGTAGAGCAGCGAATCTTTCCACTCCAGCTCGTGTCGGCGGCGGAACTCGCGCAAGCGCTGGTAGACCGATAGCCCGACATCGCCTCGACCCTCGGGGAACTCGACGACGCAGAGCTGCTTCCAGTAGTCTCTTCGGACTGTGGCGGGCTTGGACTTCTTGGCTGTGAAGGGCATTTGCCTCATGGCGTTCGGCACCTGAAAGACACATCAACGCGTCAGCATGCACGACGAGTTAGGCCTCGAGCGGAGAAGGGGTATGCGCCCGTACATTCATTCCGGGCTCAAGCGAGTAGAATACTGCCTTCGAGTAGATGTTGTCCCAGATCCATATCTTCTCGCCTTGGTCCGGAGGCTGTTGGGATGGTCCTCTCTTCCTCCATCGTGGTCGAATGTGTGCATGGCGAACGGTTATCTGAGAGATGCTAATTGGACTAATTGATAACCTGGCAACATGTGGACGTATTAGGGGAGTGGCATTCATTTTATCTTCCTCGGAAGCGACCTCCCTGAGCCCTCGTACGCGTTCAGGATAGTTTAGTTGTTGGGTCCCGAGCCTCGGAATTTTTCTGAAGCTCCCGAGTTCCAGCTAGTTTTCGGCTTCAGCGGGTGTTGGCAGCTGTGTCCAGCCGCAAAGACATGGCATAACTGAAAAAGAGTGCCGCCAATCTCAAACCGTTCATTGGTCCAAGCGGCAATTCGCATCATGTGAAGATAGTGTTATCGAGCCAATCATACCCAATTTGCCCCACCATCATGTCAAATCACAGTCAGGCATCCACCCTGACATCACTGAAGCTTCGCCCTGTTACTAGAAGGTTCGCAACTTCCCTGGCCGTGTCTCGCAGCGTCTCGCAGCGTCTCGATGTTGCTGGTATGCGGGGTCAGCCCACCATTAACTCCATCTCGCCTGTTTGTCAGTCACAAATAAGGCTTCCATACGAAGATAAATTTCCACGTCCCTGAAGGCCATTGATTGATTCTTTCCCTTTAACACATTTGGAATTCCTCACGGCACATTCATCATATCCGTTACGCGAATTTCACAACGAATTTCGGCCCGAGGTTGTTGACAATCTTGAAATAGCCACAACAACCATCAATACTGCTACATTGACGTCAGCGCGTAGACATCGTTGGCCTCGGGATAGGTTTTCACGATGACTGCACGCATGGAATTCACGGATCGAGGCCAGAAGGCCGTGGAGGATGCCATGGCCCTGGCCGAACAATACGCTCACTCGCAGCTTCTTCCCGTTCACCTGGCAGTTTCGCTACTTGACCCTCCTGTAGACCTATCAAAAGATCAACAAAATGTCACACCAGGCGCCATCACAACCATGTTCCGACAGGTTATCGAGCGGGCTCACGGCGATCCGCAAGCATTCGACCGCGCGCTGAAGAAGACACTCGTCCGCCTGCCGAGCCAAGACCCGCCCCCGGAGAGCGTGAGCCTAGCGCCTTCGTTCCACACCGTCCTGAAGAAGGCATCAGAACTGCAGAAGCTCCAAAAAGACACATACATTGGAGTTGATCATCTCATCGTTGCCCTGGCCGAGGATGTCACCATCCAGACTTGCCTGAAGGAAGCCAACATTCCGAAGGCCAAACTCGTTCAGGATGCTGTTCGCGAGATACGGGGCACCAAGCGGGTGGATAGCAAGACGGCCGATACGGAGCAGGAGCACGAAAATTTGGCCAAGTTTACCATCGACATGACAGCCATGGCGCGAGACAAGAACATGGACCCAGTCATTGGCCGAGAAGAAGAAATTCGACGAGTAATCCGGATTCTGTCCCGACGAACCAAGAACAACCCAGTCCTTATCGGGGAGCCGGGTGTCGGAAAGACTACAGTGGTCGAAGGTCTTGCCCAGCGGATTGCGAATCGAGACGTGCCAGACAATCTAAAGCATTGCAAGCTCCTGTCACTGGACGTCGGAGCTCTGGTTGCAGGAAGCAAATACCGCGGCGAGTTCGAGGAGCGAATGAAGGGAGTTTTGAAGGAAATCGAGGAGTCAAAAGACATGATCGTTTTGTTTGTCGACGAGATTCACCTCTTGATGGGGGCTGGTTCGTCCGGAGAGGGCGGTATGGATGCGGCTAACCTTCTCAAGCCCATGTTGGCTCGAGGCCAGCTGCACTGCATTGGTGCAACAACGCTTGCGGAATACCGAAAGTACGTAGAGAAAGATGCAGCCTTTGAGCGACGGTTCCAACAGGTGATCGTCAAGGAGCCCACGGTCCCCGAGACCATCTCAATCCTTCGAGGGCTGAAGGAGCGATACGACCGTCACCACCGCGTTACCATAATGGACAGTGCCCTTGTTTCCGCCGCCAACCTGGCTGCTCGATACCTTACCTCCCGACGCCTCCCCGACTCGGCTATTGACCTCGTAGACGAGGCGGCCGCCGCTGTTCGGGTTGCTCGAGAGTCGCAGCCTGAAATCATCGATTCGCTGGAACGCAAACTTCGGCAACTTCTCATCGAGATCAAGGCCCTGGAAAAAGAAAAGGATGAGGCGTCTCAAACCCGTCTTCTGCAGGCCAGGAAGGACGCCAAAGCCGTGGAAGAGGAGCTCGAGCCTCTGCGAGCCAAATACGAAAGCGAAATCAAGCGCGGAGAGGAAATCCACGAAGCCAAGGTCAAACTCGACGAGCTCAGGAAGCGGCTGGAGGACGCCGAGTACGACGGAGACCACAACAAAGCAGCTGATCTCAAGTATGGTGCCATTCCGGAGCAAAATATGAGAATCAAGGATCTCGAGGAGAAGAAGGCAGCGGCAGACGCTTCCCTCAACGCCATGGACGACACGAGCACGAGCATGGTCAGCGACGTGGTCACGACGGAGCACATCAATGAAATTGTGTCCCGGTGGACCGGCATCCCCGTCACGAGACTGAAGACCACCGAGATTGAGAAGCTGGTCCACATGGAGAGAGAGCTGAGCAAGGTGGTTGTTGGCCAACATGAGGCTGTCCATTCCGTAGCCAATGCAATTCGGCTTCAGCGATCCGGCCTGAGCAACCCCAACCAGCCACCAAGCTTCTTGTTCTGCGGTCCGTCGGGTACGGGAAAGACGCTGCTCACCAAGGCTCTTGCCGAGTTCCTCTTCGACGACCCCAAGGCCATGATCCGCTTCGACATGTCGGAATACCAGGAGCGACACGCCTTGAGTCGCATGATCGGTGCTCCGCCCGGATACGTCGGTCACGATGCTGGTGGGCAGTTAACGGAAGCCCTTCGCCGCAAACCCTTCTCGATCCTGCTCTTTGACGAAGTTGAAAAGGCTGCGAAGGAGGTGTTGACGGTGCTCCTCCAACTCATGGACGATGGCCGCATCACGGACGGGCAAGGCCGTGTGGTGGATGCCAAAAACTGCATTGTCGTCATGACATCCAACTTGGGCGCCGAATACCTCACTCGGTCTACCAGTCGTGGCCGTCGCATCGATGCCACGACGCGAGAACTGGTCATGAACGCCCTTCGCAACTATTTCCTGCCCGAATTCCTGAACCGCATTAGCTCGACCGTCATCTTCAACCGCCTTAGCAGGGAAGAGATCCGTAGCATTGTCGATCTGCGCCTCAAAGAGGTTCAAAAGCGTCTTTTCGACAACAACCGCAAGGTTTTCATTGATATTGACGACGCTGCTAAGGACTACCTTGCGAGCGCTGGATATTCACCGGCCTATGGCGCTCGTCCGCTCGCTCGTCTCATTGAGAAGGAGGTACTCAACAAGCTTGCCATTCTCTTGCTCCGCGGCACAGTCCGTGACGGCGAGAAGGCACGCGTGAGACTTGAGCGTGGCAAGATAGTTGTGCTGGCCAACCACCGCGATCCGAACCCGGAGCCAGACTACGACGCCATGACGGAGGACGAGGCGGACGCAGTGGACGAGGTCATGGGAGATGATGCAGACGAGGAACTCTACGACTAGATGAATGGTAGGGCTGCTGACACGGAATATAGAGGAGATGAAGGCAAGTGGAATCATATGACATAGGGAGACACAGCATGGAGGCGCCTCTGGATGTGCTTAGAAGGGTAGCGCCAATTAATAGGGACCAAGGCGTTCCGGTTTTTTAAAAGCTCATTAGATAGTTACCGAAAGCGTAGTTGGCTAGAAAATAACAATAAATTGACTAGCAGATATGTCCAGCAGCGAAATTGGTGTCTTGTTGTACTTAACTCCGAGGAATTATTTATTTAAGCGGGCGGACATGCTGCACATGGTGCCTGGCCCGGGACAATTCGAGGTTGTGCGCCGAGCCGGCGAGTCCAAACAGCATCACGGAAAACTTCTTGCTCATATTATGGCTTCGACCCCAACCGTCACGTGGATGACGGCCCTAACTAAAGCTGCCTCGTGTCTACCCGAAGCCGCATCGGGTCTGCCTCGCGAAGCCTTGCAACATGCCTCAAATTTTCAGCTCGAACATCCGACGGAATCCCCTTTATACAGCCGCCGCTTTATTACTCCTGCCCAGCCGAATTACCCACTCCTCGGTGCTTTATTCTAGCGATTCGATCCCTTCTCGACCAGAATGCAATGGCCGAATTGGGGTCGGCCGCCAGTGTCATTGCTGTTATTGACCTGACCGCCAAGGTTGCGTTGCTCTGCTTTCAATACTCCAAGGCGGTGAAGAATTCCAAATCCGATATCGAACGCCTGCTCGGGGAGCTCAAAGGACTGATCACCACTCTCGAGGGCGCCCGACATCTTCTTGAAGGTCCGAATGGAACACGGCTCCAAACTTCGCAGGGACTGCGTGATGGGCTCCGCGGCTGCTCTGCCCAACTCTCCAAGCTAAGAACGAAGCTTGAGGAGAAACTCAACGCTGGGGCTGCACGTAAGGCGATGAGAAATTTCGGCATCCGCGCTCTAAAGTGGCCATTTGAGAGCAAAGATATCGACGGCATTGTCGGGACCCTTGAACGATATCGAGACACGCTATCAGCGGCTCTGACCGTCGACCAAGCGTATGTAGCTGCCTCTTCACCTAATTTTATCGGGCTAACACGATCCATAGGAGGCATGTCCTTGATATTAGCCAAAAGCTCGTTCTCTCCAAGCTCCCGATTGCGAAAGATGCCGCATTCGATTCTCATGCCGACGAGCATGACGCACGATGTCACCCCGAAACCCGGGTCGCCCTCCGCCAGGAGATAAAGAGATGGGCAGAGGATCCGCAAGGCGAATGCATATTCTGGCTGAATGGCATGGCAGGTACGGGGAAGTCTACAATATCACGCACAATAGCACAATCATTTGCCGAGAAGGAAGATCTTGGTGCCAGCTTCTTTTTCAAAAGAGGCGAGCGGGACCGCGGAAATGCAGCCCTGTTGTTTACAACCATTGCTGCCGATCTTGCCGCTAAGGAGCCTGCTCTGGCAGCGTACATTCAAGCTGCCATCGATGCCAATCCTGCCGTTACCAGCAAAGCGCTGAAAGAGCAGTTCGAGAAGCTTATCCTGCAGCCGTTGGGAAATTTAGAGATCGCCCCTAACAAGATAAAGAAAATCGTCCTCGTTATCGACGCCCTCGATGAGTGCGAGCGAGATGATGACATCAGAGCTATTATTTACTTATTGTCGCAGGCAAAGACGTTAACCTCGGTGCGGCTGAGGGCTTTCGTAACTAGCAGACCCGAGCTGCCTATTCGACTTGGCTTTAATGTTATCAAAGGCAAATACCAAGATCTGGTCTTGCACGAAATACCACGGCCGATTATCGAACAAGACATATCTGCATTTCTCCATCATAGGCTCACAGAAGTCAGGAAAGACTACAATGCTCTATTACATATCGAGCGCCGACTTCCACTAGATTGGCCGGGTTCCGACACCGTCCAAGCTTTGGCCCAGATGGCCGTCCCGCTCTTCATCTTTGCGGCAACTATTTGCCGTTTTATCGAAGATCCTATATGGTCCGATCCTGCCGAGCAACTAGCTAAGGTTCTAGAATACCAGTCAAGGACTCAGCATTCGGAAATCGACAAATTGGATGCTACCTATCGCCCGATCCTTGACCAGCTGCTCAAAGGTACCGAGGCGGCCAAGAAGTCGCTTGTGGAAGAGTTTCAAACCGTTGTGGGCTCAATTGTGCTCTTAGCAGAGCCTCTGTCAATATCGTCTTTAGCGTGTCTTCTCCGTATTGATAGGTCTATTATCGACCGCAGGCTTGCATCTCTTCATTCCGTCCTCAGCGTGCCAACCTCCACCGAATCTCCCATCAGGATATTCCATCTATCGTTCCGTGACTTCCTCGTCGATCCCGATAAGCGCGGCACCAACAGGTTCTGGGTAGACGAGAAGGCAACCCACGCGAGGATTGCGACCAGATGTCTCGAACTCTTGTCAAGTGGTGGCTACCTGAGAAAGGATATTTGCAACCTGGAAATGTCTGGAAATGCTCGCACGGATGCCAGCCCAGCAGTCATCGAGTCGTGTCTACCAGCAGAAGTTCGTTATGCGTGTCTGTATTGGGTCCATCATGTGGAACAGAGCGGCGCCCGTATAACCGATAGTCATCAAGCTACCGAGTTCCTCAAACGTCATTTCCTTCACTGGCTTGAAGCACTGGGCCTATTAGGGAAGATATCCGATAGCATTGCTATGATTAAGTGTCTGCAGGATCTCACCGAGGTAAGCCACACCGACATAGTCTCTAATACATATATACACTAATATAGGTGGTTTAGCCCGGTACTAGCGATAGCACCTCCGCTTTTTTACGAGATGCAAACCGATTTATTCTTAGTTATCGCTCGATAATTAATCTTTATCCTGTCCAGGTCTATTATTCCGCTATCGTCTTCACACCAAAAACCAGTATAATCAGAAATATATTCGAATATTGTATTCCAGGATGGATCTCGCTCTTGCCAACGGTTGACCTGAAGTGGAATACATGTTTGCAGACGCTCGAGGGCCATAGCGGCTGGGTTGGCGGCGTAGCCTTCTCGCCAGACGGCTCGATTCTCGCATCAGCATCGCACGACGGAACCGTGCGGCTCTGGGATGCCAAGACGGGCGAGGAGACGCAGACACTTCAGGGCCATAGCGACTGGGTTAACGCCGTGACCTTCTCGCCGGACGGCTCGATGCTCGCATCGGCATCGGACGATGGAACCGTGCGGCTCTGGGATGCTAAGACGGGCGAGGAGAAGCAGACGCTTCAGGGCCATAGCGACTCGGTTGAGGCCGTAGCCTTCTCGCCGGACGGCTCGATGCTCGCGTCGGCATCGCACGACGGAACCGTGCGGCTCTG
>Ga0247774_1000139_pt1 | contig 34151 bp, 33 predicted proteins | sample UWRJL001104B6_FD_179933 | JGI IMG/M metagenome (GOLD analysis project Ga0247774, IMG submission 179933) | Plant litter microbial communities from Arlington Agricultural Research Station in Wisconsin, United States - UWRJ-L001-104B-6 | ecosystem: Environmental > Terrestrial > Plant litter >...
ATCACTGACAAGCAATGTGGTTGACTGAGTAGCAAATAGACATCGCCTGTGTAGCAAGGACAAGGGAAGAGAAGTACAATTCCCCTTTGCGCCCTACAGCAGCAGCTCTGACCAAATTTAATTAACAAAACTAAATTCATTTATGGTCACTGCAAGATCTCCAAGAAGAATGCCTGGTTCGCGGCTAAGGTGATATATAAGACGATATTCACTAGGTTAGCCCCGCTGGTTGGAAACCCGAGAAGGTTTCGACATTTCTAATAACTATGAAAGCTTTAGAGAGTAGATAGGAGTTGGTGTCACGAAGTTGTTCTGTGTAGGTCGAAGCTGATAACCATTGAATGAATCTCAAGGCTTTGGTCAACATGAGATCATTAGATGTTACTACAAAGGGCATTTCTCTATATGATGCTAGCTTTGGCGTCCTCCTTCGCACTCTTGTGAAGACACTGCTCTACTTGGTCAACAAGAATCATATAATCGGCAAAAATTTCTGCTCTGACCCGCGTAGAAGAGGCTTAAATATGGGGAATTTGCATCAGCCGGCTGGCCGGTAAAGCTGGGCCACGGAGCGGTAATTGGAGAAGGGGCGAATGGAGGAGTGCCTTGCTCTCCGTGTCATGGCCGGTTCCGGGATTCAGTCCAGGTCCGTCCCTCCGGGTAACGCAGGTGCACTGTACTCACGACACAACTCCATCTGACAAGCCCGAGGCTTCTATTTATTCTTTCTTTAATCGCACAGGGCAGCCAAAGCGGAACCAACTCGCTTGTAAAGAAGCATGGCCGCCAGCCAAAATTATAAGCACTGTCTCTCACAAACTTGTTAGCTTGACACATTACTTCTCAGAAATCCCATGCATCACCTTCCTTCACATCCTTTATGCCAGTCTCATTTGCTTAATGACAACTAAGAAACGACAGGTAAGAATCATCTTCCCTTGTACAAAGGTTTCAATGATGGCTTGAGATTCCCGACAGACACTGAAACACCAACAGCCAACAACCCACCGACTCGTTTACGGCCTGTGGTTGCAACCTCACCTTTCCTAGCAACCACGCTTTGAAAGTTATAACTCACTTACGCTACCTTACGGGATTTTCACGTAGCTTCTCTCGTCAAGTACCTTGCCATCATATCGGAGTCTGTCTGCCATCCGAAAATGTCCCTCTCAGACGACAGCGACTCCAACACCCACCTCCTCGGCCGCCCCTCCAACCCCCACGAGCTCGGCCGCATCCTGACCCCCCATGGGGTAGCCACGGCCATGGTGCGAACCCACCCCTGCATCTTCGCAATCTACGTGCCGGACTGGAAGATCTGCCCCTACCGCCACCCCACCGAGTTCCACACAACGTACGAGGACGACGGCACCGCCCTCCCCATGTTCCGGGACCGCGTCGCGGTGGACGTGTACGTGGCCCCCAACCGGGCCGGCGCCCATCCCGGAACCTCGGCCCGCAACGTCGCCCACTTCTGCATCCCGTACGAGTCGGTCGACCTCTTCGGCCCCGATGGCCAGGAGGACCCCCCCGCGGCCGCGGCCGCCGCTCCGATGGTCTTCTCCGACACCACCCAGGCTGTCCGCCGCCGCGCCCACGTGTTCGGCCTCCACGACGAGCAGCAGGCGATGCGCGACAACGCCGCCAGGTTTGCGGACCGCCACGCCGCCCTCGCGGCCACGGCGCACGTGGACGCGCCGCCCATGACGCACCGTGTCCGCGACCTGCCGATGCTGCCCCTGCGCCCCGGCTTCGCGGACCCGCGGTACATGCCCCGCCCGGTGCGGCTCCCCGCGCAGGAGAACAGCCTGGTGCCCCGCGACCGGCTGGTCTGGGAGTGCTACCGCGTGCTGGTCATCAACTGCCCCGGTTGGCACGAGAACGAGCGCACCTGGGACGGTCGCACGCTGGACGGGCATCCTTTGGGCTCCCTGCTGAGTTTGGAGCCGCCCTTGATCGGGCACGTGCAGTGGGACAGGATGGAGAAGCTGCAGGCGGTGTTCCTGGACCTGCGCGAGTGCTTCCGAGGCAGCGGCATCTCGCGGCAGGGACTCGAGGATGTTGCGCAGATCATGTCCACGCATTTGAACCTTGCGATCCTCGCCATTGCGTATGGCGAGCCCATCATTCCATGGTCTGACGAGGAGTTGACGAAACAGCGACAGGCCGAAGCGAGGAAGAGACGGGCCGAGGAGACTGGCAAGGCGTATCACGATGACGACGACGAGGAGGCCGCAATCGGAGAGGATGCCGACATGCCCCCGCCGGAGAGTTGGGAGGGCTGGTTCAGGGAGATGAATGAGGACCCCCGGGACTGGCCTGAGAAGCGGACCTTGGTGCGATTGTTCCATGGCGCCTTGCGACCTGGTGGGAAGTTGATTCTGCTGAACGACTTGGAGACCACGGAGCGGCCGAATCCCGTTGTGCGACATTTTGGCCCCATTTCGGCTATCTTCTCGACAAGGCCAGAAAGGCGACGGGAGAGGCGGTTTAGGGGTAGCCAGAATATGGACTTTTGGACGGCCTGATATCGAGGAAGGAGGGAGAGCCTGTATGGAAGTTTCCATGTCATGATTGGATTGAAGACGATTTTGAGCCTATGCATTGCAAGGAGTCGTCAAGAGAGTGGACGGTTCTTCATGTATGAGTACGTCCCGCCTGGTTTGGTGCTTACACATCCCTAAGTTGCCCACAGAGTATCATGAGAGAAAATGGCAAGGGGCCGAGGTCAGCGTGTTACCGGAGGCGTTATAAGGCGAACAAGGGTTGAGCGAAACGGCCTGTTCGCTTATACGGTTGTAAAATTTGATTGAGGACACCCTAATTAGAGACGGCGCAATAATGTTGATGCGAGGCGAGTTGTATTTTAGTTTGCGGTATGAATTGGGACTATATTGACTATGGCCATGTCTGTTTTCTCCGTGATATGGTTGTAATTGTCTATTCTGTGTAAACCGAGTAAGGTTAACCGCAGATTCTTTGGCAGACGGCAATATCCGGCACATACAAAAATAGCACTTGACCCTCCCCTCGATCTAAAGGGATTGCCAACCCTCCCTCACAGGTCGGACTTCACGCGGTACGTAACGGTCTCAGAAGACACCTTGAAAGTCATTCATGTCCATTTACCAGCATATAAGCTAATGATATACAGAATATGATACAAGCCACCCTTGTCCAATCTTAGACCATGTCCCGTCATCCAGCCGATTCCACCATCCAGCTTAACCTCTGGGACGGTCATCGCTATCCCTACTTTTCCCTTCCCACCAGGTAAACCGGTACGACCCAACATATGTCTTCATAAGTCTAAGAACCATGGTCGACTCCCCTACCTAACCTGCCTCGCACCAAGATTTTGGTATGACCTAAAACCAAAGCTGAGATCTAAAGAGGGAATGACAAACGATAAGAAAAGAACGCCGGCTATATGATAGTGTAATCTGAAAATCTTTTCGGCGAGAGCAAACAGAAAAACAGGATACTTGGTATCTTAATAGAAAACGCTTCAACGACTTTTGTCGTCAGAAGGGACCGAGGGCTTAAAGGACGTACGTCGCCGAGAACTGAAAGGCTCTCTGCCGACATCATTCAAACATTATGCCAACGCCCGATGATGACAGGGAAAGGAAGCGATGTGCTTGTGTGATAAGAATCGGAATCGAAGAATGGGCGGTGCTTTTTTTTCGTTGTTCACGCCGCAAATGCTCCAAGATAAGTCTCCTCAACTGATGCGTCGGAACCCCTCAACCACCAAAGTCGGAACCTCGACGTCACTAAGGCCCAAAACACCCTCCTCTCGCCTTCGCTCAATAAAATTATTGCATTCATTCACAACAATCGTCCACTCGGCCAGCGACCGACCTGAGTACACGGCATTCTTCGTGTAGATGCCACCAGGCTTGAGGGGTTGGACGTAAGCTTGCTCGATGGGCGTCCCGGACCCGAACATGCTATCGGGCGTGCTGGCGCCGGTTCGGTCCAGGAAGCTGAGGTTGAGACTAGGTCGCTCGGGGTAGCTGAAGCTAGGGCGTTCGCCTATGCTCGGTCGGTGGTCGCTGAGACTCAAGCTTAGTCGAGACTGCGTGTCGGCCTTTTCGGTCAAGGCGCGGGAGAGGGATGAGGAGAAGGACAGGCGGCTCGCTGCTGCATCGGGTTCGGCCGTGTGTAGGGGATTTGCATTCCGGGCCTCGTTGATGAGGCCGGTCTGGGGCGATCCGGAGTAGCGGCGCGTGATGCTAGGCAAGCCGGCCACAATGGGATGCTGAGTGCCGCTGAGGCTGCGAGCTGTAACCCATGACTGGGCCGGCGCGGGTAGTCGAGGACGAGAGAGGATTCGGTTGACGGGAGGCGAGGCAGCCGGAGGGTACCAGTTAAGAACAAAGCGGAAGACAAACTGCTGTGCTTCAAAGATGGGAGATGAGCCGGTCGATGAAGCGTCGGATCCAGGGCTGGTAGCCTGACCGGCTGTCGAGTTTCCGTTGCTGTTAAAGTTCTTTGGGGGAGGCGGAGGGCCGCTGCCTGACCGCGATCGGGACACGGCCAGATCTCGGCGGGCCTGCTCGAAGTCGTCGTCCAACGACGGCCTGCCCTTGTCGCCGTTTCCGGGGAAAGCACCGTCATTCTTGAACGAGAGCATCTTGTTGAGACCCAAGAGCGACCAACGCCTCTTCCCATCCAGCTTCGACACGGAGTGGTCGGTGATGGTGTCGGGGCTGCTGTCCTCCTCGGCCACGGTTTCGGTGGGGAGCTTGCCGATGCTGTCGAATCCCATGAAGAGGCCAGTCTGAGGCAAGTTGAGCTCCGTGCGGATGATCATGAATTTTTTACCGGGGGTGGGATAGCTTGGCGCTGTCGACGGCGGCGCTCGGCCCCGGACCTCGGCGTCGGCTCTGAGGTACAAGTAGTGTCCCCAAACCGACTTGAGCCTATTCGCTACCGTCAGAAATATCTTGCTGCTCACGTGGTTAGCACGCATCAATCAACGTCTGGCATCTCACTCGGTATGGCATACCTATCCACTTCGTTTGCGCTACCGGTGTCCCGGCAAATCCTCCAGCAAAGCAGCCTCATGTAGTAAGCTCGAACCATAGGACACCAGTGGTTGAAGAACTTGTCAAACGTTTTCTCCGTCAGCAGCCAATCGATGCACAGCTTTTCCTTCCTCTTCGGATCCCGTGTAACAGCATCCCAGATGGCGAAGATGAAACACAGCATCCGTATCTCCGACATGGTGTTGAGCGAGTCCAGTATCAGCTGACAGGCCTGGAACCAGAAATCCCAGTCGATGTATTGCATGGTCGGGTCGTCCACATCTTCAAAGCCGTCGTAAATCATCAGCGTCTCCTCGAGAAAGTCGCACAACGTGTGGCAGGCATTGTGGTTGAACTGCGACGTCCTCCGTGCCGCGGCCCTCATCAAGCCCATGAAAGCCTCGGCAAACGTGTGCCGCGGCGCTGACATTGTGCTCGAGTTTTCCGACAAAAAATCCTTGAGCAGAACGATCAGCCTGTTCTCCGCCATGCCCCGCAGGAGGTCGCCCGGGACACCTGGAAGCTCCATGGCCGAAGCGTCGAGTCCGTGTGGAGCGTCGGAGATCGGCGGCGCCGCGGCGAAGGCTTCGAGCGCAGCCTGGCGGTGGATCGTGGTGTCCATGACGGTTAGGAGCTGGGCGTGGAGCAAGACAAAGGCAGGTGCGCGAGCCTTCTCGATCAAGGGCAGGCCGGCGGGCATAAACTCTTCGGCGAGGATGTGATAGTACTTTGCAAAAATGAACAGGAGGTCGGTATCCCGTCCGCGCCAGCGTGAGACCCATGCACTCTGCCAGGGAATCTTGGCCACGCCGAGCGCCATTTTAGGATTCCTCTTCAGCGCCGCACCTACGCTTTTCACCGAAGTCCACCCCAGCCCACACATGCTCGGCGGAAACAAAGCCACGATGTCCTCGCTCTCGCCGTTGCTCTTCCTCGGCAGGCAAAATTCGTCGGCAACCCTCTGGATCGTGGATGTCGGGAGACCCCATAACCGCACCAACACGTCAGCTGCTCCGGGGGCAAAGAAAAATGCGTATGCCAGCGCCTTCCCGCAAAAGTTGACCAAACCAAGTGGCGCATGCCGCTGTGACATCTTGTCCACCACCAGCTCCAATTGTCGCAACAAGTTCGCGATAAACATGGTGCGCACATTACGCTCAGCCGATTCGGCGAGAAAGGCCGCCTCGGAGTCGCTCAGGGTGCTCCCCGTTGTTTGGGAGTGCGATCGGGCTCTGACTCGTTCGTAGGGTGACCGGTCGACCAATGGCATGTAATACGATGTTGTCTGCCGCCACTCAGGCCGCATCATGATCATCGTAGTTGCCTCAACCAGAGGCAGCCTATCAACTCCCGGCACCAGCTGCTGCCCCTGTCCGTCCAGCATGTCCAGCAAGGCACCCCACCACCTGTTCAGAATTACTGCCCTTCGGTCCGTATCTTCGGGATGGAGTTTCTTGTTCGATGAATGATTTCCATAACGATTCAAAAACCCTAGTAATGCGGTCTTTACCACTAGCATTTTTTGCGCCACTGGCTTCGCCCCTAGCTTTCCAAATTCCACGTCTAGATTCTTGAATGCAGACCACAGTGGGTCGCGACCGCGGGAGCCGATGTCGAACGGGGATTCATCCGCCGTGGTGTAGTCCGTCCCCGATGATTTTGAGGAAGGCGTATCGGTTGCTGTGGTCGACGGTCCAAGGCTTGTAGCCGAGGAAGCACAGCTGTTGTCCGAATCGTTGCCGCTAGATGAAAACTTTCCCAACATATTAGACGGCCCGGCTTTTATCTTTGTGAAATATGTGCTGGCCTTGTTGAAGCGCGAGGTCCGAGAAGAATCCGCCCTGCGGCCGGCCTGCGCTTGACGGGCTGCCTCTAAACTCGTCGAAGCCCTTTTCCTTGCCAACTTGGGAGCGGCAGGTTCCGCGCTCTTGTCCCGTGTCAACCTGGGCAGGTCGTTGGGTTCTGGCGATTTTTGTGGAGGCGTAGCCCATGATTCCGACATCCATGACCTGGAGGCTGAAGTCACAAAAGAGTCTGACATCACGCGAGGCCGGGGTATTGACTTTGTTTCCCCAAGGCTAGGCTTCTGGCTCTCCACGTGCAAGACGTCGTCTTCGATCGATGACACCATGTCGTCCGAGAAACGATCCCGGATATTGATGGCCGACCTCGACGATGCAAGCCACGAACGTGTCCGATCCGATACTGTATTACTCCTTCCCAGCTTCTGAGCCTTCGGAAGTGGAGCTGATTGGAGCGAGTCATCGCGAGCAACCGCGGACGATTGCTTCTTCTGCTTCTTAGGGATCGAGAGCGTGAGGGGTTCTCCGTCGAGGAAGAGTCTCGTGTCAAAGTCGGGGCTCGAGTCGAACGATGGTATTTCGAAAGGAAGGCTCGGCAAGCTCTTGCAGCTCAATGTTCGCTGGTGCTGTGACAATGTGGGCTTTGCATAGGCGGAGAGGAGGTCAGATGACGAGTGAGATCGGTGGAAGGGACCCGAAGGGTCGACGGCCGGAGCCATCATCAGGGTAGGACCAGTCATTGCATGATCATAATAGAGTTGCGGTTCCAGCGTGCAGATGCAAGAGGTGAGGCGAGGGCTGTGGATTCGAGAGGTCTCGAGCTCTCTGGAGGCGTGCCGGGATGGGCGAGTGTCTCGAGCACGTCTCGGTAGTAACAATGTATCAGTGTCAAAGCTGCAGAAAACCTTGGGAGTTTGTGCACCGTGCTGTGACACAATGCGAGAAACCACGAGGAGAACGAGTGTTTCTCGAAGTTGGATGTTCAAGCGAATGTCGTGGGGGTCGTCAGTAACATCGAACTCGAATGCGAAGCTTCTGTCTGTTCGGCGCCTTGTGTTCGTCGTCGTATACTTGGTGGGAGGGCTCGAAACTGGGCACCAGCGTCACTTTGTACCAATAGAGCAACAAGGCGGGAACGGTACGAGGATTCCGAGTTCTAGAAGAGCGCGGTCGGTTTCGTCCGATGACACGGGACGATGGCCTGTCAAGTTTTTCGACGTTTCAAAGAGAATATGGCGGTACTTTTCTCGCGGTATGCCGCAATACTCCGTCCGCTTGCCTGCGTTTGACGTTATTAATATTATTGCCGCCTTTGCTGCTCCCCTCAGGAATTGAGCATTTGCAGCCTGTTGGAAGTTGGGGCCCCGTCACACAAAAGCCGGCAAGGGAAAAAGACCCGACAGTGTCGTCCAAATTAAAAACAAGGAAGAAATAAAGGCAAGCAGAAATAATAATGAACGAGTGACGAAAGTATTCTTGCACTTCCAGTAGGAAGGAATGGGGGATAGAACCGGAACGAGTAAAAAAACTAAAACCTAAAACCTAAAAACTTGATGAATGACTGGCGTGCTACTGACAACAGCAAGATTCGGTTGGCAAGTGACAGAAACGAAATGGGTTCTGACAAGATCCGACGTTGCTTTCAAAGTACGCCTAGAAGCAGGAAAAAGGGAGCAGCAGATGACGCCGAGTAATTTCGCTGGGCTTATTTTTTGGGGTGGAGGACCTAGGACCCAGAGGGCTGTGTGGCTCACGGACGGTGACGTACCTTAAACGCGTGAGTACACGCTATTCAATAGTCTTGCCTGAGCTGCTTTTAATAACCAGTACAAGAAATTGAAAATTATCTCGGCCTTCTAAGACAGCGTTGTTTCAACTTCGTGCTATGAAGTTGTATGTACGAGGCACGAATATACTCCGCAAAAAAACGGCTCGGGCATGAGGCGGTGGTGAGAAGCAAAGGGACTTTCAAGTATTTCACCATCGGAACCCCCGGCAAGGCCAGGCCACAGTTTGTTCTCTCCTCCATCTGCAGGACAACATGAGAGGCATTGCCCCATCATACCGCCTTCAAATTTCCTTCTCGCGATGCCGCTTCAGGCTGGTGTCTCGCACCAGAGGAAGGGATTCGTCAACCCCATTCACTAGCGCCTTGAGGCGTTGGCGAGGCTTCTAGAGCTGAAGCTTGGCCTGCACGGGTTTGGACTGAGGCTCGAGCTTGGGTCCATACCTCCCCTGTAACTTACCCCACCTTGGGCGGTTGGTAGCTCGTAGTACAGACGTACTAGCCAAGTAATCACGGCATGCACAGCCAGGGGATAGTGGGCTTTTTGTCACTTTTTTTTTTTCCGTGTCCGTCGACGCTGGCTGGCACATAGAGACTAGGGAGCCTCAACTCTAACCAACTACGAAGTAGACTACCTAGCATGTATGCACGCTATTTTTCTTAGAAATCCTCCGCAGCGTCGCAATATGGGTTTCTGGCTCCTCGTACGGAGTATTGGTGTACTCGGCCTGCTCCGAACATTCGCACTGCCCTTCCCTGCCTTCCCTGGAAAGACTGCTGCGTGCGTAGCACCGAGGCCCGCAGGGGCTGCGAGACAGGACACACCCAATTGCGAGTCCCGGGTCCCGACAATGGCTATTCCCGCAGCAGTGCCAAGGCGCCCGCATTTTCACCCAGCTCAGGGTCTTCGGGCCCCATGTTCGCATCGATCACACGTCTCCGATCGAGCCCCGAACTAGCGCAGATCAAACCTCGTAGATTCGAGAATCAGATCGCTCGAAAGGCTCCATCGTTCGAACGGAACACAACACCAAACCCAGACCCAAGAAACCACTCCTCGGGCTTGTATCCTGGGTTGTTGGGACCGAACCACCGCATCAAAATCCCGGGTCTTTCGTCTCTTGTCGTTTTCTTCGTCGCTCAGGATGCGCGCCTGATGAGCATTGAAGTGTAAGAAGCCGGGCAACCCTTATTTTGGGGTGCTCGACCCCACAGCACGATGATCCAATCAACAAACCAACGCTCTGCAGTCTCGTATCACTCCAGTCGTATCGCGCGACGAAGCACCAGTAGCAGCGAACCCTGCCAGGCCTGGTATCAATAAAACCGTACTGGTATAGCTGCAATTGCATCATCGGAGGAAGAAGCAAGGCCGGTCCATGTCTTCCCAAAGTCGTGGGTCCCGAAAAACTTCCCACAACTTCTATCAGCGAACAGCGTCATTGCCTGCACGCTCGATCCAAACCCCTCTCAGAATGCACTGCGTCATTGGACAATCCTGTCCGCCAGGATGCAGTCTAATACAGACCGATAGGTGAGGCTCTTATAACCCCCCATGTCGACCCATGATGCTGGAGGAAGGGAGAATGCCCATGTTTTTTTTGCCTGCAACTCCTCTCGTACTTCGCGCAAGTTCACATCGCTCCTTCCTGTTGAGAGTCGCCTTGCTGCCGCTCAACGACGAAAGGCTGGCGATGACTGGCGAATCGTTGTCCTGGATTCGGGAGTGCATGCATTAGCGTTTTCCTCCTCGCAAAAAGCACCCTGACGAGCGGAATCGAGCCAGTTCATGCGATCGAGTAATTTGCGCCATCTTTGGACACGTATTTGTAGGTAGGTAGCTGGAGTTAGAGAGTGAGACCACATCTGTGCATGTGTCGCAGCGGAAGGCTCGTGGTCACCGCCTGTCCTATCCACCTCCAACAAATCCATCCTCAGCTGTTCTAGGGTGCAGCTTTTTTTGGCCCCCGCCATCATGCGGCAAAAGATTGGAGGGGATGCACTTTGCCGCGTCTACGGACAATTGTCCGCCAACACATCAACGCCGAGGTTTTCGAGACGGGCCCGATCCACTATGGAGATGATGACGACCCTTAAGTCGGGGCCCTGGCGAGGGCCACAAGGCGGTATCCTCAACTCTACAAAGCGGGGCGCAGAACTCGTGCTGTCGCTGAATGATATTGACTAAAATACGGATGGTTGGAGCGAAGGTAATGGAGCGGCTCACTTCATCCGCATCCCACAGCCCGAAAGCATCGGCAATCCTCTACCGCAGAACAAGCCGCGGAATTCTACGCATCTTAGCGGCTTCCTGTCCACAACGGATACTACAATTTGTTGTTGGCGATGCGATGGCGCCGACATGCGAGTTGTCGGCCGCCGAATATCCTATCAGGAGAGCCATGGCTTCGCATCTGAAACTGAGGCGTCGAAGACGGAAAGTGAGCACGGAGCATGCCTTCGCCCTCGACTATTGGCTTTTGGGCCTTTGATGCGTCTCCGCGTCCCGGAACAGGTACGGAACAAATAACACAACAGACTCGTGACGCGGCTGACACGACCACACGGCTAAGTTGAGTTGCGAAACAATGGCAAATCCCCGCCCCATCCGGGAACATGCGGAAACATGAACACCACCAAAAATGGTTCTTTGCTTAGTTGGGATGTTGCCCGATCTTTCATGCACTTTGGCCGTGGGGATAGGGGCCTGAAGTGTTTGGTAATAGACGGGAGCTTTGTTCTAGGCACGTTCAATTTCCTTCAGCAGTTGGGCATGGAGAAGGCCTATTGCTGTACACACATATGCCATAAAGTACTGGATGCACGCTTAATCGACACACGCCGCGCATGTTTGTTGTCATCCCATATAAAGTGGTCGCCATTGGGGTCACTGAGCGGATATATTGCCTTGGCCAGGTCACGTTTACGAGGCCCAGTCACTAGTGGCTGGCTGCAGACAGATAGCCATATCGCGTGTTGTGACACCATTCTGGCTTTGCTACCGTGGCCGTTCCACAAAAGGTTAGGCATCTAGAAAGCTGCTGATGTTGGGACGGTTAAAATTTGATCCGGAATCACCGCGCCGAGTGTTGAAAATGCCTTGACGAGGTCTCGGCAAGGGCCAGCCAGTTTACCGACTAGATGGATCATGTCGGCCGGTGCGACAAATACTCTATTGATCTCGAACCGCAACTGGTAGCCTTGCAGGGCCAGGGATCTGTGGCATGGATTGGTGGTAATGACTCGGGAGGGTGTCTAGATTTGGGTAGCATTTTCCAGCCGATCGTGAGGCTGAATATCAAATAGATCGGGGATCGGCACGTTCGGCCAAACTGCTAGCGGTAAAACCAGGTCGTTGAAGCCACCGCCGCTTCTTGTGCCAGCCTCAACTTTGAAGCCTCTTCGAAGAAGATTGGCAGACAAGAAAGATGGCAATTAGTCGACCTCTCTGTTAGTCTCGATGGCTCGAGACGAAGAAGAGAGCCCCATCTGGCGCCAGATTTTGGGCTTTGCTTGGCTCTTATGTCCCGGGTCCCCCGCGAACTGATTTTCGAAGGGATTCGCCGAGTGTCGCCTCTGCGCTAACGCTCATCCCATAGGAGTGCTCCTTTGGACAAATAGTTAGGATGAAAAGGGAAGGAGTTGCTTTTGCCGATGCAAAATCATAATCAATAAATTGGCGGTTAGTGAGATGTTTTGCAAGGGATTTCCCAGGAAGATGGACTGGGGAGGGAAAAGCAAAGTGCCCTTAAAATTTTCAAATTTTGAAATCAGCCGCCGCGGTCAGTCCCGAGACTCATTTTCCTTAGGTAATCAGGACCAACGTAAGTTATCAAAACCCTAACCCTTAGCATTGAACCTTGTCCAAGTGCCTTCGGACTGGTAGAGCGCACAGGGCACTGGACGACATCAGATAGCCATTCCATCGTCGACTGTATGTTCAAGATCATTGAAAATTCCCAATTAAAGCTGTGTTGGGAGCAAGAAATTAGATTCCTCCAATCCGTCCTCAATTGGGTGCTACCTCTCGTCTAACGGATGCCTATATCTTTCCATCCCCTCGCGTCAGGTCACATCACGAACGCGTCTTGACTTCCCCTGAGAGGGAGCTCCGTCTCCCCACCCCTCAGCGACACCATACGAATGAAAGTTTCCGTCAATACGTACGCTCCACATATCTCGCGATGGACACGCTACCAACCGAGCTACTTAGCCAGATCCTCCAGATAGCGGCGGTATCGATGTCAAAGAATTACTCCCTCAAGCTCCGCCTCGTTTGCCGAACATTCGACTCGATCCTCAAGCCCCTCCTTTGCGAGACACTCAACATTGACGTCTCGACACTCAGCAGGAAAACCTTTCAGAGGCATCCTTGGGAACATGCCCTCCAGACTATTGGGTTCCACTGCAAATCCTTGTTTGTGGACCTCATGCTTCTACGTGATGAACGTAGGTTTTGCCATCATCCTGGCCTCCACGCGGATCCTACATAACTGACATGGTGCGTGGCTTTAGAAGAGATCGAGTTACTGCGGTCTCTGTTCCACAACGATGCAAGAATGAATAGCTTCTGCGATATCCTCTACGAACAATACTGCCTACACGAGAAAACGTTTCACCAGGATGAGTATAGCCGTAAGCTGGAAGCCATCCTGTTCCACTGCCGAAACATCGAGCGCCTCCGCCTCGTCCTGCCCTATCCACTCGTGGGACGGCATGATGTGGCGACGTGGATGCTGGCCATTACCTTTCGGGCACTAGGCCAACCACCAGAGCCAGACGAAGAGTCGGCGCGCTTGAGGGTGCTAGTCCTGGAGAACGTCTCAGACACGTCAATCTGCCAACTGTGGCGGAACCCAGTGGATATCAAAAACATAAGGTTTGCTATGGGCCGGCTGAAACACCTCATCATTACCACCCGGCGGCGTGACGTAAGTAGAGACCAATTCGAAATGTACTCGGTTTACCTCTGGGACATGATCCGGCAGCCCGACGACCTGGAGAGCCTGTGTCTGATGGGAACGGATACGGATCTCTTCGACGGGCAGGATTCGGTGAAGCACACAAAGCCGACCGTCATATCTCGAGAGCAATGGAATGTTCAAACCTTCCCCTGCCCCGCAAACTCGCTCTTCAACCTCACAAGACTAGAACTCAAGAATCTGGACCTGCACGCCGGCTTTTTCCATCAGATGGCAAAGGGCTTCGGCCGGACCCTCCAAGAGCTCTATCTCAACAGCGTGGCCCTCAAAGTAAGCGACCACGACATCGACCCCGACGTCAACGCCGCACATCGCTGCCCAACCCTCTGGGTCGGCCTCCCGGACCACGACCAGCTCCCACACTACCAATGGATCGCTCCCACCATCCGGACCTACTTCGCGAACCTGCGCATCTGCCGCGCTGTCAAGCTGGGATACGACTTCCACGGCACAAACGACCAACTTGACTGGTGCGACGGGTTCGATCTCAAGGATCCGTGCGGGCTTGAGCGGAACCTGGGACAGCGTTTTGTCGAAGTGGTGATGGGGTTTGAGCAGCCGCCCGCTGCCGACGATCAGCGCTCCTCTTCGATCCAGCCGCCCCACGGGGTGACGGAGGAGAAATGGCCCCCGTTGATTGCCAGGCCGAAGGAGTTTTCCGTTCAGGATTGGAGCACCACGAAGCATCAGGAGGCGGTAGGAAACTCGACGAGTAGGTGGGCGAGGAGCCTGGATGGCATGTTTTTTAATGCAAATGCGTGCACGGTGCGTGAGATGCAATCTATTACCTTGGCTGCTTGCAATGGGTTTTCGAATGCGTGGAGGTCATAGGATATGGGAAGCGAACATCTTCTTTTCTTTGCGGAACTGATGTGTATTAGGAAGGACACTAATATGTGGCTTGCCTTCTCCCGAGAGAAGCAATAGCTAACCTGATATGGAAACGGGGTTTTGTTTCCTCTATGATACCCATAATGCAAATAACTCTACTTTGCGCAATAATAATCGATTTCCTCGAACAGTAATACTCCTAAAACTCCCTTACCCGTCATGATCTCACCATGTGAACAAGAGCACGTACTAAGCAGCACCGAAGGTTTGTTTCTGGTCTCCTAACAACCCCGTGAAAACAAAGTCCGTGAACTGGAAAGCTAAGTCATCCCGCCGACCATCCGGCCTGAACATGACAACCAGCGGAGCTGTATTTACACCTCCCTTTAGTGGTTAATGGCGCCATTGATATCATTGTGACCATTAACCCCATTGATATCACTGCGGCCGTTAACCCCATTGGCATCATTGTGGCCATTAACCCCATTGACATCATTGCGGCCATTAAACCCATTGACATCGCTGTGGCCATTAACCCCGTTGACACCGTTGTGGCCGTTAACCCCATTAGAAGCCTGGGCCGAGTACTTCACCGCATCCTCCAGCGCCTGCAGCACATCCTTGACCAGGTCCTCCGTGTCCTCGACACCGCAGCTCACCCGGATGAGATCGTCAAAAATGCCCACCCTCTCGCGCTTCTCGTGGGGTATGCCGGCATGCGTCATCGCAGCAGGAACCTCGACCAGGCTCTCGACGCCCCCGAGACTCTCGGCGAGGGTGAAGATGCGCGTGGCCTGGCAGAAGCGCTCGGCGCCGACGGCCCCTCCCCGGACGCGGAACGAGAGCATCCCGCCGCCCATGCCGTCGCGATGCTGCTTCAGGGCAACGGCGCGGTGGGGGTGGGAATCCAGGCCGGGGTAGTTGACGGAAATGACGTGCGGCGACGACTCCAAAACCTGCGCAATGGCGGCCGCGTTGGCGTTGGCCTGGCGAGCGCGGAGGTGCAATGTCTTGAGGCCGCGGTGGGCGAGCCAGGCATCGAACGCGGAGGGGACGGCGCCAATGGCGTTCTGCAAGAAGGCAAGTCGCTCCCTCAATCCTTCGTCGTTGACGGCCGCGACGCCCATGATTACGTCGCTGTGGCCGTTGATGTACTTTGTGACGGAATGGACAACGATGTCTGCTCCCAGTTCGAGGGGGTTTTGGATGTACGGCGACAGGAAGGTGTTGTCCACCACAACCGTAATTCCGTGTCGGTGCGCCTCTTCTGCCACGGCCCGGATGTTGACGAGCTTCAGGGTCGGGTTGCTCGGCGTCTCGATCCAAACAAGCTTCGTGTTCTCCTGGATGAAGCCCTTGATATCTGCTTCGATCTCATTCGTAAAGGTCACGTCCACGCCATGCGCGTTGGCCACCTTGGTGAAGTAGCGGTGCGTCCCGCCGTACACATCCGAGACGGAAATGACATGCGCTCCCTGCGGCAAAGACTGCAGGATCACTGCGGTGGTCGCGCTGCCGGACGAGAAGGCAAGGGCGTACTTGGCCTTTTCCAGCGCCGCCACGGCGGTTTCGAAGTTGTCGCGATTCGGGTTGCTGGACCGCGAGTACTCGTAGATGCCCAGCGGCTTGCCGAGGCTGGACTGCGCGTAAGTTGTGGAGAGGGAAATGGACTCGATCACGGCGCCCGTGACCGGGTCGTGCGGGGCTCCGGCGTGGACGGCTAGCGTGCCGAAACCAGCTGCAGAGTGAGGGGTTGCCGATTCGGTACGTGCTGCCGAGGCCGAGGCCGGGGCGGGGGTCTCGTAGGTTCCGTTGGTAGCCGTCATGATCGCCGAGACGTTTCGAACTTGACGGGTTGAGACGGAGTGCAAGACTTCTCTTTTTTTTCCCCGCAAGCCTCTTTCGCTTCTCTTGCGAGACTTTTCCCTTGGTTTTTGTTTGCCTTCTGTTTACCTTCGGCTGGCTGTACCGTCAATTTTCGGCGGACCGTTTGGGTTGCCCGTGTCGTGCTTCTCTTGAATCCTTTGAAAGTTCCTGTTGTGAGATCGGTCGGAGCTCAAATATTCGCCGTCTCCCTCGTTCGCGTGTATGTTGGTGAGGTTTTCAAGAAGACGGGGTATCTCGAGAATTTATATACGGACGAATGTGTTGTCGGATGCTGACCCCGAGATCGCACTCTGTGACACCTGCCGGTGGAACGGACCCCTGATGCCGATTTGTAAAGCCTTATCTTTTGCTGCGTCCGGTTCGGAATTCAAAGCGCTTGCGTCTGCCGGTCGGCAACGACTCCAAATTCGAATGCCGCAGCTCAATTTAAACTGCAGGCTGCGCCTGAAAATGACAGATCAGAATAGAGGTGCAGATATCGAAACCTGTGGTGTGCAATGAATAATTTGACAAAGTCGATGTCGGTTCTTGTTTTCGCGATGACGCAAAACTCGAAAGGAATCCACGACCCACTAAACGGGGAATGCCGACTGGACCCCGAAAACACAAGACGAAGAACTTAGGGCTCAATGGAGCTTAAAACAATTCAAAACAGTTGCCAACGAAGGGAAGTAATCCAAGAGAGAAACCGCGGCCCCTTTATGTATTGAACACGGTTATGATATGACTGTATGACCAAGCATTTCGGCTCCCCTTAATTCATAAGCAACACAGTCACTGAATCACGCCTTCGCCTTCGCCTCAAGGACCCGCTTGGTCCCGCACGAAGCACCTGAGAGTTACCTAACACACCGTTCACCGCTTATATGCGAGCCAGAGCGAACTGCGTAGCCGCCGCCCTGCCAGTGTCTCCAAAAATGGACTCAAACGAGTCGATTTCGGCTTTCGTCATTTGGGCCAGTGATTGAGCTAGTCCGAAATTCGGGGAAACGTCGGCGGCGGGGAAATGCAGAGTAGGCGCCGCAGAACCCACCTAGCCGTTCTCCCGAAAACCAGCTGAAAACCAAGAATATCGCACAACATCTGCTGACATATCGGGAGGTTTCAATTCGGAAGCGCCCTTCTGGTGACGTCTGGCTTAAGATTATTATTCTTTGCTGGACTCGAGCGTCAATCGCATCCGCTACCACCTCGAAGGCTCATTGTTGCTTGACACTTCCTTCCAGGAGTTGTCCCAAGAGTCTCAAGTTCCCATTCCCGTCCGAAGACCATTTCGTGCTGGACCAGAGATACTGCCAAGTCCCATCTCCGCAATGAACATCGCACAAACCCCGTCCCGCTTCGTTATCAAAACGGTGGCTAGCGAATCACTATCTGCCTTAGGGTTACCCCGAGCTGCGAGGCACACTGCAGACGCAATGACAGACTCGGCATGCAGGCGGGATCTCCAGGGTCCGATCTGATTTCTAATGGCCTAGTACACCCTATCTGCAGGTCGACGTCAATGCCTACTCGAGCTCGCCGGGAGATCACTACGTGCCGACCTATTTGATATTGAAATGTCTCCTTCAAAATTATCCGACGTCTAACCTCAAACCTCAGAAAGGCGACGGAGCCAGCGATCCAGCTGGTGGCGAAACTTGGTGTCTGGAATTGCGTGACCGAATTCGTACGGATTCCGGCGCGTCGCATGTTGCAAGATGATTCTTGCGGCTTTCAGATCAGAATCCGATGCTAAACGTGACAATCTGGGATTTAGGAGTCATAGGCTGTTCGTAATGCAGCGGCGCGTTAGAGCCAGCCCTAACAACCGTCCTCAAACGGCCTGGACAGCTTAAATCGCTCAAGCTATTCACTAAACTCTAAGACCGAACTCAGAAAAGTGATTCCAAAATGAGCAGTCAGCTTTCGCAATCTGTCGGTAGCACCAGGCGAGAGAGCACGCTTGTTCATCCTTTACTTATCGGAAAAGTCAACTCTGGGCGACAGTGACACACGGCTGGGCCAAGTTGATGGAGATGTCTCAGCCCTTTAAGTTGTGTGGCCAAGGACTCTTTTCGCTCGCTACCAGTACTTTAGGTTGTATCGATGTAATTGTTTTTTTTTTTTTTTTGCAAAGCTTGTCGCTCAGGATTTTGGCGATGGCTTGCTAGGAAGCAAGTTCTCAGGAATTCTCTCGGCATATGAGGCAGTTCTTGCTTGAGTTTGAACCTCGTATTTTCTCAACTCCTTCGCGCGAATTGCAAACGATTCGCTGCATCTTCAAAACTCTGGCGCCTTCAATCAAGCCTTTGCATGTCTTGCCGATTCTACGGCAGTTTTGATCAAAACCAAGTTGTCGGATCTTGCCCGCTGCGGGATCCCCACTTCCCAGGAGGCTCTGTACGAATACGAAGTACATAGATCCAAGAATTAAAATCCGGTTCCACGCACGTTCCCGTCGTTAGTGAATCAGTAGATGGGCTAGTCAGCACGGGGCACCCGGCAACAGCATATAAATGGAACCCGGAGGGTATAAATACTAAATGCAGCATCTTCTAAGAAGGAAGTCCTCACATCCTTCAGACTTCGTTGCGACTAACTGGAGGGAAATTTCTCGCTAGGACGGATAGGGTCCCCGCAGGCCTGCCAGACTCTATCGCTGTCGCAGCCGGAGAGTTGCTTGCTGCCGGACCCCGCGTGTGATTCTGATTGGATCCGCAGTGGAACGTCATCCACCGAAAAGGCGCAACCGACTTTCTGTCCACTCTCCTCCCCTCAACTGGTAATGTTCAGGTACCTCGCGATGTAAAAAGTGCCACAACTCCCGAACCCATTCTGGAACGCACGCATAGCTCCAAAATTTCTCTCAAGCACTATTTCAATCCTTCTCCAGTTCATCGAGAATCTGGGTTTTACCATGGTCGCCGCCCCGCCGATCCCGCCATTTCCGGACGTGAAGGCCTCGACTGTGCTCCATTGGCATTCGCATTCGTGACCGCGCCACCAATCCAACAAGAATTGGCCAACCCCAGACAATGCCGCCGAGGCGATCGCACAAAAAGTCCAGGGCTGGGTGTAGGAGGTGCAAGACCAGGAAGATAAAGGTGCGAGACCCCATCCCCAGCAGACAGACACGAACAATTCTCCTATTCGCGAGTACTTCCGGGGGTAGGCTCGGGAAGGATTTTGGAATGGAGGGAGGGCTGCAAGCTGCATTGGCTTGATAGAAGGAGCCTGCCTTTTGCTGACTGGCTAGGATTGTGCAGTGCGATGAGGTCCATCCACGATGCGGAAATTGTGTTAGACACGGCGTCCAGTGCGATTTTGAAAACCCCGCCATCGTCGAAGAGTCTAGCAACTCGGCTTCGAGTCCAGCGTCGTCCTCGTCCCGTCGTAGTCCCAGCCCCGTCCTCGCGCTTGCGTCTTCGCTCCTTCCCGATGGTCGGCCGCCCGCTATTGATGGACAAAGGCAGCCAAATCTGCCGCTTTTGGCGCCGGCGCCGTTCTACAAGACACCTGGGACGGTGATCCAGACGGGGATGCCCAATGCGAAAGACCGGATGTTGGAGCTGAAGTTGATGCATAACTACACGTCCTTTACGTCCAAAACGCTGACGCCGACGGCAAAATTGTCGGAGGAGGTGTGGACGGTGGATGTCCCGAAGCTGGCCTTCAGCGGCGCGACGTACCTTGCGGATGCCATACTCGCCGTGTCGGCTCTGCATCTTCGTTCCAAGGACCCGTACGACAAGGCGCTCATTCAAGCGTCACATATGTACATGGCTTCGTCTCTAGTAGCGTACAGGGACGCCCTCCGCGCGGGCGTGGGCCAGTCCAATTCGGAGGCCCTCTTCCTCACCGCGTCGCTCATTGCGTTCCAGTCGACCGCCACGAGGATCTTTGTAGGCGACGACCCAATCGGAGATGTCGGCCCACCAACAGCTTCACCGGCCAACAGAATAGCAGCTGGCCCAACACAATCGTCTTCCACAAAAAGTAGCTACACGCCACCCTTATCCTGCTTTCACGCCTTCCAAGGGGTCAAGGCCGTTGTTGTATCAAGCTGGCCCTGGATCCGCAACTCAAGTAGCGTCTTGACAGTTATTGAATCCCAACCCCCCTTGCAACTCGAAGGTCTCAACGGCCCCGCCTCCTTCTTCGGGCCCCTTCTCGAAGGCCTAGAAGAAGAGCTCGCAGCCGAGCAGGACGAGAAGCAATCCACAGCCGAAGCCTACGCCCACGCCGTCGCGGTCCTCAACTGGGCCCACCGCTCCCCCAACGATGCGGCACACCTAATTTTCCCCGCCACCGTCGCCCGCCGCTACGTTGACCTTCTCGCCGAGCGGCGCCCCCGCGCGCTGGTGATCCTCGCGTCGTTCTTTGCTGTGATGCGTCGCCTCGAGGGCATATGGTGGATCGGCGACGTGCCCAAGAGAGAAGTCCTCGGCATCGCGTCCTTATTCGACGAGTCTTCTCCCTGGCGGCGTCACCTCGAGTGGCCGCTCAAGATTGTCCATGCCGAAAGGCCGATTCCACCGGAGCTGTGGGGGAGCGAGTGGCCGCCTGAAGATGATGGGGGGTTGCCGCTGCACAGGGCGTTTCCGTCCCGAGGGTCGTTTGTGGAGCATATTGAGCAGGTGGCGAGGATGATGATTCAGAATCCGACGGGGAATATCGTACCGGGATTCTTTCAGTTGGCTCAAGATTTGTATGGACGAGGAGGGGCAGGGGCTTTTGAGGCACAAATGATGGATGTGAGTGATGGGGGACATGTGCCCTGACGCTACCCTAGGGTGGTTGGGATGAAGGGAGTGTGGGAAGCAGGCGCTACCTCACACTCCTTCAAGTCCTTCCCGCTTCTTGACTCATTTCGGTAGTCGGAGATATCCTATTCATTAGCTCATGTTTTTCTGTCACTTATCTGTACTATTATGTATCCAAACAGGGAGTATGGGCAATGGAGGGTGTTTTTTTTTTTGTTTTTTTTTAAACAAAACATGGAAGGCTGGAGTCAGACCTGGATCTTTGGGGTGTAATGGCATCTGATAAATAGTAAAAGGAATAGCACCAAGAAGCAACAAGGCTTATTGGAGAGGAGGTAAACAGTATGGAGGTGAAGGGGGAAACGAAAGAGATGAAAACATATAAATAACGAGTTTCTTCCTTGACTCAGATGATCAGCTTAACTTAACTTCTCCCATTGAAAAATGTATGGCTAGTACTAATGCAATGAACCTGGGTCTCCAACGATTGACATTTTGCGCCGATACGCCTAGTTTTGAAGAACTCGCAATCTATAGTACTCTAGTGTCTGTAGACGGGCCCAAACCTCAAAGCTTCTTTTTCTTCCGCTCCCCACCTTGCTCCTCCTCACTGTTCTGAGCAATGTCATCCTGCCCATCCACCTCCTCTCGTCCCCGTTTCTTCAAAGCTTTAACCCTCCTGGTCGTCAACTTGCTCAAATCCTGCTTCCCCAAATGAATCCTCCCAACCTGATGTCCCACCACATCCGTCTGCACATTCTTCTTTGTCCTCTCCTCGCTCGTCTTTGCCTTCTTCATCGCATCCCGCATCACGCTCTCATCTGCCTCCCTGATCCGTCCAATCCTAAAATCCATCCTCGGCCCCATCTCCTCGACCTCGACACGCGGCAATTTCTGTCCGCTCTTCTTCGTCCGAATGAGATAGGCCCTCAAATGAATCTGGGGCAGCTCATCCTCGCTGGCAGGAGTTTCCCCCGCGGTGAGGGAAACGATATACTGCAATCCCTCAACGTCAACCTTATCCATCTGTTCCCGGTTTGCAAAAAAGTCCGTCAACAAGCTTTTCGCAACCGTCAGCTTGTTCGCAACCGGACTCTCCCACCCCTCCCCCGCAAAAAGAACCATGGGCCGCAACCCCACCCCGGGCTTCTTGCCCTCGAAGCCTTCCATCGGCCGGTACGTGTCCCGATCCAGCAACAGCTCCGCCTGGTCCAAGATCTTGTGGTCAAACATCCTCACGAGCGTCACCGTGTGCGGGCGTTTTTTCGTGTGGCTCCCAAAGACGAGAAGGGACGCATCGTTCTTTTGGGAGAAGAACTCGAGGGACGGGCAGGTCTCGTCAAAGGGGTGGATGTTCTCGTTGCGCTTGGTGAATTTCTTAGCAAAGGGGCGCCGGAGCTGGTACAAGTCGTTGAGGGCGTCTTGGACAGGTTGCGAGCAGGTGCTGCCGCGTAGGAGCAAGGCCGTTTTGGGGTTTTCGACGGGTTTGGGGGCGCGGTTGTCGAGGGCCCTTTTGGAGCGAGCGTTGCGAGGCTTGCTGGGGTTTTGCTAAGTTAATATGCGAAGACCAGGGTTGGGGGGGGTTGAATTGTAGTAAATGGTCTTACAGCGTTCGCAACATCTTAGGCTATATCTTCCAGTCGCGTTTGTGTGGCTGTGATTGTGGTTGTCTTGAGATGGAAGTTGAGAGACTAATATGGCTGCTGCGGTGGGTTGTTCAGAATTTTTTCACTCTTGGCGAGCAAAATGCGAAATGCCTTATCGATAAGGATATCTTATCGAAAAATACCCCGCCATATTTTGAGGACTTACGGTCTGAAGCTCGTACTTCCCGGCCCCACTTCAGACATCCTTCTTGTAGAGTCGGGACGAGGCGTCCAAGTGCCGAAAGAGCCGGGAGCGTCTGCATTCCTTCCCACTTAGGCAGGGAAGGAAAAACTCTCTCAATGCCCTTCTTTCCTTTCCCCTTTTATCCCATTTTATTGATGGTAGACCGCATGGCTTGTATTCCCGCAGACCGGAGCTCACACTGCGCCCCGAAAGCCCATCTCCTCTTCGTGTTTTGGGTTGAATAGCTAGGCAGGATAATGATCAAGTCATAACCAATTGAAGGAATATGCCAGGCATGAACTAAGCTCAATCGCGTCTAATATGCTATTTGGAAATTAGGTGGCACGTAAGCATCAGAACATCTCACCAAAGCAACCCACCAAAGTTAGTGGAAGGACGATGTTATGAAAAGCTTTAGATATCGTCTTCCGCGTACGAAGGCCTTCCAGCTCCGACACAACTAAGGAGGCCATACACTAGATGGCTGAACCCATTAGAAAATGACGCTATACAACTATGCCCGCAGATATAACAGCACGTACGAGTCCACACTACCTACGCTTTCATCAATACTCTTCCATTCTCTGCCTGGCAGGGTTAGGGTTCTTGGTTGAGCAAAGTCCCGTGTACATTTCTTGTTCCTTTCAAGCGGCCTATTTATGCACCAATATTCCTGTATGCCCGGATTTTTTAAACCTCACAGAGAATCAGAGTACGCCATGTACGGGTGGTATAGTTTTGTTCTATACTTCGCTACACGCTTCGAATCACCGTCCTCTTAACCGCGCACACATTTTCACCAGTAGGAAACCGCCAACCACATGAGGAACACTTTCTAGTCAATTATCCAGAAGGCTTCTAGTATCGAGAAAATTCTGAAAGATCTCTAGGCCTGGAGCGCGGGCGACCAGGAAGAAAATTGGAACTCCCGTGAGAATTCGAGCAGAGTCCGCTACTGCTAGGTTGGGAATACTTGACACGGTAGAACTTTCCGTCGACCAGCCGGGAATTAGACACCCTAGAGCCTCAGAGGACCCAGAATCCTGTCTCTTCAACTCTAACCACGAAAGAGAGATACACCCGCGGTGTTGCACAACTTGCCGGGAATGATATCGTCCGTGTCGGACTTCGCGATGTTGTCGGGTGTGGGGCCGGCGTGGTCGGGGTTTGGCCGTTTTTGTAGCATGCCGCTGATTCGGGACAATAAAAAGAGGTGGAACGCGAGGGTCCAGGGCAGGTCGCGTTCTGGGAAGGCCACGGAACATCTCATATCAATCGCCACTCTGATGAAGGTACTCATGGACCTCACCTGTCTCAGCAACAGTACTTTTTGCGCTTCAAGAATACAAGTGAGTGGGGGGGTGAGCTCCACATGCCCCCATAGACCTCTCAACCTTCACGCGTTTGACGGAGCGCACAAGCCAGCTGTGTGATTGGCGGTGAGAACTACGATGTACACCCTCTGTACATCAAACTTTGTGCATTTATTGGTAGAGGCTTTGTAGCGAACTAGAGGAGATTCGGTAACTCATTGTACCAACCCACTGAAAGTGAATGGATGGACCGAGCTCAGTGTTGTGGCTGCACGCCGGGAGATGGTGAATAGTGCATTCGGTACCTGTCCATTTTTGTTGACAAGCGAAGTCAGTTACCTCTCGCCGGCCGCGGCCCCTCCCCCTCATTATTTCTGTGCCAAAGTATTGACGACCCCGCGACGGCAACTTCTGATTGATTGACGACGCACAGCAACAGCCAAGCCAATGCAATACCTCTAGGTACGAACGCTGGTAGCAGGCTCAACCCTCTTTCCAGTCTCCACCAAAAACTGGAAATCGTCAATTTTCCTCCTAGTCAATTGACCCAATTCTAGCCCCCGTCCTCCAACATTTGGCATTGTTGCTCTGCACCCTTCACGACCGACCGACCGACCTGTCAATCCCTCTCACTGCGGCAAAGCAAAGCCAGCCAGATTTTGAAAATGAAGGGCGAGGTAGGTTGCACGTACACTTTAACCCCCGGACGTCGCCCAATTTGTTTCATGTCCTCGACGACAAACCTCGATCCGCAAAAAGCTGGGTCTTTTCACGATGGATGCCGAACCTCGTGCCCTCCACTCCGTGCCCCGTCTCGCCCATCTTTTTTCTTTTCTTCTAACGCCGCCTCGATAGGTCCTCCACCTTCACCTGGGCCAGGCTGGTACCCAGCTTGGGAATTCGGCCTGGGAGCTCTACCTCCTCGAGCATGGGCTTGGCTCGGATGGCCGCCCCGACCCCAACGCCAAGGACATCGGCGAGGGCGGTTCCTTCGAGACCTTCTTCACCGAGACGAGCAATGGCAAGTATGTGCCGCGGGCCATCTTTGTCGACCTCGACCCTTCGCCCATCGACGAAATCCGTACCAGCCAGTACCGGTCCCTTTTCCATCCGGAATACCTCATCAGCGGCAAGGAGGACGCGGCCAACAACTACGCCCGCGGCCACTACACGGTGGGCAAGGAGCACGTCGAGGCGGTGATTGACCGCGTCCGCCGCGTTGCCGACAACTGCAGCTCACTGCAAGGCTTCCTCATCTTCCACTCGTTTGGCGGCGGTACCGGCTCGGGCTTTGGCGCCCTCCTACTCGAACGACTGTCCAACGAGTACGGCAAGAAGTGCAAGCTCGAGTTTGCCGTTTACCCGGCCCCGCGCGTCTCGAATGCCATTGTCGAGCCTTACAATGCCGTCCTGTCGACGCACAGCACCATTGAGAACTCGGACTGTACATTCCTTGTCGACAACGAGGCCGTTTATGATATCTGCCGCCGCAACCTTGACATTCCCCGTCCGTCGTACGAGCACCTCAATCGCCTGATTGCCCAGGTCGTCAGCTCCATTACCTCGTCCCTCCGCTTCGACGGCGCCCTCAACGTCGATCTCAACGAGTTCCAGACCAACCTGGTGCCTTATCCTCGTATCCACTACCCGCTGATCAGCTACGCCCCGGTTGTGTCGGCTACCAAGAGCCAGCACGAGAGCTTCAAGGTTTCTGACCTGACCTTCCAGTGTAAGTGGCCACTCCACCCCACCCTCCCCACCCTCCCCACTTTTACCTTGAACAAGCCGAGGGTTTCTCACATGGAACTAACATGACCCCCAACCCTAGGCTTCGAGCCCAACAATCAAATGGTGGTCTGCGACCCCCGCAACGGCAAGTACATGGCCGTCTGCCTCCTCTACCGCGGCGACGTGGTCCCGCGCGACTGCAACGCGGCCATTGCTGCTTTGAAGGCAAAGGCGTCGTTCAACCTGGTGGAGTGGTGTCCTACGGGGTTCAAACTGGGTATCAACTACCAGAAGCCCATGGCGGTGCCCACAGCCAGCCCGGCCGACGGCGGTCTTGCGTCGGTCGACAGGTCTGTCTCGATGTTGTCCAACACGACGGCTATTGCCGAGGCGTGGTCGCGGCTCGACTTCAAGTTCGACCTCATGTACAGCAAACGCGCGTTTGTGCACTGGTACGTGGGCGAGGGCATGGAGGAGGGCGAGTTTAGCGAGGCGCGCGAGGACTTGGCAGCCCTGGAGAAGGATTATGAGGAGGTTGCGGCTGAGACGTTTGATCCAGAGGAGGCGGCTGAGTATTAAGGGGGGCAAGAAAGGGTCGAGGACAACGTGAAAGGAGGGAAAGTAAGGAAACCTTCATGTTGCGTCCCAATGAAGGAATACGCGCTCCCTCTCAACATCTGGGAGAAAGGAATATATGTTGATGAGCAAAATGCGACCGAGTTAGGGGTGGATGGATGGCGTGGTGGTTTAGATACTCCCTTCTTGCTTTTAGTATCCTTTACCTTTCCCTAGTTTGGTGTACTCGCCGGTTAGGTAGGAATGAATGACCCATACCCGTTGAAAGTGCACACGCTCTCTCTCTCTCTCTCTCCATCCCGAGGTCTCAGGCTAAGCTAGGAATCATTCAAAAAGTGGATGTCGAAGTGAAAAAACCATAGATACCTGCGCAGTAAATGATGGTACTCATTTCCTTACCATCTTGAACATGTTATGGGATCTCCACTAAGGTATTTCCTTTCCCTCCCTCCTTCCTCGCCATTCTCGGCGATTCTTTGCTCTCTTCGTACCCCTCTGTCCCTATTTGGAATAACTCTCCCTAGGGAAAAGCGCGGCGATGCCACCGGAATCTATTTGAGCGTGTTTTGGTTTGGAGTGAAGGTCAGTAGGAGAGGTTCTAGATCTACCTAGGTGAGTACTTTTGTCGTGTATTCTTAAACTCTAGTCTGTTGTGACAGGCGTAGGGCTAAGAAAATATGAATGCCGAGTAGTAATAGAGCAAGTATGTAGTACGAATGTGGTAGTGGGGAATGACGAGCTAGGCCATGCGTCAAACCACTGGTCTACGCTTCCCTAAGAGCTCAAGGCAAAGGGGGAACAAGAGAAACACAGGTCCATCCATGGATATCATCACCTCAGAGGAGAAAATGTCACTTGGGATAGCCAAAGGATGCGTACCCAGGGGTCAACGATATCATGCTCTTAGTTTTATTTTTCTATCAAATGTAGCACCTTGCCATGCTGACCTTCTCCCACCTTCTACCCTTCACTTCTTGCTACCACCCTTCGCTTTTTTCCACGCCGCCACTCTCTTGGCACCGGCTCCCCCTTTCGCCTTCCTCCTGAAAAGTGGCGCATCTCCAGGCTTGGCCCTTTTCCCTTCAAATACAATCTCCTCGGGCGTCTTTATCCCCGACGGCACATCATCTTTATCCCGCCACGCATGAACCTTGGACGGCGACGATCTGGCCTTAGTAGTAGTGCCCCGCATTTGCCTCGCGGCGCCTGCCACCCCGAGGAGCTTGCCGGCGCGGCCTGACATGGACTTTTGGTCCGGGGTAGTTTTGGGCTTGTGCTTGACGGTGTTGGAAGCAGCTTTTTGGCTAGCAGAAGTGGTAGCAATCGGAACCAGCTTCCGCTTTTCGAGGGCCGTGGCCGTCTTTTGCGGGTTCTTGGCACGGGTGACGCGGAGTTTGCGGGGGAGCATGGGGGGGAATTTTTTGTCATCCAGGAGAAGGGCGGCCTCGACATCGTTTGCATCCTGAGCCAGTAGGTTAGCCAGCGTTGATCCTCAATCCTCCCCACAATCAGATGACGGTATATCGACTGCAACTCACGTAGAATTGCACGTAGGCAAACCCCTTGCCGACCCTCGTCTTAGGATCCCGCACCACCCGGACATTCTCCACCTTTCCCGCCTCCTTCCCAAAGGCCCGCCACAGCCCCTCCTCGACGTCAGCAGGCGGCTTCTTTTTCTTCTTTCCAGTATCGTCATTGTCATCTTCCCCACGCACGCGAGACTCGTCGTCCACAAAACCCAGATTGCCGACAAATACGCAACGGCGGTGGTCCACCATGCTCGGGTGTGCCACTCCATCAACACGAAGGTGCCGTCCCAGCACGACGGTGCCGTTCAACTCTGTGACAGCTTTCCGGGCTGCTGCAGCGGTTGAATAAACAACGTATGCGTTGGTCGACTTGGTCGTCGCGTCCATAAGAGACTTGGTAATGTAAGCCGCCCGTTTTGGCTGTCCGCGTGTTGAGAAGGCGACGGAGCGGAACCGGATCGATTCAATGTTTTCGAGCCGCGGCTTCGCATCCCGGTCCAGGATCTGCGCCATGTGCGCCATTAGAGTTTTCTTGGCTGACTTGGAGGAGATGGCCTCATTGGAAACATTGGCGAGGAAGACTGTTCGGTTGGCTCGTTCGATCTCGGATTCGTCTGGCCCTTGGACTAGGGATTCATGCATGGGAATGTCTCCATCCTCGTCTTCTTCGCTTTCTGACTCTTGTCCTTCGTCATCTCCAGCATCATCGTTGTCGCTGGAGGAGTTCCCTGTAGACCATCCCGACGTATCTCCTGCTTCTTTTTCCTCGTCATCTGCTTCTTTCAGCTTCTTGGCGGGAGGGGAGTCTTCAGAATCCTCCTCGGCCATCCTCCGGAGATGAGCCTCTTCCAGCTCGTCTGCCAGGCTTTTTCTTTTGCGCTTCCGGGCTGGTTTGGGAGAAAATCGTGGGGACTCTTCAGGGAGGGATCTGAAGCCGTTTCGTTGTGTCGTTTTCGTTGCAGCTTCCTCCCCCGAGCTCTCCTCTCCACCAGACCCGGCCTCAGAATGGTTATCTTCTGAAGAAGCATCTGATTGATTCTCAGGTGCACTTTCCCGAACCTCGTCGTCGGATTCATCTGAGCTTTGGCGTTGTTTCACCGGCGCGGCGGGAGGTCGGACCGAGTACCGAGTCTTTGGAGGAACTTTGATAGGCCCCGACTAGGAGGTATTAGCAAAATCACAATTTTCATGGTCTATTTGAACGCAAATTCTTACGCTGGAGCTAAACAGAGCATCAAGAGTGGGGTCAATTGTTTTCTTCGACACGGCGAGGCCGCCGGTCCTAGGAAAGGGATGTCAGCAACGGAGCTCTGGCCCTTCACAAGAATACGAGTTGAATTTTGCCCATACAATTTTGCCATTGTGATGAGTGAGCTAGACAACCAAGGCTCCTTAGGAACGTCGCTCCCGAGCCTAGTGATGATGTAGGTTCCAGGTTTTGAGTTGTTGGGGCTGGTTGTTGACTTCTTGAGGTCGCGCGACATTGAACCAAGAAAAATTCAATAAACTTTGGGTGGGGCACCAAAGCAGAACGGCAACGGGCTTGTTGGACCCCACCGGCACCGACCTGCCGCGGATGATCAATGACGGGCCGACTAAAAAAATCGAGCCAATCATGACGTATTCTCGGAGCATATTACACTATTGACAGCTGACGCCGCCTGTCTCTCTGGGCCGATTGTCGTCAAGAGTCAATTAACCAGTTGCTCCCGTCCTGGCGCCCGAACCTGCTGCCGACGCAGGCCAGAGGAGAAGCAGCGGACGTGATCACCGCCCCGTGACTTTCTTGCGTCTTGTCCGCAGTTCGCATCCCGATCTTGGTCCCGCGAAAAAAACCACCACCAAGAGTCCGTTACTTCCACCGGCCGTTCATGGCAAATTGGCAGTATTTTCTAACGAAAATCTGTTCGCGCTGATCTTCAATTTTGGTACATTCTTGCTGTTCGTCCGTTCCCTCCCGCTTCTCCTTGCGGAAGAAAAAGGCAGTCGGGCAAATAGCGACTGACGAAGTAGGTTCGCAGTTCGCAGCTTCACCCGCCACGCACCCGACGCTCGCTCCACGATTGCTCCAGCCCGCATTTTGCCCACCTCGATACAAGCCAAGCCCGAGCACACATACCGCGGAAACGCACCGCGGTCGGTCCTTGATGATGGCGGCAGCTGCCCAGGCACCGCCTGGTCTCTCGCCGGCACACGGCGCCGCGGAAGCTGAGGACAGCAACATATCCAGCCCTCTAAGCGAGGTCGAAGACAAGGATGGTGAACCCGACGAGATGGAGGGCATCATTCTCCACAGCCAGGACGCCACACATGACGAAGCTCTAGAGTCGGACAGCAACCTGTCGGACGCGAACGACACGGAAGCCGAGACCGAGCGCCTTTACGACACCCCACAGGTCCGTCGTCACAAGGACATGGTCGTGGACCAGTTCAATGAGGGCAAGGTCATTGAGCGAACCCCTAGCAAGCTCGAAAACCAGGTCCTCGCCGACAGCATCGAAGAGAACGGCGACGACGATGACGAGTCGCTCTCCTCCTCTTCCGATGACATGTCGGCCGCCCCTTCCACCCACCTAGAAGATGCCGAATCGTCGATCAAGACTGCGAAATCGACGGAGCCATCGTCTGTTGACGAGTCCAAGCAGCCGCCGGATGCGAGGAAACGGAAGCGATCGGCTGCCGCGGACCAATCCGACTCGGAGGGGCCGCTTAGGAAACGGCCAGCCTCGGTCGGTGTGCCCGATACCGACATCCACGACGAGGAAAATGCTGCTGGAGATGACGAGACCACATCTGCACATGCCGCTAGCCTAGGACAATCTCCCACCGACGAAGGAACTGGGTCACTCGGGAACAAGGATGAGAAAGAAGACACTGCAGTAGACGACGACACAATTGTGCCGAACCCCGAGGCTCCAGTCAAGCTTACAAGGAGCGGCAGCAAGCTGAAGGCTGCGGAAGCTGACATGGACAACGACGACCACGAAGGCGGCACTGAAGACGACGCCGATCCAACTGCCGATGAGGAGATAGCAGACGGCGAGGTGGAGGCAGAAGAAGGCGACATTGCAGAAAAGAATGACGCTGAAGAAGGTAGGGCATTGTCTTTTACCCGAAACGACCGATGACTGACACCTTTGTTCAGCAGAAAAGAAACGCATTGCACTAGAAGAGTGGGCGAGCATAGAAGAAAAGTTTTGCATATTCCGAGATCGGTACGTTTAACCAGCCATCGCCTTCTTCACTCGCTAACGTTGCCCAGGCTCTACAAGGACCGGTTAGACCGACTCGAGCGGGAAGAGGCATCTCTGACAGCCGATATTCCCTACCATCCCGAATACCTCAATATGAAGCAATGCATTGATGACCGACTTGCCGAGAGGTTACGACAAATTAACAAGGAACACGAATACACACTACAGGCCCATGAAAGGGTAGGGGTGGCGCGGAAAGCGGAAATTTGGAGCCAGTTCTACCAGACCATGCGGGAAAAGCGCGAAGAGTTCCTCGACCAGCTTAACAGGGACTGGTACGAAACACAGAATGCACGCAGGAGCGCACATAGCGTCCAAGACTACGCTCTTCTCTTCCCGGCGAGTGACGCGCACCGGACGCGCAACGCCGTGGCCTACAACACCGAGGTATCCATACTATCAGGCATTGCGAAGCATGTTGGCTTCCCGGCTGCACCAGCAATGCGGGGTGCTTCTGCTGCTGAGATTGAAGAAGACCTCGAGGCCATCAAGGTACGGACTAACCTCACCCGGCGCGTTCATTGCACGTGCGTCATGTCGACTTCTTTACTAACCCCTCTTTTTACCAGCGTGCACGGCGCCAGCGGCAACCGCCTGTGATGCAATCGTCGGTATTCTCCGGGTCGCTAGACCCTGCGGGAGAGCAATTCATCCGGAACACCCCGTGGGCGAATCCTCAGCATCCTCGCCATCAGCGCCAAAACAACAAGGGCTACGCAGGTGAGGGAGACGGGGCACCGGCTCCTGCGCCGCGGTTAAACGGCCAGTCTCACCAGCAGTCCCCATTGGAGAAGCTGTCGTCAAGTAAGGTCGCGCCGAGCGCAACCGAGATGATGCGGACCGCTTCCTCAAGTGGGAAGGGGAAGAGGGTGTCGAGTCTGCAGGGCGCGAGTGGCACATCTTCTAAACCTCTCCAAGAAACCGTTAAGCACGATACGGCCTTGGCAGTCGGATCCTGACAGCGGCGGTTTGGGTAGATTGGGTGAAGGATGGGAAGATGGCTTTGTTTTATAATGATACCCTACTGCTATGGAAGATATGTGTACATACGCTCTGCGCTTTTCGTTTCAGAAAGGCAGTTGCTTTGTATTTGAGCGGCGCGGCGTGGCGTGTGCCAATGGATTCAGCGGGCTTTGCTTGGGTCATACCTGGATTACGTGTGTAGGTGTGTGGAGTTTGGACTTTGTTACGGGTTCTCATGAATATCCTACTCTGCAGGTATTGCCGGCATCGCGATCCGACAGTGGAGAGTGTTCTTTCTGTATATATAGATATACTATGTACACGATCGGCGCCAGATGGCAACCAACGATGACGGCCTGGGTATGGGTTGGCTGGAAATCCTGCTCATCAGGTCAATGGAAGACGGTCCCTCAGGACATCATCTCATCTGAGCCTATCCTTTCGCGTGATATCAAGCCTATATTTCATTCCTTTCTAATCCCCATAACCGCAACACCAAAGTGTCCCTCGTTGCGATTTGAAGTGGATCCCAGTTCTGATGGTTGTTGTACACGTATCTTAAATCGCACAGGAGGTTATTTCTGGTCTCGGAGTTCCTTGCGCGGGGCTGCAGGGACTTTGACGTCTTCGAACTCGTCTTGGCCGACGGACCGGATTGTGTACCAGTCTTGATTGAGAGAGATTGTCAGCATCAAGGAAAGCGCAAACAAAACGTAAGGCAATCGCCTATGACTGCTGCGGCATATATTGATATGGCTGTCCCGGGCTAGGATCAGGAAGGGCTAGACGTACAGACACCGCCTGCGAATGCAAGAAGACCAAGACCCGTCATGGCATTCTTCACAAGATATGGCCTCCGGGCACGGATGAGGGCGGGGCCCTGGCGAAGTTGCCTGTCGTAGTATGTTGAGCTGTCGGTTCGTGGGAATCAACCCAGTATTGTTAGCGTTATGTTGCCTGACCTTACGAAGGTCGTGAAGTCGGGAAACTTTGCTCATACCCGTTCATTGTAATGGATATATTCGCTGTCGTCTTTGATAAAAGATCTGTGAAGCCTACAGAGCTCAGTGGCTCAGTGCTGAAAAGGATCGTCGTCCTCTGAGCCCAAGTCGACAACTTGAACAGTCAATCGCAAAAGAGATGTTAGTCTTTATGCACTGTATGCCTTGAGGAACGAAAAGCTCTTAGAGGACGGGCACGAGTGGGGCCTACCGCCCCTACAAAATTCCGCTAGGACCCACACTAACTCATTACTTTTTCCCTGGGACCAATCAAAATCAGGTTCCGTGCATTTTCACGTGATTAGCTACTTAAAACTGCCGTTTCCTCTCGCATTGCCACATTTTGGAATGGGATACCTGGGACTGTTGGAGGGACGTCGCAGACGGATCGGAGACGGGCCAAAAGGAGCCGTGTGATAATCGAGATTGTATCGAAGTAGCGGTGTTTACAGGAGAACCCGATGGAGGGACACGACAGAGGGTTCTCCAAGTTGAAGTTTGAATCAACGTGTGATTTTGGAAAGCATCGTTATCTCCCTAAGTATGACCTTGGTCTAGTACATGACAGTTTTATGACATTCCCTCTTCCTCTTTGCGTGGAAATAATCCGAAGAGTCTCCAGGATCTTGCTTCTCTCTGCATAATATTTCACTTCTAAACCTACTATGACACTCTCCTCAGCATTTCCACACTTCACAGCTGTCTCCTAGTCATCAGAGGTATGATTCTCGTACCGTTTCAACATACCATCAGGATTCATTCGATAATAGGAGTCCGTTATCAAGAGATTTATGAATATCCCTCCTATCATTAATCCTTTATGTATTAATCCTTTGACCCAATCGTCTGAGGGCGTGGCGATGCGGCCATGCGAAATATGCCGCAATGATG
>Ga0247774_1000140_pt1 | contig 33901 bp, 41 predicted proteins | sample UWRJL001104B6_FD_179933 | JGI IMG/M metagenome (GOLD analysis project Ga0247774, IMG submission 179933) | Plant litter microbial communities from Arlington Agricultural Research Station in Wisconsin, United States - UWRJ-L001-104B-6 | ecosystem: Environmental > Terrestrial > Plant litter >...
CGGCTCGATGCTCGCATCGGCATCGCACGATGGAACCGTGCGGCTCTGGGATACTAAAAAGGGCGAGGAGAAGCAGACGCTCGAGGGCCATAGTGGCTGGGTCAAAGCCGTAGCCTTCTCGCCGGGCGGCTCGATGCTCGCGTCGGCATCGCACGATAGAACCGTGCGGCTCTGGGATGCCAAGACGGGCGAGGAGAAGCAGACGCTTCAGGGCCATAGCAGCAGGGTTAAGGCCTTAGCCTTCTCGCCGGACGGCTCGATGCTCGCATCGGCATCGCACGATAGAACCGTGCGGCTCTGGGATGCCAATACGGGCGAGGAGAAGCAGACGCTCGAGGGCCATAGTGGCTGGGTTGAGGCCGTAGCCTTCTCGCCGGACGGCTCGATGCTCGCATCGGCATCGCACGATAGAACCGTGCGGCTCTGGGATGCCAAGACGGGCGAGGAGAAGCAGACGCTTCAGGGCCATAGCGACTCGGTTGGGGCCGTGGCCTTCTCGCCGGACGGCTCGATGCTCGCATCAGCATCGCACGACGGAACCGTGCGGCTCTGGGATGCCAAGACGGGCGAGGAGAAGCAGACACTCAGAATCGACCAAGGCCTTACAAGCCTATCGTTTTCTACGGATAATCGATATTTAAGGACGGATCGAGGCCAGTTAAGTCTCTACACAAACTCTACCGAGATGGCTCTCCGCGATGACCGCCAGACCATGGAGTGTTTTCTTAGTAATGATTGGGTGGTAAGAAATGGAAGAAGGGTCCTCTGGCTCCCCCCAAACATCAGGCCTCACCGTTCTGCTTTCTATGACAATACATTTGCCTTAGGATATATCTCTGGTTTGGTAAAGTTCATTGCGTTTACATAGCTAATATGATTTCTGATGTCTTTGCAAATGAAGGGTCTGGGAGGAGCAATTCTTTTATCCTTCTCTTGTTTCGCCACAGGAAGTCATCGGAATTCTGGCGACATGTCTTAATATCAAGTCGCCCGCCACTCGCCGCTCGCCGCTCGTGTCTCGGTCCCACCATAGCTACCGAAAAGGGGCAAGTGCTTGGGCTGAGCAGCTTTGTACTCCATCCCGACGTCCGCACTGTCTATTCGTAGACGTGGGTCGATCACGTGGTGTGACGACGTCTCTATGTACCTCGGGCTATATATCGAGATAATATGAAGTAATCTTAGTACTCTTGGTCTGTGCTTACATTTTCAAGCTGTATGGAGAGGATGCCAGTTTCGCTCTTAGCTGCACCACTCGTACATATATGAAATGTTTCCAGTTTGTACTACACATGAAAAGTTTTCAGGTTGAAAGACTTCCCGCTATACTAATCTTCTCTGCGCTGAGCATGCAACCTACTCGAAAGCCAGCAATGCCGTACTTATTAGTCGCTTGCGCAATCGAGTGCCCCGCTATTTGGCGCAACGGATTATCCGTGATGAGGGGTATCACATCAGACCTGGCGGGTAGGTCTCCCACGTGTGATACAAGGCAGAGGGGAAACCTGGAAAGGAGGAAATACCGAGCCTCATGGAGATTGCAAGGATTTTCAACATGGTCGTCAAGTCAATGCCATGCGTGGGATGGTAGTCCTTGCCGCCGTCTATTCAGGTGGGCAAAGATGATGGCAGTCCCTTCTTATCATATCTGGGGCTGATATCGGTGTACCATGATGCGGATCAGTGATGTGCATGATACGCGAACCGATGGTCCCAGATTTCGTTCCAGGTGCAGAAGGAGAAGTCTCGCGCCTCAGTTTTGGGAACAGTTTCATCTCGATGAATGTCGTCTGACCTAAGAAAAGCAGCGTCTCCCTACCAAGATTCACAATGCGTCGACATCCCATAGCTTCGGGCCTTCGTACGCTTTGGAGGATTTTGTTCTAGCACCAGGGGTCTTGAGCGGAGACATGCCCGCGCTGTTTCGGCTTTCGTCTCAAAGGTGGTAGGGGTCCACCACCTGTCGCGAGCTTTGATTGGCCAGAATAGTCTGACATGCGACCAAAACGGAAATACAGTCCAAGCGCCGTCAAACCATCAGAGATTCTGAACGCTGACAAGACGAACGACACTTGACGACACCGGACTCTCTTTAGTCGCATTGCAAGAGAGGCTGCGAACCATGCTCCGCGGCCTTAGCGCGTATTCGGACTTGATGGTTTGGATGTGTCGAAAAAAAGGGACCCCCCCCCAGAAAGATATTCCTGGAATGCGAGACACGAAGCTAGATCTGATCAAGAGTCCCCCGCACACCCCGTTTGGCGTGCAGGGACGACTCACGATGCCCACACCACCTTATTATCATCGCCCATCATCGCATCACAGTCTTGGCACGGAATGTCGAACAGCCGGTGAGAGGAGCATGCTTCCTTCACCCATTCTAGCGCTTCATCGACAGGCGATCTGCTTCGACATATAATGGCTTTCATTGCCCTCACCCCTCTCTTGGGCATGCTCTCACTTCCTTGCTGATCAGCCTTAGTTCTGGGATTCTGTGAATCTGAGCATCTTAAGATCAGTTGGATATGATCTGTGTCTGGGGCACAACCGTCTACACTTTCCTTTTCGCTTGAACATGTTGTATTGCTGGTAATCTTATCACATACATTCGTTGATCGAATTATCCAATCGAAGGGGCCTCGCTTTCTTTTCTCGTTCACGTGGTTATATACCACTACTTCCCCACCCCCGTCCCTCACCCGCGTCTTGAGGACTTCTTGCCTTCTCTTTAACCCTTTCAGCTGGCCTCTTGCATTCGTGCTAGCCAAAAACTGGTCTCACCATGTACTTCAAGAATGTCGTCACTGCCCTTTTGGGCTTCTCTTCTTTTGCCGCAGCTAGTGAGTAGCACTCATCCTCTCCCACGAGTCACAATCGCCTGGGTTGACTAACACCGAAACAGTCCCAACTGACTTCGAACGTGATGCCGCGCCGGCATTAGAAGAGCGTAAGATGCAGAAGAGGAGCCTGATCGTCAACCAGTTCATCCAGGAAACGTCCCTCACGGTTGTTAACCTGAATTTGGACGTTATCGACGACCTCACCAAGCTTGCCGAGCAACAGTTCGCTCTCTTGATCCAATCGCAACTTGCCCTCGCCTCACAGTTGCAAATTGTCAAGAACAATATCCGTGTAAACCATTTTAAGGCCCGGTTTGCCCAAATCGTGAGTGGCCTCGGGCGGTCTTGGAATTTTAGATCAGCTCGCTGACAAAACGTGAAGAATACTGTCATTGTTACGGTGCAAACGGTGGTCGACTTCCGCGACGAAGGCAAATCCAACAATCGCTACCTTGTCAACCAACTCTACGCCGACAATGGCTTTGCAGACAAGCAATTCGTCGTCATGGTCTCTGACGTCGAGACTATGACTATCTACCCCAGCCCCACCGCCAGCGTCGACGACATTTTTGGTGTGGGCGTCTCTCTCCAATCACTTCCAACAGAAACGCCCAACTTCGCCGCCTTCAACCCCGGCGCTCCTTTTGGCGCTCTTAACGACAGTGTCTTGCTGCCTGTCGGTGCACCAGCTCCGACCCTCGACTTCATCTTCAGCGACCCCGCGTCCATCATCTACCCCAACTCTGGCCTTTTCGTCGAGTCGGGTCAGTCGTTCTTGACGAGCTGTAACTTTTACTTTGGCCATGCGAATGCTTTTGTCGACCTCACTGCCACCTTCTTCACTTCCTTTACTCAGATTGCTGCAGTGCAGCTCAAGGGATTGGGCAGTTTCTTTCTGAACCCTACCGCTACCTTTCCCGCTGCTGCTACCGTTACTGCAGAGGTGGAAGATGAAACAGAGACGGCAGAAGCTGAGGTGGAAGAAGATGTCAAAGAGAAAGAAGAGGACAAGAAGGATAAGGGTAAGGATAAAGAAGAGTAATAGCAAGGGTTAGTGATTGGTCATTGATGTAACGAGTATGACGGATACATGATTTCTGGAGATTATGACGGAGTCGTGACAGGAGATACCATATGATGGGCGTTAATGATATGATTTTCGTTTCAACAGATGGAGCAGTGGCAGTAGTATGTCTTGTTTGTGATGTGAAATGATGGTGCGGCACAGTCGAACTCTACGTCTGTATTCGTACTTTGCTCTGGACCAGAAGATCGCAGAGGTAGAAGTCAAACTAACAAGTTGCCAATTTAGTACCACAACAAGCTAAAGTTATGGAGGTTGGTAGGCAAGCTTTTGAGAATTTAGATCACTAGCTGGTGTTCACAATCAAAAGCATCCAATCACTTCACCCAAAACCTCCGCGTTATTGTTCCGTCATGGCGGTAAATAGTTTCGTCTAACTCAATTCATGAGGAAATGTTTGACTAATCACCACCCACCTAATAACCACGTGATCTCAAGATTTTCCTCCAATTAGAGCTCTCCACAAACTCCACTCTAGCCGAAATTTACCCGACACGCTTAGGGCTGCCCACACATCCAATTCTCACCCTTCTACGCATTGGAGGGACCTGCTTCTCTAGGCATGCACTAAAATCTTCACGATAACCTGGGCCAGCACGTCCAACATTCTTTCTGGTCCATCCTTTGCGATAGTTTCCACTGCCTGCCCTTCACAAGAGCGTGTCGGTGCCTGGGACCTAATAATCTCCCTCGTCCCACTCGAAAGGACGTAAAAAGAAATCTCGCCCCGACAAACTTAATCCCCCATTGATTCGACGAAACAACCGCCAAGATGTCGCTTGTGACGGGAGAGAAGTCGAACTTTCAGTTCATCTTGCGTCTACTCAATACCAATGTTGACGGCAGTAAGTGATTTCCGGGAATGGAAATGTTGGACCAGGCCGACCGATCGAATGTCACCATCACTGATCGCCTTCAATTGCTGTACGGATGGATGGCTGGAACGCGCGACGACGACAGGCGGGACCACAGGAATGGGATAGGATATAAGCTGACATGGGTGAACAGAGCAAAAGACGATGTTTGCCCTCACCAAGATTAAGGGTGTCGGCCGACGATACTCCAACCTGGTCCTGAAGAAGGCCGACGTAGACCTCCACAAGCGGTACGCGATACCCTAAACTAAATACACTTCTTAGAGCATGGAAGCTGATTTGGAAATCAACAGCGCCGGTGAACTCTCCTCGGAAGAGCTGGAACGCATCGTCACGATTATGCAGAACCCCACGCAGTACAAGATCCCCTCCTGGTTCCTCAACCGACAGAAAGATATCGTGGACGGCAAGGACTCGCAGATCCTCGCCAACGGCGTCGACTCGAAGCTCCGTGACGATCTCGAGCGCCTCAAGAAGATCCGGGCACACCGCGGTCTCCGACACTACTGGGGCCTGCGTGTCCGTGGTCAGCACACCAAGACAACGGGTCGCCGTGGACGCACTGTCGGTGTGTCCAAGAAGAAGGGTGGTTAAGCGAAGTCATGTGGCTGGGAACTACTGCGGTCATGGAAGGAAATGGCGTACCGTGTTGCTGTTGGTTCCTCCACGAAGGGCCCAGCATGCTTTTATTATTGCATTTTCGATGGTTCACTGAGGGGAGAGGTGACGTCAGATAGAAAATGAACAAACCTATCATCAATGTGTCTTGGGAAGATGTAAATCGTGGGGGGCCTTTCTGGGCCATTCACGGATCGAATGTTAATTCGCGATGACATGGTGATGAGGCGAGATATGCCGCTGTTGATGCCGTAAGTTGGGAGAAAACCATCAACGACATGTCTCTGCAACCACGATGCTTAACGCTCTTGGCGTGGTCCTATTGCTTTCCCATCTACCCTATTCTAAGGACAAAGCATCGCAGACAGAGGTAGAGAGCTGGAGTACCATATCTAGCCGTGACGGTCCTTTATGCCTCCAATATCAAGACCATCTCTAAACCTCGCACCTATGAGTCTCGTGGGTTTAGAGTCGAATCCATCTCACTCGGTCAGAATCTCATTCTCCTTCCTCACCACCCGCTGGCTGGTCCAACTCCCAAGCCATCTCCACCTCTGCGCAACCCGACCTACGCCTTCCAACGCATCCCTTACTCTTCCCTCTGGATCTAGCTCCCGGTGCGCCTCAAACTCGACAAAGAACAGATACTGGAAGGGCTGGATGAGGCTCGGCCGACTGTTAATGCTTGTCAAATTCAGCCCCGCCTTGCGGAAGCAGTCCAACACGTCGGCGAGCGCCCCTGGCTCGTGATGCGGGACCGTGAAGGAAACTAGAGACTTCGATGCCGGAGGAGACGGTTCTGCTGCCGGCGGCGAAAACGGAATGTTTGGAGCTGTTGCCTTGCGCAGAATAAAGAACCGGGTGGTGTTGTCCTCGCGGTCCTCGATGCACTTCCCCAGCATGTCAAGCCCATAATGCCTCGCCGCAATCTCGCTCGAAATGGCGGCTGCACTGCCCGTCTTGTCTTCCTTGACCATCTCGGCGGCACGGCTCGTGGAACTGACATCAATCGTCTCGACGCCTTTCAAGTATGTCGAGAGGAAGACCGAACACTGACCCCAGGCTTGCGGATGAGAATACACTCTTTGGATGTGCTTTAGACTTCCCGTCGGCTTGGCTCTTGGCTTCAATGGATGGGGATCTGATGCCGTGGGGGTGCAAGCGCCCGAACCTTCACCGTCGTCGTTAAGCAGTGAGGAAGGAGGAGGCGCCTTGTGGCCGACCAGGTAGTGATGGACGTCGACGTAGGCCTCGCCGCAGACGAGGACATCGGGGCATGTTTGGTAGCGGTTGGCGAGGTTGTCAAGAGTGAAAATTACGGGGCCGTTAGTTGAGTTTTCGAAGGGGACGACGCCGAAGTCGACATGCTCTTGTTGGACCACCTCGAAGATGGCTAGCGTGATGATACCCGCTTCTCAGTACTGCTGTTTCCACTGCTCTGGGACATTGGTTTCGCGGGCGATTGGAAACCAATGGCTTTGGGGAGGCGAGATACATACCGTCGATATCCACCGCGGCTTGGAGGTCATACTTGATCTTGTCTGGGAAAGCTTGCAGTGCTGCCTTGGCGTACCGAAGGTGGTCAGAGTCTTAGGAAATCTAATTTGGCAGCGACATGATTAAAATAAAAGGGAAAAGTGCAGCAGAGAAATACGTGTAGTATATGATTCCATAAATCCATGGAATGTGATACACAACTGTGAAGTAGATGAGCTGTGATGCGCGTGAAGGCTTACTTGATGGCTATATGAGGACTGTGGCCCAAGGAAGGCCACGAGACTCCTCTTTCCAACCTCTCCGTTCGGCAGCTCCTCCATCATCTCGTCTGTCCCTGAGTCTCGTCTATGCCAAGCAGAGACGAACACGGGAAGACAGTATCGAGAGTGAAAAAATATATGAAATGTCTTAGCGGATCTTCATTGGGCCCCGTTAGTCTCGTGATGCTGGCTGGACACGGCGGGTTGATTCGGCTGAGGGGCAGCCTGTGCGAATTGGTCGGTGCCGCCGTGGGGTTGTTATGGCTTGGTATCCACAGGCCTCCTTGCACCCTCAACTGCGAGTGCGGACAGGATCCCAGCTCCTTATAAGAGGAACAGTGCTCTAGGCCTGGATTGGCACTGCTATGCGAATTAGAACGACTCGGGGAATCTAGATCCTTGACCAGGCCAATCGTCGACAGGTGAGGTCAGACAAACGTCTGCAAACCGAACGCCAAGCTGCCTTGTGGCCACTAGTAGGGAGGGATACACAAAGAGAGAGTACCCTATATCACAAGTAATCCGCAAACACGCAGTGTGATGTGGAGCTCCCGATTCCCGAAGCTCCCAATTTACCAATAGAAGTTGCAGCCGGAATGATTGGGCTTGAACAAAGAAGGCCTATCAGGGGGATTCGTTGATTGACTTAACTCTACCCTAACCTTACGGAAGAACATCATCATATGTTACCCCGCTTAATCACCCCGTCATCGCACCGTCCTGCCCAAGTCACAAACTACCACAACATTAACAAATTCTGGCTAGGGGCTTCAAAAAGGGTTGTAGCGAAGATCGAATACTGCTCAGAGACCTTCCTATTTTACACCATTCTCCTCGCGTTCAAGCCCTTGGAATCTACGTCTAACTACCTAAACCACTAACCACCTACAACTTTCTACCTACCCCACCCTCGCGATGGCTCGCGGTCAAATCAACCAGCCCTCCAACCAGATCAAGCTCACAAACGTCTCTCTGGTGCGCTACAAAAAAGGCAAAAAGCGCTTCGAACTCGCCTGCTACCGCAACAAAGTCTCGGAATGGCGCTCCGGCGTGGAAAAGAACCTTGACGACGTGTTGCAGATCCCATCCGTCTTTCTCAATGTCTCGAAAGGCCAAGTCGCACCCAAGGACGAGCTCGAGAAGGCGTTTGGAAAGGGTGTGAGCCAAGACGACATTGTCCTCGAGATCTTGCGCAAGGGCGAGATCCAAGTCACGGAGAAAGAAAGGGCCGAGCAGACGGAAAAAATCTCCGGGGAGATGACCGAGATTATTGCGCAGAGGGTCGTTGATCCCAGGACCAAGAGGGCGTATACCAAGACTATGATTGCGAAGGCGTTGGATATGCTGACCAGCCAGGCGCTGGAGCAGAAAGACAAGGAGGCCAGTGCAGCACCACCGGCTGCTGGCCCGGATGGGGGGGACAAAAAGGAGAAGGCGCCGGTTTGGAGGGGGGTCATGGCCAGCAAGAGCGCGAAGACGCAGGCTCTCGAGGCGATTCGAGTCCTGCTATATCACCAACCTATTCCCATCGCTATTGCGAAGATGAAGCTCCGCGTGTCCGTCCCTGCCGCCATGTTGAAGACCACAGTCAAGACGCACCACCGTTCAGGCTCGAAGGGACAGTCTCATGCCGAGGGGTCTCATGGGAGCAGCAGCAGGGATCATGACGACGACGCCGATGGTGGCGAGAAGAAGACACAAGGCACCTTGAAGGACATCATACTCTCTTTCTTCCAGACGGTCGAGTCGCAGGACGTTAATGGGTCGGAGTGGGAGGTTGTCGGTCTAACGGAGCCGGGTGCGCTGAACCACGTGTCCGAATTCGTTACCGACCTCACAAAGGGCAAGGGGAAGGTTGATGTCCTCAACGTGGAGGTGGAACAGAAGCCAGAGGCAGAATGAATTAGATAAAGTTCATTCTGACACATGGGAGCTGGGGATGGAGGGCTTTTGCCAACCTCAAAATTACGCACACAGGACGCAAGTACCTAGCTTTTCGGCCCAACATTGGCTTCTCCATATTCAATCCTAAAAGTTTTGCTCTTCAATAGCTATTTTGGTGATGTCAAACCTTATATTGAGAACGTGATTGTCTTCTCGTGGACACGTACTATGTCGAATTTTCAACCGCAGCTTTACGCGTCCAACTTAAAACTATCCGGTTTGGGACTACATGACCTGGCCAGGCACGCTTCGCCGAGAATCAACTACATCCCTACTCGTCGTGGCGGATTCGGACTGACTCGTGCCAGAGCCGCAACCATGGCCGCCGGGAGAGGTGGAACGGCTGGCAGACCCAGCAAGCGGTAAGGGTGCGGGGAACCTCAGCAGCCAATTTTGCATGTCGTACTACTGAAGCTGGTCGAAAAGACCAAGATTGTCTCGTCACATTCTTACCTGGTGCCGAACATCTCGGCGAGGACGAGGCGTCTGAACTGACTCGCCGTCGGGGGCTGATCTCCCCCGGTCGGTGGGGAGCCGGGTACTCAATGTTCTGATTTTGCCACGCGCGAGGCCCCCCAGGGATGAGCTGTGTGGGAGGAAAGCTTCGGTTTACAGTAGGGAGGCCAGGCCCTGGCACGCCGGGACCGGCCTCCTCCCACGGGGAGCGCCACCGCCACCCGGTAGATACCTCCGGTACGTGCCTGGGGTGGGAAAAGCTGCACGGACACGGCTCTCCATCCCGTCGCGCCCGTGCAAGACGAGTGTTTTCCCGATGGGATGGGAGTCGAACAGCAGGAAGAAAATTTCTTCAGTCCTGATAGGCACGCAGGGCGAGCAATCGAGCGCCGCCCGAGCGAGGCCGCTGCAAGATCTCTGCAGATGATGACGAGCAGAAGCACTACTGCATAAGCTCAGAACTCGGACTGTCCGCTGTCAGTGGATTTGGTTGCAAATATTCGTATTCTTGATAGAATTCATCGTCGCATCGGGCGTCAGAGAGCAAATTTGTCCCACCGTCCAGGAAGAGAGACAAGCAAACAAAAGTTGAGGACCCTTGCAGCAAATGTCAGACGTCTGATCAGACCGAAGGGCTCCAGCCAGAACCAAGTTCTCTGCAGCGAGTCAGTTAGAAATTAGAATCAGAATTCGTGCGAAGAAAACGCATGGGCCGCCGCCTCGGAAGCACGGACACGGCACTATAGTACCACGGAGAAGCTGCAACTGTGGGTCCATTTTGTCTCTGACGCTGCAGAGTGCAGACACTGAAGGTGGCGCGAACAAGGGCCGATGATGGGCCTCATCCGATGCCCATGATGACTTGGTCCTTCTGGTCAAGGTGAGATTTTGACCTTCGGATCTATCGAGATTACGAACTGCGGCCTGGCGGTCGGAGCAAACGGAATCCTCATACGCTTCTGCAATGGAAGGAGTACCCGTCCCCACAACGAGAAGGCGAATCAAAGGAGGCTGGAAAGATTCTGGAACTTTTTCGGGGAGTTTCCGTGGGATTTTGGGCCTGTCCCTTGCCGGGTTACGAGCTGGCAGCTGGCTTGAGGTGGCAAGCCCTTGCTGGCAGGTTGATCAACTTCTGGCGAGGAAGCCTATCAGGCAACTTGGACCGATGGATAGACACGAAGCGACTGCCAGTATCCAGGCTCTGTGAAATAAGCTTCGCGTGCTGACTTTCGACGGATGCCAAGTCTTTGCCCATCCCTAGGATTCAACATTGATGAGGGCGAGATCGGCAGCGCTGAGACGGAGTCAAGGTGTTATCCAGCTTGCCAGCATGCCATCGAAAGGAAGGTGCGGGAAATATTCTAGCGATTTGCGTCCAGATTCCTTCGTACCATATAGGTACCTTCGTACTATGGGAAAATATGGTTCTTGTCATATCGGATTTTTCATCTCGTGTTTCCTGCGGCTGAACCTTTTTGGCCCGCATGACAGCCGTCATGTCATGGCATTCGTCAAGATGCAAAGAGCGTGGGAGGAACATCGTCCCGGAAGTTTGCGAAGCTCCCAAGACTTCCGCTACACCTGCCTGGTTGAGGCGGGCGAATGCGGCCAATATCAACAGTTTAGGGATGATGCCTGAAGCCAGTCCCTGTTCCAGTAGTTTCCGGCTAAGACCCGTCCTGTGGGGAGACAAAACAAAACCAAGGGCTCGCCCTGAAGAACGAAAATAGGGGGGTCCGGAAATTTTGGGTTGGATCTGAAGGACTGTGCCTCCAGATCGCGCTTAGATATGGGCTGAAACAGCAGGCTTCTCAAACAGGAAGGCCGCATCATTTTTTTTCCCCCTTCCCTTTTCTCACAGAAAGACTCTGCACTTCATAGGCTCCAGAGGTGGGAACGAACTGTCGACTGGCTGAAAGGAGTAAAAGATTGGTTCTGGCAAACATTTAACTGACGTCAACGCGCAGAAGTTGGGACTTGTTCTCCAAAGTAATAGGAATCGGTAATGAAAGACAAAGACTTCTTGAATCCTTGAATAGGAAGGAATAATAGGCCTGGAGTGGGGTTAGGCGGAAAGATAGTACTAGTTGATGAGAGCAAACACAGGGCATTGGGGGGCTTGGTGAGCACATTTGAAAGCTTTGACGATCCACAAAACACTCGGTCCCAAGCCCAACTCGCAGTTGATTAGTTACAAATGCGCACCGCCCGCAGCCCTGCGGGCGCATCGACGTCTGAACTGTCCAATGTCCATCGCGCAAGGCCGGAGGTCACAAGAAGAAGCAAAAGGGCGTGGGCGGGAGCCAGGCAAGCCACAATTGGCTGCCCCCGGCTTTCGGGGCCACCAACCCACCACACCCTGTCTTTCTTCTGCCGATGTCAACGACGGAATTCGGTTCGGAAACCAAATCTGCAGAGCATTTTGCCTACAGAGGCGTGCCATCTCACAAAGGCAGCCGCCGACATTTTGAAGGCATGTCAATCATTATTGAACTGACTGATATTTCGTCCGTCGACGGACCTTGATTCGGATCAATGCAGAATGGCCGCCGCCATGGACCGCTCTCTCCAACAGGCTTGGGGTTGCTGGTAAGATGAGCATAACCGTCGGGGGCTTTTCCTCCAACTCATATGCCCTTGCAGAATCGACACGGAGCAGGATATTGCGGAGCATATATGAGATGTTCAAGGGATTTTATGATAGGGCCATAACGGCTGCCTAGTTTCCTAATGGTGCGTTGGCTTGACCATCGATTGGAGCGTGGCCTCGTGCTCCAGCCTCCCAGATGATGGAAGGCCTGCGGCTAAACGGGTGTTGAAGTGGAAGTTGCCAAGCTCCGACCCTGAGCCATTTTGGTCTGCAATCTGCATTGATACAGCATATGGGCAGGTGCTCGGTATTCCTCGAATGCTAGCTAAGCCTGCAGAAAATTTCCACGCCAGGAACCGCTGGTGGGTGACGGACAACCCGGTGGGGGATACAAGGCTGCGGTATTTCGGTATCGATATCTCGAGCAGGCTATCTTTCGGTAATGAATATATGCCGCGACAAGGACCGGCAGCCATGGGAATTGGCAACAAGCGAGCATTGCTTGCTAGATTGATTATCGGGGAAGCGTGGTTGATTTCCCATGAAGGAAGGCTCGGATGAAGCTTTCTTTGGATGTTTGCCCGACAGAGCATTGCTCGGGGTTGCCATCTCATCTGCTACACTGTACAATGGTACACTTCTAGATCTGTCTACTGTTTTTTTGCGGAGGCAATTGCCCTTCCGTCTTGGTCCCTCGGTGTGTCCCATCCCACCAACTTGCAAATCGACAGGCAAAGGTTGAGTCTACTTCCCTAACGGAGTTAACTAACTAAACTATTCGTAGGGGTTGGATGTCGGTACTCTGTTCGGCCAGCATCAAGAATATCAATTGTTATGTTGTGTGCTAATTGATCGGGAGTGGAATGGCTTGCAAGATCTAAGTATCGAATACATGGGTTGCAACCCATTTTCGGCATGACCGCCACTGGCGTGCCAAAATCCAAGACGGCGTCAACAAGAAGCCTTGGTGGCCTCATCTATTTTATGCGGTACCAGGGCATCCGTGACACACTCGGTCTAAAGTACAAGGTACAAACATCCTTGACACTCTCGACATGGACGGTTCCCAGGCCGCATGGCAGTGGGTGGGGTTACATTGATCCGGCCTTCTTCGCTAGGGCTAGAAACCTCGTGGAAGGTTGGAAGATGATCCTGTCATCCCGATGCCACTCCCATCCTCCAGCGTCCCACTAACCTCCCGGCGCGTAGTAAACTAGTTGCAGTTCTACAGGCTGTGGCTGATCGCCCCAGGTTTAACTCAATTGGAAGAGTACGAATAGGTGTCGACAAACTTTTGCTTCAATCATGACTTGCCCACTGGAGTGTCCAATTATAGTCCCAGAACGGAATTTGTCCATTGACAGGTGCCAGCTTTATTGTTTAAATAATCAGGTGGCGAGCTGGATGTGCTTGTTGCTGATGACCCTAAGGATTAAAGGGCATTCGAGTGGGTAGGCCCGTTCGTACCTAGGTCGCGTTGCTTCTGTGTTGCGTGCGATTTCAGATTAGCAGCCAAGTAGAGAAAGCTAGAGGCGTTAAACTTGGACAGGACATCACCCCTCCGGGCACCAACAAAATTGAATTGTCGTCGCCACAGGATACACCGTGTGAATCTTGGGTAAGAGGTAAGGCCGTGGTCGATTTGGTGGGCATTTGGGTAGGTACTTCTGTTGTTTTCGGTACTGCCAAGTTGTCTCATTGTCTGCCGATAAATAGCGGGTGCGAGTGGCACGGATCTGTCGGTGGTGTTAGGGGACGGCAAGACGACTGCTGAGTGGTTCAAGTGGCGACTGCAAAAGCGGGTGCAGGAAGGCTGCGGCAGGCTTCGATGGGTCTTCTCGAAGATGGCTAGAACAAATTGCATCCAACGGGAGGCACGAGGGACGCATTGGTAGCCACTTAGGAGCGAAGACTCGTGGACTCGTGGACGTCGCAGGCGTCGTGCATCACCCCAGGCCAGGCCCTGTCGTTGCCCGTTGACCATGCCTTGCACAAATTTGCTCCATCAGCTCGCCAGTTCCTCTTCTCCACTGGGCGCTGTGGGTACCTTCGCCCTTGGAGGTATTCGCACCCCATACACCGTCACCATTGACCACCACTCGTGCCTCCGCATCAATTCGCTTGTACTACTCTTCCCGTACCCGCACTTTCTTATGTGCCGCCGGCTCCCTTTTCTCTCTTGTAGTCCCCGTGTTCTTATTCCTTATCCCGTTCCGCTCTTTGTTCGGCTTGCTTCCTCTGTTTCTCAATTTGCCCTCCCCTCCCCCCCTCTTTTCCCACGCAGCCATAAGCATCTTTGGTCTGTTGCGACAGGCCATTGCTGTCCCCGCCCCCAGAGAACAAAGCCAGCCAGCAAAAAAAAAAAAGACAAACTAGTAGTTGGTATTAGCGGGTAGGTCGTGGGTGGCAACTTGCAAGGTGCACACTGCGTCACGCAGGCAGGGGATCCGTAACCTCGTTTCAACTTTCGCCGACAGATAATCTCCGCCATCCGTCGACCACATTTCTCGAGTCCCGATTTCTAAATCGCCTTCTAGAATGTTGCCCTTCCATTCCCTCATATGACAACAACTGGAACAGACGAAATGGATGGAACAGCGCCCCTTCGGCCCAGCGATCATTAGCCTTTCCCAAACAACACAGCCAGCTGCAAAGACTTTGCTCGGTCGCATTCTCCTCACCCGGGGAAACGCCATCGACGTCCTGGCCCCATTGATCGCCAGGTGAGTCGCTCATCTGAAGCAATTGTGAACCTGCCAATTCTCTCCCAACCCGTTATTATTAGCCCATAGGAAACGGGACCGTCTTGCTCTCCCGTTTCCTCTTCCCATTGCGACGAGACTCGAGAGCCGCGCGCAAGACCTGTTCTCCTGGTTCAAGTCGTCTCCCCAGTCCAAGACCCGTCCCGTGGCCTCCACAATTCCGAGTTCCACACACTCCCCCGCCTCGTTCTCTTGTCTGAACCCATCACTATGCGATCCTACGGCGAAGCTTCCTGTCTTGTTGTACGAATAGTTACCTCTACACCTGCTCACCTCTCTCCCGCTCTAGACTCAGAATTGCTTCGTCTCAACAGACTGTAGCTTCTGGTTTGGTGTTCGTCTTCGCATTCTCCTGAGCGCCGGGATTTTCCCATTACAGAAACACGGTCGAGTCGTGGATCCTGCCCTTAGCTTGCGCATTCCGCTCCTTGCTTGATTCGGCACCATCTCCATTTGCCGCGTGTCTTTAGGCGACCGGTTGAGGAGGCCTTATTGACTTACAAAACCAGCATCACTTTCTTTTGGCGACTCAACGTCGATTGATTTGATCACCGACGCACGAGAACGACGACCGATTCTCTTCAAATCTCGATTGCGCGAGACGATCCGTCCAGCACTTGCGGCGCATTGGAAGAGCCTTCATTCATGTTCCCTACCGAAGTCGAATTGTGCCGTCCCGATAGTCGCATCTCTATATATCACCGATCCCGAGACAAATCGAAGCGCGACGTCTTGAACTTGTTGGGCTGTTGACGGCCGCTACTTGCATGTGTTGTTGCCGTGGTCGCCGTGGTAGCCGTGGTCGGGTTGAATTGTGGAAGAAGACTCGGACTAATATCGCAACTGGCCCCTTAGACGTCCTGGTCTACGCCCCATTGTGGTAGAGCGGAAGTTCTCCCGGTTGCCGGACGAGTCACGTCGGAAAGCATTGGACGGTTTGCTTTCTCAAACGAGCTGCCGAACTGGCCTTGACGCTCCAGTCGTGAGACTGGATGCTCCCGGAGGCCACCATGGACGACTCAAAGTGTCACATTGTCTACGTCAGTCCAGTCGTCGGTCAAGATCAGCGTCTGCCGCGGTATGCTGCCGTGGACGGCCTGCTCGGCGCCGGGTCCGAGAGTCGTGGTCTGGAAATTGCGAAGGACAACTTGAAGGCCCTTTTAGAGTTCAACGACGGTTTGTTTGCCACCCGAATTATGCCAGTCTTCGCGACGCTGATGAATATGGGTTTAGTTCATGTCTGTGCCACGGGCGCATCGTGTATATCGAAAATATTTCAGCTGCATGATACATCGCTCTTGGACCTGAAGCCGACTATAGTTCTGGTCGATACTCGGCACGATGAGCGAGTTCCGGAAGCGCGTCCTCGATCTCGATCGGCATCTCCTCATTCACGATCACCGCCGCCTGAAATCGAGATCCAGACGCCCGACGAGGAAGAGGTGTACGGCGTGAAGTTGCTGCAGAGGATAGTCACCGAGGCGCACCTGCGGAGTCTTTCGAAGCTGGTTGTGCCGATTTCCGTCGTAAATGGCCCGGTCGAATTGGTTCAGGAAACATCAAGAGCAGCTCACGATGGCGTCACTCCCTCGACAGACGCGCAACAACGGTGCTCGCCGAATCAGAAATTAGTGCGACGGTGTGTGGATCTTGGGGCCGTTGACGTCGTGATCGGCCCCATGAACGTAAGACGTGTTATGAGCCTCGAAGTGCATGCATACAAAGCGCATAAGGATGCGGTAAAAGAGCAGCAGGCCATGTTGGAGGTGCGGAGAGGCCGCAAGCTGTCCTGGGTTGGCGTGAATGAGGAGAAGCCGTTTGCCTATCTCAGGGAGGCAATGGTGTCGGGTCTCATGAAGGGCATTTGCCGCCTGGGTGTCGATGGCGACGACCGGATAGGCAACGCCAAAATATCCGTCCCCCGAGAGAGGAAGCAGGTTATTTCTGCAGCGATTGCTCGGTGGCACTTTTGCGCACACGACTTCAGCGACGATGAGCTTCTGGTAGCGGCCATGATGATGTTTAGACATGCACTGAGCGTGCCCGAGCTAGAAAAATGGCGGATGCACAAAGGTGAGGGCTTCACGACGCTTGCTGACTGCCTTGGGCCGAATTGGAACGTGCCGCTAACGCTTCTCTTGCCCTGTAAGACCAATTGATCAACTTTCTGGTGGCCTGCCGGGCTGCCTACAATAACTTCGTCCCCTACCACAATTTCCGACACGTCATCGACGTCCTCCAGGCGACCTTCAACTTCCTCGTAAACATAGGAACGCTTCCCCCTTATCCGCCTAATCCCGCAGAGGGAGCCGGAGCGCCGGCAGAGGCGAAATCGCCAATGGCCAGCCTGCTGAAGCCTTTCGAGGCGCTCACTTTGCTAATCACAGCCATCGGGCACGATGTCGGCCATCCTGGCGTGAACAACGGATTCCTCATCACGCTCAACGCGCCGTTGGCCCAGCTTTACAATGACCGCTCGGTGCTCGAGTCGTTCCACTGCGCAGCGTACTCGCAGATTCTTCGAAGGTACTGGCCAGCAGCGTTTGAGGACGCAAGGATGAGAAGTCTCATGATCAGCTCCATACTTGCAACCGACATGGGCCTCCATTTCGAGTACATGAGGAAGCTCGGCGACGTCCAAGACAAACTGCAGGCGAACAATTCGACAGACGGATGGGACGGCCGCATGATAGAAGAGCAGAAGGCACTAGCTTGCTCGTTGCTAATCAAGTGTGCCGATATCAGCAACGTGGTAAGTTTTCATGCCAGATGACGGGAGAGGAGAGGCGTACCTAATGGCGATATAGGCAAGAAAGCACGCCACCGCGGTGCAATGGATGCACATCCTGTCGGACGAGTTTTCGCGCCAGGCGTCTATGGAACAAGAGCTTGAAATACCGTCCGCGCTCCTTGCGCCGCCCAAGAGGGACGTGATATCCCTGGGTAAGGCCCAACTCGGCTTCATGAACCTGTTTGCTCTGCCTCTCTTCCAAGGTGTTGCAGACATAATTCCTAGCATGAAGTACACGGTCGACGAGCTCGACATCAACAAGGCCATATTCGAGCAAAGCATCAGGGACGCGCAAGCGAGGGAAGAGCCGCAGGGGAGGAGGCTGGTGGCCGACGGCACGTTCTCACCCAGGACCATGACGCTTGTGCCGGGAGCGGAAAATAACTCGAGTCCACCAACACAGGCGGCGCCGGTGCTTACACCAGCAGCTCTAACCGACGGCGAAAAATCGGCTGAGAAGGAATTCACCGTGAGCCCGACGAACCCCGCGAGCCAGCCGGCCAACGTCCCGACTCTGGCCGAGGAATACAAGGAGATGAACGGCACCGTCACTCCGTTTGATGCCGTGGCCGAATTTTCGTCGGGCGATCCTTTCAACGCGCATCGGTACCGGCTAGACAGCTTCGGCGACGGTAAGCCAATGCCGACAGGAAAGCAACGGTGCAGCGAGACAACCGATGGGAGCAACTCGGTGCCGTATTCGGCCGGAGACTGGGCCTCGCAGGTGACGAGCGCAACGACGGGCAAGATGCCCCTTTCGCCCAGCACCCAGGGAACCAGCATTGTCAGCAGGGACTCGTTGGAACGCCCGTCTAGCGTGCCACGACCCGTGTCCGCCCCAGGACCGGGCGAGCCCTCGCAGCCAACGACGGCATTACCGCCAGCAGCCGAGGCCGATGTCATCGTCGAAGTGCCTCGGGACGACGATTCCACGTCCAACGGCAGCATCGGCAAAGCCGAAGGAAAGTCCCTAAAAAAGCGACCGAGCAGATTTCGGATGAATGCCATCACGGGAATTTTTCGACGGAACCGTACGGGCACGAGCCCAGTAGCCTCGGCAGCCGATGCAATCGGCTGAAGCAATCACGAGGCCGGAACTGCCAAGGTGCCGGCGTGGAGTTTGGCATTTGCCGGCAGCAGCCTTGTTGACGTCTCGACTACCGTATACCCTTGATTTGGTAGCATATAACGCGGCGTGATTCTACTGTTATGTATAAAGTCTGTGGGTTTTGAGCGTTGGGTTGGGAGGATATCTTGACACGGATCATCAAAGGAGTAGACAGTGGTTCGCAGCAAAGACGCGAGTCCGGAGCATGTCACACACAAGACGACATGGGAACGCATGAACATAGCGGAATATGATTTGTATAATATAAAAGTGGGCGAAGAGGTGCATGCCACGGAGAACCTAATGGCTCTGAACATCGGTTCAAGAGCACTTCGGGAAAGAAGGCGACGAAGGGTCAAGGTCAGGATAGCATTTGGATATGCCGACTGCTCCTGAGCCTTCCTGGCTGAGACTGATAGCATTGGCATCTTCGGACTCATAGACGATTGAGATGATACGTTTGACAAGCAGCCGTTGCCATTGTACTTTTTCACTTTGAACTCCAAGACCGGGATGCAGATGCAGACGCGGCCAAGCAGCCTGGACTGGACCTTGCCTCAGTCAGCAGCTGACTAACTCCGAATCTTGATTCACGCGCCGCATCGCCGACCTGCGCCGGACAAGGACCCTCCCTGGTTAGTGGGCGAAAATATTTTCTCAGGCGTGACAAAATTTTTCCAAGGTTTCCCTACTGCACGTGGTCGATAGCTTACCTCCGCAGATTGAAATTGAAATGGTATAAGGATATAACGGTAGATTGACAACTGGAGATCGGCCCTGGGGTTTACAATAAAATGTAGCCTGGGAACTGTCCTGCTTCAAGGTAAAGCCGAAAGCTATCAGAACTTGCCCCGGAGGAAATGAACGAAATGTATCTATTAGATTCTAGATAATTCTTTGCCGTCCGAGTGTTAGGGATTCACAGCCTCAAATCTGCCATGATTCAGGTACATCAAGCATTCGCGGAGTCACGGGATGGAACTGAACAAGCGCTTAATGGCAGCTACCGCGTTTGCTCCAGTGAATCCGCTGGCCAGGGCCGCTAAGAATAGCGGTGTTAGCACAGCCGCTCGGATTTACATGCCTTTCCTAGGCCCACATGACGGCGAGTGCTGACATTGGGTGGATGATCGAGCTAGCCTGGCGGGAGGGAACCTTACGGAGTTTGCTCCTCTGCACGTACCTTTTTCCAGATGCGGCGCCCTCCCTCTGTGCCCCGCCAACCCATTTGCCCAGCTCGACTTGGGGTCCTAGCCTGGCCCACAGGCGCTTGCGGCGTTGCGTTGGCAAATACTAGGCATCCCACAGCGTTGTTGTTCACCTGTAGTCGCTGCTAATTCCGCCCAGGTTTTCGCGTTCCTGCTTGCTGACTTCTCCCGCAAACCTTCGATTGCTCTGCAAGTTGGCAACACCACCAGCACCGCAAGGCGAAGAACCATCATCGGTGACAGGGCGCGAAAGAAACAGACGCCAGCATCTGTCACGACAATAAAATCTCCTCTGCACCGGCGCTCCGCAAAGCCTCGAGCTGCTTAGCGCAGCTCGCCCTTAATGAATTCTAACACGAAAAGGAGAAGAATCGTTCGAAGTTCAACACGAGGTCGGCATCAGGAAACGGCACCTTCCCCGACCTCTACTGGTGCCGACACCATTCTCCCGTCGTGTGAGGCGGACGAAGACGCGGCCACGCTCTCCTTCACTGCAGCAGCATCATCTAGCAGCAACAGCTTCAGCTTCTCGGCTAATCCTCGAGATCCTCGAGATCCTGCGTCGAGCTGGCCACCCAGGCTGCAAACCCACACGTCTTTTGTGTCGACGGCCGACAACGCATCATCGACCGCGTCGTCCCCCTGCTGCGCGGCTGCTCTTGCCGAAGTTTCCATCGACAGCGACAGAGGAGGAGAAGCGTCTGGCACAGAGTCGGGCACCGCACCTCCGCGTCCGACCCCAGCCAGAAGCGGATCGCCCATCAAATACCCCCATAGATCAATCATGTCTGGCGATGGAGACTTTCAACGCTCCTCTTCGCCTCTGAAGCGACGTGCATCCAGCATGGATCCGGAGCCGTACGAGGACGAGGTCGACGTGGTGCACTCCCACCAGCCCAACGGAATAGCCTCGTCCTCGGCAACCATCCCTCGTGCCATGAGTGTTGACGCAGACAGCGGCCCGGGATATAGGGAGAATGCCGACGCAGGTACGGTTCGGTCCATGGCCTCTCTCTCCTGCGATGCGACCTCTGTTATGCTAACTTGATTTTGCTGCAGTTCCTCCAGTAGCCGAACAGTTGAAGATTATCCAAACCCTCCAGGACGCATTCAACGAGAAGCCGGTCGTGGAGAACGAGAAGGCCTTTTTGGTGTCCAAGTCTTGGGTCCAACGGGGACTTGCACTGGGCTCTGATCCGAAGCTCGCCAAGAAAGGAATAGCTGAGACGGCTCTCGGTCCGGTAGACAACTCGGACATTATCCTCCAAGTTCTCGAGGACCGAGATGGCAAGCCCTTTGTCCGACTCAAGCCCGGCGCTGACTTGGAGGTGTGCGAGCTGTTCTGTGAGGATGCATGGAACTTGATCCACAAGTGGTATGGTCTCAAGGACGGCCAGCACCCCATTGAGCGGAAAGCCGTCAACACCCAACCCGACCCCCAGTGCCCAGCCAACATCGAATACGAGTTGAACCCTCCCGTTTTTGCTATCCATCGCCTGTGGTCCTTGCACAGTGGGATCGATATTCCGGAGAACGCACGGAACTTGGCTCCGTTGCTGATGGTGCGCAGCCGTGGCGATAGCTTTCATCAGTTTCTTAAGGATATCAAGAAGGCGTTGCGGATCAACCTCGCCATGGAGATTCGGCTCTGGGAGGCAGTTCGTGCTCTCCCAACGACTTCAGCAGCGACGGCAGATAACCCTCAAGACTCTTGGCATAATCTGCTGCTCGAGGTCTCAACATGGACCGAGCTCGACCGCAATCGAAGGGAAAAGATCAATGCCCCCGACTCGAGTAGGGATCCGAAGTACAACGGCAAGTCTCGACTCAGCATGCTTGGGTTGACAACCGACAAAACGCTTGTGGTGGAGGAGAATGTGGGCGACAATGGTTGGGTGTCTACGAAGACGAGCCTGGCTTCTAGGCCGAATAACAGGGCACCGCGGCCGGCAAACATCACGACCACCTCTCGGGCGAACAGCGGTCGCGCAAGCCCTGCTCTGACGGGGCCCATGACGCGAGGAAGAGCAAAGAAGAAGAAAGGTGGGCGAGGAACGGGGGCCGTCGGCCTGGGCAATCTGGGAAACACCTGTTACATGAATTCGGCTCTGCAGTGCGTCAGGAGCGTCGAGGAACTTACCAAGTACTTTCTCACCGACGAGTATGCCGAAGAGATCAACGCAGAGAATCACCTAGGATACGGTGGCAGGATGGCCATCGCATACGCCAACCTCTTAAGAGACATGTACAACACGCCGCACGACTCTGTCCGGCCCAACAACTTTAAGGGCACCGCCGGTTCTTGTCGGGCGACGTTTGCGTCGTGGGGCCAGCAGGACTCGCAGGAGTTTCTAGGCTTTCTGCTGGATGCTCTCCAGGAAGATCTGAGCCGCGTCAAGAAGAAGCCCTACATCGAGAAACCCGACTCAACCGACGACATGGTGCACGACGAGGTAGCCATTGCGAAGATGGCCGGCGAAGTCTGGGACATCACCATGAAGCGAGACGACTCGGTCATTTCGGATCTGTTTACGGGACTCTACAAAAGCACGCTGAACTGTCCGGTCTGTCACAAGATCAGCATCACTTTCGACCCGTTCAACAACCTCACCCTTCCGCTACCCATTGAGAATCCTTGGGCCAAGGCAGTCAAATTCTATCCGCTGAACGACTCTCCCGTCGAGATTGATGTTGAAATACCCCAGCACAGTGCAGTGGGGTTCCTGAAACAGTTCATCTCTGACCGTACCGGCGTGCCCGTTGAGAGGCTTATGGGTGCCGAGGAGTTTAAGTGTAAATTCTTCAAGATCTATGAAGACGCCACTGATGTCTCTGATGAGATTCAGAGTACTGACCTCCCCACCATCCACGAGCTTGAGGTGCAGCCCTCCAACTGGCCACCGAAGCTGGTGGTCAAGGCGGCGCAGCAACAGAAAGTTCGCACCATGCTGAACTTGGACCCGCCCGAGCCCGAGGCCGAGCCCGAGAGTGACGAGGATCCGTTCGACGATCCTCGCTACGATCATATGGTGGTTCCTGTCCTTCACCGCCGTGATAACAAGCAGATTCGAATGAGCTACCACGCGAAAGAAACCGGCCTCCCTCCGCACTTCATCGTGCTGAGCCGTGAAGAAGCTAAGAGCGAGGATGCCATTCGGCGAAAGGTGTTGGAAAGGGTTGCCACCTTTACGACCTGGGCCGGATTCGGCGATGAGGATGAGAGGGACACGGCTGAAAACACGGATGCGGAAATGATGACTCTTGCTTCAGACGCAGACTCTGGCGATTCCAAGGTAGTTGCGAGGTCGGTGGAAGGAGAGGACGACATGGTAGACGTCAGCATGAAAGGCGTTAAAGACTTGGTGGCCACGGCTCCCAAGAATCCGTAAGTATCGTGTAGAGACGAACCCCTTTCCTCGGCTCTCTAACGTAGCACTTGTAGTCCCACGAATCTTCTCAAGGACTTCAACAAGCACCGTCCGCGCTGGGTCGATTCCAGCGAGTTCCTAAACCCAAAACTACAGAACTTGTTTGAGCTTGGTTATTTTAGCGACGCGGCCAAGACGAGCGATCAGGAAATGTCGACGGGCTGGACTAGTATTGAAGAGCACAAGGTGTTTCCTCGTCTATCGGACCGGATTCCCGAACCCATCACGCCCATTGACGATGATAGCCCTGGACAGGACAGTTGGCAGAATGGAAACGGCTCAGATAACGAGAGTGGAAGCGACGACATCCCCAGCAAGGTCAATGGGACCCAACAGACTCGCATGGCTGAAGAGTCTGACGAAGATGATGACGTGGATCCGCTCAAGGTTCGTACGATGCGGTAGCTGACGTGGTTCCTTGGACACGATGCTAACAAAGTTGGCTCCGCAGCATAAGGGCCGCGGAAACGGATCTCGAGTTAAGCACAAACAAAAAGTAGGTGCTACCGCTGCTCCTGCTGCTGCTAGGGGAGGTCGGGGGAGGCAGAACAAAAACAGAAGAACTTACGGCAAGAAGGATCGCCAGCGTTTCAAGGGCGGGCGCGGGAACAAGCACGCTCACGCACAGAACCACTCGTTTCAGCCTGCCAATATCGCGCCGCAGAACCGCTTCGCAGGCATCATGCCCGACGACGGGCCCGGTCCGCTCGTCCGTCTTGGCGAAGGTATCGTGGTAGATTGGACCGAGAGTGCTTGGGACTTGCTCTTCGGTTCGGACACGATAGACGGCACTGATCACGCCGGCCGCGGAGCCAAGACGTACATGGACCTTCCCAAGCTCCGTGACGCGGGCCTAGAGCAGAAGCGAAAGCAGCGAGCGTCGCGCCGAACGACGGGTATCTCGCTTGATGACTGCCTAGACGAATTTGAGAGGGCCGAGATTCTTTCCGAGCATGATATGTGGTACTGTCCTCGCTGTAAGGAACATCGACGCGCCAGCAAAAAGTTCGACCTCTGGAAGACGCCTGATATCCTGGTCTGCCATCTCAAGCGCTTCAGCTCGTCCCACTACCGCCGAGACAAGATCGATGTCAAGGTCAACTTCCCCGTACAAGGGCTTGATCTCGAGGAGAGAGTGCTGAAGAAGGAGGACGGCAAGGTTGAGGTGTACGACCTGATCGCCGTCGACGAGCACTTTGGCGGGCTCGGTGGTGGACACTACACGGCCAGCGCCAAGAACTTTATCGATGGGCTCTGGTACCACTACAATGGTAAGAGGCGAGGCGAGGCGAGGCTTGCTCAGTCAAGTACGTTGTGCGCTAACATTTCCTCCTAATCACAGATAGTAGCGTGGGTGTGCTTAGGAATCCAGACTCCGAGGTTGTCAGCGCAGCAGCCTACCTTCTATTCTACCGGCGCCGCTCGGAGCAGCCGCTCGGTGGCGCTCGGTTTGAGAACATCTTCAAGGCCTACGCCCAAAAAGATTCCGACACAGAAATGGGCGGTGGCTCAGGCGACGAGCAAGAGGCCGGAGGCTCATCGCTGTACGGGCCTATGGGCATGGCCACGCGGGATACCGCAGGAGCGAGCCCCATCCAGATGGCAGATACCTCTGCCGAGGGGCCACCGCCGTACGGACAGGTGCGCACCAGCATTGAAGAGGAGGACGGCATCGGAAACGACGAGGGCATCGGCATGAGCCTCCCGAACGTCTTTCCCCAACAATGGTCCTTTGCCAGTATTGACGCGACCGTTGATGGCAAGGGCAAGGGCAAGCTCGTTGACTACACCAGCGACAGCGCTCAGCAAGACTCGTCTAGTGAACGGGAAGAGACTGATAGCATGGCGCCAGGGGCCGGTAGTACCTACTCATTGCCCGACAATCCGTTGCCTGACGAGCCCAACCAAGGCCTGCCCGGATACTACGACGACGAGCCTTCAGAGCCACGAAATCCTTCCCTGGAGGCCATGATGGCGGACGAGGTCCCCTGGGCCGGGATAGGGGCATCTTCCTTTGGAGATGAACAAGACGACGCGACTGTCGAAATCCACATTGAAGACAACTCCAAGGACGCCGGCAAGAATCAAGGCTAAGGTCTTGTCCAGATGATAACATCCCTAAAGGAGCTGAGCAGGACGGGAGCGTGGGCTGCCCCTATCAACTACTATGGTAGTGCTGAGGAGTCCTGCGGAGGCTTTCTCATCTACTAAACCCTATACGGTTACCCTGCAGACTCGAAAGTGCACAGCAGTTACCGCCCACACGGAAACCACGCCAAGACGATGTTATTGAGGATGGTTTTTACGACTTTTTCGCACAGGGCCAAAGTTGGCAAGAAAGACGCGATGTCATTACGAAGCATAGACTTTAGAGGGTGCATGCCGTTCTCATCAACCACGGTAGGGAAGGAGAGCATGCCGGAAGGGGGAGTTCAGGTTGCATACCGTCACCGAGTAATCTCTGGGCCGCTTCGGCCTCCGGAGGCGCAGGTACGACATTACTTAAAGCGATATTGTTAGGACGTACTGCGGCTTTTGTTGTTGGCAGAGTAGGTACATAGGGTACGGCGTATTATAAAGTCGGGTTTGTTTGCGACGGAATGTCCCGTTGCCATTTAGAAGTGCCACAAGACGTGAGGGCTCCGGAGAAGTTAAGATGACGGTCCCTGCCGTGACTGCCAGTCGGGATCTTGCCGGGTGGCTTGGTTCACTCAGCCAGCCATGTGTGTCGCGTGGGCAAACCTCGTGACTTTGCAAGTCAGTCGGAGTTTTTTAAAGTTGAAAAGGTAGCTCCGTCTTCCAATCTATACTCTATTTATTCGAACTAGGCGTAGACTAGGTTATTGCTGTTTTTCAAGTTCACCAGCGCCTATGATACTGTTTGGGTAATAATTAATCCCCAATCCGCTAGCCAGCATCCATAGCATTCTTACTGATACAGACGGCCACGTATGCGATCGATTTCAAGCACGGCGACCAGCACGGAGAGCATTCAGCTTCTGTGCCGAGTTTTGCAGGTTCGAATCCTCGACCGTATAGATAGCTTGACTTTTAGAAACAGAATCTTGGACTTGTTCCTGAAGCAACTCTGATATCGAAATGGCGCTAATTATGGCCAACTGCAACTACGTCATAGGTGCTGCTTATGAAGCACACAGATGCGTACCTGTCTGTGCTGGTGGGGAGGTACCACCGCCCAGCAGCGACTATGGACAAAAGAGCCCATGAGGCTGCAGACATTAGGAAAATTGTAGCTGAACCCGTAGTTATTTGAGAGCCTCGGGGTTTCTTTGGATAGTTCCTAGGAGTCGCTACTAAATAAACCTACTACCGACGTTGCTGCGTCGATTCTTCCTCATCAACCTCTCCGCCACAGCCAATCACCGCCACAGTCAGTTGACCCGCCATCGTCGATCAAAAGTGCTGCGACGTGTGTGGGTTGCCTGATTTGGGAGGAGTTGATTGGGCCACCTCTGTGGAGCAAACCATCCAGCAAGGTACCCACTCGTGCGTGCCTCATTGCGTTGCTGGGCTCGCCTGAAGTGGGGTGTTCACTCCAAGGTCGCCTGTGTGTTTCACCTGCCTACTCGAACTCTCTCCTACGGATACTACACGAGTACAAAGCTCCCACACCTCCCACCCAAATAGCCCCCGGGTTTTACACCTTGCCATCCACCCCGTCATCTGTAAACACAGGCTGCTCTTACCACGTACCATCATCAAACCGGCTGGACCGTTCCGCGACAGCATCTCGCAAACCGCAGCAGAGTCAGTCGTAATGAGGCTCTCCAGCATCGCCCTCGTCGGCGCGGCATCGTCGGCCCTGGCCGCGGACCAGCATGTCCTGGGTGGCGATAAGTTCGACTCCCACTTGCCCAAGGCGGAGAAGGCCAAGGGCGTGTGGAGTAGCGTCCAGGAGTCGTTTGAAAACATGGGCGCGGACGCCAAGGCGCTCTGGGACGAGGTAACTCTCCTGGCACCCGATGCCGTCGAGGCCTTCAAAAAGGTTGCCTTTTCGCAGAAGCCGAAGCCAGCCACCCGCAAGCCTGACAGTACATGGGACTACATTGTCAAGGGCGCCGACGTTCAGGACGTGTGGGTTGAAAAGGAGGGCCAGAAGCAGCGGCTTGTTGGCGGCCAGCTCGACACGTACAACCTGAGGGCCAAGAAGGTCGATCCTTCGAAGCTCGGCGTCGATTCGGTCAAGCAATACAGTGGTTATCTAGATGATAACGAGAACGATAAGCATCTTTTCTACTGTAAGTTGACGGCACTAGCTCGAGAGAAAGCCCCTCGGCATTCGCCGCTGCCCAGCATGCTCTAACGTCTGTGTATGATAGGGTTCTTCGAGTCGCGAAATGACCCCAAGAACGACCCCATCGTGCTGTGGCTGAACGGTGGGCCGGGATGCTCCTCCCTTACCGGTCTCTTCCTCGAGCTTGGTCCTGCCACCATCGACAAGAACCTGAACATCGTCAACAACCCATACTCGTGGAATAACAATGCTTCCGTCATCTTTCTCGACCAACCCGTGAACGTAGGCTATTCGTATAGCGGCGGATCGGTTCGCGACACTGTCACTGCTGGAAAGGACGTCTATGCCCTCCTCACGCTCTTCTTCCACCAGTTCCCCGAATACGCGAAGCAAGACTTCCATATCGCAGGCGAGTCGTACGCGGGACATTACATCCCCGTTTTTGCCTCGGAGATCATGTCGCATAAGGACCGGAACATCAACCTCAAGAGCATTCTCATCGGCAACGGTTTGACGGATGGATTCACGCAATACGCACACTACCGCCCGATGGCGTGCGGTGAGGGTGGCTACCCAGCTGTCCTGGACGAGTCGTCTTGCCGGTCTATGGATAACGCTCTTCCCAACTGCCAACGCCTCATCAAGAGCTGCTACGAGTCGGACAGCGTCTGGACTTGCGTGCCGGCCAGCATTTACTGTAACAACAACCTCATCGGCCCGTACCAGAGGACCGGTCGCAACGTCTACGACATCCGCGGCGAGTGCGAGGACAGCAGCAACCTCTGCTACTCGGCTCTTGGCTGGATCTCGGAGTACCTGAACAAGCAGGATGTCATGGATGCGCTCGGCGTCGAGGTCAAGGGCTACGACAGCTGCAACTTTGACATCAACCGGGACTTCCTCTTTGCTGGTGACTGGTTCAAGCCCTACTACCAGCTCATGCCCAAGCTCATCGAGGAGATGCCCGTGCTCATCTATGCCGGCGATGCCGACTATATTTGCAACTGGCTTGGAAACCATGCTTGGACTGAGGCCCTCGAGTGGCCCGGCCAGAGCGCGTTCAATGCCATCGACCTCGATCCCCTGACTCTGGATAAGAAGGAGTACGGCAAGATCAAGTCCAGTGGCAACTTTACCTTCATGCGCATCTACGGTGCCGGCCACATGGTTCCGATGGATCAGCCTGAGGCCGCGTTGGACTTTTACAACCGCTGGCTCGGCGGTGAGTGGATGTAAAGGAATGCGGCGGTCTACTGGTAGGTTAGAAGATGGTAGGCTGGCGGTGAGCTTCAAGCCTTTTCCCTTTGTTTGTAACAGGTTGTGCTGGGATGCAAGATTAGCAAATAGACCAACTACCAGAATTCCGGTCATGGCGGTCCCGCAGGCAACTCTACCCGCGGGACAGGGCCGTGGGACTGTAGCAACTCTTGGCTAGTAGTATAATCTAGATGTAAAATAATGGCTTGTCAATGTTCGCATTTGTCCATTACTTGCTTGCGCATTCCTTACGCCACCGTGACAATGTACATTGTATGTCCTGCCTACATCAGGTTCCACATGACGTCGAACTCGCAACTGGGCTTGCCAGCTGACATTCCGCCAACGCCCATCTACGGAGTACGAGACGATATTTTAGTTACTAAACTTGCAACCTCAACAGGACTAATACTGTGTCCGCTGCACTTCGTTCAAAATAGTCACGAGGAAAGACCGTGAGTTGACAGAATCAGCAACTGCAAGCCCGGTCTGGACCAGGCTTGGTGCAGCCGAGCTCCCACACCGCCTTCCCATTTCGGATCTTCAGTGGCAGCAGAATATTTCTGCCGCACAGCTCCAACATCTCCTTGTCGCATGTTCACCTCGAGGCTACGGCGAGACTCCGAGCATCCCCTTTACGGACGCTCTGCTTCGACGACAATTTCTCGCGATCGACCCAACAAGCTCCAAACTTGAGGCTCATTATTGTTATCGCGTGCCATTGAAACAATCCGCAACTACTTAGCGGCCCTTTTTGACGAGACACGCACCATTCGCTTTGTTGCGACCTACTACTCCTCGAACCCAGGACCTGGTAGCGGCCAGCCAGCCCACCATGTCGACCATCCCCCTCGACCAAATCGAAACCACCCCGCCCATCATCCCCCTCCCCTTCCTCGAAAACCAACCCGAGACGATCCGGCTGTACCCACTCAGCAACTACACGTTTGGGACCAAGGAAACCCAGCCGGAAGAAGATCCCTCGGTACTGGCTCGGCTGAAGCGTCTCGAGGAGCACTACACCCAACATGGCATGCGACGGACATGCGAGGGCATCCTCGTCTGCCATGAGCACAACCATCCCCACATCCTAATGCTCCAAATCGCCAACGCATTCTTCAAACTGCCCGGCGACTACCTCCGACCTGAAGACGATGAGATTGATGGCTTCAAGACCCGTCTAGACGAGCGGCTTGCGCCTGTGGGGAAGCTGGGGGAGGGCGAGGCGGTGGCCGATTGGGATGTGGGTGATTGCCTGGCGCAGTGGTGGAGGCCGAATTTCGAGACCTTCATGTATCCATTTATTCCGGCGCATGTGACAAGGCCGAAAGAGTGTAAGAAGCTGTATTTTATAAAGCTTCCGAAGAGCAGTAAGTATTTCCTTAGTCCTCATTATCCAATCCCATGGCAGTGCGACTGGTCAGCCATGTCGTGATTCGCAGTTTAGCCAAATCATTTACTTAATACCCTTGTCCATCCGGTCGAAACTAACGCAATTGTCTATAGAGGTCCTGAGTGTCCCGAAGAACATGAAGCTCCTCGCCGTGCCTTTGTTTGAGCTCTACGACAATACTGGTCGGTACGGGCCACAGCTATCCGCTATCCCTCATCTCCTGAGCCGCTACAACTTTGAATTCATCGATGAGAACGGAAAGGTTGCTGCTGTGACGCCTGGGAAGTCGGAACCTGACGGCTACGTGCCCAAGACGAAGGTCCTCGTTGGCGGAGACGAAGATGCCGACATGGGCGGTGGGAGTGGGACGGCATAGAAGCCGCCGCGGCGCCTCGCTGTAAACGGCCATTATGCATATGTCGAGGAAGAGGTCGAGGAAGAGAGTAAGGGAACGGCCGAGAGTGAGGAAATGGGATGATCAAGCAGAGGCGGAGGACACTACAAAGAATTGCGACAAGCCACCTCGTGGATGGGGGGCGTACGAATCGATTATAAAGCGCACCGGGGCTCTCTAGAGAGATGGCTCCACCACACAGCAGAGTTCCGCGCGAGGCGAGGAGGAATGGTTCGCGATATTATTGGTTCGCTGGTCAAGAACTGCGGCACTTAGGAACGGTCTACACAACGGTGCCCAACGCAGATCTTATTCAGATCTTAAAGGTAGCATCCGACCGGCGAGGAAAGAGGACGGGTGACTGTCATGGTCTTATTTGGTACCCAGAGCGTAATGGACCCACCTACTCTTCCTAAGATTCCCAAGTCACTGCTTCTGCTTTTACCTCTAGGAGTACTTCTCGCCTTGGATGGTGGCCAGTATCTTTCGCTGGTGCTTCATGGCTCTGAATTCGAGATACCAGACCCCCTGCCATGTTCCCGTTGCCTATTCTCGTGCTCGTTAGTGCCTGTTAGACGTGCAGGGTGTGTGTCTTGACATGCCAACTTGCCATCCTTGATAGGGATGGTGACGCTTGCTCCGATTAGAGAGCTCTTGATGTGAGCCTGGTCGAGACCGTCATTAGCACGGAAGAAATGCTTTTCAATCTGGAACTCCGAAGATAGTGGGTGCTTGGTCTCTAAGTCCCCTTACCGGCATATCGTCCCTCCCCTCGGCATTGTGCCTATACAGTTCCTCCCCCTTCGGTCCCTCGTACGGCGCGATCTTTTCGAGCGCGTCCGTCATGTCATGCCTGACATCCTCGTCCCACTATGGCGTTCCATTAGCTTACAATCTTTCACGTCTCCTCCCGTCCGTCCCAAACATGGGGTTCGGCATACGTTCTCGTTCAGGCTCAGCGCACAGCTCGTATGCATGACGAACAAGTTCAGGAGCCCCATCTTGTAGTTCCGAAGCTCGGGCAGCTGGCCCACGACGGTGTCGGTAATGAGGTAGGAGCCGCGGGCGCGGGCGGGGAGGGTGAACTGCTTTTGGAACCAGGACATGTTGTCGTTTATGCGCGGGTCCCGGGGGTGATTCGATTCGTAGAGCAGTCCGCGGAAGACGAAGAGGGCAAGGGTCACAAGGACGAGAGAAAAGTTGAAGAGTGTTGCTGGGTTGGTTAAAGGGCGGAACAGGGGACAGGAGTTGACAGCGCGCTGGTTTTGCGACTTGGTGGTAGGCTTTGGGGAGCTTGCCATGAAGCTGCAGGTTGCGAACACTGGTGTCGATGTGGAGATGTGTGGGATGTTTGAGATGGTGGGGTAGTGACGTTGATATGCGTTGCAGCTCTCGGTTGGAAAAGGGTTGGTTAATCTGCAGCGATTGGGAGCAATTGAGCAGGCTGCCTGGACAAAATTATATACGGAAATTGTCCAATTGAAAAGATACTATGCCCAAGGACAAAATAACTGAAAACGATGGGAGGTGGAAACGGTTTCGTGGCCAGTAAAGGTTTACCGATATATTTACTATGTACAACTTCTCTGCGAATCTCGCGAAGCTCTCTCATCTATCTGTGCACACACTGTTCCAGCTGCGCCTATAGAATAGCATCGCACTCCTAGCACTTATATCTAAATACTCTTTAGAAGTTCCAGACCCGGGCCTCTGATCATCTCGCAGCTTACGTGCTGACCCATACATCACGAGAGCGGGTATGAATTCTCGGGAAGAGACTCGAGGTACTTTCGGTTTTTCTCATGGGCCTACAGCTCGTGTTAGTTTCTCGCCAACAAGACCTTTGACTATTCCTAGTCTAATGAGAAGAGGAAAACTCACAAATGGAAGGCCGCAATAATTGCAGTTCGCAATCTCAGGCTTATCCGTATTGATAAAAATCCTCGGATGCCCAGCTGGTCCCCCACCCCCATCACATTCAACCACCCTCGACTCGGTCCACCTTACAGGCTGCTTATGGATAAGCTCCATAGCAGATTGAGGTTGGGGCTATATTGTATCCACCAAGTTAGCAGGTATTGCCTTCTCGTCGAGTCCCGAGGCGATTCAGAATCACATCCCCCGTTCGACCACAACGCGCCTCGTCACAATCCTCCCATCCTAAACGATATCTTGGGGGAGGAAGGGAGGCGAGGCGGACAAAAACCCACCTGAAGGTCAAAATCCGTCTGCTCAAACCTTGGCCCCGTCATGGCCTCCTGCCTCGGCCGCTGGCTGGGCGCCCACACCGCAGCCCGGTTGGGCGCCTGCTTCACCGGCGGTGGCGGCGTCCGGTCTTGCGTTTTGGGGACCGCGGCTGAGCGGGTGGCGGAGGTGATGCTTAGGGAGCGGGCGGCGGGAAGTCGTATGCGGCGGGAAATGAGCCCGCGCAAGGAGCGGAAATGCGAGGTCGACATGGTGTCGCTGTCGTCGCGGCGTTGTGGTTATTCGCGAAATTGCTTTGAGGAGTTGAACAATTTCAGCATTGAAACTGAGCAGAGAATCCATATCTATAACAGCTGTGTACAGGTGTCAGCTCTTTGCGAAACTGCCAAAGAGGTACGCTGTGTCGTACGGACGAGTTGGTCTAATGATATAATTTGCTATTTCTTTCTTTCTTTCTCCTCTCTTACTTATTTATTTACTTGCTTTTTTCTCCCATATTTCCCCTCTTTCATTCCTGATTTCAACGTTGAACAGTCCTCTAGCAGGCGTTGAGCACTCTGATGAGGATTTGGGCTAGACCCGCCGCCACACACACACGACTACTCGATAAGATAAAGCTTAGGTCCGCAGGCGCGAAATCCAGCGAACCGAACAATTTGAACCACCGACTGTTCCTGCAGGAAGAAATGCAGCAGTAGTCAGACGTCGATATTAACCACGCCTCTGCCTTCCTCGTCGCATCTCTACACCTTAACAGACTACCTAGGGACACATTCACGAATATCGAACGACTACGAAACCATACAAAATGGGCCCATCTACGCCAACTGCCCAACAGGGCTCCTCGCGCCTCCTCTCCATGAAGTTTATGCAGCGCGCCGCTGCCGCCGCCGAATCGTCGCCAGCATCCAGCACTGGAGACGAACGATCCACTAA
>Ga0247774_1000141_pt1 | contig 33733 bp, 28 predicted proteins | sample UWRJL001104B6_FD_179933 | JGI IMG/M metagenome (GOLD analysis project Ga0247774, IMG submission 179933) | Plant litter microbial communities from Arlington Agricultural Research Station in Wisconsin, United States - UWRJ-L001-104B-6 | ecosystem: Environmental > Terrestrial > Plant litter >...
AAGGATTATGTCTCACCACTACTTCCGTATCACTACCAAGCATCATAACTTGGCTGTACAATAAAGGGTTCTAGCCGTGGGTCGCCCGTATTCTTAGCCTCAAACGCTAAGGATAATGACTACACTTATTACCTAGCAAAGCTTTTAGGCTAGCGGACAGGTCTGTTTAGCAGACCAAGTAAGGAAAAACTATAAATATGGAAAAAAACTATACATTTCAATTCAATCCTTCCACTGCCTTAGAAGCCCTGAAAGCTGGTAAATACGACCCGCTTAACTTCTACGAAGCGCGTTTAGACCTGTTTAACCTCTCGGTAATGGCAGACTATGACCAACTCATTTGCCTACCCACATTAACTGCTATCGACAAATACTGGTATCAGATTGAAACAGCCCGAAAAGTCCTCAGACAAATGGGTGGACGGGCATTACTAGCGGATGAAGTCGGATTGGGTAAAACCATTGAAGCGGGACTAATCATCGCCGAATACTTAGCTAGGGGGATGGTAAAGTCCATCCTAGTGTTAACTCCGGCATCCCTAGTTTCCCAGTGGCAATCAGAGTTAAGTGACAAATTTAATATCGCTACTATCACCACAGATAACCGTGACCCACAACAACCGATAGACGAATTTTGGACAAATAATCCGCGAATTATCGCTTCATTAAACACGGCTAAGTCTGCTAAACATTATCTTCACGTCACCAGTCGTACTTGGGATTTGGTTGTTGTCGATGAGGCACACCATCTAAAAAATCGCAGTACCCTCAACTGGAAACTGGTCAACGCCCTCAATAAGCGGTTTATCCTCATGCTTACTGCTACGCCAGTGCAGAACTCCCTTGTGGAACTGTTTAATCTGCTAACCCTCCTCAAACCGGGACTGCTACAAACAGAAGCCACTTTTAAAAAAGAATACGTCAATTCCAAGAATGGACGAGTCCCTAAAAATCCCGAAAAGTTACGCACTCTGATGCGGGAAGTTATGGTACGAAATACCCGCGCCCTAGTAGATGTTAAACTGCCCAAACGCTTCGCCACCACAATTACCGTTACCCCGGCAGCCGGAGAGGAGAAACTTTACCAAGACTTGAGCAAGTATCTACGTTCTTCAGAGGACAAACTAGACAGACTCTCCCGTACTAATTTGCTAATGCGAGCGGGTTCATCCCCTAATGCTTTAGCTGACTCCCTCAAGCAACTGACTATCCGCCTACCCGATGAAGAACTGAAGTCTTTAGCTGCACGAGCATCCCAAGTCAAGCAGGTCGAGAAAGCAAAAACCTTAGTAGAGATGCTCTCCAAATCTCGCCAGAAAACCTTAGTTTTCACAACCCATAAAGCAACTAGCACCTATTTAGCTAAAACGCTGCAAGCGGAAAATATCCCCTTTGCAGAATTTACTGGCGGAATGTCCCTTAAACAGAAAGATGAGGCTATAGCCGCATTTCGGGATAATGTTTCTGTACTCTTAGCATCGGAAACAGGGGGAGAAGGACGTAACATCCAGTTTGCTAATGCGATCGTTAATTATGACCTGCCCTGGAACCCAATGAAAATTGAACAGCGCATTGGTCGTATCCACCGCATCGGACAAACCCAGGATGTTTTTATTTTTAACTTCTGTCTCAAAGGCAGTATCGAAGAGTATATTCTGCGGATACTGCACGACAAAATTAATATGTTTGAACTGGTAGTCGGAGAAATTGAAACAATTTTAGGCAATGTGGATGATGAATTTGACTTTAGTGAAGTTGTCATGGATATCTGGCTTAAGCATCAAGTTAAACCCGAATTAGACCAAGCCTTTGAGCAATTGGCAGATAATTTGTTGAAAGCCAAAAAACAATATGAGCAAATTCAAGAACTGGATGAACAGATTTTTGGCGAAGATTTTGAAGCTTGAAAAATTGATTTGATTAAATATGTTATCAGACCCAATAATTACTACTTTAGAAAAAATTGTAGCTCTCCATGACGGAATAGCTGAACCGGCTGGGGAACACGTTTTAAATGCGCTGTTAAATGAAAACATAGCCTCGTTACTTTCTCTACCAGAAGAAGTAACTTTTACAACTATCACTGATGTACCTCAAAGTGTTTTTGTTACTTATCATTCAGAAGTATTAAATAAATTATCTGAACTATTAGCTGTCAAAGGGCAGATTAGTGCCTTGGGTGTAAAATTTGATGGCTATCTAAAAGCTACGGGATTTGACAAAAGCATACCAGAGAGATTCAAACCTCAAAATGGGTTAATTCGTTTTGTAGATGCTAAACCATCAACCACTCGCTACATTTTATGTAATGTGGCTTACACAGCGAATGCCGAAGAAAAAAGGATTGGTCTAGTTTCGTTTATTATCAATGAAATAACAGGAGTAACACCAGTACAAATTGGGGATGCTTTATTTTGGGAGTCTGACAGAATGGATGTGGATAATCAAGAAACACCATTTTCTATTCCTTTTGATGAGTTGTTGAAGTTAATCGAACATCAAAGTGGAATATTGATTGGAAAATCTTTAGATAATTGGCAGGCTAAATTAACAAGAGCAAGAGCTAGGGATGAAGAAAGACTAAAGGATTATTACAACACGATTAGCTCTGGGATTCGCCACAAGATTGAGTTAAAAAATTTGATTGGTGATGAATTAGACAAAGAATTAGCTCGAATTGAAGCTACTAATAGAGAGCTAGATCGAAAATTGTTAGATATCCAAGAGCGTTATGCAATGAGTGTAGAAGCTTGGTTGCACAGTGCAATGATTATCCATCTACCTACAGTACATATTCAATGTGAGTTGCAAAGAAAGAAAACGAAACGGACTGTAACAATAGTTTGGAATCCGTTCACTAAAATTATTGAACCTCTTTGCTGTGAATTATCAGGAGAACCTGTTTACGATTTCTATTTAGATGATCTATCAGCTAAAATTATCTCCCCGACAGTTTGGACTAGATAGGGGTATAGCCGAGATACGGGCAAAATAGGACACGACGTAAAGTTTTGTAACAATGCCGCTTTTCAATGTCCCTTCCGCCTAAAGAAGCTGCCAACACTCAGTCAGCTAGAGCAGAGTAGTATTACTACTCTGCCCTCGTACAGACCCAAAAAGCGGAAATCTTTTACTGCTAAACATTTCAGGCTTTGCTACTTCAAGTCATTTTGTCTTATATTTACAAAACTTTACGTCATGTCCTATTTTGCGCGTATCTCGGCTATACCCCAAAGGTGCGTCCAGGTTTTGAGTTGAGTGACCAAACGAAAAGATACGCTTGCTGTAATTCAATCCAGATGCAACAACTTGACTATTAATTCAATCCAGATGCAGCAACTTGACTATTAATTCAATCCAGATGCAGCAACTTGACTATTAATTCAATTTAGATGCAGCAACTTGATTCTTAATTCAACTTAGATACTGTAACTTGACTATTAAATCAATTCGGATTTTGTTAAAAGGGCTAAAAATTAGCTAATTGTTGCGTCAGCTAAAGTCAGGCAAGTGCAGTATAAAGTCAGGCAAGTGCAGTATAAAGTCAGGGGTTTGCAGTATAAAGTCAGGGGTTTGCAGGGGGTGCACTTTACCTGCAAATACCTGAAAATATCCTGCAAATGCCTGCAATTTCCTGCCAAATTACTACTTTTTTGTGCTGTTCGTGCCTTTGCTTGTTGAGGCTGGTTTTCGCTGTTCTCTATCGGTAGCAAGCAATGTTTTTGTCCGTACAAACCGGACTTTTACGTGCAGATAAAAAATAATGCACCCTTATGAATGGGGCATTCTAGGTGTCAAGGGGCTTAATTTTTACCCGATATTCGACTGTGCCGATTGCTCACATTGCTCCTGCTGTTGTGGCGACTTTTGTGGCAGCACAGGCATCAATTGCCGCAACTTTCCCATCGCACCTGGGTAGCGAGTGATCGGCTTGAGCGACAGCTCGATCGCCCACAACGGAGCTCATAGAATCAAACAGGCGATCGGCTACCCATCTCGCGCCGTAGCTTCAGCTATTGAGGAGGATTTTGCGGCGGCAACCGACGCGGGTCTTTCTTGCATCCACCGATGTTTTGGCGATCGTCGGCGGCTGGTGGAATTTGCCCAGTTCAAACAGCTTGTGAGTTCTCCGGCAACAACCGGAAAAGGCATAAAAGCTAACAATTTTTAACAAAAGCTAATAAAGCCGATCGCCCATAGCTTCTGTCAGTGTTGCCTCTTCCGTTTCAGAATTAAAGAGGCAACCAGAGGCGAACACATAATTTTGCATAATTAGGCATAATTAGGCATATTGCTGCTGCTCAATTTTTCGGTGCTGACCACGGAGAAATCGGGACAATCGGCTTATTAGGTAGCCCCATCCTTTCTGGTTAATTCCCCGGTAAATTGATAGAGAATAAGAAAATTACTATTTCTATAAACGAATAGGCGGGGAAACGGCACTTATCTGATGAAGCTGTAGCAGCCCTGGGTCTTATCTCAGGATATTGAACTATTCTGACTTAGCAGCACTTGTTTAGGTTCTAGATGGGAAATATCCAAAGCTAAATTGAGAGCCTGAGTGATGGTGGTGATCGATCGTTCAGCCCACAAAAATTAGGACGTTGGGTGTTGGTGTTTTAATGGAGTAGATGGGTATCAAAGGCGAGTAGAAACATGATATAGCCAGTCATTTCAGAAAAATTAGCATAACTCCCTGAGCCTCTTCAGACAGAATTGCTTTATTATGAAGTTGTGAGTCGGATGGATGTGTTCGCACTCGTAAATTTGTAGCGTGTATAAGTTTACGTAATTTCACTGAGGTTATATCCTGAAAAATTATTACAATTAAATACAACAAGTTATGTATGTAGCAAGCACTATCAAGAGTTACAGATGAACAATCAAAATTTATCTAAAGGGCAAGCAAATTTAAAACTTGCCCTTTGGAATGCACAAGCCGAGTCAATAAAAAGTAGTGAAGTATACGCGCAACTTCAAGAGCTGGGGCTTCCCAAAGAATTTATCAGTCGATTGCATGAGCTAATTACCTTTACAAAAAAGGTTGGAGGTAAAGTTTTTGCGGTCGGAAAAATTGTGCTGCTAAAAATTCTTGAGTTCGTCAAGGCTCATCCATTTTTAGTAGTCGGTGCTGGGATTGGTGCTGTGATTGGAGCTGCTATTGCAGGTTTAATAACTTCAATACCATTTTTAGGACAAGTTTTAGTTCCGGTTGCAGCAGCATTGGGAATAACTGTTACTGTAATGGGTGCTGTGGTTGGGCATAGACTAGACAAACAATTTCCAAACGTGGGTGAAGATGTTAGTGAAATCGTTCAACATTTCTTTTCTCTGTTTGCAGACGTATTCAATACTGTATTTCGTAACGTTGTTACTGCTTAATTTTCAACCTGAAATTATCGAGATTTACTAATGTCTAACAAGGAAGAATTGACGAAAGAACAACTGATTAAACTAATTAAAGAAATAAGGGATAATCCGACTGATGGAGTGGGAGTTATTGCTGGTGCTGGAGTGACTGCATTAGGCGCTGGTGGAGCTGGAGCAGCAGCAGCAATTTTAGGGTCAACCACCGCTTCCATACCCATTGTCACAGCCGTAACAGGTCTTGGTATGCTTGTAGCTGCCCCTGCTGCCCTCGTTGCGGGTGCTGCTGTAGTTGGCGGAGCCACTGTATATGGTGTATCAAGACTCATCAAAGATGGTGGTTTTCATGAAGGTAAACGCAAGCAGCTATTGAATGAGTATGAAGAACTGTTAAGAGAAATGGAAGCTAAAGAGAGACGCTCTAACTTTGATGAGCAAGATAAGACAAGATTTTATTTGGTGCTGAAAGAAGCGGTCACCAATAATTTAATTAGTCCTGATGATGCTCATCAATTGGTGCAATCTGTAGAAAATGGTCATATTTCCCTCAGTGAAGCCTACCAACTTGTAGAGCAACTTTTTTCAGATACCCCAATAACTCAACCTATAAAAGTAGTTATTGCTTGTCCCAATTGTTCTCAAAAGCTACGAGCTCCAAGTAATTTAGGACAACTGAATTTAACCTGTCCCAAGTGTAAGCATAGTTGGTCTTGTGTTCCCAAGTAGGGGTGTAGCCGAAATACGGGCAAAAGGCGTTGCTTAATCAGGGGATGAAACCAATAAGTTTAAAACTCGGAAGTTTAGTCAATAATGGTTTTTATCCATACTTAACGGGGTGAATTTAGCGAAGCTGTTACCAGGAGCAAAGTAGCCTGAAACCTTTACTTATGCGCTAGATTTACCCCAGTCTCTAAGTTAGAATACCTTAATTTCCTGACGGAGCCGCAAGGGTTACAACTTTTAGGCTGGGAAATATGGCTATTTTGAGCCAGATCCGCTGGAAGGCACAGACATTTTAAAACTGATTGGGACTTCTTGTGGATTTTGGCTTAAATAGCAGAAATCATGAATAATGAATCTTAGGAAAATCTGGAAATTTTGAAAAATCGTAACTACTTACAATAGCTCTGTCTACAAGCAAATCTTGAGGGTTTTTCCCACCATGCTTTCTACATAAATATAAACCTTCTTTTGCTTTCCAGTTCTTAGGAAATTCTTCGGGTAAATTATCTCTTAAAAACTCAATACCATGTTTATCAATTAATATTCTATCAACCATCTCAGCTATAAAATCTTCACGGTTCTGTTGTGAGAAAGCTCTAAAACAAACATTTAATTGATAAAAACGCTTTTTTTCCTTGGAAATATAGTCAATAAAAAATTTATTTTGAATCATATTGTCAATTTCGCTTGAATGAATGCAGAATGCATAAATGTTTTTAATTGAATATCCAAATGGTATCATAAACACAAAAGCCAATGCAGAATTGGGATATTCCTGAAGTGTTTTAAGGTTGTCAGGGGTTATTAAATAAAAAAAACGATACTCCTTTCTGCCATTTGGTCCTTTACATTCGTGCGATTTTTGCACGCGAAAAGACTTTACTTGAAAACCGAAGGGAAATGAATTGTCATAATTTTTTTTACTTTTTAATTTTTTAAACTGGTTCGTAGCTACAAGATCAATTCCAAAATCGGCAGGCAACCTAAAAGCCTCAAAACCATACTCAAAGAGTTGTGCAGTTATAAATTTTTCAGCAGAATAACCTCTATACAATTTATCAAAAAAATCACTATTCATGGTTTTTGGCTTATAGCTGAGTAGTCATAGACAGTTTTCATATTAAATATAACGAGCTAGAGCTTAAGTTGCTTTCTGTCAGGTTAATTCAGTTTCCTGATTTGGTTTCAAGGATTCCAGACTCTAAGCGGGGAAATAGATAATTATCTGTACTTTATAAATTACCACCAAGAACTATTGTATATTTCGTTCGCCTTTTTAATAGCTTTCTCTTTAGAAAGGGGATATGTACAAAAGTATGTATCCTTATCCCATAATTGACCAGATCTATAAAACTCAATCTTAGTAACAAGTTCTGTATAACTAAATTCTAAAATAGCAAAGTCATTCTTATTTTCATTAAGAAAAACTTTTTCTCTCATAGACATACGGTTTTATCTCCAAACAAAATAGCTTGAATATCAATATTTACATATATTAGCCCCAATAGGTATAAAGTTCTACCCAGCCCTAGCACTTTTAAGCCCAGGGTCAGGATATTGGACTATCCTGATGAAGCGGCAAGAGTTATAGGACTTAGGCGGGGAAATAGAGTATCCCCGCCTATAACAAGGTTTTGGAGTGAGTAGGAAATTACCTTTTCCCCGTCTAAACCCCTAGCGGGATTTTTTCGACGGGCTGTTAAGTCTTTGTCGAAGTGAATAAGGTTTAGAAGACCGTCGGGAAAATAGCCGTCTGCCCGTCCGGCTGAGGACACTTAAACTCATGTGTCACGCGCTTAACACTGTTTATTGACCTTAGCAGTTCCATGCTCTGGCTCAGGATATACTTATTACTTGATGTAACGGCGCTGCTTCCACGTCCTAGGCTGGGAAAATGCTGTTTTTTCAATAGGCTAAGTTATGGACACAATAAAATGAATACTACTGAGAGGTAAATGACATGAGCCGATATGACGCAGTACGGCGAATTCAGTGGGCTGTTAAAAAAAAACTGATTGAACTGGATTTGTCAGGGTTGGGGTTAGAAGAATTGCCCCCGGAAATCGTTAAGTGTAGACAGCTTGAGACTTTACTGTTGGGGAGGTTCTCTAAAAAAAACACAAATGAGTTAACTAACTTTCCTGATGCTATTCTTCAATTAACCAACTTAAAAATACTTAATCTCAGCCACAATCCGATTACGTCTATCCCAGAAGCAATCGGGCAACTGTCCAATCTGACAGAGCTAACCCTGTTAGACACTCAGATTACGTCTATCCCAGAAGCAATTGGGCAACTGTCTAATCTGACAAGGCTTGACCTCAGTTACAATAAAATTACCTCCATCCCAGATGCGCTTGGACAACTATCGAATTTGACAAGCCTTTCCCTCAGTAGTAATCAGATTGCCTGTATACCGGAGGCAATAGGGCAATTGTCAAATTTGACAGAGCTTTGCATTAGGAGTAATCAGATTGCTTGTATCCCGGAGGCAATAGGGCAATTGTCGAAATTGACACGGATTATTCTCTGTTACAACCACATTGCCCAAATTTCAGAAGCGGTCGGGCAACTATCGAACCTGACATTACTTAACATTAGGGATAATCAGATTACTTTCATCCCAGAGGCAATCGCGAAACTGTCAAATCTAAAAGCGCTGATCCTTTCTAACAATCAGATTACTGAAATTCCAGAAGTGATTTGCAGCATGAAGAATTTGGAAGAACTAGATTTACGAGATAATCCACTGTCAATTCCTTCGCAAGAACTAGATTTACGAGATAGTCCACCGTCAATTCCTTCGCAAGAACTAGATTTACGAGATAGTCCACCGTCAATTCCTTCACAAGAACTAGATTTACGAGATAATCCACCGTCAATTCCTTCGCAAGTTCTGGGGTACGGTCAAGACTACGGAGGTTCTGGTGAGTTGCAAACCATTTCCGACTCTTACTCACACAGCCACAACTCAGTGCTACATGAGCTAGATGCTGAGCGCCACAAAATTGAATCTGAGGGATATTTTGACGCTGAAACTCTTCAAGATGCCAGACGACGGATAACTGCTTCTCTTGTACAGCGACAGGGACAGGCTGAATTTCGACGTAAGTTGTTAACTGCTTATGGTGGTCGATGTCCAATAACTGATTGTGATGTAGAGTCAGCTATCGAAGCAGCACATATAATTCCATATCAAGGTATTCAAACCAATCATTTAACAAATGGTCTACCACTCAGAGCCGACATACACACTCTGTTCGATTTGCATCTACTATCAATTCGACCAGATACCAATGAAGTAGTGATTGCCCCTGAACTCGTCGGCACCTGTTACCAAAATTTGGCTGATCGGAAACTGGCTTTACCACAGAATCAAAAAATAGCACCAAATCAAAACGCTCTCAGCAAGCATTATGAAACTTTTCTCAACCGATGCAAAAGTAGTCAGCTACCAGCAAGTTAAGTAAGGGTATAGAGTCTAGATGGGGAAATTGGACTAAGTTGACGTAGCGGCGGTGCTTCCAAGTCCTAGGCTGGGAAATATGGAGATAAACTTGTAACACTCCCAATAGGTTAGGCCTAGTAATCGTGATTACTAGACCAGGCTCTGCCTCAAAAAATACTAAATTCTGCAAATTGGTAGAAATTTTAAGTTTTAGAGAAGAAATTGGGCTTTAGCGTAGCAATAATGGTTATTTTTTGCCAAAGTTCATAAATAATAAACTGGTGGTTTTTTTAAAATGAAGCTAGATTAGTTTGGATATTTAGTAGAGTAAGACTAATGAACGACCGAGACGCTCTGGTTTCTTTTGAAACTGAAATGGATAAGAAAATTGTTCAATCTAATATTTGTAAGTTACCGCTTATGAGCGTTTTAACATATTTATTTGTTAAAATCGACGTTATGATTCGGGATAAGCCTTTTGAGGCTCGTAGATCCAACATGAGAGAAGTAGCTGACGCGATAGGTAGTAGGCTTTCTTACTTAACTGAGGTTTTTGAAAAATGCACTTTAGAAATACTAGCTAACCCAGTTGATGCTTATTTAATTAGTGAAGAATTTACTGAAGATTTTCATGAACTAATATCCTATGCCCATTTTTCTGAGCTTATGCCTGAAGGACACAGGAACTACTATGAAGTTAGAAAATGTGAGGAAGGATTTGAACTTATACATCCCAATGAAGATTTTGCAAGGGCTGAAGTTTCTGATATTATTCTGACCGAACTTAGTTTGACCTTTTTAGTGGGAGAAATTCCTGATTTAAAGCAAGAATTTATTGAATTAGCAGCTCAATTTCCTCGGTATAATATAGTTCTAATGTATAGAGCATTAAGTATTTTATTTCAATATCGTTTAAATAGTATTAAGGAAGTACCACTTTTGGAACCAAATGCTTTTCAAAGATCTATTGGGATAAAATGGGAAGATTTTTGTAAGGTTAGAGCCGCACTATTTGCATACACAGACTACAGTATTGGTCTTGCAGATGGTTTAATGTTTCTTGGGCTTAATGAGAGTAATAATGCAAGAAAAGAAGCTATATTTCACGAATTTTATAAATGGGTTGTAGTGTCTAGTGATAAAAGCTCTTTTATGAATTTATTAATGGCTTTGACAAATGTAAAAAGTTCTGTGATTGAAAGCATACTAAAGTTTTTTACTCTTGATATTGAGAATCAAAATTTTAAAAATGTTGGAGATGGTTTTTTCCCGCCTTTAGTAGATTATTCAAGTTTTTATTTTTTTAGCCCACATATTCTTCGTTCAGTGTTAACAGGAAGAAATATTTTTTATGTTGTTAACAAGTGTAATTCAACTCGATTTAACAATAGTGTTTCAAAAAATCTTGAACCCACGCTTTTAAAACAAGCTTTAGAAATATTTAAAACACTACCAGATTTGGAAACATTTTCTAATAAAAAATGGAAGAAGGGAAAAATTGAGGGAGAATTTGATTTGCTAATCTATCAATCAAGCTCTAACACAATGCTACATATTCAAGCAAAAGCAGCTATTCCACCACAAGGTGCAAGAATGACAAAAGCTGTTGAAACTCGTTCAATAGAGGGAATAGGGCAACTTGACCGTTTCCAAGATTTACCTGAAAATGAACGTGATTCTGTAATATCAAATATACTTGGAAAACCAGTCGAAAAAGTTCAATGTGTAAGTGTACTATTATGTCGCGCTGGTCTTGGCACTCATTCAGTATGGGAGCTGAAAAAAGATATAACTGTGGTTAATCTTCAGTTGCTTAACAAAATTATACAGATTTTATTTGATTCAAACTTCAATCTTTCACATTTTAAAAGAGTTACAGATGACTTTCTGATAGATATTTATAATAAATCAGTATTAGGATGGATGCCAGGATATATCTATCTAAATGGAGTTTTTATTCGTATGCCTCTTTTACAACTAAATCATAATGAGATACTTAAAATTATGAGGCAAATGCCTGAAAGTTTATTTGTAATTAAAGGGTAGTGAGTAATGAAAAAAGTTTTGCTGTCCTAAAAAACTTTGATTTTTCACCAATAACTTTTTTTTTCTATTACCTGACCTATCTATAGTGTTTTTAAGTCGTAGATGGATGGCGATTGATGAGTATGCTGACGTAACTGTAATGGTTGTAGGGGTATAGATATTGTGATTCTCCTAATGGCTTTGTAAGGAGTTCACGTCCTAGGCGGGGAAATTTGGGTTTCCCCGCCTAAACTTCTAGCGGGATTTTTTCGACGGGCTGCTAAATTTATGTTGAAAGGAAAAAATCGGTTTCAGACCGTCGGAAAAATAGCCGCCACCCTCCTTAACTCTTGGCAACAGCAAAAAGCCGTGTGTCACGCGCTTGAAACTGTTTGGCATGACTGTTATGGTAAATGAAACGCTTGACACAAGGGATTCATTTGTTATGCCAAACCCTAAAGGACACGAAGATTCAATCAAAGATTCCCGCTTTAAAGCTGCTTGGCAGAGTGGCCCGACTCGCACCATTCGAGTTCCGATAGCTCTGGCTGACGCTACTCTGGAATATGCCCGACAACTCGACCAAGGAGTTGAACCGGGTGACACAGAGGGAAAAACAACTACTCAAGACGATGACCCAGTTGACACGGGAAGCAGTGAACCGCGTGACACAGCAGGCGACATCATTAGTCCCGAAACAAGGGCAAACACTACTCAATCGCGTGACACAGCAGGTAACACCATTAGTCCCGAAATAAGGGTAAACACTACTCAATCGCATGACACAAGAGATTTGGTTGACGAAGTGACATGGTTAAAGGCTGAGAATAAGCGGTTACAGAATTTGTTGAGTGACTTGAGGGTTGAACTGAATGATACGTTGAAAAATGCCCCTGTAGTGCTTGAGTTTGAGTCACCAGAGGCAGCTTCGCTGTTAAACAGACTGAAAGCCAAGCGTAAGAAATCAACCGCCTCGCTCGCGGACATCGAAGCGATTTTGGAGATGATTGAAGAGTGAGCCCCAAAAGGGAATTAGAAATCTATACCCCGGTTCATCCCAGAGATGTGGTGAGATAATTTCTATGGCGTTAAGCCACAAAAACTTAAAACCCTATCAGGGATTGACACTCCTTCATTACTTACGGAGTTACTGCAAGCCCCACTAAAGCCCTATTAGGGATTGAAAGTTGACACACTTTGATTCCTGTTGATTCCTGTTTTTGCACGGTTTGCACGGTTTGCACGGTTTGCACGGCAACTGCACTGTCAAGAATCTAAGATCTGAATCTAAAACCTGAAATTATTTGACCAAAAAGAGCGGTCAGTATTCTGTTGGCTACCGCACAGCGTGCGATCGCACTTGGAGACAAATCACAAGAACCAGAATCCTCAACTAACCGAAAGTTGGGGATTTTTTTTTGCTCAAAACATCCCATCTAGTAACTTGGTAATGTCTTGCTGGTCGCGCCCCCGGTTGTCGTCGTATATCATGAGCGTGTTTAAATTCCTGTGCCTGCTGAGTTTCTGAACTTTCCGCACATCCCCGTCTGTTGCATCCAGCGCCGCTGTGATAGCTGAGTGTCGGATGCGGTGAGGAGACATTTGTTTTTTGATACCAGCCTTTTCGCTGTGACGGACAACCATCTTGCAGATACCGTCGCCGCTAAGTCTGTGTCCGCTGTGGGCGGAGTCAAGTGCTATAAAAAGCGGGCTATCATGCGAGCAACTTCCCCTTTCCTCCAACCAATCGGCGATCGCCGATTGGTTGTCGCCCCCAAGTCCACTACTTCGGACGCTCGTGCCGCGTCCCTTGCCGAGAATCCGCTTGCGTCTTACTGGCTGGGTCAAAATCTCGAACGTTCAACTGACTGATTTTGTTTCGCCGAGCGAGCATTGCCCCACAGCAGCCGGAGCAAGGCATAATCGCGCGCTCCAGCCAGAGTTGCCCGTGAGCACTGCTGCAAAATTCGCTTAAAAGTTGGTCGGTCAACCCCCGTTGTATCACGGTAGCTGGCAACTTTCTCTCCCTTGATATCTCCTAGGGTATAGTGTGTCGCCTCCCCCGTTCCCTCGTTATCTTGGCTGCTTTCTCCTTGAACTCTAGCGCTTTATTTTTGTACTGCTTAATTCGTTGTCTAACTGCCTCTTGCTCAGACTCTTTGCGGGCAATAATCCTCACAGTCACCATGTCACCAGTTGCCAACAGAGCAAGCAAGATTTTGATGCCAGCAAAAACGCGATCAATTCCTTTGAATTCAACTTTTGCTGGAAATAACCAAGCTGGGCGAGCTTCAATTCTGTTGCCGATTTTGAACTCGATTCGGTCGTTGAATGGCAAGGCAGTTGCACCCGCAAAACCTATCAATCCTAAACTTAACAATTTCGAAAAAATTACCTGATTTTTGCTACTCCTGGCTCAACTTACTCCAAATCTGTGACACAAAAAAAACCACCGTAGACCATCACTAAAGCAGCACTAAAAATTAGTAACTGGCTATTTGATATTCAACAAAATAACCCATCTTATAAACAGCGCGTCCAAAACATTAAATTAAATGAGTTAGGCTTCCCTGAAAAAGCAAGTATTGTGTTTAATAAAAACGCTCAGTAACAAATTTTTAAATTTCGACCTAAATTACTGATAGTGCTGCCACTAACTATTACAATTTTGTGAATAAATTTATCAACTAATTTTACTGGTTTGCTAAGTAAATTGAGACGGCGCTTACTCATTTTTTTTGTGAGCATACCTTGATAAAAATAAATTATTTATACGTTTTTTCCTAAAAATTAGTACAAAAAAAATGAGCGCTGTCGCGCCAAAAAATAAAGTATCGGAGATAAAAATGAAAGTATCGCAAACCAACACCTACGACTTCAATAATTTAACCTTCGTCCACCAAACAGAAAACGAACTGTACATTATGGGCAGGGAAACAACACTTGTTTTGAATTTTCAACAAACAAGCTATCAAACGATCGACCAAATAATCCACGCTCTGCGACTTGTGAGAGACAAAAAAGTCCAAGACCGAAAGTCAATTCTTGAGCAAGAACTGCTGGCATTAAACTTCCAATTCCCTCTCGAAAGCAGCAACCGTAGCAACAACGACACAAATAATGGTAGCAGCAATGGTAGCAGCAACGGCAGCAACAAAAACTGCGAGCTAAAAATCGACTGGTAATTAAATTATGCCGGAGAGACAAGTTTGTTTCTCCGGCAGCCAATAGCAAACATTTTTCGCCACATCCAAAAATGGCTTCCTCTCATAGCAGCATAGGTGTATCTCCTGCACTAAGAGCAAGCCGATATGTTCGACTCGTCGGCTGCAACACTATATCGGCTGGACAATCATATTTGGACGAAAGGCTTTTTCTGACATAAAAAAGGCAGAGGGGCAAAGTTTTGTGGCGCTGCCCGAGAACATCGCTTTCAGATGAAGAGCGTATATACTTGAAATACAACTATCCGAGATATTAAACACAACGAGTCAGTAAAGCTATGTCTGCTAAAGATGCTTTTCACGAAGTCGTTAAAACCGCTCTCGAAAAAGATGGATGGCAGATTACTCACGATCCATACACTTTACAAGCAGGAAGTTTAGAACTTTACATCGACTTGGGTGCCGAAAGGGTGGTTGCGGCCCAAAAAGACGGACAGAAAATTGCCGTTGAAATCAAAAGTTTTATTGGTCCCTCCAAAATCTCCCAGTTTTACACAGCTTTAGGACAATTCATTAGTTATCGAGCCGCTTTGCAACAACAAGAAACTGACCGCATTTTATACCTAGCAGTACCCAGCCATGTTTACGATAGTTTTTTCACAATGGGGTTTATTCAGTCTTTAATTCAACAAAATCAAATTCATTTAATTGTTTACGATATAGAGCAGGAGGCGATCGCACAATGGCAAATGTAGACCTTTATAGGCAGCACATCCAAAATCTTCTCTCCCAACACGCTAGTCTTGTGTGGGATGAGCGAATTCAGGCTCAAACTATCTTTGATACCGAGCGCGATCATTATCAATTAGTATATGTGGGCTGGCGCAATCAGCGGCGAATTTATGGTCCGGTTTTGCACCTAGATATTATAGACAATAAAATTTGGATTCAGCAGGATGGAACCGAGGTGGGTATTGCTAACGAGCTCGTAGAATTAGGAGTTCCTAAACAAGACATTATACTTGGTTTTGACCCTCCTAATATGCGACAATTAAGTGACTTTGCTATTGGATAAATTACGCTTAATGGTTAAAAAACTTAGCTTTTTTGAAGGCTATTTTTTTATTTCCTTTGTATTAATTATAAACATTTATTGCAGTTAATAAGTCGGATATTGCGTGCGCTCGCATCAAAACTTTGAAACCCGATTGCAAGCAGAACCGACGCCAAATCCAGATAAATAAGTAAGGCGATAGTTGCTTTTAGCCATAGCCCTTGCCTCTCTAGTTGTCCAAGGTTTGACGCTTAGCAAATCGGGTTCAGTTTCCAGTTGCTTTAAATAAGAGCGATCGCCCGTTACAAAGGCGATCGCAATCGCCAGGAATTTGCAACAGCTCAAAGGAGCCTGAACCACCTGCTTTTCAGTAAACCTAACCACAATCCAATTCCACTCTAAGAATAATTGATTGCGGCGCATATCGCTGTCAGCATCGCAGCAGTGAGTGGGCTTCTTAGATTTGCCAGCATAAGGTTCATCAATCTCGACATCAATTCCGAGTCCAGATGGAGTGTGAATTACAGTAAAATCTGCTGAATAGCTCCTCTGAGATAACGGAATTTTAAACTCTGCTGCTTGGACAACTTCCTCGAAATATTGCTGCAAATATTGCAAAAAGCGTTGTTCACTCACTCCTTGCCGAGCTTGAGATGTGCCATTAGGACTAACGCGAAGTGACATCAAATCCTTGAGCAATCGATTTCTGGAATCTAACTCAAGTTTTGCGCTTTTTAAACCTGTCTGCAACCCTTCTTTTTCCACCTTAAAACTAGAAAATTCTTGCTGTTTATTCGCTGATAAATATTGATGGGATAATATATTTTGTTGGTTGTACTCAAGAATTTGCTGTTTATACCTGGATAGCAGTTTTTGACGGCAACCAAACACATAACTATAAGCAGCCGCAATTAAACATGAATAAGCAGCTACTACCAACAGCATTTCCCACCACAGCCAACCCCAAGAAATAGCTAACAGCGGAAGTACGATCGCACCATAGAGCCAAAACACCCAAATTAACCACAGCAACTTGACAGGTAACACCACAGGTGGTTGAGGCGGAGTCAGCAAAACAACAGGTTTCCCTAATTGTTGAGTTTCTTGAAGTTGGGATGAGGTGGCGCAACTAGAAGTTGCCTCTGGCAAAGGATATTGATGGCAGAATTGCATTACCACTTTTGGGTAAAAAACTATAGGATAATTCATAACTTTAAATACTCCTTTTTTTAAGAGCGCGGTCGCGCTATTTTTAAGAAAGTTTTTTGAATTGTATGCAAAAAATCACCCAGTCAAACTCACAAAATTTAACTCATCCTCAACCAGTTAGCAAAATACAAAAGGACAAACAAATTTCTCTTAAATCCGACGCGGCAACAATGGCTGCGCTTACTCAACTCGAAGAACGCCGCGATTATTATCACACCTGCATCAACGGAGGATACTAAGCATGAATTTAGCCACAGCAACGCTTGCTCAAAGTTCAATAACTGCGGCTCAACTTTGGCATCAATTAGAGTCAGCAGAAAGCTCAGAAGAAATTGACCAACTGCTGCAATCCCTTTGGCAAACCCAAGAAACCCAGGAACTCGCTGTTGATGCCCATGCCGACTTAGCCGACCAAATTGATGCCGAAATTGCAGGAATTACAGCCAGGATGCAGTATTTGATAGAACTGCATTCAAAAGCTCTCAACAAACTCCAGGGGTGGAGAGAGCGGTTAGACAAAACCGTTCTCTACTTCAACGAGTGCGGCGTGTTAACTTCAGAAATTGTTGGCAAACACCGCCGCATTGCTGTCAAGGAAAATCCGCCTACCTGTGAAGTTTTGATTGACCCATCTCAACTGCCAGAACCCTATCGCCGAGCCGAAACAAAAACCGTAATTTCTGCCGACAAAAAGGCGATTGCAGACGCTTGGAAACAAGGAATGCCTGTAGATGGTACTAGGGTTTTCCGCAAGCGCAAAGTGGTTTACAGCTTGCTTCCCGGTAACAATTTGCACTCTCTTCAAGCCAACCAGACGCTTGAGAGTCGTTCTTCGGATAAAACGCAGTCCAAAAAACGGCGTTAGCCATCTTTTCAGGTGTCAGGAATGCCTTGATTTGACACCTAAATTATTAGACATATCCGAATTAGACACCTCCGAATTATACCATTTATGAAAAGTCATGCAACAGTAGCAGCAGTAGGTTAATTTCGTGAAATAAACCCAACGATGCAGATTGTAGCAAGACTTTTTAGAAATGGTATTACCATGTGACACGTTTGTTTTGTAAGAGCGAAGACTTAATTTCGGTCGGTATCTCTTATAAATCAATCCAGTATTGAGGGTTCTCCACTTGTTCTTCGGTGACGTTGAACAACGTTGATGCTCTACCTTTAATAACCCCGTCAGCATCAAAACTCAAACCGCCAAACTGCTGACTGTTTTCACCTTCTCCAAAAGCAACGCGAGCAAGTGCATCGCTATCGCTATCAGAGAAATAATCCCGTTGGCTTTCCATAGCCGTAGTTGTGCGAACTACTTTCACTTTTTTTCTCCACATTGGGATTATCAATCTCATTGTAACACGCTACTTCTTTCTGATAAACCCCTCCAATTGGAGGGGGTGAATATCACTCAGTAGCAGGAATTTGTGAAGGAACAACCTTGTCAAAATCTGGACTATTACTGTGCGTAAGTCCTAAAAATGTAAAAACTAGGATTCAGGAGCTAATCAATGAGCAGAAGAAAACTTACCCCAGAATATCGCTCCACAGAATGGGTAGCTGGGGAAGGACTAAAAATCCCAGTCTTTGATATGTCCTTGACTGACGGTAGAGCAAAGGGGCGGTACCAAGCTGAATCAGAAGTGCTGCGTAACTCCCTGCTTGAACTGCTTTTTGAACCTGAAGAACTAGCATCCCTAAGCATCGTTAAACCCGACCCAAATGATAGCAGCTTCGACCCTCTGAAAAACATCGATTTCGGAGATGGTATTACCAGAAGAGTTGCTTTCAGCTCCGGCAAAAATGTGTACTTTGCAGACATTGAACTCTCAACCAAACTGTTGAGCGTATTCAAAACTCAACCCGACCACGCCTGTCGCTACGGCTCACTGCTAGTTAGCAGTTGCAACCTTGGAGCCAAATTGTTAGATAGCTCCCTTGACGGCGAAACCTTGCGAGTCAAAATTGTTGATTCTCAAAGCGATGACCAGAGTGAAAAAGCGAAAGCTCATAAGTGGCAAACCGGAGACTGTCACGGTAAAATTTCACCGGCACTAGCCCAACAATTGGGAGGGAATTACAACCGACCTTTTCAATTCAGATTTGCCTGGATGCAGGAATGGGAACAAGAAGACTGCCACACTCCAGAAATTAGCTTTCTTGCCAAAGGAACGCTGTTGCCTGATGCTAATTTAACCTCCGAGTTGGGTTATGATATCATCATGGATCGCTCCTCTATCAAAGGAGTTGCTAAAGAGCAATTAGCTGAACTTATCCCCTGTGGTGACTACGAATTTCCCAAAGCTATACTGGGAAATCGAGGCAACGCCAAAGTAACTGAATACGAAAATTCCTGGCAATTTTCGATTTGGTATTCCGAAGCAGCTATTGGGACTGACATCGCCACACCAACTAAAGCTGAAGCCCAAAAGCTAGCTGACTTGCAAAACAATCGACTGCAACTTGCCAAATACTTAGTGGAACAGCATGACAAAAAAGCTGCTTTTCAATCTAACATTCACGAAGACAGCAGCGGATTAGAAGATGAAGCAGATGAAAAAGCCCAGCGCAACGAATCCCGGCTAATTTCAATTTTGAGGAACGACAAACTCGGTCAACTCCTCGACTTTCCCAAAGTCGTCGATTTCATGCAAGAACAACTGGCCAAAAAGTGGAAAGACTTAGCAATTAAAGGAGCAATTCATCATGGTTCAGCAATGGCTCAACCTTGTGAAAACCTCAAACCCGGTACAATTGTTGCCCCCCACTTGCGACACGGCACAGAAGTTATCGTTACCCGATACCCAATTGTCAGTAAAGATAACATCCGCCGCTACACAGTAGACAACAAAAGCCATCCTGAATTAACGCAGTACAAAGGGTGCGTTTTCATTCGCCCAGACCAAGCCATGCAGCATCACCAATGCGATTTTGATGGCGACCAACTGGTAGTTACGCCTGCTTCTCGGATGCCGAATATTGCCTCTGAAACCAGACACGCTAATCAAGAGAATGAGTACGATGCAGTTGAGAAGCGAGAGAAAGTTGACTACAATAAAGCTACCGATAGTAATGGCGATCGCAAGTATACCAAATTGCGGCAAATTGCCGTAGCGATCGCCCAAAATAAAATCGGCTGGGTGGCTACCTTAATCGGGAGAGTGCAATCGTCAGCAGCAGAACCGGGACAGCCAGAAAGTTTATTCAATCAACAGAAGCGGCAGCTTCTTGGAAAGCTGTTTGATGCCCTGCAAATTGAAGTGGACAGCCCCAAAAGTGCTACTCGTACCGAAGACCACCCCCCCACCTTGTTGTCCAAGGCTAAGCAGTGGTCAGAACAGCACCCAAGCTACCTATTTGACTACAAAGACGACCCCAGGCTTTACAAAACCGTGCCATTACCTATAGGAGACGGCACCGCTATCAATTGCATTGCTAGGGAGGCTGTTAACCCAGAGTGGGAACCGACTCGTTTAAAAAGCCGCCACCGCGACGAATTTCGCTACTTGTTTGAGTCTCCTTCTGACTTAGATGAGCGAGAAAAATGGGAGAAACATTATGTCAGGTGGGCGCAAGATATTAAGGAACGCTATCGAGAAAGGATGGGCGAAATTCACTTGGAGTGCGGCGGCGATTCTAAGGCAATTAAAGAAGCCGTCAGCAAGTTATACGAGAGCTTAAGAGCCGATGTGACCGAAGCTTGGACTGACCCTGAAGAACGGTTTTTAGCTGCTAGTGCGATGTGGCACGTCGAAACCACAAATCCCAACTTAGAAGTCCCTCGCAAAGCTTGTAAGGAACTTTCTCGCCAACTGGTGATTGAATTCACCCTTGAACCTGAGTACGAGCGACTGCACGAAGCAATGCCAAAAAACACTTACGTTCTGAGCGTCCCTTTCGAGGAATTTGAACTGGACGGCAGCGGTAAGACTGTCAGGGATAAGAAGCGACAACCAATTGGCAAAGACTTAGCTGGACATTGGAAAGAATTGTTAGACAGCAAAGGTATTAAATATGAAGCAACTTTGCATTCGAGCCTGCCAATGGTCAATTTTGCCTTAATTGAACCCAGCGACAAACTGGTGGGAATTTTTGAAAGAAAGTTTGGCGAAAATGTCAACGACATCGACAGTTTAGACTTAACCTACCGTGATGGTCTAGGCCGCACTAAAGATGTCAGTTCACGCATTGTAGCTCCTGCTGATTATACTTGGCTTGAGTCCCAAAACCAAACACCTAAAGCAGCATTGGTTCTCAACTTGTTTACAGATGAAATTTGCCAGCAATTGCAAACCTTTCAGTTTGACAGAGCTGAACTGATTGGGCAGAAGTACAATGACTTGAAAGATGTTGACTTTAGCAGTCCAAAATGGAGGCAGAAAACATTGACTTTTGAGGTGGGTTCTGTTAGCGGTAGCGGTTCGAGGCGCGACGGCAGCCCTATTGTCCTCCTTGACGGACAAGAGCTAGCTATGTTCTCTGCTAATTCACCTAAATTGCCGATCGGCACTACCTTTGAGGCCACTATTGAACCCTCGCCTAAAGGCAGCGCTCTGATCTTAAACATCAACCCTAGTTCCGTGCGACTAATTGAATTAGTTGAGGAACTTGCAGAAGTCGCGCCAACCCCTTGTCAAGGGCGATCGCTTGTACCGCCAACTCCTTGTCAAGAGCGATCGCAATCCGTATCGCCAACCTCTACCCAAAACAAACAGCCGTCTCAACCCGAAAACATTACTGCCAGCCCCGCCTACCTCTCACAATTGCTGAAAGATGCGATTTGTGAAGCATATAACCAAACTGGAGAAACTACAATTCCTGTGGGAAACTGGACAGCTTTTATTAGCAAATCTCGCAATAATGTTAGGTGTTTAGTCAGAGATGAAGCTGATAATCCGGTCTTAGCTGCTGACTTGAAAACAGGTCAAATTATTAAGAAGCTTTCGGAAAATAGCAGCGATCACTTTCTCAAATATCTCTTAAAAGTCGATGCTGAATTAGCTTCGGAATCTTCAAAATTTAGAGTTGCCGACGCACAACTTTAACGTAATTTCGGAAGTCATATTATGTCCGCTAACTAGACCGTAATTGCAATTATATTACTTTGCTATGGCGAATTTACAAATACCTGCTCATGCAAATCATAGAAAAAGCGCAAACCTTTTCAATGCGTGTTGCCTAAATGTGTCTTGCTTGTCGAAGGTGAAAGTCGAATGACGCAAGAAAAGACACATTCGACTTTCACCTCCCTTGAGGACATTTGTACAACACACATTGAAGCCTGCGGTTTTATGGGTATTTTGACGGACATGATATGACACTTCTTTTGCTCCCGCTTAACCTTCCCCCTCCGATTGGAGGGGGTCACTTTAACTCCCCAAAACCGCTCTTTAGAGTGAAGTCACTAGCCACACTGCTCGAATTTCATGGGAAATATCCACTCACCCCGCCACAAAGATTATGCCCACAAAAACAGCATCCCGAAGCCGAAGCCAGGGAAATTACATCACCCCTAACACAGCGGAGGGCAAGAAAATCCTCAACTACCTAAGAAATCGCTGCGAGAAAGCTTTAGATTACTGCCAGGAAAATGGACTCACCAGCGTAGAAGATTTTGCCGATGCAATTGAAGAACTAACGGAAGCCGACGGCAAACCTGGCATTAGCGTGGAGGTCAAGCATAACGGACTCGTCCTCAGTTTGAGCGATCGACCTGAGTACGGCTCTACCACAGGAAAATACATGATGGAACACTTGGGAGAGCCGGACGACTACCGATTTACTAAAACAGGAATTGAAGCATTACTCGATTCGCCTCGAACTAAAACAAGGTCTAAAAAAGACAATTTACTAGATGAATTGGATGATGAGCAACCCTCCCCCAAGTCTAAATCTAAAGTTGCAACTAAGTCTAAAAAAGACGATTTACTAGATGAATTAGAGGATGAGCAACCCTCGCGTCGATCGAAATCTCAAACGGCAAACAAGTCTAAAAAAGACGATTTGCTAGATGACTTAGAAGATGATGAACCATCGCACAGATCGAAATCTAAAACCAATATCAAATCCCAAAAAGATGAAATAGAAAATTCGGATGACGACGAGCCATCACCCAACTCTCAAACCAAAAGAAGATCCCGAAAAGATGACGTAGAGGAGTTGGAGTCGGAAGAACCACTGGTTAAATCTAAAGCCTTAAGCCGCTCTCCGAGAGATGAGCTAAGTCAGTTAGATGAGTTTGAACTCGAAGCACCTCAACCCAAAGCTAAGTCTCAAACTAAAAGCCACCTTCAAAACTCAGATCGAGAAGATTTGGAAGAAGAAGAATTATCAGCTAAATCCCAAGCCAAAAGAAAACTTCAGACAGATGAACCGGTAGAAATTGCTGAATCCTTAGCAGTCACACCTTCCAAAACCAGAACTAGCCAACAGCGACCTCAAGGCAAAAAATCAAACGACCAGAACATCGATAGTATCCTCGATGCTGCTGTACAAGTTAGTGGTAGAACAGCCATTTCTGGAAGTGAGGTAGAAGGTACAACTGTCAGCGGCCTGAGCGGTCAAGTTGCGGTTCTCGCTACTCTGATTGGCAAAAAAGCAGCTTCTCAAATTATAGAAGCTGCTCTTGGGGCTGGAAAAGAGCGCCAAGTTGCCGATATTGTCAAAAGGCTCAAAGCTCAAAGCCAGCGAGCTGACTCGCTCTCCCAGCGAGTTACCAACTTGGTTGAAGCGGATTCAGTTGCAGATGCAATGGTCGAATCCGAAACTTTACCAATAGCTGAACCGGAGCCAGAACCGGAACAAAACATCTTACCTGAACCCGATGCCGAACTTGTGTCAACACCCGGTATGCTCTTAGCTAAAGCTGTTAACAAAGTCCACGGAAAAGTTGATAAAATTTCCGGTCGTGTGAGAGACAACACTGCCGAAAAAACGGCTTCTATTAAGATTGACACAGAGGCGAGTTTTGAAGAACAGCTCGTACAAATAAATGAAGCACTCAACCGACTTGAAAAGCGACTAGATACCCTAGAAGAGCGAATAGAAGCTTTAGAGAACAAACTTTCTCTTCAAAAAAGCGAGATAGGCGTTCAAGCTGGGGATGCAAAAGTAGAACCGCCCGACAGCTCGACTCCATCCCTCAGCGACCAATTCGTACAAAACGCAACAGAAATAGGTGAAACAATTTCATTAGAATCAACAATCCCAGCTACCAGCAGCGCTAGCGCTACTGCTAAAAAAATCACTGTGACCGCCCAAAATCTTACTCAGGACTCCCAACTTGCAGCAACACTGGCAAAAATTTACAGCCTAGCTGAAGAAGAAGCAAATGCGGAAGGCATTGGATTAGAAGATGGGGTTGATTTGGGAGAAGCCAAACTTTATGTAACAAATTTTGACTCCTCTACCGCTGTCAGCTTAAAAATTAAGGAAGGCGAGGAAATGTTCTCAGCTTTACAGGATAAAACTGGAGAATGGAAAGTGACAAACGATTTCCTAAAACCTGAAGAAAAAGAAGAACTCGACCGCTTAAAAATTTTTCAACAAGCTGTCAACCAAGAACGTTTAGCTGAAATGGTAAAGAGAAGCAATCAAGATGAAATCAGCTTTACCGATTCCCAGGGATCGCGCCTCGACTTTGAAGTCGAATTCAGCGATAAATCCAAGTCGAAGGGTACTGTCAAAGGCTTTAATTCTCACAGCGAGATAGTTTTTGAAGCCAGCCTCCAAAAAGGTAATGTTGAGGTACTTTTGTGCGACATTCCCCCCGAAGAAGTAGAAAATCTCCTCTCCCAACAACAACTCGCTCAAAACCATAACTCCAACAAGCAGGAAGCTAGAAAAACTGAAGCCGAGATGGAGATTTGAAATACAGCAGATTGCAGGTTTATGATGTAGGCTCACCGATCGAACAATCTCGCAAGGACACGGCACTGCCGAGGCGTGTCAACTTAAGGAATGCGGGGTGCGCGATCGCGCCCCCCAAGAAGAGGCACGCTCGCTCCGGAAGGCCACTGGCGCTGACAACAGCTTTCACAGGACGGCTGGCAGCACCTGTGAAGCAAGGCCTCAAATCCTGAACAGCAGAGATTCAACTCTATGCTACGCTGCTACTAATTCCTATTCAATCCTCCAGAGAACCCGACCCAAGGAGCAACACAAATCAATTAAATTGATGTTTAATTAATTGCTCTCTTAGCTCAAGGGGTCATGGTAAGAAAGCAACCTAAAAGAAGTCGTGATTGCCTGTATCTGCATCTAAGTCGATTCGTGCCGGACAGTATGCACCAGGAACATTGCAATAGCGGCATTCCCAATGGCTTGGCGCTTGAGGTGGGGGAGTAGCGCCGCTGATGATAGCAACAGTTTGGCGGAAGAACTCCTTGAATTGGCTGTCAACCTCTGATGGGTAAATTTCCACTATGTCATCGGGATACACCAGCCGTCCTGCGGGGGGATGACTTTGGCAGAGACGTTGACCTTGTGGCGACAGAGGAAACAGCAGCATATAAATCAGCACTTGCATCCGGTGTGCAGCTTTACGTTTGCCCGATTTACAGTCTTCGATGATAAGCTGACCGTTCTCAATCACCACAATGTCTGGCTTGCCACCGATGTCGCAAGTCTTGCCGTTAATTGTGAATGAGTTATCATCCTCAACGTACACAGCAGACCCTTGGGCTTGATGTTTCATTGCCCGTTGGATTACCATCTCATCATGTGCAGAAGAGTCAAAATCACTGGGTCGTTTGGGGAACTGGTAGTGAGCCGAAGACCATGCTGTATGTTTACACTGCTTTTCTTCGCCCATTAAGCTAGAAAGCCAAGTCACCCAGATATAAGGTTTTGAACGTTTTTTGGCGGATTGAATCGTTTTTGTTTCCTTGGGGAGTTTGGTAGACGTTGATTTGCGAGTCGTCTTAGATTTTCGGTTGGAAGAAATTGAGAAATCTTGTCCTGATTCTTCGGGAAAAAGAGAAAGTTGTCGTATTTCCATAATTTGAATGCCTCAAATTCACTGGGAGGGGTTATTGAATTTACCTTTAAATCCACAATAAACTTGATTTTTCTCAAAGTCAGTTACCGATTGATTACACTTAGAATCAAACTAAGTGTAAGGTTAGTTACACTTAGAAAGGGAAACTTATCCTAGTCTAAAAATATTTCATACTGTTAATGAGACTATTTATGTCATGGATTAATTTTTTGAGAGAAATGGCTGATGATTTTGATTTATCTCCAGAGCAGACACAAGTTTTTATAATTCGCTTTGATGATAAAAATAAACAAAAGGCTGAGAAGGAGATGGAAAAACTTTTTTTAGAAAATCTAGGCTTAGATAAGCCAGCTTATGTAAAACGAAGGCAAGGCGTCTATGGGAAGTTTACTTGGGGCAAACAAAAACCAAAAGGTTGTCGTGAACTCATTAACGCTGGCTCACACAAAGCAGAAAAATTACGAAAATGGCTAGAAAGCAAGTACAACGAGCAGCAAGTGATAGAGGAATCAGACTCCCATTCTTCCACTGCAACCGTTGTGGGCGAGATAGCAAGGGATTGGCGCGGACAGTTCCGATCGCTCATCGACATTAAGACAGAAGGTTTTGTAGGTCGCCAATACGTCTTCGATAAGATTGAAGATTTCCTGAGCAACAAGCCCAACGGTTATTTCACCATCGAAGGCGACCCCGGCTTGGGTAAAAGTACAATACTCGCCGAGTACGTCCGGCGACATGAATGCGTAGCCCATTTCAACGATCGCCTGGGAGGTATCAATCGCACTAGCCAATTCCTAGAGAGTGTCTGCACGCAACTGATTGCCAAATACCGCTTACCCTACTCAGAACTGCCGCCCGATGCCAATCAAAACAAGGCTTTTTTGGAAAAACTACTGTCTGAAGTTAGCGAACAACTCAAGCCAGGAGAACGGCTGGTAATCGTTGTTGATGCACTGGATGAGGTTGACTTGGAGAGCCAGGACAAAAGTGCCAACATCCTCTACCTGCCCCGCTACTTGCCCAAAAATGTTTACTTCGTAATGTCACGGCGGCGGGGAGTCGATCTTCTCTTTGTGGTGGACACGCCGAAGCACCTGTTTGACCTGATGGCAAAGGAATACGCTGACCGTAGCTTACAAGATGTCCAGACCTATATTCGGCAGCACGTTAATGAGCATGAGCGACTGCGCCAGTGGATTCAGGCTAACAGCTTGACAGTGGAAGATTTCATCACCCAACTAGCCGACAAGAGCGAAAACAACTTTATGTATCTGCGCTGCGTGCTGGTGGACATGGAGGATGGGATTTACCAAGATGCAAGAATTGAGAGTTTACCTCAAGGTTTAGAAGCATACTACGAGAATCACTGGCAACTCATGGGCATGACCACTGACCCGCCACCGCTCACTAAGCTTAGAATTGTCTACATCCTGTCGGAAACCTCTAGTCCTATTCCTTATGAGGATATTGTTGAAATCGTCAAGCATACGGGAGAACAAGAAGCTGAATTTACCGTGCAATATGTACTGAATAAATGGAAACAGTTTTTACACAAACTATATCAATACGAGCAAATCTCTTACAGGCTTTATCACGATAGTTATCGCCGTTTTCTAAACCGCCAGGAAATTGTAGAGAAAGCGGGGATAACAATTAAAGGGATAAAAACGCTGATGGCAGATAGTTTATGGCAGGATTTGTACGGCGATGGGTAAGTTAGCAGAACGCTTAAAGCAACTACCACAAGGCAGCCGAATTTATAAATTGAAGGAGCTACCAACACTTCTGGCAGAGTCTTCTCAAATAGAGCGCCTGTACATCCTCCTAACAGATTTTGATTTCATTGAAGCCAAGCTTTCTGAATTTGGGCCACAACCGTTGATTGAAGATTATGATTTGGCTTTCATTCCCACTCTCTTAAATGCTGGAGAGTGGGTTAAGAGTGAGGGTAACAATTTGAGATTGATTCAAGGCGCATTGCGGTTATCCGCGCACGTTTTGGAGCAGGATAAAATGCAACTAGCAGGACAATTGTTAGGGCGTTTAATGGCTTTTGAGGAGCCAGAGATTAAGGGATTTCTGGAACAGGCCAAGCAGTGGAAAGCAGCTCCCTGGTTGCATCCACTGACATCTAACTTAACACCACCTAATGGAGCATTACTGCGTACCCTGATTGGGCATACCGGGGATGTAGATGCAATTGCCATTACGCCCAATGGACATCAGGTAGTCTGCGCTTCATTTGATAACACCCTAAAAGTTTGGGATTTGCAAAGTGGGGAAGAACTACGTACTCTCACTGGGCATACCAGCTTAGTACGGTCAGTCGCTATCACTCCCGATGGAAAACAAGCTGTTTCCGCTTCATTTGATAACACCCTAAAAGTTTGGGATTTGCAAAGTGGGGAAGAACTACGTACTCTCACTGGGCATACTAACTTCGTAGAGGCAGTCGCCATCACTGCCAATGGAAAACAAGCTGTTTCTGCTTCAGGGGATTTCACAGTTAAAGTCTGGAATTTGGAGAATGGAACTGAAGAAAACACCCTGAATGGGCATACCTTTTTTGTTGAAGCCATAGCTATCACACCGAATGGGCAACAGGCTGTTTCTGCTTCCTGGGATAAAACTCTCAAGGTCTGGGATTTGCACACTGGACGCGAAGTACGTACCTTTAACTGGAATACTAACTCAATAGTGGGAGTTGCTATTACTCCTGATGGGCAACAGATTGTATCCACTTCCTGCGATAGCATCAAAGTTTGGGATTTGGAAAGTGGAACTGAAGTGCTTACTATCAACGAAGATACAGCTTCAATTAATTCGGTTGCTATTACCCCCAATGGAAAACTGGTAGTTTGTGCTTTAAACGATAACACCCTCAAAGTCTGGAATTTACAGACCGGAGAACAACTGCGTACCCTTATAGGTCATACCTATCCGGTACAGGCTGTTGCTATTACCTCTGATGGGCAACAAGTTGTTTCCGTTTCAAACAATAACACCATCAAAGTTTGGGATTTGCATAGAAGTGTTAGAGAGCGTAATCTCATGGGGCATACCGATTTGGTATGGACGGTCGCTATTACTCCAGATGGGCAACAGGCTGTTACCGCTTCCTGGGATAAAACCCTTAAGGTCTGGGATTTGCACACGAGAACTGAAGTGCGTACCCTGAGTGATCATAATGACAAAGTGCAGGCAGTTGCTATTACTCCAGATGGTCACAAAGCAATTTCAGCTTTGTGGGATAAAACCCTCAAAATTTGGGATTTACAAACAGGAACTGAAGTGCGTACCCTCGTCGGACATACCAGCTATGTAGGAGCAGTTGCTATCACTCCCGATGGGCAAAAAGCTGTTTCAGCTTCAGGGGATTTCACTGTAAAAGTTTGGGATTTACATAGTGGAGAACAACTGCGTACCCTGCTAGGGCATACTTACTTGGTAAATGCAGTGGCCATTACTCCTGATGGGCAACGAGTAGTTTCAGCTTCATCAGATAACACTCTCAAAATCTGGGACTTACAGACAGGAAAAGAACTAGATACTCTTATAGGGCATACCAGCTATGTAGAGGCAGTTGCCATCACCCTAGATGGGCAACAGGCTATTTCAGCTTCAAGGGATAACACCCTCAAAATGTGGGATTTACAAACAGGAAAAGAACTTCGTACCCTCATCGGGCACACTGACAAGGTATGGGCAGTCGCTATCATACCCAAAGGACAACTAGCAGTTTCAGCCTCAGAGGATCGCACTCTGAGGGTCTGGGATTTGCAGAGTGGCAGAGTGATTGCTAGTTTCAGTAGTGAGGATGAGTTACTTGCCTGTGCGGCTGCATCGGATGGAGTGACGATTGTTGCAGGTGAACAATCAGGCAGGGTACATTTTCTACGGTTGGAGGGGATGTAATGCAGTCAACCTTGATGCGCTCCTCAGTTATCATATCCACTCTGGCGATCGCCTTAACTTTTCAGCTCACCCGCCATCCAAAATCACAGGCTGGCTTTGAGACAAATAGTGTTTGGCAAGGGTTGAGGAGTGATGGGTAAGTTAGCAGAACGCTTAAAGCAACTACCACAAGGCAGCCGGATTTATAAATTGAAGGAGCTACCAACACTTCTGGCAGAGTCTTCTCAAGTAGACCGCCTACACACCTTGTTGCTTGACTTCGATTTCATAGAAGCTAAGGTTTCAGCTTTGGGGTCACAGCCACTAATTGAAGATTACGACCTTGCCTTCACACCCGACCTCTCAACCTCTGGGGAAGAGGTGAAACGCAATGCAGACAATTTGAGATTAATTCAAGGCGCACTCCGGCTGTCAGCGCACATCCTGGAGCAAGATAAAACGCAACTAGCTGGACAACTGCTGGGTCGCTTGCTTTCATACAAAGCACCAGAGATCCAGGTGATGCTGGAGCAAGCAAAACAATGGAAAGCTGCCCCCTGGTTTCGTCCGCTAACGCCCAGCCTAACGCAACCGAGCGAGCGATTGCTGCGTACCCTGGTGGGACATCAACGTGGGGTCAACGCAGTGGCAGTGTTTCCAGACGGACAGCAAGCCGTTTCAGCGTCAGATGATGGCACTTTGAAACTATGGAATCTCAACACTGGAGAAGTAGTGCGTACCCTGTCGGGACATACTGAACCAGTTATGTCTGTAGCAGTGCTGCCAGATGAGTTGCAGGCAGTCTCAGCGTCAGACGATGGCACTTTGAAATTGTGGAATCTCAACACTGGCAAGGAATTGCTCACTCTGTCGGGTCACGCTTATGGGGTGATGGCAGTAGCGGTATTGCCAGAAAAACGTCAGGCAGTCTCAGCTTCAAAAGACGGGACTCTGAAACTGTGGAATCTCAACAGCGGTGAGTTATTGCGTACCTTGTCCGGGCATAACCCAGAATATGGGGTGATGGCGGTAGGAGTGCTACTAAATGGTCAGCAGGTAATTTCAGGCGCAAATGACTGCACTTTGAAATTGTGGGAGCTTGATAGTGGCACAGCATTACGCACTCTATCAGGTCATAACAGAGGAGTTGCGACAGTTGCGTTACTACCGGACGGTCAGCGTGCGGTTTCTGGTGCCGGGGACGGCATTCTGAAACTGTGGGAGCTAAACAGTGGCACAGCATTGCACACCATATCTGGTCATATTGCCGGAGTCAGAGCCGTGGCGGTGCTGCCAGACGGGAAACGAGCAATCTCTGCCTCATGGGACAACACCATAAAAGTCTGGGATTTAGATAGTGGAGCAGAAGAGTTTACCCTATCCGACAATGCCCAAGGGGTCAGAACAGTGGCGGTGTTGCCAGACGGGAAACGGGTAATCTCGGCTTCAGATGACGGCACCCTGAAATTGTGGGACATTGACAATAGTAAAGGCTCGTACAGTCCTTTGCTGCATACGAATAGGGTCAAAGCTGTAGCGATACTACCGAAAAAACGGCAGGCTATCTCTGCTTCGTGGGACAACACCCTAAAGCTCTGGGATTTGGACAGCGGGGCAGAAATTCGGATTTTGTTGGGTCATACCAACGCAGTCTGTGCCGTGGCGGTGCTACCAGATGAGCGGCGAGCAGTTTCTGCTTCAGATGACTTCACACTGAAACTGTGGAATTTAGACAATGGTTTGGTATTGCGTACCCTGTCTGGCCACGTCAGCGGAGTTACTGGGGTCGCTGCATTACCAGATGGTCAGCAGGCACTTTCAGCTTCAATTGATCGCACCCTGAAACTTTGGAATCTCAACAGCAGCAAGCTATTACGTACCATTACTGGTCATGCTAGTCCAGTGATGGCAGTCGCAGTATTACCAGATGGACGGCAAGCAGTTTCTGCCTCATGGGACGGGACTCTAACACTGTGGAGCCTTAGCAGTGGCAAGCCATTACGCACCTTCTCCGGTCACGATGGCCCAGTTTTTGCAGTAGCATTGATTCCAAAAAGGCGACAGGCAATCTCTGCCTCTGCTGACAAAACCCTGAAACTATGGGATCTCAATACTGGAAAGACCTGGCGTACCCTGTCTGGTCATACTAACTTTATCAATGCGGTAGCAGTGATGCCAGACGGTCGATGCGCGGTTTCTGCCTCAGCTGACAATAGCTTAAAACTGTGGAACCTGGAAAGCGGTCAGATTATTGCTAGTTTCACTGGGGACAGCCCGATTGAGGCTTGTGCTGTGGCATCGGATGGAGTGACGATTGTCGCTGGCGAGTTGTCGGGGCGGGTGCATTTCTTGCGCTTGGAAGGGGTGTAATGCGGTCAAAGATGGGGAGGCGCAAAAAGCCGGAGCACCCATGAACGCGATCGCGCTAACAAAAGTCTCGTTAATTGCCTTTCTAGCTCGATGATAATAGCTGGTGTCAGTGTCGCTGGTTTTAGCTTAATACTCAATTTGCTTATCCTCCAAAATTTTTTGGCGTTCCACTTCTAATTGGCGTTGACGTTCTAACTCCTGAAGCTGTTGGTTAATTTGATTCCATCTTAAGTTGACACCAATGGGCACTGCCGTGTCCCTACCTACGCTCTCTGTGTACCTCACGCTTCATGAAAAGGGCTGTAACTTTTTTCACTTGCACCCTCCATTTAGAGGGGGTAATTGTCACTCTCAAAAATCACCGTATTTGGTGATTTTGCGAGCATTAGATGCAACTTAAATTGGCATTAAAGCACTAATTTAATCGAGATAGTGACATGGCTACTTACTTAGACCAAACAAGAACTGAACGAAATCGAAACTCATTATTACGCTGGTTAAAACAACAGAAAATTCAACTTAGCGACATTCCCTTCCTCGGCATTTGCCTAGCCTCACTCATCTACTTCAGCCTTCACGACCCGCTCCTAATAACAACTTTAGGCTGCTCCAGCATAGTCTTTTTGAGTTTGTGGCACACCGCTAAAGCAATCCCAATTGTAGAGCGATATATCGGCTGCAAAATTCGATTTTGGCACATTACCACTGCCATCATCACCTCTACTGCACTCTGCTCCGTACTCGATTCCCCCGCCAACGCCATCTTCCTCTCCGGCTTAGAAGAATTCATGAAAGAGCTAGCAGAAGGAGCCTCTTCAGCGGGAGGCGAAGCCATTGATGCCGAGGTCATCGAACTGATTTTTAACCTCATTCGCGGAGCATTTCTTTTATTAGTAGCATCCGCGTCTCTTTTTGCTTACAACCAAGCGCAACAAGGCAATGACTGGCGACCAATTGTCACCCAAGTCGCCTTAGCTTTTGCCATTGTAATTGCCATTGATGTAATAACTTTCCTCTTCGTTGGCAATGGCGGTGGCGGAGGTGGAGCTTAGGGAAGAGTGGGAGAGGGGGAGAGGGGGAGAGGAGGAGAGGGGGAGAAGTTTGAAAACTTGCAACAACCCGATAAAAACTAGAGGGCTTCAACATCAGCTTCAGCTTCAGAATCACTTAATTTGGATACAAAAGCTCCTTCATAACGCCGTTTACGCCATGCCTCAGACAAATTGGCACAAACAGAACGCGAAGACCGACGAATTTGATCGGTCAATGAATATCGTTCCTCAACAGGAAACTTTTTAGAGAGTTCAAAAATCTGCATAGCCACATCTAATGCAAGTTGATACACTTCTAAATTTCGGTGGGATTGAATTGGTTTTCTGTTCATTTCAAACTCTAATTTCTTAACTCCACTTTCTATTATCCCCTCTCCCAATCACCCCCTCTCCCTCTCCCCCACTCTCCCCCTCTCCCCCTCCCCC
>Ga0247774_1000142_pt1 | contig 33418 bp, 49 predicted proteins | sample UWRJL001104B6_FD_179933 | JGI IMG/M metagenome (GOLD analysis project Ga0247774, IMG submission 179933) | Plant litter microbial communities from Arlington Agricultural Research Station in Wisconsin, United States - UWRJ-L001-104B-6 | ecosystem: Environmental > Terrestrial > Plant litter >...
CCGACTCAAAGGGCACTGGAAAGTATAACGCAGGGCAGACGCCGCTTAGCTTTGCCGCCGAGAACGGCCATGATGCCGTGGTACAGCGTCTTCTCGCCACGGGCCAGGTCGATGCCGACTCAAAGGCCACTGCAGAGTATAACGCAGGGCGGACGCCGCTTAGCTTTGCCGCCTGGAACGGCCATGATGCCGTGGTACAGCGCCTTCTCGCCACGGGCGAGGCCGATGCCGACTCGAAGGATAAATACGGGCGGACGCCGCTTAGCTTTGCCGCCTGGAACGGCCATGATGCCGTGGTACAGCGCCTTCTCGCCACGGGCGAGGCCGATGCCGACTCGAAGGATAAATACGGGCAGACGCCGCTTAGGTATGCCGCCGGGAACGGCCATGATGCCGTGGTACAGCGTCTTCTCGCCACGGGCGAGGTCGATGCCGACTCGAAGGCCACTGGAAAGTATAACACAAGTCAGGGTCGGACGCCGCTGAGCTTTGCCGCCGAGAATGGCCATGATGCCGTGGTACAGCGCCTTCTCGCCACGGGCCAGGTCGATGCCGACTCGAAGAACACTGGAAAGTATAACGCAAGTCAGGGTCGGACGCCGCTTAGCTTTGCCGCCGGGAACGGCCATGATGCCGTGGTACAGCGTCTTCTCGCCACGGGCCAGGTCGATGCCGACTCGAAGACCACTGCAGAGTATAACGCAAGTCAGGGTCGGACACCGCTTAGCTATGCCGCCTGGAACGGCCATGATGCCGTGGTACAGCGCCTTCTCGCCACGGGCGAGGCCGATGCCGATTCGAAAGGTATAGACGGTCGGACACCGCTTAGCTATGCCGCCGAGAACGGCCATGATGCCATGGTACAGCGTCTTCTCGCCACGGGCCAGGTCGATGCCGACTCGAAGGCCACTGGAAAGTATAGCGCAGGTCGGACGCCGCTTAGCTATGCCGCCGAGAACGGCCATGATGCCGTGGTACAGCGTCTTCTCGCCACGGGCGAGGTCGATGCCGACTCGAAGGATAAATACGGGCAGACGCCGCTTAGCTATGCCGCCGGGAACGGTCATGATGCCGTGGCACAGCGTCTTCTCGCCACGGGCCAGGTCGATGCCGACTCGAAGGCCACTGGAAAGTATAACGCAGGTCGGACACCGCTTAGCTATGCCGCCGAGGACGGCCATGATGCCGTGGTACAGCGTCTTCTCGCCACAGGCCAGGTCGATGCCGACTCGAAGACCACTGGAGAGTATAACGCGTATAACGCGGGTCAGGGTCAGACGCCGCTTAGCTATGCCGCCGGGAACGGCCATGATGTCGTGGTACAGCGTCTTCTCGCCACGGGCGAGGTCGATGCCGACTCGAAGACTACTGGAGAGTATAACGCAGGTCGGACGCCGCTTAGTTATGCCGCCGAGAACGGCCATGATGCCGTGGTACAGCGTCTTCTCGCCACAGGCCAGGTCGATGCCGACTCGAAGACCACAGGAAAGTATAACGCAAGTCAGGGTCGGACGGCGCTTAGCTTTGCCGCCGGGAACGGCCATGATGCCGTGGTACAGCGTCTTCTCGCCACGGGCCAGGTCGATGGCGACTCGAAGAATAAATACGGTCGGACGTCGCTTAGCTTTGCCGCCGAGAACGGACATGATGTCGTGGTACAGCGTCTTCTCGCCACGGGCCAGGTCGATGGCGACTCGAAGGCCACTGGAGAGTATAACGTAGGGCGGACACCGCTTAGCTATGCCGCCGAGAACGGCCATGATGCCGTGGTACAGCGTCTTCTCGCCACGGGCGAGGTCGATGCTGCTCTCCTCTATAGTACATAGATTCGCCGCCTTATATCTAGAATCTTCTAGCTTGATCGATAAATTACTAACCTGCCTATTTTAATATCGTCCCATTTGCTGAATATTTTAGCAAATTGAATACGAATTATTTCAATATCGTACGTCAAATGCCTCCTTGAAAAGCAGTTTTTGCGATTGGTGAGGCCTTGGTAAGCAAGCTACAACGGCCAGTCTGTACGGTAACGGGCTATGCCCAGTCGCGCCGGCCTCTCTTGGCGTTCTCTACGTTGATCACGTATATTGTATACATCGGCGCTAGCCCGGACGTCTGAGCCACGTTTCCCCATGCGCGCATGCACGCACCTGTATCCGGCTGGTCCAAACCACGTTCCCCTCTTATTAACAGACGGTTCACGACATGCCTTCTCATTCTTTTCTCTCCTTCATGCTACGTATTTTGGTAAAAACCTTCTAGCTGAGAACTTACAGTAGTTTTCGGTTCCTGGCGTCTTGAGTTGAATCAACGGTTGTCAGCCGCGCATTAGCCGAATGGTTCGGCCATCTGCTCACACTGTGTCTGACCGGAAATGGCAATGGTCTATACTTTTTAAACAAAACTTTTAGGTGCGAAACGCGACTCCGTTTTGTAAGTGACTGTAGTCAGAGGGGCTAATCTTTGAACTTCATCAGGTTAGGGTTTGAGGACTTGCAGATGAAAGAGAAGAATTCCCAGCTCAGCCGCTGGCACCATCGAGACAAATCAGAGATGATGGAATACCCGTGGTAAGTTGGGTGAAAGAGTGAATTAGTTTGTCCCCGTCAGCATGCTTTGAATAATGCTAGCGAATCGACAACAGCTAAGAATCAGGTCTCAGGCTCCCTCATCGGAAGCTTCTAGACCCGATACTAACGTCCATGACAGCTATTTAATAAATAATTTAAAAAGAATTCAACCCATCCCATTGGAGTCGTAGCCATTGCGGCCTTGTTGGGTGAGACTCGAGCAGAGTGCATTGTTTCGTGTCACAGGTGGGTATTCTGCGTCAATGTGGGCGCAGACTCCCCAGCATCTTTCTCCCCTGCCCGCCAAAATTTGCAATCGCTCAGCAAGACAGTGAGTCGTACGAGGACGATTCCGTTCGTTCTCTGGTAGACTCGTCGCTGACATAGTCAAACAAAGAGGCTATCGTTGTAGGCTCATTCGATCTAGGCAACTGCTAGTTGTCCTGAATCTTTGAGTTTTTAAATTTGGTACCGGGAGGATGTTCATCCATCTTGAACTTGCAATACGGATGGGTACAGAGACCATCCTTAACACTCGGACACTAGATGTTTGGCTACATTAGCACAACTCTTTCAAAAAAATATTTTTACAGGGAGAGGTGGCCATACGTGATGTCCGTAGATACAGTCCTCGACCTCGCAGTCTTGGCCGCTCGTGCAGGGATTCAATCGTGTAAGCAAAGCTATTGCGTTCTTTTCTTCCTTGGATGCCGGGTAGCTGTGCTCAAAGCCGCAAGAATCCCTCTTGGCGCAAGGGCCACGGAGATAGTGGTTGTTGCAGAGCTTGTCACCATCCTTTCGCCTCTTTATTGCATCGAGAATGGCTGGGACGATGGGGATGGGCGGATCAAGACCTCGAGCGCCGGGTATCCATAGCGGTTGCTGCTCCTTCTTCTTGGTTTGTACCGGTTGCGACGCTGTGCGTTTAGGCGGCTTGCTCTGTGCCAGCGGCAACTTAATCTGAGGAGGTGGACTCGCGCCTCTAGGTTCCGGTTTCATGGCGCCAGCGTAAGATGATGACATGGCCGACGATGGTCGAGCCAGAATCGTCTCCAGCGGAGCCGCAGCCGGATATAGTTGCACTGGTGGTAGACTCGCCAGTACTGGTGTGAGCTCCCTCCCCTGGTCAACTAGCTTCTCGTTTCTAAACAAATTCTCGGTCCAATTCAAGGTGTTCAGGCCAAATGGCCGTAGTTCCCGGACGGATGGAACTCCTTCGATGATGGTGATGGTTCGCTTGGTCCTCTCATCTCGAATGGTTTCATCTAGGAAAGGGGCGTATCCGGCGTCGTGCGATATTCCCAATAGAACTTGTTTGCAGTTTTGGTTTCGCACATGCCATCTTGTCAGTTCTGCAACAGAATTAGCACATCAGCCGGCAAACTTATGTTTGTTCCTACCCTTTATCTTGGAATCCGCCCTCTCTTTGCCGTAGCCGACGTCCACAAAGTCGAAGGTCGCTTTGGCCTGGGAAAATCCAAGGAAGAAGTCTCTGACGTAGCTCTCGTCTTCGACGGAACCGTCACGCCGCATGGCCCTGGCGAGGCCAGAAAGATTTGCAACAATCTTTGCCATTATCTCGACCTCGGTGGCCTTTTCTCCCATAACAGACGCGATGGCGTTTCTCAACGTGTAGGCAGCCTTCTTGCCCCCATCAATGCCCATTTTAATGTACTGTTCTTGGAACTGTGGGACAACCTGTTAGTACCCGACATGGCCCAGAGGCGGCGTGCCCAGCAAGACACTCACAATAAGGCCATCTCCGTCGATGAGGGCCATAACATATGGGTTATGATGCTGCCAACTCTTTAGTCTTGTTTCCTTGTGCAGGGCCCGAGACCTATACCTTGAGTCGTTCGTTTTCCTCGTATAGCTCCTCGGCCTGCATTTTCATTTGTAGCATGCTCTGCTGTAGTGACCGCCTCGACTGGGTTGCGTTCTCGACATCAAGTTGAAGATCGTGAACCTGTTGGGAAAGTAGATGATTCTGGTCGCTCAATTTTGTCTCGACCTCGCTCATGTATTGTATCATATCCTAGTTAAAGTTTCGAAGCTGTCAGCCACTTGTACAATCTGCGTGGAATGCCCAGAAGAAATGGGGCAAGGACTAAGAGACCATAATGGATGCTTGCAGCGGGATACGAGTCAAAGGACGGAACTAAAGCACAGGGCCATACCTGAATAAGACGTTGGCGGGAATCGTCATGCTGCTGGATTGCCTGGAATCGCTGCTGGAATTGCATGATGGGAGGGCCGTTGTTCATGGAAAGTTTCGGCGACGAAATATTCGGCGGTGCTACTGCTGGAGAGAAGCTCGACAGGACGGTGTCGCGGTCGAGCGGCGACCTCGCCGAGCTATTTCGCAACGCCCAATCCATCTTGCAGACAATACGAGCTTCGGCGGTTCGTTGGGTGCTTGGGCAGTGGTGATGGGTCGGACTGAGGAGTACACCAGAAGAAACCCGAACCTATTGTGAGGCCGTCGACATGGTATGCGCCCGGTAGTGTTGGTAAGAAGGTAGAAGCAGCCTGGAACGTCGAAACTCGGCAGTAAGTGGGCGGTGATGGTGAAAGGTAGGTAGCAAAATAAAATCGTGCAGTTTTGCGGTTCACCTCTAATGCCTAAGCCGAAATGCAAGTGGTAGCAATAAAAATCTGAGTGGATCCGGGAACGGGATTTATGCCAATGTGAAGATACTACCGAAAAAGTGGAAGCGTGCCGGCAGTGGAAGCACTAAATATGGACCCAGGGGCAGGTAGCCGGCAGGTCTTGGTACCTGCCAACACCGGCGATGTGCTGGCTCGGCGCGAGACGTTGCTAGCCCTGCTAGTGAGGACTACGCCGCCACGGTTGCTCTTGGCGGCTGCGGCCCGCTGCCAATCGTGCCTCGCTCGGCCTGTTCCTCACCAGCTCGTTGGACCATCTACGTGGTTTAGTTCGCCGCTTGTCTTGACAGAGATATGCAACGAGTGGAAGCAGTTTATTTCGTAGACCTAAACCTCAATTATTGAGAATTTGTTGAATAGGCTACCAAGGGCTCAGATGAGGGCAATTACGGGTCTACGCGGCCAACAAAGGATTGCAAATAGGCCGAAAAAAGTGCAAACAGGCGACAACCTGAAGGGAACACTGGCAATTTTCTGGCGCAAATAGAAGAGCGGGACCAATCCTGGTGGAATCTATGAATTTATCGTGGAGGCATGGAACAGATAGGAGCCGTGACCTTGAGTCTTGTCCGTAACATCCTATTATGGACTCTAGTTGATGGGCTGGGAGACCAAGGTTTAGATGTTGGAAATTACGACGCCGTCTATCCCCGCCATAGGAGAAGTCTTCCCAGTTCGAAAGCCCAAGTCAGGAGTACTGGTTCAAAGCCGTCCATACACTGTCTTGACCAAATTCGCCCCCGAAAAGAAAACCCTGGCTTGCCATGTTCTTGCCCATCGCTTGCGAGTTGGCCGCTGTCCACGACGTCTTCCCCGATAACAATGGCATCTCTCCAGGTAGGAGAATGTCCAATGAGTTGAAGAATAGATCTTCTGTAGGATGAAGTGGCGCGAGCGAAGAAAAATCCTGAGTAACATTTCCAGCCGTCCAGTTTGGCGTTAAGGACGGGCCCGGAAACAGAGGCTGTCGGTCTGACGGCGTTCCGGCGTCCATGGTTGACGGGCTAGCCCCGGCAGCTGAGCTTTCCGTTGCATGTGGTGATGTCGATGTCATTCCTGCTTGCGACATGGGACTGGGTCTTCCTGGTTCACCCTCGGGAGGACTGGCGCAGATGTTTGCGATGCTGGGCAGGTTGGTTACCCCCGGCGCTTTCTCCACCACCTTTCGAAACTTTCTGAATATAGCTTGGATCACCCCTTTTGCTGATTTAGCTAGCGGATTCTTGTGTTGCATCGCATCAAAACGGGTTGCCGTCCACTCGAAATGTTGCATGGCATCCTGAACATGGTCCGAATTTTCTCTTGGGAAGAATATGTAAACCGTGGCAATGAGCACAATGGCGTCAAAACTGTTGTAGAAAAGTAGGAAGCTGTGAAACGGCGTTAGCGCCAGCGCACGTACAGTAAATGTCCTGGGGCAGGGCAGGGGCCTCACTTCTTCCACGACGTCGGATGTGTTCCCTGGAACTCTAGGTTCTGGATGCGAAGGAGTCCTAAAGAAGCCTTCAATGCTTCGGTGCGGCTCTTGGATCGGTTAAAGATGTACGGACGATGAAGAGCCAGCAAGCTAAAGCATGTCATCTTCGCGAGGTAAAAGCGGGTTGGCACCAGCCACGAGCAATCCGGATGGCTGTCCCACTTCCAGTTCGTGCCCTCTAGGCGGAAGTAGCTCGGCAATGACCGGTCGAGGTCTAGGATACGTTGGTGAAGCCTGTCGACGGCAGAAAAGTCCTTTGGGCTCGGACCGTCCTGCTCCAAGTCACGAATATCCCTTAGCGGCGCTACGAGCTTGAACGACCATATCGACCGGGTCAACGGCGTCGGCGCGTCTTTGTCGTCGTCGCGTTGCTCCAGCCGAGGTGTGCTCCCATCTCCTGGCAGGAGTGCATCTAGAGGGAGACTGGGCATGCTGAGCCTCCAGTCTACCGTCGCCGGGCGACCCAGGACAACAGCGCAATGGATGTCCCTATTCACCTTGTTAACTTATCGACGCGAGAAAAAATCGAAATGAGATGGAAAGGCCGTACCACAGGACACACAACATGTAGACTCTTCTTCGAAGCTGAACCAGCCACGCATTATCAGCAAAGTCTCGCGGGTCGGCGCTGGACGGCCTTGGATCCATTCGGTCTTGATGCATCCCAATCTCTTGAGCATCTCCTATCGTCTCACGAATGGCATGCCACTATCGCCGTATTAGCAAAGAACGAGACAAGTTCCCGCGCATACATACCGATGGAATCACTTGTGCCGTGTACTTTAGGAATCCTGCTCTCACAAATCCTGCCTGGACGGTCGTAAATGTGACGTCTGCCTTGCCAAGAATTGACGAGATCTCGGCACCAGATTCGCTATAGTCGAGGGCGAGATCGTCAAACGTCATTGACGCCGCGTATTTCAACGCCCCGAAGTCGCTGCCCGGGTGTTCTGGAACAACAAGAAGTGCTGTGGCCATGACTTGGAATAAAAGGGCCGGGAAGGCTCGCAGCTCGGGAGTAAGTTCCTGCGGGCCTGTGGTCTGGAAGACGTGAAAAGGCACCTTGTTCCACTCTGACGCCTGCCTCAAAAACAGCGCCCTGTCGAGGACGGCATATTGCCAATTGAACTCCCTGAAATAGATGTCGACGAGTCTATCGATGAAGGTCTTGGCGGGAAGTTGTCGGATGGTGCTCTTGTAGCGCTCCCTCAACTTGGCGACGGGCTGAACGTAGTGATCGATGGTGATGCGCGACGTTGAGCCGTGACTGAATTCTCTGTCTTGGGTCTCGATTTTGCTGAGCAAGCCTACGGTGTTCATGCTCTCCTTGGACTGAGAATATCCCCAGCGAGCGGCAGCTTCCGACATTAGAGGTTCCGAAGGCACGGGCGTCCGGCCCGGCGTCTTCCGTTCAACTACATCCTTCGGTGACCCCCCGGCAAGAGACGCCGTCGTTGAACCGGCATCGCGGTGTCCGCTCTGCGAGCTCCTCATAGTTGGCGCCGCTGCATCGTAACGGCAGGCGGCCTCCTTGCCACGGAATTTGCAGTTTGCGCATGGCAGCCCACGGTCGCACTGGATCGCAGCGAGCATGAAATGCGAGATTAGTCTGCATTCTTAGACCTTGGACAAATGTACGAATCCCGAGTACAACAGAGCAGAAACTCGAAAGTAACAATAATCGGCCAAGCGTTTGAGCCGTCGCCAAGTTTGGAGGCGCTGAGGAGAGTGTACAACTATGAAGGTGGCGGCGGTCTTGGTCGTCTGGAAGGGGCCGAGCATCTCTCACCTTTTGTTTCCGACGATGACATTCAACGCACGATATGACTGTTCGTTTCCGTCGCTTTGGCTGTGGCCTCTCGCCGTCTATTGGAGCGCTCGTAGGCGTCGTAGCCGACGTTGGCTCTGGCGTGTTTGTGTCCGAGTCGGTCATGACGAACCGCGATGAATGGAAGGAGGAAGGGGCGAGAGCTAACTTCTAGAGGACAAACTCCGAAATCTTTAGATGCGACTGGCGCACCGTAGGAATAAATATGGAGATTGGCCTTATTTAGATCCGGCGTATCGCCGCAGCCCCCAAAACGCCGAAGGACTTCCCGTTGGGACACGAGTATTTTCGTTCTTTCGTACCGGGACCTGCTTCCAGTAGAGTGCATATATGCTGGAGCTGGCGCAAAAGAGCCAAGGACCCTGCCCGTTCCCAGTCGGGGTACAAAGTTCAGAGGTACCTTCTTCTCCCTATCCCCGCTTCGGAGACAAACGCCACACCCGGCAAAATTATGAGATCCGTAGCAGGGTGCGATGGTTAGCAATGCTGTCGCAGATGTGATTGTTACACCAAATCTACGAATATTGATGGAATCCGGCGTCGAGTCTACCGATTGATGAAAGCTCTTTCGGCAACCTGGCGAAGGTGGGGTGGTGAAAGAGAAGCTCGTTTGAAGCTGGACCAGCAATGAATGCATCAATGGTCAGCGAGGCGGCAGAATCGGACTTTAAGACGGCTCTAACCACTGTTTGTACTTGGGAATCCAACCGACTACGCAGCCCGAGCAAGACTGGGGCTGATGACAAAAATCGCAAGACCCAACAATAGGACAGGGACAGAAGCGGATTGAGAGGACGGCTCGAACCGAAATCGGATTCCAATTGGGATTAATCGAGAGTTAGACGGCAGCATTCAGCAGCAGTGCCACGAGAGAACCTGCAAGAGAACTCTGGGCTGCAATCTCCGAAGGATGAGATGGAGACCATGATGGGAAGGTACTGCTAGTACCAGTACCAAGCTTGACCTTGGCTGAGACCTCGCTACCCTACGCTCTTCTCGGGCCGCCACCGGTCGTTGAAAAGTGCAGTTCGGAGCTCAGTGCCCGCGACTAATCGTTTGTGTGCTGTGCAAGTGCCAGTGCGCCGCGCTCTGGTTGGGAGCCCAGCAGCTTCCCATCCGTACCCATACAGGTACAATAATCGCATAGATACGTGCTGGTACCAGAGATGTTGTGGGTGACGAGTGGGCTCGGAACTCGGGATGGCAGACAAGGTACGAGGGTACATTGGCTTTGTTTCTTCTGCAGACGTCGTCAGTGGGTTGGGAATCTAACTCCCTTCGTACCTGATACCTCCGTTGATATGCAGTGAGGAGAGACGCCAGAGAGGTACGAACGCAGGAACGGACCCCAAGCGGGGACCACCAGCTGATAAGTGGGGGCTAAAATTACAACGCGAGCGACGAGCAGCCGCCCCGAACCCACAAACGAGCCGACGACGTAAGCATTCTGCATATTAATACTTTGCTTACTTTCATCGCTACATATCCTCTATAGCAACCCTGGTAACTCACTCGATGGTTTTCATTCGGGATAGCGGCCTGCGTCCTCGATTTGATGGGGGGGGAACTCGGCCCAGTTGCTTTGCAGGTCCTGAGCACATTCGTAGTACAGTAGATAACTCTAACTAGCCTCCATTCGACAAACTTCAGTGAATATGTCCAACAGGCACGAACTTGGCGTTGAACATGCCCGTTAACCCCGGATCCAACGTCTGCCTGTATGTTTGCGGCTCAGAATCTCTCGCAGACCAACTAGCAGCTTGCCATCGGAAGTGCCTAAATGATGGCGACAAAGTCTAGTATTAATATATACAACCAGTCTTTGCACCAATTTTCGCCCAATTCCATGTAGCCATGTTGCCATTTCCCCAGTCATCCTTGCCCCTCCTCTGCATATGTCATGCTAAGCTGAAAAAAGGGAACATAAAAGAAGTCTATGAAATTATAATAAATACAGTCCAACGAATTAATGCGCATCTGTGTTCCTTTCCCTTAACGCAAGACCAGGAGCCAAAGGGATAAGCAAAGAGGACAAAAATGGCGTTTTGCTCCGTCACAACGCTGTGACGCAAGCCGACCCCGTTTCTTTAAGCCTGCAACTTCCCCAGGACCGCTTCAATGGTCCGGAGTCCCTTCCTCGAGATTCGAATCATTCATAGAATCCCAGACGTGGGTGGTGAATGTTGATATAAAGCGAGTGAACCTCCCCTCATTCTCCTCCCCTTCTTTCTCTTGCTATCAGTTGCCAGGTGCCACCGACCAGAATGCTCGGGGAGCTCTGTGGCGCATAGGTTGTGGGCTGGCATGATCATATCGACTTCTTCTCGGGCAGGCCCTTTGCCTTTCGAGCCTTGATGTCGACCTCGGCAAGCCATTTGCTCGCCTTTACGAGCTGGACAACGTTGATGAACTGCTTAGCGGCCATGATGGGGAAGCTGATGCCAGCCAGGACCCAAGGGACGAACGAGTCCATCTTGTTGACACGGGCAAGCTCTAGGGCAGCCGCGCTGTACGGATCGGGGAAGATCTGGCTTAGGAGCGAGGTGTTAACTTGCGCCCCAGCGTTGATCTCGGCCACCTTATCGTCGGCCACGGACTGGAGTAGTTTGGGAGATAGTAGCGGCGACGAGAATGAGAGTAGATAGAGCGCAATGAAAAAGATCTCGTTCATGGCGCAAAAGACGAACAAGACGACCTGCGACAAGGTGATTAGCATTTGATGTTCTGATCCGAGAATGGCGGCTCCAACCTTGTTCGTGTAGTATAAATTCAACAGCCAGCTGCGGCTCTTGTCCACCTTTTTATGGCTGGTTTCGCCTCCACCCGTCACAAGAGTGGCGTACATGTGCATGTAGTGGCTGGCAAGGTCGAGGGAGATGAGGCCTTGGAAGATGATGGCCCAGCGCGGGAACGCAGACGACAGGAACACTAACAAGCACGCCGTCGTGCATCGATCTGTTACCATGTCGAGTACTGCGCCGAACAGCGTTGACTGGCTAAAATGGCGCGCAGCCCAACCATCAAGGGCATCCAGGAGGCATGATATGCTGTATAGGAGGGAGCATGTTCGGGGGTGGAGAGGCATGTAGTAGAGCGACGATATGGCAAGGATAATTCGCGCGTAGCCTGCAAGCATCCAAGTTTATTAGCAAACCTTCCTTCACCCATGGACATAGTAACAGCATCGAAACTGGAATGGCTGGCGCATACCGATGATGTTCGGCCAGAATAGGAAAATGTTCTCTTCCGCCTCTTGGCCATCAGTGCCGGGCTGTTTTACTGCGCCATTGCCGTTCATCGAGGAGCGTCCCACTGTGTCCGCTTTCTGTGGTGTCGCCTTTGGGGACTCGTTCTCTGTGTCGGATAGCATGACTGCTTGAGCGGCTTTGGCGGCTTGCCTCCGTGTCTGTCGCGTCGACATGATCGGGCGAGTTGGCAAGGCTATCTAATTTGGCGATTTAGGAACTCGACATGTGTCTCGTCGGCATGGAAAGCGCAAACGCAGCTCCACCCTTCCCGACACGCCGTCGATTGCGGATGGCGATGGTCTGGCCAGCTTGGGAGTCTAGATGCGAGGACCGATAAGCCGGCTCCGCAGCGCAGGCAGAGTGTGGATGGATCGTCGCGTGTTGGGTAGATCCGATCCTCAAGATGTACCCTCTAGGCCTTTGGTGCTCCAACAAATAATTGCGGCGCTCGTGAATCGGCCGTGGCCAGACGCTTCTTCGCGAGAGCTACGGGATCGTGGCGACAGTGTAATGGTGAGAAAAGAATGCGTAGAAGGCGGAGAATATGAAGATTCGGATTTCGGAAGCGACGGATAGACGTCTGCGCAAAAGTGTCATTTCGTCGTGCAAAAGGGAGTTCGATGCTTGTTTTTTTGAGTGGTACAGCTTGGCAAGCCGCTTCAGTGATTGGCTTCTTATCAGTGCGGTATAACTTGTATTTAGTACCTAATCGACAGGGACAGAACCCACTTGAAGCCTCGTACGGTTTGTACTAGCTACTTTTACCAATCTGACCCGCCAAATATGTCAAGCTGACCAGCAACTTCCTGTCGCAATCGCAATTTGCCAGTACGCCAGCTCCACGGGTGAACGTATCGCTGATCGCAAAACTTTCCGCCAAGAAATGTCGAAGGGTTTCTTTGACCTACCAGGTGAGTCGACGAAGGCTGCGCTTACCAGGCCTCGCGTTGCAGGATTAGTGTAACTTGGATCTTTGGCGCCTCTCGAGGTGCTGGCCTTCTTTCACTGTGGACCCAATTGTTTGAGTTCGCGCATGCACGTTAATATATCTATACTTCAAATCTATTTTCGGGTTGCTTTGGTAGACACGACCTGCCTGGGGTTCTGGTTGTCGGATTCAGGGTCCTGGGGCTGGTGGGGGGGGGGGGACCTTTATCCGTATGTGAGGCCCACTTTGGACTTGGCTCAATAATGTGCAGCGTGTCCGTCGACTTCGAGCCTTCGAAGGCAAGAATGGTGTGTCAGTTACTCCTGACTTGCTAACGTCTTCAGCGATGGGTAGCTTCACAGACCGAAGAATTTAGAAAAGGCTCAACAGACGTCGTAAGAGGCATCCCGAAATGCTAACCGAAACCGATGTTGTGCGAGCTGATATGTCAGTGTGAACAGATATCTCTGGTCAGCCTGTGTCAGGTGTGTACTTGATGTGCAGTTGACCATTTCTGATGTCCATATCCAACTTTGAAAAAATTGTCGAGGCTTGATCTCTAGCAAACCCGGGAAAACGGGTGCCAAGGTCGCCTACGAATACCATTTCGGCTTTTACATTTTCTCCACCAACCAGCAGCTTCTCGTTGTCATTCAATTCATCAAACTTTAACGCCCAGCCAAACCAACTCGCAATTGCTCCTGGAAATTATGGGAGTGGGGGAGAAGATTGATTCGGCGCGCACTGCTCCGCGTCAACTACTGTCTGGCCAGCCGCTAAACTCATGTAATTAGCACGTAGGTTCTTCGACGTTGACAGCAGCTTGCTTTTGGCAATATCCGTTGCTACGTATGCATTCGTAGGTCCAGCGCGAAGACTTCACCGCACGGGGACTACTACAGAGTTAGCACAATGCAGCATCCTGCATCGACCATGGATGCTAATTATTCTTGTTAGTTATGTGGCGAACCATCGTTTGCCATACTCGGGAGGCACAACGCATGCATACAAGGGCAGCTTGATGGTTGCAATTCTGAAGCCCACTTTGCATGTGCCGGCCGCCCTTGCTGTCCTGGTCGGCGATCATCAGCCGCTGAGCCGCTCAAGCAATGGCCAATTGGTATTATAGTTATGTATATCCCAAGTCTGGGAGTGAAGAGCACAATCCACTTGCACGGTGCCTTTGTACGAGTGGACTTGGTAAGGTTTCAAACACTCTCAGTAACTGCTCTGTAAGCCATGTCAATTGCATCTCTGACGCTTGAAATCACCCTGATGCCCGCCACCATTTCTTATTTCAATGCTCTTTCAAACACGGTCCTTCCCCTAGAAATCCGACTCGTCAGTTTCTCAACCCGGTGTTCTGGACCTACTCCACACCGCACGCGACGGCCTCGGGAACATGTAAGGCGCAAAATCGGTCGGCCTAGCCCAATGTCGCCCAGCGCTCCAAGTCAAGTACTTGTCTTATTCGTATGTCACCCACCCACGAAACGAATCCGGTGTCCTTTGTCTCCATGCATGGGCTGGACCATTCCATTTACACTGTAAACCTTACGACGACTTCGCAGAACTGCATTGGCTTCGCCCGTCGTTTTGCCCTGGCGCCAATCACAAGGCTCACGCGCAGCTGCAGTGACAGCAACGCAGTTATCACAAATCATGTCGTTGCTGGCTTGCCGGACCTGCGGGAGCGGGGACGCCTGCACATCCCGGATCGCTTGGAGCTTCCATGTTCCGGTGCCAGAATTGATGAGTTGGTGCCTCGGGGCGGGAAGAGGATGTTGTGGTATGGCATTGGCGGGTGGAACAAGGTGCTTCTGACTTCTAGTAACTTACCTGTTCTACCCAAGAGCAATTGCGGTTCGCGGTTCGCGGTTCACCAAGATAGACCATTCAAGGCTGGGAGGAGGGGCAGTTCTCTCTCCACTGACAGGTCATCAGGTACTACCGCAGTCTAATTGCTAGCCCAGACTTCAAGCCAGCCAGCTAGCCTAAAGCACCTGCAGCCCACACCACCAAAAAGTAATAGTGAAGTGGTGTATGTACCGCCTTCGTTCCGCAATTGTCGGTGCTGTGCAGCATCTCGCGAATGCGCAGGATGCCGCTGCAAATTAACATTTTTCTAGATTCTGCTGTACTGTGCCGGTGTGCCCTTCGATCCTGTACGAAGTACCAACCCCGAATCAGCCATGTACTCTGGAGACATGGTGACATTTACATCATTCCGGCCCACCGTCCCGTCTTCACCCCTCCTTCAGTGCCTTCGGAAAGTTAGCCCCTCCCTCATCTCCACCAGAACCTTGACTGGCTTCCCGAGCTTATCCATCAAAACAACTGTCATGAAGGCTTCCAATTCCAATTCTCTTCAGACTTTTCTGCCATCAGTACATTCGGCAGAGACCTACGGTTGTGCAGAAGTCAAAGTACTCGTTCTGGGCGTGGTCAATGCGAGCGGCGCTTGCTGAATTAAGGATTCTCGGTTGAACTGGATCGTCGACAGGCAACCTGATCTCTGTATCCGCATTTAAACTTCGTGACCGCCCACACCGGTTCCTCGTCGTTTTCTTCCACATCTCGTTTCTACATCCATTGGATTACGTGGGCGAGCATAGTTCGAGCGGCACTTCCAGAATCATTCCCAATTCGAATACTTCTCAAGACGACCAAGTTTGACCCGACTTCGGCCTTAACTCCGACCTGGTCGTTACTTGCAGTGCGGCGCAATTGGAATCCAAGCTTCGATAGGTATCGTTGAGCTCGTTGTTTTGTGTCGTACCCCAAACTTTCTCTGCCGTTTTTAATTGTCTTTTTTCCCCCCTTCATTCCGTTCCTCTCTTTCTCTCTTCCATTCCTACTCGTTTCACGCTTTCCACGTTCCCTCCTCCTCCGTTTTGCATTTCCTTTCTTTGACTTCTGCTTCTTGCCTGTTACTCTTCTCTCATGTCCCCTGCCTTCCACGCTGACCTAGTCCCTACAGTGTGCTCTCCTCCGATCATCACGGCTACAATTGCGGTCGCACAAGACGACAAGATGGCACAACACCCTCTGATAAAACAGCCGTACGCCAGCCGGGCTGAAACAGTGATACACCCATTGTCGTCGTATCTCTTGAGGCTGATGGACCTCAAGGCATCGAATCTTTGCCTCAGCGCCGACGTTTCGAGTGCGAGGGAGCTCTTGGGCCTCGCGGACAGAGTAGGGCCGTCTATCGTCATCCTAAAGACGCATCACGACCTTGTGGCAGGATGGGACAATAATTCGCAGACAGGGACCGGTGCGAAGCTTGGGCAACTTGCGCGGAAGCATGGGTTTTTAATATTCGAAGACCGCAAATTTGGAGATATCGGCAATACGGTGCAGCTCCAGTATACATCAGGGTCGGCAAGAATCATTGAGTGGGCGAATATTGTCAATGTCAATATGATATCGGGCAAGAGCTCGGTTTCGGCCCTGGCCGATGCAGCGGTTAGATGGAGAGAGCGCTACCCTTACGAAGTCAAGACATCCGTGACGGTGGGTACGCCGCGATCCGAGAGCTTCGACGACCAGGAAGACGGCTTCGAAGAGCGTCACGAGACAATCGGGACACTGCCCGGGCCGGGGCCGTCCGCCAGTACGCATGGATCGCTAGAACAGCCGCCAGCCGGGTATTTCCGTGGCAATGATGGGCGGAAGGGCAGCATCGTTTCCATTACAACTGTGACGCAGCATTTCGAATCTGCCGACTCCCCTCGACTGTCCAAGAACATCAACGAACCTGATGAGGTGGTGTTCCAGGGTATTGAAGAAGCACCAATGGACCGAGGCTTGCTTATCCTTGCACAAATGTCGACTTCCGACTGTCTGATGACGCCGGAATATACGCAAGCATGCGTCGAGGCGGCAAGGGCCCATAAGAGCTTCGTTATGGGCTTCATCTGCCAGGAAAACCTCAATTCCGACCCTGAAGACAACTTCATCTCGATAACGCCAGGCTGCCAGCTGCCCCCAGACGATGAAGAAATGGAAAACGGCATCCCTGGCGACGGAATGGGTCAGCAATACAATACGCCGCAAAAATTAATCGAATCGCGCGGGGTCGACATTGTCATTGTCGGTCGCGGCATTCTGACAGCCGGGGACCAACAGGCCGAAGCTGAAAGATACAGGAGAAAGGCGTGGAAGGCATACCTCTCGCGCATCCACTGAGCGAAATGGCGCTTTTTTGTCTTGTGTCGGCGCTTGAGCCTTATACCCCGTGGAGTTACTACTATGATTTTTTATTCTGTCAGGCGACTGGAGCCTAGGGATAGATTTGCTCTTGGGAGAATCAAGTCAGGCTAGAACGGGCTATGAATGAATGGACGGAGCGAGTCGGAGTGTCTTTTAAAACCCCTGCTCTTATTGCCCAGTACCAATACTCGCGGACACTGCTCTGATCTGTTCTTGGGCCTCCCATTCGGGCCAGTTCGCCCACTCCAGGCACTCGAGTTCTTGCCCGTCATCCCATTCCCCGAACGATAATATGGCACTCACGGCCGTAAGAGAGATCGATCCTAAGGTCGGGGATGCCATTCACTTTTTCTGTTGCGAATGTAGTATTTTAGAGATGGTTAAGCAAATAGACGAGCCGGTGTGGTATCCAACCATCTCCACGCAGTCAGGCAGGATATTGAATACAGCCAGCATACGATTTCGATCCAGTCCAGCCCAGTGGCAACGACGCACTCGGCCCTCGACATCCCATCCTCCGCATAGTCTCCAGCGAACCTTGATGCACAAATTACCTTTAAGCCCTTGCGCCTGATCCCGAACTCGCCCCGCCGGCAATAGGCTGAGCAGTAGATTCCTCGGCAGCACCATCAATATCAGCCGCTGCAACACGCTTCCTAACGCCGACCGGCACGGCACCGGATCCGGGATCCGACATGCCGTACCAGGCGACAACGCAGATACCGAGAATTGCACAGATAATGGTGAAGACGAGGGCGACGATGCCACGGGGCGTGAAACTGTGGATTTTTTCTCAGGTCAGCCGCTGCACTCGCCAATGATGAAGATAGGGACGGGAAAGGGGGAGGGGGGATTGATCTTCGAGAACATACCCTCCAGGTAGCGGTTTCGGAGGCGCATTCTCGCCCGTCAGGTCAAGAAGATTGTCCGTGTTGCCGGCAGCGTTGCCCTTGGCGGGGATATCACCAGCGGCACAAGCGTCGAGGTGGTTCTGTGGAAGAGTCAGGGTCTTTTGAAGCTCCAATGGGGCTTCGACCATGGTGGCTATGAGACCGGAGACGACGTGCCACTCGATATGACAGTGGAAGAGCCAGACCCCTGTTTTTGCCTGTCAGAAACGAGCTGTCTTATTCATAGTTACAAGCCACGAGGGAGAGTCAGAAAAAAAAAGAGTCTCTGGAGCTTCTGGGACTCACCGGGATTATCGGCCTGGAAACGCAGAACCATGTTGCCATTTGGCCAGATGACTACCGTGTCTCTTCGCATGGGAGGGACGTCGGGGAAATCTTCCTCCTTAACCCCTGAATCTTGGAAAGTTCCGGCTTCCTCCTCGGACCGGTACACCACCTGGAAGTTGTGGCCGTGGAGATGGAAAGGATGTTTACCGGGATCGAGGTTGTTCACGACAATCTCGACAATCTCGCCTTTCTCCAGGACGTGGGTGTTGGTATGGCTTCCGTACACAAGCGGATTCGTCGCCATGTCACCTGCCGTGAGGGCTGTGTATAGGGACGGGACGTTGGGGCGCTTATACGTAATGTTGTTGAAGAAGGCATAGTTGGCTCCATCGCCGAGGTTGTCCATGATGACATCGAACGTAATTGTTCTGTCGGGAGGGGGAAGTCTCGGCATCTCATCTACAGGGACGAGCTGCATGTCGTCGTATGCGTTGAACTCGTCCAGAAGTTTGGGCTCCGGGAGGTCCTTGTCAGGGTCATACACTAGCCAGCCTGTCACGTTCCAGTTCAGCACTTCGGGGTCGAAGGCGTCAAAGAGGTCCTGGAGTCACCATGATCAGCTAACGATGCACTACAGGACGGGCTTCCTACTTACTGTGTCCATGCTACCCACAACGGCAAAATTGGCGTCGGTATCGTTCTTGGTTGTGAGCAACACACTGACACGCTGGGCGGCCGTAATGTAGACGACATCGGCTTCGGCCTCCTTGACGTAGACACCGTCCACTTCCACAATGCGCATCTTGTGACCCTCAAACCAAACATACTGGCCAGCAAACGCCCCGATATTGACCATTCGAATATGGTACGTCTTGCCGGGTTCGACTTTGATCTGGAGATTCTGCGTCTCATTCATGAGAGCGGCATCCGGGACCGGCTCGGCGCCAGTTGGATTAGACTTGGCCATGAATGCCTCCATCAGGGTCTTCATTTGCTCGTGGTACCAATCTGAAAAGGTCAAAACCAGCTCCTCGTCAACATCGTCTGCGTAAGGAAAGTCTTCGTCGTGAACAATCAGCGGGCCTCGGATGCCGTCTGGGTACTGGCCCTGGTGGTGAGCGTGATACCAGTATGTGCCCGGCTGATCAATCTGTTTTGCTTGTTAGATGGCCAGTCGTGCATAATTCCTTGTTTTGCCTTCCTCACCGTGAAGTTGTACGTGAACGAGGCTCCGGGCGCAATGCCACACTGAGTCACCTGCGATGGCCCGTCCATATGACTTGTGCCATTCTGGAAGAGACCGTGGAAGTGAAGTGATGTAGACCGGTCTCCGAGCTTGTTTACCACCTTCACGACGAGACGGTCTCCTTTATTAACCTCGATTGTTGGAATTGGCCACTTCCCGTTGATGCCAATTGCATCCCTCTCGAAGGCACCGTCTGGATTGGCCTTAACCCAGCCAATCTCGAAGTCATGGGTAACTGTGGCCCCAAAGGCCAGCCCCAATGACGAGACAAGACTGAACAGCGTAGTCGAAAGCATCTTGACCGGAGATCCAGGGCAAGGAGAATACAACAGCAAGCGGTCGTTGCCAGAGTAGTGCGCCGAGCATGCAAAGGACGAATTGACCAGCACGGAATCAGCGTCCTTGGGAAGAGTGTGTAGCGCTCATAGGTATTGATAATCCCCCTGCCGTGCTCTGAATGCTGACACCGGGCCGGCGCGTTTGGAGTGGCCTTCCCACCTGGTCTCAAGCGGGGTGGACAACAGCCTCTGGAAGGGAACCAAGCGTGGGAGAGGGAAAAGGCTTGGGGTCGGGACAAAGTGGACGCTGGGGAGGTCACCGAAGTCGCGCGCAGGATTGATCTAGATTGGGTTGGTCCAGTGACTTGCGCCGGCCTAACTACGTGCTAACGTTTGTGAAGTCCGGGTTGGGTGGCAGGTGCAGATGACGGGATGGTAATTCCAAGTCAGAGTAGGAGGGAGGAACGATCTATTAGCAAACTATCTTATCAATCAGTAACAGACGAGAAGAAACAATGGAATCTTAATTCGTGGCTGTCACACTTCAATGTGCCTTAGAACAAATGCGGTTGATGAAATGTAGTCGGGAAGAAAACACTGGTCCGCCACGGGGCGGTGGGGCGGCTGGAGTTCCGCAAACCTCAAATACCTTCGGCGTCTGTGATTTTCATCATCCCTGTTGCAAGCTCTCCCTTCGAGGCGCATATTGCTCGTTCCTTTTGTTGCTTCAACGCAAGAATCATGTCTCTCATAGACGAATATTCTGCAAGTTGGTTATCAGATGATCTGATTGAAACTCAATGGTGGGAGGGTCCAAGCCCACATTGGTCAGGTCATGAAGAAGCTGCAGAGCGCAGATAATAATCGGCAAGATGCTGCCGGGAAGGAACCCAACCCCTTGGCTACCGCGATCAAGAGCTCGCTCTTCTTCCAGCACCCGCCCTCCCGCTCTTCCCTCCACCGAGGGCAAAGATTGCCGAGTCACTTAGGCACTTTGACTGTCGGCTAGCAATTGAAAATTCCTGAACCATGTCTGCCCCGGTCGAGGTAAGACTTGCCGCACGAAGTTGTGGAGGGGCCTCATATTAGCGCTTTGTAAGTGTCTCCGGGGACCCTAGGGTAGCGTCACAGGCCGGGAAGTGGATGTAGGCTGGGCAGGTGGTAAGTTGTGACAAGCTTCCCATAATTCCGGCGGGGAAGGAACTACAAATATTTTGAGATCTCCTCCCGGAATGGTTCCGGAGACAAGCTTTTCATGGATATGAAGTCGGTAGTGTAACGCTGCGCCGGACCCCTCCGAGTTGCCCCACAGCATCGCAGCTCCCCCACATTTAGCAAAACCCTCGTACCATTCGCAAACCATACACCAAGAATGTGGGATGAGCCCAGAAGCGCCAGGATTCGACCCATTTGTGTTCCGGATCGGAAGCAAGTTTCCTAGTTCTCATCCCTTTAAATAAAACAAAGTGAAAATCGGACTTTGGCGTAGTTGATGGTCAATTGGCCACTCCCGTCCTCACCTCGAGGATGTCGGAAAAGTTTGGGACGCCAAGAGGTTCACCACGTTCCAAGGGCCAATCAAACGGTGTGCAGCCATCTGATAAGGTAACTAATTGACCACTTCAAATGGTGGACATAGTTGTTGATACGTCTGGCGGACTGCTCAAAGGATACCGACTAAATTTGACGGTATTGATGTTGGCGGCCCATGTTCTTTTTGACGCTCATGTCCGTAATTCGTCTCGTATGTCCACCGTGTGCCCTCTTTGTTCGAGCAAACGCCGAAACTTCAGCCTCCCCACCTACTTATTGCAGCCGCGATATCCTGGTTGATATTTGATCTGATAAACAGCTGCCATACCGAACACCGCCTAGATTGTTCGCATCGGATGCACATTATTGCACATCACCCACTCGCGTCCAAATAGCATCCAATAAGTCTGTGACTATGTCATTCATTGCCGAGCCTGACGATGGAAATCAGGGAGCCGCTATGTTTCTTGCCACGTCGGGATAGCATATCTGGTCATGGGAACCTTTTTCAGTGAACCGCAGGCCCTGTTCTCATCACCAGCCTCGGCCACGGCAAGCCATCCACACAATCTCCCAACATTAAACATAGACATGCAGCTAGCAGAGCCGAATTCCGTGCTACTGCAGGAAATGGGCTGACTGGCCAGTGTCGACAACCTTTGCCCGGCTGTAGTCAACAGGATATTGGTTGCAAGGCCTGCTCCCTCTGGCTTTTTGCCTGCATCGATATTTCTTCTATCGGATCTGTGCACGCCCCCTCCACACTCCCCGGCACCAACTCAAAAAGGTGTTTCTAACTTTCCATGCACATTGCCCTTGGCGCGTCCAACGCCCGTCTGGCAATCATTCTTCTCAATTGAACGGGATCCGAGCGTACGCCTCGAGCTTCAAATTTATGTTCTGCTTCCTGGCTTCTTTTCAACTTCATCACATTTGTTACCTGTCGTGTGTGTGACAGAAGAGACGACGCAAAAACCAAACAACAGGGAACGGACGAGCCTAACTCGACGCAGAACCCGCTCCGTCACCGGAGCCGCCACTGTTGGAGCGTTCGAAGGAGCCCCGGCCGTCTAATGCCGCGGTTTCCTGTCACACCTACCATCCCACGCTCTGAGCTAATGATTATCAGATCCCTTTTATCAGATCGCCTTGGGAGATAATCACTGGTCTTCCAGAAGTCCAGTGGTGGGGAGGCACACACCTAAACCATTCTCCCACTCATCCCCTCTTGAAAAGACCGAGAGGGCAGGACTCCAGGTCTTTGTTTTCTGCTTTCTCTTTTCTCCTGTTGCCTCCGGCTCTGCTTCATCTTCCTCCTTGCCATCCAACATGGCTCCCAACGTATTCTCGGTGCCTGTCTTCCTCGTCGTCTTTCGAGAAGCCCTCGAGACGGTTATTATCGTGTCGATCCTACTTGCCTTTCTGAAGCAGACGCTAGGAGAACCCAACCATGACCTTACAACATACAAGAGGCTGCGCAGGCAGGTCTGGCTCGGCACAGGAATCGGCTTCTTCATATGCCTCGTCGTGGCGGCAGCCCTGATCGGCGTCTTTTACAAGTTCGGCAACCAGGCATGGGAGAAGAATGAACTCTACTATGAGGGCGCCTTCTCACTGATTGCGTGCATCATCATCACCATCATGGGCGTCGCCCTTCTGCGCGTTGGCAAGATGCAGGCTAAGTGGAGGGTCAAGCTTGCGGCAGCGCTTGACTCGCCCGTCAAGGCTAAGCGTAGCGGAGTGCTTAAGAGGTTCTGCGAAAAGTACGCTATGTTCATCTTGCCCTTCGTGACGATTCTACGAGAGGGAATCGAGGCCATCGTTTTCGTCGCAGGTGTGTCGTTCTCTACGCCGGCCAAGTCGGTTCCCTTGGCCGTCGTGGTTGGACTTGCCGTCGGTGCCTTTGTGGGCTGGCTGTTGTACAAGTAAGTCGCCGCGCCACCTTCCGCGTCCTTCGGATCTGGGCCCTGCTGATAAGGTTTAGGGGAGGTTCGACCGCCAAGCTTCAAATATTCTTGGTAGTATCCACCTGCGTGTTGTATGTCGTCGCTGCCGGCCTCTTCACTCGGACAGTTTGGTACTTTGAACGCAAGGAGTGGGATGATGCCATCGGCGGCGAAGCATACGAGCTTGGCAGTGGGCCAGGTTCTTACGACATTGACAAGAGCGTCTGGCATATTAATGTTAGTAATGCCTCTCCCTCTGTTCCAATGGTGCGTTGCGGCTTTGCTGATGCTTGATGTTGTAGTGCTGCGAACCCTACGGAGACCAGGGCTGGGGCATACTCAATGCCCTTGTTGGATGGACAAATTCCGCCACGTACGGCACTGTCATCTCGTACAATGTCTACTGGATCTTCGTCATGTGCATGTTTGGACTCCTGCGATACAAGGAAGTGAAAGGGCACTGGCCACTAATGAAGTCCAAGGTGGTCGAGGGTGATAATGCGTCGAGTTCTGGTGGAAGCGATGGTGTCATTGGCAAGGAGATGTCTCCGGCCACGGAAAAGGCCTTGTAGTAGCTCTGTACCGCCCCTTGGTAGTTCCCCTGCCTTCTGGTGCGCTCCGTCACTTCTGCGACTCCATGACCGAGAGAAAATTTCAATATGAGAGACTCTTCTGGGGTGACGGGAATGGCGCCCCCTGACTGTTCAGGAGTGTTGAAGTGTGATTTGAATTGTGGTGCAAACACTGTGTGAACCAGTTGAATCGATTTGCACAGTATGAAGGCAAAGAGCTCGCCATGTGGAGTCCCCTGCCAAGACTTTTGGAATTCCAGGATAGCGACGTCACATTAAATTGCACTGACTACACCACCCAACGTTCTGGAACCGTGTTGCTTTTCTTTTATCCTTTGCAGCGACAAATAAGTCCCGCAAGTTTGCGCATGGCCAGGCCACGATTCACCACAGCCATCCATGCCCTGCATCTCACGAACAGCTCGAAATTGGAGTTTTTTGCCCAATTCTGAAGCGATTTCGAAGGGCTCAACATTCTTATTCGCCCGCGGTATGCTGTCGGCAGCTCCCGAGCCTTAACGCCTTGTTGGGAGGAGAGAGGGACTTCCAAGTTACAGCTCCAAGCCAAACCCACAAGGTCGTTGCTCCTCATGGATTTGCGAAAACTCAATTGCGACCACGCTATCATTGCTGGCGGCTCCCGGCTAGGACAGTCCAGAAACAGCCCATAGGCCAGGCCATATAGAGGTCTGCTACCGAACACACGTCACCGAAGCGAAGTAGATGCTTTCGACCGATGACACCCAACACGAGTAAGGCGCTGTCGCGTCTCGGTCGAATCACGTTGTCTCGATCTGTACCAGGAAGGATAAAATATGGTGGGCGAGACGTATGCCGGCTCTGTTTCGAGCAGGCACGGCTTCCGTCCTCGGTCAAGCCAGAAGATTCTCGAAGCCGCGTCGAAAAACTGCGGTCTGCGCGACAATTATCGACAGTACCCCAGGGTCCCGGAAGCCTCAACCACGGCCTTCCTCTTGACCGCCAGCTCCCGTCGATGATGGCTGACCCTAGGCAGCCAGCCGATCCTCGACTTGTTCGGCGGGGCTTCCACACGTACTTCATAACCCACCTTCCTTCCTCCTCCATGCGCCCCGATAGAGCGCCGATGCTAGGATCGGGGCATAAGTTGCCCCGCGATGCATCGATGCCGTACACGCTCGGGCCAAAATCCGCGCCTGCCGCGATACCGTTTAACATGCGCGGTCGGGATACGACGGTAGTCCGGATCCCCCTAAAGAGCGCCAAGCACCATTTTGGGACGGCGACGGCGCGGGGGACGAGGCCTTACAACGAGGATACTGACCAGGCGGGGACCATTGACATGCCGGCCTTTGCTAAGCGGCCGCCAATGAGCTTGATCCATCCCGGAAACCAGAAGTACGCCGAGGTCACGCCTGCGGACAGCTCTTTCGGGGACCCCCAGATATTTTATTTTGCCGTGTTTGACGGGCACGGCGGGAACCAGTGCTCCCAGTTCCTCAAAGACGAGCTGCATGGATATATTGAGGAGGCGTCTTTTGTTCTTGGGTTGCAAAGTAGCCTGGGCAAGAAGAAGCCTGGGAGAAAGCCGGCGGAGGGCAAGCCAGGGACTGAAAAGCCGGCGGCGCCCGAAAGGTCCGCCGAAGATGTGGTCGCGGAGGAGTCCGGGCCGCCTATTCTGGACGAGGAAGAGCCCGAACCGGGTACCGACGGATCCGGAGCTTCCGAAGAGATAAAACACGCGCCGGCCATCCAAGGAGCAAATCCGATCCCAACAAGGGTGAGAAACGTATCGGCCGCCGTCAAGAAGCTGCAAGAGCTCGTCGACGAGTACCGCTTCACAGTGGCAGGGTACTTTCGTAGGTTCCACCCTGTAAACTTTCACCTCGACCCAACCGACGACCCAACCGCGCCTCAAGTGTCGATCGAGACGGTGCTGGAATACGCCTTCCTCCGCGCAGACCTAGACTTTGTCGTCGCGCAGGCCAGGAAGCCCGACCCGGACGACGCAACAGCTAGCGAAGCCCCCTACAACGCCGACGAGATTCTGGGAGCCCCCCACGCAACACCACTGGGCCACCAAATAGGAGGCAAGGCCAGATTCAAGGGCGGCTCGACCGGATCCGTGGCCCTTTTGTCGACTCCAACCCCGATGCCGTACTGGCATCCCGCAGCCCACGCAACGCTGCTCATAGCCCACGTCGGCGACACGCGCATCGTCCTCTGCGAGACGGCCACGGGAAAGCCCATACCCGTCACGTCGGACCACCACCCCACAACGCCCACCGAGTCGAAGCGGCTCCGCCGGTACGCACCCGCGGGGTCCATGGTGTCGGGCGACAGCTTCGGCGAGGAGCGCATCGCCGGCCTCGCAAACAGCCGGGCCTTTGGCGACATGGAGTTCAAGCGCGTCGGCGTCTCGGCCGAGCCCGAGGTGACCCGCCTCGACATGTCTCCCGCGCAGTATTCGTTCCTCGTGCTCTGCTCGGACGGCGTGTCGTCGACGCTGAGCGACCAGGAGATTGTCGACGTCATAAAGGAGGCCCGCACGCCCGAGCAGGGAGCCAGGGACGTGGTGAATTTCGCGACCGAGGTTTCCAAGAACGGAGACAACGCAACCTGTTCTGTCGTCCGGCTTGGTGGGTGGGAGCGACGTTCGGAGGGCGGCACCGGTAGTTTGGGCACCAAGGAGTTCAGAGATGCGAGGAGGGCCGAGGCTTTGGATCCGAGGAGTCGGAAGAGGTGAGACCCCCCCCCGTCTATCATGCGAGATGGATGAAGAGAAGGTCACGGCAGGGGGCTGGCATGGGCATCTTGGTTGCGTTGTCATCTTCATCATCATCATCATGGATGTGGTCAAGGAGTTTGGGGGTTTATTATACAGGCTATGATAGCAATGCATTAGCGTGTTGGTGCTTTTCTACCATTAGAGCGGAGGGCCGCATCTGGTTTAAGGGACGAAACAAAAAAGCTAGTTGACGTAACAAGTAGAGACTTTGGACGAATTAGGGACGGTATCTCAACAGTATACATTTGGCTTGGTATCGCATGAATCTGTCCGGTGAAGGCGATTTCATGAAAATGATCAGGGGCGGCATGCGTCGTTCAAAAATGGACCTGTATTTTCATATCCTGAGTTGAGCTATCTAGATAGGCCACGAGCAACTAACTGACCCTACCGACCTACTACACACCAGAGAGGTAAATTTTCCTTTGGGGACGATCCATCCACCTTTGCTGACCGTTGACGCCGCACACGACCCCTCGAAAGCCTTGAGACCTTGTTCCTAGGGTATTAATACGGGTTGTAGGGTGGATACCCTGGCTGGGGCGGAGGCTGTTGGTAGTAACCGCCCTGCGGCGGTTGTTGGTGTTGCCCGTGATGACCACCAGGTCCGTAACCCTGTCCGGGGTATTGTTGGGATGGCGGTGGGTGCTGGGGAGGGGCATAGTACCCTTGGGGCTGCGCATAGCCTGAAGGGCCCGGAGGGGGGGGTCCAGGGGGAGCCTGGAAGTGAGCCTGGTATGGCTGCGGGGACGGCCCGGAATAGCCAGATGATGACGGCCGGAGGTGAGTCTCCCCCGAGTATCCGTAACTGGCCTGGACAGGCGGGAAGGCTGGCGAGCCGAGCGGACTTGGGGACATGTAGTTGTTAGAGGGGCTGCCGTCGCGGCCATGAAGAGCGCTGGTGTCCCTCGTCCGGATCTGGCCCCAGAGCCCGCCCGTTGTCTTTCCGTGTCCTCCCATTTCGGCCCAGGGAGATCCGTGTGAGTGGCCACCGGGGCCGTGGCCCTTATGGCCCTGTAGAAGATGATTTTTTCCGTTCTTTACCGAGTCCGAAGACAGGAGATGGGGAATCTCGTTGCGTCGCGGGTGTTCATCTAGCCATTTGCGGACGGTATTAAACATGTTCCTCTGGAGTTCGTTGCGCTCATCGCGGATGGCCGGGTGGTGGAAGGCATGGAGGATGTCATTAACAACCTCGTCGATAGGCACCGCGTTGTTCTCCCAGGCAAATAGGACACGTCTGCTACGCATCAGTATTGCTCCAGTCCATGCTTTCAAGTGGATTCTCGGGTCATTCACTTACGGCACTGCATACTGCAGAATAGTTGTGGCCACGCGGCCGGCGCAAGAGTTCAAGACGTTTGTGAAGTGATCCTTGGAGAGCATCGAGTGAGTTGGATCCGAGCAGTTCGGGTTGGTCCAGGGTTCAAGCTGCGACCTGGCGCTCGCGTTGATGATGCTGGATGAGCCGTCCTTGAGCACCTTGGAAACCTGCTGGATGATGGGCCGCACGAAGGGAGCCAAGAGCCCCAAGATAAAAGCCGTCAATGACTCGCCAAGGTGATCCAAGAGCTTCTCCAGTCCAGGAACCATGGAGATGCCGGCGCTAATGTTGCGAACAACCCTGTCGCGGAACTCGAGAATAGGGTATATCTGCTTTGACACCTTGACCGGGTCAAAGTCGGGGCTCATGCCTGGCACCGGGTTGGCATTTGCCCGAGTGCCGTCACCCATTCCGGCCCTCTGGTTCTCGCGTTCCTTGGCTTCGGAGGCGTCCTTGAGTCTTTTGGCCTCGGCCGCAAACCCGCCGCCGACGTTAGGGAGTTTGCCCACGAGGGAAATAAAATTATCTTCACCGGGAATGCCAAATCCCCTGGTTCCAGTTGACGCGCCTCCCTTCTCGGCATTGAGAAGGGCGACATCCACCTCGTCCACCTCTGATTGCGTAAAGTGGTCAGTCGCCTCTCTGAATAGGGATCCAAATGTTAGCATATTCACACATCACCCCAGACGCCAACTTCGGTCACGAATCGGTTCTCCGGGCTCTCGCAGCTTCCACATACCCAATAACCGAGTGCAAAAAGTCGACGGCACCGAAGGTTCCAGTCACGAGGGGGAAGACCCTCTTCCCGTGGAGAGTTATCTCAGTGCCGTAGCCGCAGTGGGGGAACACGTCTCGGTATCCGAGCTCCCTCAGCGCCAGCTCACAATAATTGCTGTGGGCGCTAAAGTCCTCCAAGCAATGAAGGGTCTGGCCCAGACATCTGAGGGCCTCGCAGAGATCTTCGTCTTTGCCGGATCTACCATGCCCTCCACTGGTATACAGGCGGCCATAATGGATACTTCTTGCGAAGCTAAATCGGAGATAGCCGGCACTTGTAGCCCAGCCACCCTGCTCATTTGCGATGTAGTTCTTCATGCCGGTCCGATAATCGATTTCCGTTTCGACCGGCAAGACGAGCCCGCGGAGTCTCGGATGCACCTTGCTCGCATCCATGTTGTCAGCATAGCCGAGAGGGTTATCGATGTGCTCTTCGGGTCGATAGACGCCGAGGCGCTCCTCGGTGACTTCGAACTCTTCGGTCGCATAGCCAAATGCCATAAAAGAAAGGACCCAAATCTACAACTGAATATTAGCCCAGAGCGCACTGGACGAGGAGCGAGTGGCCGGTGCCATACGAGAACCCGAATGGTGTTGGCGTTGACGGGACCCTTCAAACTTCCAACGTCGATGGCCTGCGAGTAGTCCCGAAGCCAGTTGCCAAAGTAGGTCCTCTTGACCAGCATCGTAGTCCATTTCTTGCCGTGAAGAAAGGTGATTGTCTTAAGCATGTCTTCGATATCTGCGGGTTTCCGCTGTTAGTAGAGTTCAATGACAGAGCCAACGTCTTATCGGGCTATGGTTGGTGGTCGTGGGTGTCTAACCTCCATGGCGCCAATTGTGACCTTCAACCTAAACGCCGTTTAGATGCGTCAGTGTGCTTGCGTTTCCCCATTGCTTCTTAGAATCTCAAATTGCCCTCCCCTTATCACGAACCTGAGCCACGGATGGAATGTTACCAGCTCCAAAAGCCTCTGCGCGACCGGAAAATAGGATGAGGACGAGGCAAATGGCGAGTAGCCAGGACCATCGTCCCGTTGCGAATGATGTCATGGTGAGAGATCAGTTTGTCTTTGGTAATAGTAGATGCTCAATGGAGAGTCGTGAAGTTGAATCGCGGGCGGTGCACGGCAGGAAGGGTGGGAATTTTTTTGGGGTCAATGAAGAGATGGTGATTTGGGCCTCTCTAGATCACCAAGTGCCGCGTGAAACCCAAGCGCTGTGAAGAATCTGACAAGGCGGCATGGAGAGACTGGAGCTGCAGAGGCATCCCAAGGCAAGCTGAAGTGGGGTTTCCGATGCCCCTCCAAAGGTTGACCCCTCCCGCCCTCTCCCTCACAGGGATGCCAAGACGAGTTCGCAGCTGAATGATTTGCCAAACAGGAGGAATCATGCCGGAACTTTGGTCTATCCGGAATTCCTGAACTACAGACCACAGAGCACGGTCTACGTGCATGCACCTGCATCAGCAGCTTACGACTAGTATTTTTATGGTCCCAGCATACCAAAAGCATCAAGTGGCTGCCTCTGGAATCCTTCGCTATCCTAGTTAAAACGGTCCGATCCAGCTACATGCTCACGAGTGGCGTGGCGTCCTCCCAGACTGCAATAAAGATCCCATCTATCCCCTGCGATGGTCAAGGCTGGCATGCTAGATATGGCTATCATGGGCTTACAAAAAAACAAAGAATGAGCCTGAAACAAAATGACATCATAATCATCAGTCGGAGCCGGCCAATTCTGAATGCATCAGATCTAACGGCGGGGAAGCTTTTGTGTCCGAGGAAGATCAGATGTCTTCGGAATTTCACAAGATAGGTGAATTAGTGTTGATACAAAGGTCTGTTCCAGTATATATCAGCTTGGGTTCGCTGGCGACAACTGGATGAATATCGACGAGGGATGAAATGAATGAAATGAGGGGGATCCTGTGGAAGAATGAAAGCAAGGATAGACAGATGGGATCGATATGTACCAATTTACCATGCATGTGCCTTACAGCCCAGTATCACGTGTTTAGCCCAGGATGGCGCCACGGGCCGCCCAATTAAGGCTCTGGCACGCTAAGACGAGCCAAAATTGGCCACCCACGCTCGGAACGCGACTTCGCGAATGATTGGAAGTAGGTGGTGGAGCCGGGGTGATCGGCACTGCGGCTTCCTGCGGGACCTGGCAAGCGAAAAGTTTCCATCCCATTATTCAAGATCGTGCGCTATCGCCCCTTTACCGTCGCGAACTTCCCTTACGGCGTTTGCTCTCTTCCCTGCAGTTGGCAATCATCGCGCGATCTGTCCTTGGGTTCTTTTGGGATTTCTCCTGTCTTTCGTGTTCTCTCGCCGCGCAGCATCCGTCGCAACGGCGCCCACCCCTTTCTCGTTCCGGCATTTCCGTCGCTCATTCGCCGAAGCTTCCGAGACACACCTCCACCTCCGCCAGATCAGGCCCTCGTCCCCCCGGCATAATGGCCTCGCCGACGCTCCTGAAGCTCAGTCGAGCCGAAGTCGAGTCGCACAACTCGAAGAAGTCTCTCTACGTTACGCTTGGGAACAAGGTGTACGACGTGACCGACTTCGCTGACGACCATCCCGGTGGTGCCGAATTGATATTAGAGTACGGCGGGAAGGACATCGGGGAGATACTGAAAGACGATGCGTCGCATGAGCACTCCGATACTGCGTACGAAGTCCTGGACGAATGTCTAGTCGGCTTCTTGGTCAAGGAGACGGCGAATGGTGCGAACGGAAAAGCGGCGCAAAGCAATGGAGACGCGAATGGTGAGGCGGGGCTGAAGGACGAGGACGGCAGAGAGATCCACCCTCGGACGGGTATGTCCTGCGAGGAGGATCTCAGCAAGGAGACAGACTACACCAGTGACTATAAGACGCACAAGTTCCTGGACCTGAGTCGACCCCTGTTTCCGCAGGTCTGGTTTGGTGGCTTCTCAAAGGAGTTTTACCTCGACCAGGTCCACCGGCCACGGCACTACAGGGGCGGCCAGTCTGCTCCGTTGTTTGGCAACTTTTTGGAACCGCTAACAAAGACTCCCTGGTGGCTCATCCCGACGATATGGTTACCACCTGTCATCTACGGAACGTACTTGGCCCGCCAAGGCTTGGGTAGCAACCTGGAGCTTGCTGCCTATTGGGTGTTTGGGCTCTTTCTCTGGACATTTCTCGAGTACTGCCTGCATCGCTTCCTTTTCCACCTCGACGGGTAAGGGTCTCGTTCCGTGCTGTTCAACTTGGTGGGCGCATAGAGTGCTGACAATTTTGTTTAGATACCTGCCAGACAATCGCGTGGGCATCACGTTGCACTTTACGCTGCACGGCATCCATCACTACTTACCCATGGACAAGTATCGTCTGGTAATGCCTCCTACACTATTCATCGCCTTGGCAACACCCTTCTGGAAGCTTGCCCACATTGTCTTCTTTTCATGGCACGGCGCCACGGCGGCTTACTGCGGAGGCATATTTGGCTACATCTGCTACGACCTCACCCATTACTTCCTGCACCACCAGAACCTCCCGCTCTGGTACAAGGGACTGAAGAAATACCACCTGGCCCACCACTTCCTTGACTACGAACTAGGCTTTGGCGTGACGAGCAAGTTCTGGGATACTATTTTTGGCACCGAACTGCCCGCCGTCGTCAAGAGGGCATGAGGCTGGAGGATGAGGCAGGTTGGGAGTGGGTGGATGGTGGAAGATCGAAGACGGGAGGCACCTAGCACATGGCAGGTCAAGATTGAGGAGGGCCTCCATGGCCCCTGATGCACTAAGCTGACGATGGCATGTTATCAAGCGGATTAATGAGGTGGCAGAAGCGTGCTTTCGTTGCAGTCGAGCTTGTTTCCCGGTTATCGGGTCAGGGGCAAAGAGTGGAGGAGGCATTGACACGGCCATTGTAGCAGCAGCATTTGGGTGGGGAGGAAACAACTGGGCGTATCTCCGCCCTATTAATTTGATACCACGTTTGCCTTGCGAGGAATATCTTGTTGCCATACGCGTTCGATTTCACAACCCCGTCACCACAAATCGACATGTCGTCCAGGATGAGGCTCAAATGAGTATTGCATCTTTGTTGGTCAGTCGGCTTCGTATCGAAGGCGGGCAGATACGATGCGCCTACGGAACCACTCCCCTGAGCAAGCTAGTCTATAATTGTGTAACCTTTGACTGCGCCGCCGGGAAGGCCAGATCCTTCTGTGGGTCCTCCAACATGCGGAGGGCCCACCGCCAACCTCAGAATCAAACCAGGACATTGTGTTGGGTCAGTCAGCATCCAACCACGAGGGCAAGCAACTGCTAGTAGCGCCGAGTATCGAAGATAGTCGTATGTTTGCGTCTCCAGGAGACGCCTTCCTATTGCCACCAAGTGCAACGCTTATCTTCAGTGACAGCTGGTTCTTGCGGGTGCCGCCAGTATCCACTCTGGTCTTGGTTAATTAGGCGACCAACTTGGAGGCAAGCAAACTTCCAGCACGATAGGGAACAACCAATAGCAAACCACAACGGCAGCAGCGACACTGGACCAACATCTCAAGGGATCTTGCGTCCCTCTTCGCCATTGAGCCGCTGTCTGTCCCCAGGCGGCCGCTTCACAAAAGGGCGACAGTCAGGAGTCGGGAAGCATTCTGGTAATGGAAAGGGATTTACGGACAGAATAGAAAGCTGCTCCGATGCGACGCAGCCAGTGGCTAAAGCGGAAACCGCTCACGTACAGGAAGCGGCCGCCGTTCAAGTGGCACGTGTAGGTAACGTCGCCGGGTGGCTAAGAGACCAAGAAATTCCTGCAAGTTGGCTTGTTGGATAGCCCCTCGAGAAGCTGGGGGGGGGGGGGGGGTTGGCTTGAGTTTGCCTGA